>MLJW01000120.1_pt1 | contig 81672 bp, 71 predicted proteins | sample 888231 | NCBI WGS metagenome assembly MLJW01 (sample SAMN05788063, study PRJNA343431) | mine drainage metagenome | isolation source: sample collected from the inflow into an acid mine drainage treatment plant... | place: Germany: Lusatia, lignite mining district
CCGGCCAACCATTGAAGTGACTCGTTGGCCGGTATCCAGCGAGCATTGAGCGAGCGGCCAAGGCGGCGGATGCCGCCGCCCGGCGAGGGACGATACAACCGGTCAATTCATTGGCCGGTTGGTATGACGGGTTGGCCGGTTTCCAGCGAGCATTGAGCGAGCGGCCAAGGCGGCGGATGCCGCCGCCCGGCGAGGGACGATACAACCGGTCAAGTCATTGGCCGGTTGGTATGAGCGGTTGGCCGGTCTTGCATCCTGGTGGCGCCCACCAGGCCGCCCTTGCGGTCGAAGGCCAGAACCTCCACCCGCACCGGGGCGTCGTCCAGCATCTCCTGCGCCACCCGCGCCGCCTCGGCGGCGATGGCGTCGCCCAGGGGCAGGCCCGCCGCCTGCGCCAGCTCCAGAATTTCCAGGGCGGTGTTGGCGGCCTCGGCGCGGACCGCCACCGCCTCGGCGGCGCCCAGGGCGCGCAGCTGCGCCGCCAGCCGGTGGGGATCCACCTGCGAGCGTTTGGAATGCAGATCCATGGCGCCCGCCGCCAGCTTGGCCAGTTTGGCGAACCCGCCGGCGATGGTGACGCGGGCCACCGGATGGCGGCGCAGATATTTCAGCATGCCGCCGGCGAAATCCCCCATGTCGATCACCGCGTCGGGCGGCAGGCCGGTCAGGGCCAGGGCGGCCTTTTCCGAGGTGTTCCCCACCGCCGCCACCACATGGGTCTGGCCGGTGGCGCGGGCCACGTCGATGCCGCGCTGGATGGAATGGATCCAGGCGGCGCAGGAGTAGGGCACCACCACGCCGGTGGTGCCCAGGATGGAAAGACCGCCCAGAATACCCAGGCGGGGGTTCCAGGTGGCCTGGGCCAGCCGTTCGCCCCCCGGCACGGCGATTTCGATGGCGATATCGGCGGGCTGGCCGTGGCGGGCGGCGATCTCCACCACCTCGGCGCTCATCAGGCGGCGTGGCACCGGATTGATGGCCGGCTGGCCCGGCGCCAGCGGCAGCCCGGGCTTGGTAACGGTGCCCACCCCCGCTCCGGCCAGGAAGGTGATGCCGCTGCCCGGCGCCCCCCGGCGCAGGGTGGCGATGATGGTGGCGCCGTGCGTCACGTCGGGATCGTCGCCGGCATCCTTGACGATGCCGGCTCTGGCCCAGCCCTCGCCCCGTTCGGCCAGGGCCAGGGGAAAACTGGGGGTTTCGCCGCGCGGCAGGCGGATGGAGACCGGATCGGGAAAATCCTCGCCGAACAGCGCCCGGCAGGCGGCCTGCGTGGCCGCCGTGGCGCAGGCGCCGGTGGTCCAGCCGGGCCGCAGGGGTTTCGGGGCGTCGCCGTCGTGCATCGGGGAAGCGTCCTGGGACGAAAAGAAAGATCCACCCTTTCACCGACGGCCCCGCCCTGTCAATGCGCCATCCGCGCAGGGTGATCCGATGAACGCGCGGATGTTGTTTTACGCCATACCGTCTTCGCCGCGATGGCGCGTTGAGCGCCCGCGCGAGCGTTCGCGCGCAAGCCAAGCTGGCGGTACGCCAGCGCCCGGCGAGTGAGGGACGCCCATCAAACAGGGCAATCGGCTTCACCCGATTGCCCTGGCCATCCGCGCCCCGGCATGGTCAAAGACCGGATGGCGGGGTAGTGTGGTGCCGAAATGGACCTTAAAAGGTTGAAAAGATGGATGATGCCCCGCGCGGGCTGCGCTTGTGGCTGCAGGCGGCGCGGCCGCGCACCCTGACCCTGGCCGTGGCGCCGGTGCTGACCGGCGCCGCCTGGGCCTGGGGGCGGCTGCACAGTCTGCATCCCCTGGCCTTGCTGGCGGCTCTGGCCGCCGCCATGCTGATCCAGGCCGGCACCAATCTGTGGAACGATGTCGGCGACGGCGTGCGCGGCGGCGATGGCGCCGCCCGGTCCGGGCCGCCCCGTGTTACCGCCCGGGGCTGGGCCACGCCGGATCAGGTGCGGCGGGCGGCGCTGCTGTGTTTCGCCGTGGCGGCCCTGCTGGGGCTTTATCTCGCCCTGGTGGGCGGCTGGCCCATCGTCGCCCTGGGGGCGGCGGCGCTGCTGTCGGGCTGGGCCTATTCCCTGGGGCCGCGTCCGCTGTCGCATACGCCGCTGGGCGAACTGTTCGTGGTGGCCTTTTTCGGCATCGGCGCCGTGGCCGGAACGGTGTGGCTGCAGGGCGGCGGGCCATCGTGGCCTGTTCTGGCGCTGGGGCTGGCCCTGGGCCTGCCCGCCGCCGCCGTGCTGATGGTCAACAATCACCGCGACCGCGACGAGGACCGTGCCGCCGGGCGGCGCACCCTGGCCATCGTATTGGGGCCGCGCCGCTCCCAGGCCGTTTATGCGGCGCTGCTGCTGCTGGCGCCGCTGCTGTTGCTGGCGCCGGGTCTGCCGCCGCGTCTGGCTCTGGGATTGCTGCTGGTGCCGCCGGCCCTGCTGCTGATGCGGCGCTTCGGCGCTCCGCCCGGCGGGGCCGCCCTCAATCCGCTGCTGGGGCAGACCGCCCTCTATCAGCTGGCCCTGGCCGCCGTTATCGGCGTGGCGCTGCTGGCCTGACGGCGCTGTCGCGGAGCAGATCCGCCACCTGTCGCTGCAGGGACGGCCAGTCGCGGCTCCAGCAGCAGGCGTGGGTGAAGCCGGGGATCACCAGCAGGCGGGCCGGGGCGCCGGGCGGCAGACGGCGCAGATAGGCGCGGGTGACATCGGGCCCCACCACCGCATCGTCGCCGCCGGCGAAATGCGCCTGCGGCAGGGCCGCCAGCGCCGGCGCGGCCTCGGCCGGGTCCAGCGAGCCGGTCAGGGGCGACAGGCCGTCGCGGCGGGTCCAGTAGCCGAGATCGAGATCGGCCACCACGGTGATCAGGGCGGCCACGTCGGTGCGGCGCGCCGCCAGCAGCGCGGCGATGGCGCCGCCGCCGGAATAGCCCACCAGCACCAGGGTGCGGGCGCCGCTCTGCCGTTTCAGCTGATCCAGGGCGGCGTTGACGCTGTCCAGAATTTCCGGCGCGTAGCGGCGGCGGGTCCAGTCGGCGGTGCGGCAGGCCGGCGAGGAGACATACTGGCAGGGCCGGCCCAGCCAGGCCAGGTTGAGGGCCGGGGCGCCGCGCGGCTGGGCCAGGGCCAGGCGCAGCGCCACCGGATCGCTGGGGGTGGGATTGCGCGAGGGCTGGGTGGGCCGCACATAGGCGAAGCCGTCGCCTTCCAGAAACACCACCAGCCGGGGCGAGGCGGCAAGGGGCGCGGTGGCGGCGGCCAGGCGGAAGGCGCCACCCTCCAGCACCCGCCACTGCCAGCCGGCCTTTTGCGCCAGCCGCGGCCCCAGGGCCTGGCGCTCGGCCAGGGACGAGCAGGCGGCCAGGGCCAGACACAGCAGCAGGGTTATGGGGCGCGGCATGCGGACTCCGTGGCGGGGCAGGAAAGGGCGGTCTCGGTGTCGCCGCCGCGCCCGGCCAGACGGCGGAAGCGGCGGGCCAGATCGGTCACGCGGGCCACATAGGCGGCGGGATTTTCATCGCCGCAGCGCTCGCCCTCCAGCAGCCGGTAGCCCCGCGCCGCGAAGCGCCGGGCCGGGCCGGCGCCGCACAGATGGATGACGGCGGCCAGGGCCCGCAGCGCCTCGGCGCCGGGCGGGCGGTGCGGCCGGGCCGCCAGCACGGCGGCGATCTTGCGGTCGAGATAGACGGCGGTCAGCTCGATGGAGCCGGCGGGCGACAGCCGGGCCAGCAGCGGATCGTGGAAACAGGGATCGGCGGCCTCGGGGGCGGTGGCCGGCACCAGCCGATGATGGCGCACGCAATAGCGGCGGGCCTCCTGGAAGGCCGGATCGGTCATCTGGTACATGCCCACCGAACTGGAGGCCGGGCGGTAGATGCCGAACCAGTCGCCGGCATGGAGATTCCAGCGCCAATAGGTCTGGGCGGCGGGGTTGCCGTCGCTTTCCGCCTGGGCCAGGGCGGCCAGCAGATCGGCGGGCACGCGCGGCGTGGCATAGCGGCGGAAGTCGGCGCCATAGGCCCGCCAGGTGGCCTCGGGCGGTTTGATCAGGATCTGGCTGACCGGGGCCAGCAGCTCGGTCGGCTTATGGATGATCCAGTAGACCAGATCGGCGCCCAGGGCCAGCAGCGCCAGCAGCCCGGCCAGCAGGGCCAGATGCAGCGAGACCGGCAGACGCCGGGCCAGCCGCCAGACCAGCGGCGGGCGGCGCGGCGCCATGGCGGGTGCGGGCGCCGGTGTCGCCGGTTTGGGCTTGGCGGCGGCCTTGGGCTTGCGCTTCGGCGCCGGTTTCGGGGGGAGGGCCTTTGCCGGGACGGCTTGGTCGGCAGGAGGCCGCGCCCGGGGCCGGGCCGGGCCGCCCGGCCGGGAGGAACGCGGGCGTTTGCCGCCAGGGGGGGAGGGCGAGGTCGCCATAAGGCGGCATCATAGCCGGGGTGGGCGGGCGGCGTCAGCGGGAAAAGGCGTAGCCCACGGCATGAACGATGGCCATCTTCAAAGTGCCGGTGGAAACCGGTTTGTGCAGCACCTTGGTGGCGCCGGCCTGTTCCGTCACCTCGGCCAGCAGGCTGTCCTTGTTGCCGGTCAGGATGATGACGGGGTGATCCCGCTCCAGCGGGGTTTTGCCGCGGCGGATGTGCGAGACGAACTCCATGCCGTCCATGGTTTCCATATGCAGGTCGCAGATGATGATGTCGGGCGGATCGCCGCCGCATTCGGCCAGCTTGGCCAGGGCGCTGCTGCCGTCGTCGGCCTCCTGCACGCTCTTGATGTTGATCTGCGCCAGCATGTTGCGAAGGATCGAGCGCATGGTTTTCTGGTCGTCGATGATCATGGCCTTGAAGGCGGTCATGGCGCTCCTCGCTGCTGCCGGATGGACGGTGCCGTTATAGGGGGGGGCGGACGGAAGACGGAAAGGGGGGTGTTCCGGCGATGGCCGGGGCAAAAGCATGACAGGATCGCCCGTCTTGGATGTGGTATGTCCTCTGCTCGCCGCGCCACCGGGGCCACGCGGTCTTCCGGTTCCGCCCGCGTGGCGGCAAGAGGGAAAGGAGTTTGGGGATGCGCCGTTTTCTTGTCGTCGCCATTGTGGCCTTTTGCGCCCTGGCGGCGCCCGCCGGGGCCGAGGCTCCGCTGTTCCTGGCCCCCGGTCAGCCCGATCTGGCCGATCTTCTGCCGTCGCCGCCGGCGCCCGGCTCGGCGCGCGAACGGACCGAACTGGCCGAGCTGCTGGCCTTGCAGCACAGCCGCACGCCGGCCATGGCGGCGGCGGCGGCGGCCGATGCCCGCGAGCAGCCCGAGCGCATCCTGCCGGTTCTGGGGCAAAAAGCCCGGCCCGGGCGCCTGCCCCTGACCATGGCCCTGCTGCGCGATGCCGCCGAGGATGAATATCTGGCCATCGCCGCCGTCAAGCAAACCTGGGCCCGCCGCCGCCCCTTCCTGGTGGAGCCGGCCCTGCATCCCTGCGTGCCGGCGCCGGCCAGCAATTCCTATCCCAGCCGCCATAACGCCTTCGGCATGCTGATGGCGGAAATCCTGGGCCGCATGGTGCCGGAACGGCGGGCGGCGCTGTTCGCCCGGGCCCGCGATTACGGCGACAACCGCATGGTGGCCGGGGTGCATTACCGCAGCGACACCGAGGGCGGGCGCATCGCCGGGGTGCTGATCGCCGGACGGCTGTTCGCCAATCCCGCCTTCCTGACCCGGTTCGGCGCCGCCCGCGCCGAGCTGCGCGGCGCCCTGGGGCTTTGAAGGCCTTCCCGTGCGTCTGGGCCTTTGAAGGCCCTCCCGCGCGGGGGGAAATTTAGGCACTACACTATTGCACCTGTTGCCTTGCCGCATGCTCTGGGCCATTAAGCAGGGAACCGTATGGGAGACGGTTCCTTGTTTTCGGTTGGACTGATATAGTCCGGATGGGGTAACACCCATTGGCCGAAAGGGCTTTCGAGACAGGCGGGGTTTTGATTTCTGATGTCCAAGAACATGCTGATTGTCGATGACAGCCGTTTTTCCCGTCTGTCCTTGCGCAAGGTGGTGACCGGCGCCTTCGAGGGCTGGGCCATCGAGGACGCCGCCGACGGCGAGGAGGCGCTGGCCATCGCGGCGCGGATGCCGTTCGATGTGGTGTTCATCGACTACAACATGCCCGGCGATGACGGGCTGACGGTGGGCAAGAAACTGCGCCTGCTGCAGCCCCAGGCCCGGCTGGCCATGGTGACCGCCAATGTCCAGGGCTCCCTGGCCGAGGAGGTGCGGGCCAACGGCATTCACTTCATCCCCAAGCCGGTGACCACCGAGAACATCGTCGCCTTCCTGACACAGGAGGTTCCATGAGCATTGCCCTCGACGATATGGAACGCGACGTCATCACCGAACTGTTCAATATCGGTGTGGGACGCGCCGCCGCCGCCTTCAGCACCCTGACCCGGGAAACGGTAACCCTGTCGGTGCCGCGCATCGACATCATGGAATCCGCCTCGGCCATTCAGGTGATGATGGCCGACAGCGTCGAGCCGGTGGTGGGCATCCGCCAGGATTTCGCAGGGCCGCTGACCGGCGTCGCGGCCCTGATCTTTCCCGAGCGCAAAAGCCTGGAGATCGTGCAGGCGGCCATCAACGACGGTTTTCCGCTGGACGACATCAGCGAGCTGGAACGGGAAACCCTGCTGGAAATCGGCAATATCATCCTGAATTCCTGCCTGGCCAGTATTTCCGACATATTGGGCACGCCCAGCTCGGCCTCGCTGCCGCATCTGGTTTACAGCGATACCGAAAACGTGGTGCGCGATTTTTCCGCCGCCACCCACCCCGAGGATGAGATCGTGCTGTTCCTGCATATCGATTTCAGCATCAGCCGCCTGGAAGCCAGCGGCTATCTGCTGTTCGTGCTGGGCATGGAAGGCGCCGAGAAATTCATCGCCGCGGTGCGCGATTTCGTGCAGCGGTCGGGCTATTGATCTTGTGATGGAAGGTGATCCGGCGCGCACCGCCGGTGAAGACGGGCATGGCTGCTGGCAAGGATCTGAATAATTCCCTGGATCTTGGGGTGATCGTCATCGAGGACGATCGCCGCATTTCCGTCTGGAACGACTGGATCGCCCATAAGGCGCAAATTCCCGCCGCCAAGGCCCTGGGCCGCACCCTGGCCGAGCTGTTCCCCGCCCTGGAGGGCGCGCCGCTGCTGGCGGCGGTGGAAAGGGTGTTTTCCGCCGGTCTGCCCACCATCATGTCGCATCATTTTCATCCCCGCGTGCTGCCCCTGGTGGAAGTGCGCGGCCGTGTGGTCGAGCCGGTGGAGCAGTCGGTGGTGGTGCGGCCGCTGCTGACGGGCGAGGGCCGCCAGGCCGCCTGCCTGATCCAGGTGTCGGATCTGACCTCGGCGGTCAAGCGCGACCGCCATCTGCGCAAGATCACCGCCTACAGCCGCACCCTGTTCGACATGTCGGCCGACGCCCTGGTCACGGTGGACGGCGAAGGCCGCATGCTGGAGACCAATCCCTCGTTCGAAACCCTGACCGGGCGCTCCGGCGCCGGATTGCAGGGCCAGCCCTTCTGCGAGGTTTTCCTGTCGGTGGAAGAGGCGCGGAGCTTCGTGCGCCAGGCCTTCGCCGACCGCCTGCGGCACGATGTCACCCTGACCCTGCGCCATGCCGACGGCGGCCTGCGCCATGTGCTGCTGAACGCGGCGGTGATCCCCGGCGCCCATTCCGACGATCCCTGCCTTTATATTTCGGCGCGCGATATTTCGCACCGCATCGAGGCGCAGCGCCAGCTGGCCCGCAAGAGCGACGAACTGGAACGCTCCAATGCCGAGCTGTCGGCCTTCGCCTATGTGGCCTCGCACGATCTGCGCCAGCCTTTGCGCATGATCAGCTCCTATCTGGGATTGATCGAACGGCGTCTGGGCACCGCCCTGCCCGACGATCTGCGCGAGTTCCTGTCGTTCGCCGTGGATGGGGCGCGGCGCATGGACCGCCTGATCCTGGATCTGCTCGAATATTCCCGCGTCGGCCATGACGACGGCCGGCGGGAGGCGGTGGACGTGGCCGAGGTGGTGAACGACAGCCTGCTCAATCTCAAGCTGGCCATCGAGGAAAGCCAGGCCGAACTGGTGGTGGGGGCGCTGCCGGTGATCGAGTCCGACCGGCTGGAGCTGCTGCGGCTGTTCCAGAATCTTATCGGCAACGCCCTGAAATACCGCAGCCTCGACCGCCTGCCCCGCATCGAGGTGGGCTATCGCGGCGACGGCGGCGAGCATTGCTTCTTCGTGCGCGATAACGGCATCGGCATCGCCGCCGAGCAGAGCGACCGCGCCTTCGGCATCTTCCAGCGCCTGGTGCCGGCCGAACAGTACGAGGGCACCGGCATCGGTCTGGCCATCTGCAAGAAGATCGTTGAGCACCGGGGCGGGCGCATCTGGGTGGACTCCCGCCCCGGCTTCGGCTCCACCTTCTTCTTTACCGTGCCCGAGGATGCAGCCGCCTCATAAGCCTATTCCGGCAGGGTGAAGGAAAAAGTGGCGCCCTCGCCCTCGCGCGAGGTGACCCAGATACGCCCCTGATGCCGGCGCACGATGCGCCGGCAGATGGCCAGCCCCACACCCCGCTCCGAGTGGCCCGCCGCATGCGGCCGCTGAAAGATCTCGAAAATATCCTCGCCGTTGTCGGCGATGCCGATGCCGTTGTCGCGCACGTCGATGCGCCACAGGCCGCCCTGGCGTTCGGCGCCGATGGTGATTTCGGGCACCTGGCCGGGGCGGTGAAATTTCAGGGCGTTGCCCAGAAGCTGCTCGAACAGCTGGCGCAGCTGCACGGCATCGCCCGGCAATGTGGGCAGGGGGCTTCGGGTAATGCGGGCCTGGGTGGCGCCGATGCGCTCGGCCAGGGTGTGCAAGGCGGCGGAACAGATTTCGTCCAGCGGCAGCGGCGCGATGGCTCCGGCATCGCCGCCGGCCCGCGAGAAGCTGACCAGCCCCCTGATCAGCACCGACATGCGCCGCGCCGCCTCCATGATGAAGCCGAAATGCTCGCTTTCCTGGTCGTTCAGGCGGGGCTTCAGCGTGCGCGACAGCAGCTGGGAAAAACTGGTGATGATGCGCAAGGGCTCCTGCAGGTCATGGGTGGCCACATGGGTGAAGCGTTCCATCTCGCGGTTGGAGAGTTCCAGATCCTCCACCATGCTTTGCAGGCGCCGCTGGGTGCGTTTGCCGTCGGTGATGTCGCGGCCGAACACCGAGATGGCGTAGATGCGGCCGTTGCGGCGCACCGGGTTGACATTGAGCAGCAGCACATGGCCGCCGGCCAGGGTGGCGTATTCCGCCGAGAACGGTCCCTCTTCCAGGGCGCGGCGGAACAGCCGGCGCCAGTAGGCCTCGGTGTCCGGATCGGGCACCAGCATCTCCGGCGTCATGCCGTGTTCCAGCTGCAGGCCGCGATGGCGGACGAAATAGTCGGCCATGGGGCGGTTGAACAGGCGCAGGCCGAAATCCTCGGCATCCACCACCCAGATCATGTCGGCGGTGCTTTCGATGATGGCGTGGATTTCGTGCTCGGATTCCGAAAGCGCCGAATTCAGGGTTTTGCGGTCGGCGATCTCGCGCATCAGCGCCAGGGCGTTGGAGGACAGTTTCTCGTAAAGGGCCAGGATGATCTCGATCAGATGGCGGGCGGCGCCGCCCATCTGCTGTTCGGCCCGCTGCTTGGCCGCCGTCAGCTCCAGCCCCTCTTCCAGGCCGCGCACCACATGGGCGGCATAGCGGTCGCTTTGCAGAATATGCGCGGCCAGCCAGCGGGTGAGAAAGGCCAGAATTTCGCTCAGCAGCCCTGCGCCCAGGCCGTTCAGATGATCGGCGCGCATGCGGGCGATGGTTTTGATGAATGTCTCGTGCCCCAGGATATGGCTGACCACCATGGGTTCATCGGGCAGATACCGGGTCCAGATGTCCTCCTCGCAGCGGAAATGGTCCTCGGTATAGGCGGCCAGTTCGTCCAGCACCTCCAGGGGGGCGGGGCCGTTCGTCTGCGTCACGGCGTGGCGGGCCAGCGTGTTCAGCAGGGCCACCAGGGTCTGATGCTGGGCGTCGATGCGGGCGATGCCGGTTTCGAAATGGGCATCCCAGGGAAAAATATCGATGACGGTCATCAGACGCCGACTATCCGCTGTCGCCGCGCCGGACACCCCCATGTCCCGCGGCCCGCGCCGCCGGCGGCGGCCTGATGGCAAGGCGGTTCCCATGGGCCCAGGCCGCCTGGCCTCCCGCCCGTGCCGGGCGCGGCCAAGGCGGGAAACGCCGTGGATACTAGACCGAAAGGTTTATCCTGCAAAGCCCGCGATCGGGTCCGCGCCCCGATGCGCGCGCCCTTGCGCATCCGGGCGGAACGGCCCTATATAGGCCCACCATCCGATCTTAATCCCAGGAGGAGCGCCGTGCAGGTATTGTGGAAGACGTTGGCGGTGGCCGTCGCGGTCATGTTGGGCTCCCTGTCGGCGGCGTCGGCCGCCGAGCAGCGCCCCGCCTGGCCGATCGATCATGTGGAGGGCAAAGCCGGCGCCCCCAACACCATTATCGAATATTTTTCGCTGGGCTGCCCGCACTGCGCCGATTTCCATGCCGAAACCTGGCCCAAGCTCAAGGCCGAGTGGGTTGATACCGGCAAGGCCCGCATGATCTTCCGCGATTATCCGCTGGATGGCCGCGCCCTGGCCGCCGCCATGGTGGCGCAGTGCTCGGGCAGCCGCTATCTGGCCTATGTGGACGCCTATTTCCGCACCCAGGGCACCTGGGAACAGGCGCAGGATGGCCTGGACGCCATCAAGACCATCGCCCGCCTGGGCGGCATGACCGATGCCGAGGTGGAGGCTTGCTGGAAGCGCGAGGATCTGATCAAGCAGATCAACGACCGCAAGAACGAGGCGGCGGCGCGGGGCATCGATTCCACCCCCACCTTCCTGATCAACGGCAAAACGGTGACCGGCGCCGTGCCTTATGCCGACATCGAGCAAGCCCTGAAGTAAATCCTTGATCCATTTCACGCGTCTGCGGCTGTCGGGGTTCAAGTCTTTCGTCGATCACACGGAAATGCCCATCCATGCGGGCATGACCGGGATCGTCGGCCCCAACGGCTGCGGTAAATCCAATCTGGTGGAAGCGCTGCGCTGGGTGATGGGGGAAACCTCGGCCAAGCAGATGCGCGGCGGTGAAATGGATGACGTCATCTTCGGCGGCACCTCGGGGCGCCCGGCGCGCAACCTGGCCGAGGTGGCGCTGATGCTGGACAATGCCGAGCGCAACGCCCCGGCCCACTTGAACGAGGCCGCCGAGCTGGAGGTGGTGCGCCGCATCGAGCGCGGCCAGGGCTCGGCCTACAAGGTCAACGGCAAGGAGACCCGCGCCCGCGACGTGCAGGTGCTGTTCGCCGATGCCGCCACCGGGGCGCGCTCCACCGCCATCGTCAGCCAGGGGCGCATCGGCACCCTGATCAACGCCAAGCCTTCCGACCGCCGCAGCCTGCTGGAAGAGGCGGCGGGCATCGGCGGCCTGCATTCCCGCCGCCACGAGGCCGAACTGCGTCTGAAGGCGGCGGAGGCCAATCTGGCCCGCCTGGACGATGTGCTGACCACCCTGGATGCCCAGTTGCAGGGGCTGCGGCGCCAGGCCCGTCACGCCGCCCGCTACCGGGCCCTGACCGAGGCCATCCGCGAAACCGAATCCCGCCTGCTGGCGGCGCAATGGACCCTGGCCCTGGCGGCGCTGGATCAGGCCCGCGGCGCCATGGCCGCGGTGGAGGGGCAGGTCACCACCCTGACCGGACTGGCCGCCGAGGCCGCCACCCGTCAGGCCGAGGCCGCCGCCGGTCTGCCGCTGCTGCGTCAGGCCGAGGCCGAGGCCGCCGCCCGCTGGCAGCGCCTGATCCAGGCCCGCGATCAGCTGGATGCGGAAGAGGGACGGCTGGCGGCGGCCAAGCGCGACATGGAACTGCGCCTGCAGCAGATCGCCACCGACCTGCAGCGCGAAACGGCGCGCGCCGCCGATGCCGAGGGGGCGGCGGCGCGGCTGGACGAGGAAAAAGACGCCCTGCTCTCGGCCTGCGCCGACGAGACCGGCCAGCAGGAGCGGGCGGAAGAGGCCCTGGCGGCGGTTTCGGCCCAGGCCGCCGCCCTGGAGGGCGAACTGGCGCGGGTGATGGAAGAGGTGGCCGCCGCCGATGCCGAACGCGCCGCCGCTCTCCGGCTGCTGGCCGACTCGGAAGGGCGGCGCGAGCGGCTGCAGGCCCGCCTCGACGAGGTGCGCGGCCAGCAGGAGCGGGCCGAGGCCGAAGCGGTGGATCCGGCCGAGCTCAACGGCGCCGAAATGGACCTGGAAGAGGCGCTGGAATATCTGGAAACCTGCCGCGAGCGCGCCGAGGAGGCGGAACGGGGCCGCGAGCGGGCGCACAAGGCGCGCGAGGCGGCGCGGGCCGCCCTGCAGGATCTGGCGGCGGCGCGGGCCAAGCTTACCGCCGAGGCCGACGGCCTGAAGGCGGTGCTGGCCCAGGCCGCCACCGGCGGGCGGCGGCCGCTGCTGGACGAGCTGACGGCGGTGGCCGGGTACGAAATGGCCCTGGGCGCCGCCCTGGGCGAGGATCTGTCGGCGCCGGTGGAGGCGGCCGACGCCGAGGTTTCCTGGCATGGCCTGCCCCCCCTGGCCTCGGCTCCGGCCTTGCCGCCGGGGGTGGAGCCGCTGGCGCGCTTCGTCACGGCGCCGCCGGCCCTGGCCCGCCGTCTGACCCAGATCGGCGTGCTGGCCGCGGGGGCCGACGGCGAGACGCTGCGCGCCGCCCTGCAGGCCGGCCAGCGCCTGGTCAGCCTCGATGGCGGGCTGTGGCGCTGGGATGGCTTCACGGTGCGGGCCGGGGCGCCATCGGCGGCGGCGGCGCGGCTGCGCCAGCGCAACCGGCTGCGCGAACTGGAAGCCCAGATCGAGGATGCCGAACTGGGGGTGGAGGAAGCCGAACTGGCCGCCGAGCAGGCCGGGGCGGCGGTGGAGCGCCAGGGCGCCGCCGAACGCCAGGCCCGCGACGATGTGAAACGGGCCGAGGCCGAAACCGGCAAACTGCGCGAGGCGCATGCCCGGCTGGCGCAGCGGGCGGCGGCGGCGCAATCGCGCCTGACCGCCCTGGCCGAACAGGCGGCGGCGGCCGAGGCGGATCTGGCCGAAGCGGCGGCGGCGGAACAGGCGGCGCGCCAAACCCTGGCCGGATTTACCGGCAATGATGAAGGCCGCGACAAGGTGGCCCTGCTGCGGGCCGATCTGGCGGAAAGCCGCACCCATCTGGTGGAGGCGCGCTCGTTCCTCGACCGGCTGAAGCGCGAGGCGGGCGACCGCCGCCGCCGCCTGGAGGCCATCGCCGTCGAGGAACGCTCGTGGCGGGAGCGGGTGGCCGGGGCGGCGCGGCACCGCGATGAGTTGGAGGAGCGGCGCGAGGCCGCCCTGGAAGAGATGGAACGGCTGGCGGCCCTGCCGCTGGAGATCGAGGAGCGGCGCGACGCCCTGTTGGACCAGATCGCCGCCGCCGAGGAGGAGCGCCGCCGCGCCGCCGCCGTTCTGGCCGATAGCGAGCAGTTTCTGGCCACCGCCGACCGCGCCCTGCGCGAGGCCGAGCAGGCCCTGGCGGCGGCGCGCGAGGAGCGCATCCGCCGCGAGGCGGCGGTGGCGGCGGCGGCGCAAGGGGCGCGCACCCTGGCCGAGCGCATCGCGGAAAAACTGGATCTGACGCCCGAGGCCCTGGCGGCACGGGAAGGCGAGGCGGATCCGGCCCAGATCCCCGAGCTGGAGCCCAAGCTGGAACGGCTGCTGCGCGACCGCGACGCCATGGGCCCGGTCAATCTGCGCGCCGAGGCCGAGGCCGGAGAGCTGGAAGGGCAGATGGCCGGCCTGACCGCCGAAAAGGAGGATCTGATCGCCGCCATCGCCAAGCTGCGCCAGGGCATCGGCGAGATCAACCGCGAGGGGCGCGAGCGGCTGCTGGCCTCGTTCGAGGCGGTGGATCAGCATTTCCGCCGCCTGTTCACCCATCTGTTCGGCGGCGGGCGCGCCCATCTCACCCTGACGGAGTCCGCCGATCCGCTGCAGGCCGGACTGGAGATCATGGCCAGCCCGCCCGGCAAGCGCCTGCAGATCCTGTCGCTGCTGTCGGGCGGCGAGCAGGCCCTGACGGCCCTGGCGCTGCTGTTCGCGGTGTTCATGACCAATCCGGCCCCCATCTGCGTGCTCGACGAGGTGGATGCGCCGCTGGACGACGCCAATGTCGACCGCTTCTGCAGCCTGGTGGCCGAAATCGCCCAGACCTCGCGCACCCGCTTTCTGGTGGTGACGCACCACCGCATGACCATGGCCCGCATGGACCGCCTGTTCGGGGTGACCATGGCCGAACGCGGCGTTTCCACCCTGGTTTCGGTGGATCTGCACGCCGCCGAGGCCCTGCGCGAGCTGTGAGCAGAGGGTGAAATCCGGGTGTTGTGACGGGGGCTTGAGAAAAACCCACGGTTTGGCGGCAAAGGCCGGGTTGCGGGCCTTGACAGAGTGGGGGGCAAATCATATGGTGCCCGCGCTTTTCGCTTCCATGCGGCCTGCCGGGGTTTAGGAGTGCGCCCTCATCATGACGGACAAATCCGACGACCATCGCAGCCTGGATGATCTGGATGCCCGCTTGCGCGCCGCGCAAGCCCGGGAAGAGATCGAAACGGGGCGGGCGCAGGAGCGGGAGCGGCGTGTGGACAATACGGGCATGGGCCTGGGGTTCCGCATCGCCATTGAGTTGGTAGTGAATATCGCCGTCGGTGCGGGGCTGGGCTATTTTCTGGATAAATGGCTCGGAACAAAACCCTGGTTGATGGTGGTGTTCGTGTTCCTGGGGGCAGCCGCCGGCGTGGTCAACGTGTACCGCGTCGCCAAGGGGTTCGATGACTCCGTTGGACTTGGGCGGGCCATGCGCCACGGGAGCGATGGTCAGACGGACGATCCTTAAGAGAGGCATGCGGTGGCAAATCCGGTCGAACAGTTCCAGATCGAACCCTTGGTTCCTCTCCATGTCGGAGGGGTGAACATCTCGTTCACCAACTCGGCTCTGCTCATGGTGATCTCGATCTCGCTGACGATGGCGTTCCTGACGCTGTCGGTGCGCTCGCGCGCGCTGGTGCCGGGGCGCTGGCAGTCGATGGCCGAGGTGTTCTACGAATTCGTCGCCAACATGGTGCGCGACAATGTGGGAAGCGAGGGGCGCAAGTTCTTCCCCTTCATCTTCACGCTGTTCATGTTTCTGCTGTTCGGCGATCTGCTGGGCCTGGTGCCCTACTCCTTCACCTATACCAGCCATATCATCGTCAATTTCGGCCTGGCCCTGACGGTGTTCGTCGGCGTCACCATCATCGGCTTCATGCGGCACGGCACCCATTATCTGCGGATGTTCTTCCCGCATGGGGCGCCGATCCTGACCGCGCCGATCCTGATCCCGATCGAGCTGATTTCCTATATGTCCCGTCCCTTCAGCCTGTCCATCCGTCTGTTCGCCAACATGACGGTGGGCCACATCATGCTGAAGGTGATCGGCGGTTTTGTGATCGCCCTGGGCGTTCTGGGCATTCTGCCCTTCGCCTTCCTGTCGGCCATCACCGTTCTGGAGTTCGGCATCGCCATCCTCCAGGCCTATGTGTTCACCATTCTCTGCTGCATCTATCTGAACGACGCCATTCACATGCACTGAAGGCCGTTTGGGGCTGTTGTCCTGAGATACGTTTGTCATCGGTATTCGTTTCAAGAAAGGGAAGTGTTATGGAACCTCAAGCTGCGAAGATGATTGGTGCTGGTCTGGCCGCCATCGGCATGATCGGTTCGGGTATCGGCGTGGGTAACATCTGGTCGAACCTGATCGCCACCGTCGGTCGCAACCCCGCCGCCAAGTCCACCGTGGAACTCTACGGCTGGATCGGCTTCGCCGTGACCGAGGCTATCGCCCTGTTCGCCCTGGTGGTCGCCCTGATCATTCTGTTCGTCTAATCACCGTTCCTTAAGACGAATACGAAATTTCGGATCAGCCGGCGGCTCCCTTCCGGAGCGGCCGGCTCATTCGTATGAAGTCGCAGAAGCGAACAGGAAGCAAAGAGCGATGCCTCAATTCGACCCAACCTTCTTCGCCCCGCAGCTGTTCTGGCTGCTGGTGACGTTCGTCGTGCTCTATATCCTGATGTCGACCCTGGCCATGCCGAAGATCGGCGGGGTGCTGGAAGACCGTCAGCGCAAGATCGACGACAATCTGGACAAGGCCGCCAAGCTGAAGGCCGAAGCCGAGGCCGCCATCGCCGTCTACGAACAGGCTCTGGCCGATTCGCGGGCCCAGGCTCAGAAAATTCTGCGCGATAGCGCCGATGCCCTGGCGCGGCAGTCCGAAGCCAGGCAAAAGGACCTGGGCGACCGCCTGGCCGCGCAGATCAAAGCCGGTGAGGCCCGTATCGCCGCCGCCAAGGACCAGGCCCTGGCCCATGTCCGCGACGTGGCCGTGGATGTCGCCAAAAGCGCGGCCGGCAAGCTGACCGGCGTGTCGCTCGACGATACCAAGATCGCCGGCGCCGTGGCCGCCGCCATGCAGGAGGGGCGCTGATGTTTCTGATGTCCGTAGCCCAGGCCGCCGAAACGGCCGCTCCGCAGGCCACTCAGGCCGTGACCCAGGCCGTTCAGGCCGCGCCGCAGGCCGCCGCCAAGGCCGCCCAGGCCGTGACCCAGGCCGTGCAAGCCGCTCATCCCGCCGCCGCCGCCCATCCCGCGGCGTCGGAAGGCTTCCTCAGCCTCAGCAGCCCGGAAACCTGGGTGGCCCTGGCTTTCGTGCTGGTGGTGTCGCTGCTGGCCAAGCCGGTGTTCCGCGGCATCACCGCCGCGCTTGATGCCCGCGGTGAAAAGATCCGCGCCCGTATCGACGAGGCCGAGCGCCTGCGCACCGAAGCCCAGGAGACTCTGGCCGCTTACCAGAAGAAGCAGCGTGAGGCCATGAAGGAGGCCGAGGGCATCGTGGCCCATGCCAAGGCCGAGGCGCAGCGCTTTGCCGCCAAGGCCGCCGCCGAACTGGACGAACTGCTGGCCCGGCGCGAGCAGCAGGCCATGGACCGTATCGCCCAGGCCGAGGCCGAGGCCATGCGGGAGGTGCGCAATCTGGCGGTGGATATCGCCATGAAGGCCACCCGCACGCTGATCGCCGAAACCCTGACGGCGGCTCAGGCGTCCGCCCTGGTGGATGCCGCCATCGCCGATCTGCCCAACCGCCTGCACTAAACGGCCGGTTTCCGCAGTCTGCTAAAACCCCCGGTGGCCTGGCCGCCGGGGGTTTTGCGCGTTCGGATGTGAAACATGGACGAACGCGATAAGACGGGGTATGTGATAGGGACTGAGATCGCATTAAGCGGCTAACGAAGGCCCGCCCGTCCAAGGCATCCGGCGCGGCGGCAGGGAAAGAGGAGACATCCACCCATGGCTTGGCAAAAAGGCGCCGTCCTGTCGCTGTTCCTGGGGGCCTCTTTGGCCGTGCTGTCGGCGGGCTGGCAGGGCGCCCTGGCGGAAACGCCTTACGATGCCGGCGTGGCCGCCTACAGCCGGGGGGATTATGCCGCCGCCCGCCAGGCCTGGGAGCAGGCCCTGAGCGGCGGTGATTGGGAGGCGGCCCGCAATCTGGGGCTGTTGTACCGCAAAGGCTTAGGGGTGGCGCCGGATGCAGGGCGCGCCCTGGACTATTACCGCGAAGCGGCGGCCCATGGCGTGATCAACGCCCGCCTTAATCTGGCCGAGCTTTACCTGTCCGGCCAGGGGGTTCCGCGCGATGTGGCCAAGGCCAAGGCCCTGCTGCAGGCGGCGGCCGATGCCGGCAACATGGCGGCCCGCTATCGCCTGGATGAAATCCAGGACGCCGAGGCCCGCGGCGGCCACGAACTGGCCCTGACCGCGCCCAGCAGCGGTCCGCGCCTGACCCCGGTTGCCGCCGCCGCCGTGCCGTCGCCCGCCCAGGATCAACTGTCGCCGCCGCCGCATCAGCCGGAACCGACTCAGGCCAAGCCCGAGCCGCCTCAGGCCAAGCCCGAGCCGCCTCAGGCCAAGGCCAAGCCGCCTCAGGCCAAAACCGAGCGCCACCGCGATCCGCCGCCCGACAGCCCTCGGGCCGCCGTTTCACCGCCGGTTCCGGGCCGCAAGCCGCCGCCGCCGGCATCGGCGCCGCGTCTGAACAAAGCGGTGGTGGCTGTGGTGCGGCAGGTGGCCGCCGATGTGCCGCCGCCGCTGCCGCTGGCCCAGATCGATGCCATGCCGGTGCGCCTGGCGCCGCTGCGCGAGCCGGGGCAGATCCGCGTGCATGTGGCTTCGTACCGCGACGAAGGCGCGGCGGCGCAGGGCTGGCTGCGCTACAATCTGCCGGGCCTGTCGCCCGATCTCGATGCCGTGGTGGTGCCGGGGCAGGGGCGGTTCGTGCGGCTTTATGCCGTGGGGCCGCGCGATCTGGTGCTGGACCTGTGCGCCGATGCCAAAACCCGCGGCGCCTGGTGCGCCGCCGGCCAGGCGAAAAAATAAGCGCGCCTCCGGCGGCCCTAAGGCGGGCCGCCGGTTTGGTCCGCTGTCATACCGGCCAACCCTTGAAGTGACGGGTTGGCCGGTCTCCAGCGAGCCTTGAGCGAGCGGCCAAGGCGGCGGATGCCGCCGCCCGGCGAGGGACGATACAACCGGTCAATGCATTGGCCGGTTGATATTACAGCCCCTTTTTCGCCAGCCAGGCCAGGATGGCGTCGGCGCTGGGCTGGCGCCAGTGATGGTCCAGCATCAGGCCGTGCGGGGCGCCGTGCAGAATCTCCAGATCGGCATGCCAGAAGGTGGCGGTTTCGCGGAAGGCCGAGATGGGCAGGAACACATCGGCGTCGCCGCCCAGCACCAGGCAGGGCAAAGCCTGCTCGCCCAGGCGGGGCATGGGCTGCGGCGGGCACAGCAGTTCCGCCGAGATGCGATGCGATTCCGGCTGCAGCTTCGGCAGCAGCGGCGCCACCGCCTCGGGCGGGGTTTCGGCCGAGAAGAAGGCGCGGTGGATGATGTCCGGCGTCACCGCCTTCGGTCCCAGGCTTTGCAGCAGGCCCAGCTGCCACAGCACGTCGGGGGCGAAGGAGGACAGGTGCAGGGCCGAGGAGGCCAGCCCCGAAGGCGGCACCGAGGCCATCAGGACCATGCCGGCCAGGGCCGCGCCCGAGGAGGCGTAATGCTGCGCCACGATGCCGCCCATGGAATGACCGATCACCACCGGCGGGGCATCGAGCTGGCCGGCGGCGGCGGCCACGTCGGCCAGATAATCCTCCAGGCTGGCCCAGGTCAGTTGCCCTTCGCTGCCGCCATGGCCGCGCAGCGAAACCGCATAGGCGGCATAGCCCTTCTTGGCCATGTGGGCCAGGGTGAACTCGTTCCAGATCCAGGCGCCGCAATAAGAGCCGTGAACGAACAGCAGGGGCGGATGGCTTCCCTTGGCCTTGGCCGGGGGTTGGCAGTGCAAGATTTCCAGCTTCACCGTAAGTCTCCCTGTTGCCGTTTCTGCCTTTACTATAGCCCGCCCTTGGCCGTTCGTCTCGTCCTACATCCTGTGGGCGAGGGACTGTCACGGCACGGAAACCCTACGGCGCCGCGCGGGAAATAACCACGCCGGCCTGCCAAGGGCCTTGAGTCGCCGTCGGTTCTGTGTATGATGCACCGCCACTTCCATACCAGCGTTTATTAAGAACCGGAGGCGGCATGCAGATCAAGGAAGCCCTCACTTTCGACGACGTGCTTCTGGTGCCGGCGGCATCAAGCGTTCTGCCCGCAACCGTCGATACCCGCACCCGCCTGACCAAAAGCATCGAGCTGGGCATCCCCCTGGTCTCGGCGGCCATGGACACGGTGACGGAAAGCCGTCTGGCCATCGCCATGGCCCAGGCCGGCGGCATCGGCATCATCCACAAGAATTTCGATATCGCCGCCCAGGCCGAGGAAGTGCGCCGCGTCAAGCGCTACGAGTCCGGCATGGTGGTCGATCCCCTGACCATCTATCCCGACCAGCCGCTGGCCGATGCCCTGAAGCTGATGGAAATGCATAATTTCTCGGGCTTCCCGGTGGTGGAACGCGGCACCGGCAAGCTGGTGGGCATTCTGACCAACCGCGACGTGCGCTTCGCCACCGATCCTTTGCAGCCGGTCTCGGAACTGATGACCCGCGAACGCCTGGTCACCGTGGAGGGCGGCGTTCCCCAGGAGGAGGCCCGCCGCCTTTTGCATCAGCGCCGCATCGAGAAGCTGCTGGTGGTGGACAAGGACTACCGCTGCGTGGGCCTGATCACCGTGAAGGATATCGAAAAGGCCAAGGCCTATCCCAATGCCTGCAAGGATGGCCATGGCCGCCTGCGCGTGGGCGCCGCCACCGGTGTCGGCGAGGACGGCATGGCCCGCGCCGCCGCCCTGATCGAGGCCGGGGCCGACGTGGTGATCATCGATACCGCGCACGGCCATCATAAGAATGTGGTGGATGCGGTGCGCGCCGTGAAGGCGGCCTATCCGGCGGCGCAGATCATCGCCGGCAACATCGCCACGCCCGAGGCCGCCGCCGCCCTGATCGAGGCCGGGGCCGACGCCGTGAAGGTGGGCATCGGGCCGGGCACCATCTGCACCACCCGCATCGTGGCCGGGGTGGGCGTGCCGCAGCTCTCGGCCATCATGGAGGTGGCGGAGCGGGCCGGCGAGGTGCCGGTGATCGCCGACGGCGGCATCAAATATTCGGGCGATGTGGCCAAGGCCATCGCCGCCGGCGCCTCGGCGGTGATGATCGGCTCGCTGCTGGCCGGCACCGAGGAAAGCCCCGGCGAGGTGTTCCTCTATCAGGGCCGCTCTTACAAGAGCTATCGCGGCATGGGCTCGCTGGGGGCCATGGCCCGCGGCTCGGCCGACCGCTATTTCCAGGCGGAAGTGAACGACAAGCTGAAGCTGGTGCCGGAAGGCATCGAGGGCCGCGTGGCCTACAAGGGCCCGGTGGGCACGGTGATCCACCAGCTGGTGGGCGGCCTGCGCGCCGGCATGGGCTATACCGGCAACGGCACCATCGCCGCCATGCAGAAGCACTGCACCTTCCGCCGCATCACCTCGGCGGGCCTGCGGGAATCCCACGTGCACGACGTGTCGATCACCAAGGAAGCGCCCAACTACAAGAGCGAGGGTTAAGCCCTTGACGCCCGGCGCCCGGCTGGCGGCCGTTATCGAGCTTCTGGAGGAGATCGACCGCCAGGACCGCCCCGCCGACGGGGTGGCCTCGGCCTATCTGAAGGCCCGGCGCTATATCGGCGCCAAGGACCGCCGGGCCATTTCCGAGCGGGTGTGGGGCATCTTGCGCCGCCGCGCCCGCCTGGACTGGTGGCTGGCGCGGGAAGGCTGCGCGGTTTCGGCCCGGGCCCGGCTGCTGGCCGATCTGGCCCTGACCGAGCGCAGAAGCCCCGCCGACATCGGTAGCGAACTCACCGCGGGCGAGCGCCATGCCGGGGCCATGCTGCCGGCCGACTGGGCGCTGCTGCAGGCCCTGAAGGGCCGCGATCTGTTCCATCACGACATGCCGGCCTGGGTGAAGGGGGAGTATCCCGCCTGGCTGGAGCCCCGTCTGGCCGAAAGCCTGGGCGATCGGCTGGCCGCCGAGATGGCGGCGCTGCGCGACGAGGCGCCGGTGGATCTGCGGGTCAATACCCTGAAGGGCGACCGCGCCCAGGCCCAGGCCGCCCTGGCCGCCGAGGGCCTTCAGGCCGAGGAGACGCCGCTGTCGCCCCTGGGGCTGCGGCTGCCGGCGCGCATCACGCTGACGGCCCAGGCCGCCTTCCGCGCCGGGCTGGTGGAGGTGCAGGATGAAGGCTCGCAGCTGCTGGCCCTGCTCACCGATGCCCGTCCCGGCATGGCGGTGATGGATTTCTGCGCCGGGGCCGGCGGCAAAACCCTGGCCCTGGCCGCCTGCATGGAAAACAAGGGCCGCCTGGTGGCCTGCGATGTCAATGAACGCCGTTCGGAAAAGGCGGTGCTGCGCCTGCGCCGCGCCGGGGTGCATAACGTCACCCGCCGCGTGCTGGACAGCGAAAGCGATAAATGGGTGAAGCGCCAGTCCGGCATGTTCGACCGCGTGCTGGTGGATGCGCCCTGCTCCGGTTCGGGCACCTGGCGGCGCAACCCCGATGCCAAATGGCGCTTCAGCGAACAGGGCCTGGCCGAACTGGTGGCCCTGCAGGGGCGCATTCTGGCCAGCGCCGCCCGCCTGGTGAAACCGGGCGGACGGCTGATCTATTCCACCTGTTCGCTGCTGGCCGACGAGGATCAGGCCCAGGTGCGGGCCTTCCTGGAGGCCCATGCCGATTTCCATCTGCTGCCGCTGCCGCCGCTGTGGGCGGAAACGGTGGCGGCGCGGGGCGGCGGCGCCTGCCCCGGCGACGGCGACCTGCTGGTGCTGACCCCCGGCCGCGATAAAACCGACGGCTTTTTCGCCGCCATTCTGGAGCGGCGCGCTTAAAGCCGCCGCGCGGGAAGGGGAATTGCCCGAAACCGCAGACTGTGACAGTTTGTTGACATGTGAAACCGCGCCGTGCCCCCCGCTCGTGCCGAGCGGGCCGCGCCCGCCGTTGCCTGGGTTCCTCCATGTCTTTAAAAAACAAGCTTCTTATCGCCGCCGCCGCCATCGTTCTCACCCTGTGCCTGCTGGTGGGGCTGGCGTCTTATGCCCTGCTGTCGCAGCAGCGCCTGGGGGATCTGGCCGTGCGCATCGAGGCCATTCCGGCGCAGACGCTGGATCTGCGGCGCAGCGAAAAGGATTTCCTGGCCCGGCGCACCCTGGCCGAACGCGACGGATTCGACGTCAAGCTGGCGCGGATCCGCGCCCTGCTGGCGGAGATTGACAGGCGTGGCGCCGCCCTGGGTCTGGCGGATGTGCATCGGCATGTGCTGGTGCTGTCGGCGGTGGTGGAGGCGTATGCCGCCAGCTTTCACCGCCTGGCGGAGAATGAAATCGCCGTGGGCTTGAACGAGAACGACGGTCTGCAGGGCCGCATGCGTACCGCCATTCATGCCGCTGAACATATCTTCACCGCCGCCGGGAGCGATCGCCTGGATAAGGACATGCTGATGCTGCGGCGGAATGAAAAGGATTTCATGCTGCGGCATGAGGGCGCCTATCTGGCCAGCCACGCCCGCAATACCGCCGTGCTGCTGGCCGATCTCGATGCCGACACCAACCTGAGCGCGGCGCAGCGGCAGGCGGCCAAGGCGGTGGTGGCCACCTATGTCGACAGTTTCCACGACTATGCCGAGGGTGTGAAGAAATCGGGCCTGACGCCTGGAGACGGCCTGCAGGGGACGATGCGCGCCGCCGTGCACCGGATGGATGGCGCCACCGCCGCCTTTCAGCGCGATCTGGGGGCCGATCTGCGGGCCGGCATGCGCCATCGGCTGTGGGAACTGGTGGTGCCGTCGGTGCTGATCGGGGGGCTCTTCGTGGTGGCGCTGATCGGGCTGGGGCGCTCCATCGTCGGGCCGGTGCGGGCCATGACCCAGGTGATGGTGGCGCTGTCGTCGGGGGATCGCGCCGTGCCCGTGCCCTATACCGGACGCCGCGACGAGATCGGCGCCATGGCGCAATCGGTCTCCACCTTCAAGGAGGGGCTGATCCGGGCCGAGCGGCTGGATGGCGAGGCGAAGGCCCGCCAGAAGGCGGATCTGGACCGTGGCCGCAAGCGCGATCTGCTGGCGGCCGATTTCGACGTGATGATGCGCCGGGTGCTGGAAAAACTGTTCGGCACGGTGGGGCGGGTCAAGGATGCCTCGGCGCGGTTGCACACCGCCGCCGCCGAGATCGGCGTGCGGGGCAGCGCGGTGTCGGACCTGGTGGCCCAGTCCACCGGCAATGTGCAGGCGGTGGCGGGCGCCGCGGCGCAACTGGGGGCCTCGACCCTGGATATCAGCCGCCGGGTGCAGGATACCACCCGCATTACCCAGGAGGCGGTGGACGGCGTGCGCACCGCCGACACCACCATCGACGGTTTGTCGACGGCGGCCCAGAAGATCGGTGAAATCGTTAAGCTGATCACCGATATCGCCGGGCAAACCAATCTTCTGGCCTTGAACGCCACCATCGAGGCGGCGCGGGCCGGCGAGGCCGGCAAGGGCTTCGCCGTGGTGGCCGGCGAGGTGAAAAATCTGGCCAATCAGACGGCACGGGCCACCAGCGAGATCGCCGAGCAGGTGTCGGGCATTCAGAGGTCCGCCCAGGCCAGCGTTGCCGCCATGAAAAGCGTGGGCGCGGCTATCGAGCAGGTCAACAGCGTGATCGGTTCCATCGCCGCGGCGGTGGAGGAACAGAACGCCGCCACCGCCGATATCGCCCGCAATGCCGCCGAGGCGGCGGCGGGAACGCGGATGGTGGAAGGCAATATCGCCGAGGTTTCGGCGGCGGCCGCCACCACCACCGGCATGGCCGAACAGATGGAGGCGGTGGCCGGGCTGCTGGAGCAGGACGGCAAGGGCCTGGCCCGGCATGTGGAGACCTTTCTCGGCACGATGAAGGCGGTGTGACCGCGACGGCATGCCGGGAAGAGGCGATTTTGCCGCGGCGCCGATAAAACCTCTTGCTATTTGAGGGTATCGGGTGTTTTCTGAGGCACTGATAATCATTCGCATCTGTGGAGCGAGGAACGGATGTCTCAGTCGATGGTTCGCCCGGTGCCGGGGCGGCGGCTTTGGGCGGTGTTGGCGGCCATCGGGCCCGGCCTGATCGTTATGCTGGCCGATACCGATGCCGGCAGCATCATTACGGCGGCGCAAAGCGGCGCGCAATGGGGCTACCGGCTGCTGCTGCTGCAGGCGCTGCTGATCCCGGTGCTGTACGTGGTGCAGGAGATGACCGTGCGTCTGGCCCTGGTCACCGGCAAGGGGCATGGCGAACTGATCCGCGAAACCTTCGGCGTCAAATGGGCCTGGTTTTCCTGTTCCACCCTGCTGCTGGCCTGTCTGGGGGCCTTGATCTCGGAATTCAGCGGCATGGCCGGGGTGGGGCAGCTGTTCGGTATTCCGGCCTGGCAGACCATGCTGGTGCTGGTGGGAGGCATGGTGCTGATGATCTGGACCCGGTCCTACCGCTCGGTGGAGCGCATCGCCGTGGCCTTCGGCGCCTGCGAGCTGGTGTTCCTTTATGTGGCTCTGAAGGCCCATCCCGATGGTGCCGCCCTGGTGGACGGCCTGCGCCACATGCCCCTGGGCGATCATAAATATCTCTATCTGGTGGCCGCCAATATCGGTGCGGTGATCATGCCGTGGATGGTGTTTTTCCAGCAGTCGGCCCTGGTGGAAAAGGAACTGGGCCCCAGCGCCCTGAAGATCGCCCGCCGCGAAACCGTGATCGGCGCCGTGGTGACGCAGATCGTTATGGCCGCCGTGCTGGTGGCCGCCGCCGCCACCATCGGCACCACCAATCCCAATGCCCCTCTCGATACCGTGCAGCAGATTTCCGATACCCTGGTGCCCTATCTGGGCTGGGGGGTGGGCCGCGCCGTGTTCGTGCTGGGCATGACCGGAGCGGCCATGGTGGCGGCCATCGTAGTGGCCCTGACCGCCGCCTGGGGCGTGGGCGAGGTGGCGGGCTATCGCCGCTCCCTGGCCGATCACCCGCGCGAGGCGCCGTGGTTTTACGGCATTCTCACCGCCTGTCTGGTGCTGGCGGGGGGGCTGGTGGCCTCCAACGCCGTCAATCTGGTCAATCTCAGCGTTGGCGTCGAGGTGCTGAACGCCCTGCTGCTGCCGGTGGTGCTGGGCTTCCTCTACGCCCTGGCCCGCAAGGCCCTGCCCGAGGAATACCGCCTGAAGGGCGGCTACGGCCTGGTGGCCGGCGCGGTGGTGCTGGTCACCGCCGGCTTCGGGGTATTCTCGGCAGTTTCCAGCTTCTTCGCATAAATCATAAAAAAACAGGGGGACCGCACAGGCGATCCCCCTGGGCACGCCGGAGATCATACCGGCCAACCATTGAAGTGACTCGTTGGCCGGTCTCCAGCGAGCCTTGAGCGAGCGGCCAAGGCGGCGGATGCCGCCGCCCGGCGAGGGACGATACAACCGGTCAATTCATTGGCCGGTTGGTATCAGTTGCCACCGACGGAGCGGACCCACCGGGTATGAAACTGGTGGTAAGCCGCCTGACCTGGTTTCTTTCTAGACGGCTTAAGGGAGGGACTGTGGCGCCATGGCCCCTTCGTCGTCGTCCGCAGGGCGGCATCCCCCTTGTCGTCATGCGCGGGCTTGACCCGCGCATCATAAGACGGCGTCGTCCCCACAGGGATGGCCGGGTCAAGCCCGGCCAAGACGGCTTAAGGGAGGGGCCGTGGCGCAGAGTCCTGTATCAGTTGCCACCGACGGAGCGGACCCACCGGGTATGAAACTGGTGGTAAGCCGCCTGACCTGGTTTCTTTCTAGACGGCTTAAGGGAGGGACTGTGGCGCCATGGCCCCTTCGTCGTCGTCCGCAGGGCGGCATCCCCCTTGTCGTCATGCGCGGGCTTGACCCGCGCATCATAAGACGGCGTCGCCCCCACATGGATGGCCGGGTCAAGCCCGGCCAAGACGGCTTAAGGGAGGGGCCGTGGCGCAGAGTCCTGTATCAGTTGCCACCGACGGAGCGGACCCACCGGGTATGAAACTGCTGGTAAGCCGCCTGACCTGGTTTCTTTCTAGACACTGCCGATGGTTCTTCACACCATCAGCATGATGGTGTAATATACCATCATGACGGCGGAACTGATGGTGAGACGGCGGGTTGTGTTCAGCGATGGCGATCTTGTCGAGGCTGTTGTCTGGACCGTTCCCACGCCTGTTCCGCCGACGGAACACGGTTTCAAATATCGTTTGGTGCTGATTTCCGGTGGCCGCAGGGTCGTTGGTTTTGATAACGAGCGGGGACGGGGAGATCATCGCCATGAAGGCGATCTCGTCAGCCCCTATGCCTTTCGGGGCATCGACCAACTGCTGGAGGATTTTGCCTGCGCAGTTGAAGAATGGAGGCAAAGCCATGGCCGCGCTTAAAGCGAAAATCGAGGTGGGAACCTCCCTGCGTCAGGCTTTGGCGGAGGTGGGAACGGCTTGGAAGGCTGCGGTCGCCGGTCAGCCGGTGGAGGCCAGCGATATCCTGTGTTTTGTCGATTGGGAGGCTCTGGTGGCGGTTCTGACCCCCAAGCGTTTCGATCTGATCCGCCATCTGCGGCGGGAACCGGCGGACAGCATTCGGGCTTTGGCCCGTGCGCTGAAACGCGATTACAAAAATGTTCATGCCGATGTGATGGCTTTGGAGGCCCTGGGCTTGATCCGGCGTGATCCCGATAGTGGAAAAATCACGGCGGAGTTGGATCAGGTGGCCTCCATCATCAAATTCGCCGCCTGATCCTCTTCTCATAAAAAGCCCGGACCGTGAGGGTCCGGGCTTTTTCGCGTGCGATTTTATTTTTGCGGCTTCAGCGCCTGTTCCCAGCCGGCGCCGGTGGCCACGAACAGGCGGGCGGCGGTGGTCAGGAGCTGGGCCCGGGCTTCGGCGTAGGACTGGCGGGCCTGGGCGGCGTGGTTTTGCGCCTCCAGCAGGGTGGGCAGGGTGATCTCGCCGGCCTGATAGCTGGCGCGGGCCATGGCGAAGGCCTGTTGCGCGGCGCTGTTGGCGGTTTCCGCCGCCGCCAGGCCCTGGCGGCCATGCTGCACGGCCTCCAGCAGATCGGCGGTCTGGTTCAGGCCCTGCACCACGGTCTGCTCGTAAAGGGCCACGGCGGCATTGTAGCCGGCCACGGCGCTTTTGCGGTTGGCCTCGATGGCGCCGCCCTCGAACAGCGGCGCCAGGATGCCCACGCCCAGACCGGCGCCGCCGTAGCCGCTGCTGAACAGCTGATGCGGTTCGAAGGCGCCTTGCAGCACCGAGGCCGACAGGGTGATGTCGGGGTAGGCCTGGGCGGTGGCCACCCCCACCTTGGCGCTGGCCTCGTGCAGCATGGCTTCCGCCGCCAGAATATCCGGGCGCTGATGCACCAGGGCCGAGGGCAGGCTGACCGGCAGCGGCGCCGGCAGGGTGAAATCGGCCAGATCGAAGTCGGGGGCCTGCCATTCGCCGGGGCCTTTGCCCACCAGCACCGCCAGGGCGTGGCGGGCCATGGTCAGCTGCTGGCGCAAGGCGGGCAGGCGGGCGCGGCTGGCGGCGGCCTGGGTTTCGGCCATCAGCAGATCGAGATGGCTGCCGTAGCCCCGCTGTTCCGACAGCCGGGCCAGGGCCACCGACTGGTCGGCGGCCTTCACCATATCCTCGGCGGCGGCGGTCTGGGCCCGCAGCATGGCGATGCTGAAGGCCTGCGCCGCCACATTGCCGGCCACCGCCAGGCTGGCCGCCGACAGTTCGTAGCGCCCGGCATCGGCCTGGGCATCGGCGGCCTCGATGGCGCGGCGGGTTTTGCCGAACAGGTCCAGCGAATAGCTGACCTCGCCGCCCACCGAATAGAGATCGAACACCGGCGGCGGCATCTTGAAGCCGAACTGGGCCAGATCCTCCTTGTTGCGGGCGGCGCCGGCGGTGGCGGCCAGGTGGGGGTAGAGGCCGCTTTCGGCGGCATCCACCTGGGCCCGCATGGCGGCCAGATTGGCGCGCGAGGCGGCCAGATCATGATTGGCGGCCAGGGCCATGGCCACCACCTTGTCCAGCTTGTCCGAGCGGAAGCTGGTCCACCAGGCGGCGGGGGCGGTTTTGCCCAGGGCGATCCCGGCCTTGTCGGGGGCGTTGCCGCCGTAGGTATTGACGGCGGGGGCCTTGGGCGGGGTGAAGTCCGGCCCCACGGCGCAGGCGGAAAGGGCCAGGGCCAGCAGCGGCACGGTGGTCAGCAGAGCGCGGTTCATTCCTGGTTCTCCTGGCTGAAGGGGCGGCCATCGTCACGCAGCCAGACGTAAATGGCGGGGATCACCAGCAGGGTCAGCACGGTCGAGGAGGCCAGCCCGAACAGCAGGGAAATGGCCAGACCCTGGAAGATGGGATCCAGCAGGATGAAGGAGGCGCCGATCATCGCCGCCAGGGCGGTGAGCAGGATCGGGCGCACGCGGATGGCGCCGGCATTGATCAGGCAATCGCGCAGGGGCAGGCCTTTCTGCCGTTCGTGCCGGATGAAATCCACCAGCAGGATGGAGTTGCGCACGATGATGCCGGCCAGCGAGATGAAGCCGATCATCGAGGTGGCGGTGAAGGGGGCATGGAACAGCCAGTGCCCCAGCACGATGCCGATCAGGGTGAGGGGGATCGGGGTCATGATCACCAGCGGCAGCTTGAAGCTGCCGAACTCGGCCACGATCAGGAGATAGATGGCCAGAATGGCCACGCCGAAGGCGGCGCCCATGTCGCGGAAGGTGACGTAGGTGATCTCCCACTCGCCGTCCCACAAAAGGGTGGGATGGCTTTCATCCGTGGGCTGGCCGTGGAAGGCCACCACCGGCTTGCCGTACTGGCCCCAGTCCACCTTGTCCATGCCGTCCTGCACGGCGAACATGCCGTAGATGGGGGCTTCGAAGGCGCCGGCCAGATCGGCGGTGACCATCTCGGCGTAGCGGCCGTCGCGGCGGAACAGCGGGTAGGAGGCCTGCTCCCTGACGATATGCGCCACGTCGCCCAGGTCCACCAGGCCATGGGCCGAGGGGATGGGGGTGGAGAGCAGGCGCTGGTCCAGCTCCCGGCTGGATTTGGGCAGGTCGATGACGATATCCACCGGATCGATGCCCGGCCCCTGCTGCGACACCCCCAGGGTTTCACCGTTCAGCAGGATGGAGAGGGCGGCGTTCACCGCCCGCTGGTCCACGCCGTAGCGCTCCATGCGGGTACGGTCCATCACCACGTGCATGCGCTGGGCCGGCACGCCGAAGCTGTCGTCCACATCGACGATGAAGGGCACCTGCTGGAACACCTTGCGCAGGCGCCGCGCGCTATCGCGGCGGGCCTCGGGGGTGGGGCCGTACACCTCGGCCAGCAGGGTCGAGAGCACCGGCGGGCCGGGCGGCACCTCCACCACCTTCAGGGCCGATCCGGCGGGCAGATGCAGGGCCTGCAGGCGGTGGCGGATATCAAGGGCGATGGCATGGCTGGCGCGGTCGCGGTCGTCCTTGGGCAGAAGGTTGATCATCAGATCGCCCATCTGCGGCTGCTGGCGCATATAGTAGTGGCGCACCAGGCCGTTGAAGTTGAAGGGCGCCGCCGTGCCGGCATAGGACTGGATCGAGGTCAGCTCGGGCAGCGAGGCCAGCAGCCGCGAGGCCTCCAGCAGGGTGCGCTGGGTTTCCTCCAGGCTGGAGCCGCGCGGCAGGTCCAGCACCACCTGCACCTCGGACTTGTTGTCGAAGGGCAGGAGCTTGACGGTGACGGTCTTGGTGTAGAACAGCACGCAGACGGCGATGGTGGCGCCCACCACGCAGGCCAGGAACAGCTTGGCGTTGCGGCGGCTGGCCAGCACCGGCCGGGCGATGCGGCGGTAGAGGCGGCCCAGCGGGGTGTCGGCGCTATCGTCGTGGCCGTGGCCGCCCTGGGCCAGGCGCTGGCCGAAGCGCAGCATCAGCCAGGGGGCGATGGTGACGGCCACGAAGAACGAGAACAGCATGGCCGCCGAGGCATTGGCCGGGATGGGGCTCATATAGGGCCCCATCAGCCCGGAGACGAACATCATGGGCAGCAGGGCGGCCACGATGGTCAGGGTGGCGATGATGGTGGGATTACCCACCTCGGCCACCGCCAGCACGGCGGTGTGCACCCTGTCCTCCTTGGGGGCCATCTTCCAGTGGCGCACGATGTTCTCGATCACCACGATGGCGTCGTCCACCAGGATGCCGATGGAGAAGATCAGCGCGAACAGGCTGACGCGGTTGATGGTGTAGCCCATCATCCAGGCGGCGAAGAAGGTGAGCAGAATGGTGGTGGGGATGACGATCAGCACCACCGCGCCTTCGCGCCAGCCGACGAAGGCGGTGATCAGCAGCACGATGGAAAGGGTGGCCAGTTCCAGGTGGAACAGCAGCTCATCGGCCTTGTCCTGGGCGGTGCGGCCGTAGTTGCGGGTGACGTCGATCTGCACGCTGTCGGGGATCAGGCCGCCCTTCAGGGTTTGCAGCCGGTCCAGGATATCCTTGGTCACCACCACGGCGTTGGAGCCCTCGCGCTTGGCGAAGGCCAGGCTGACGGCGGGCCGCACCGACATCACGCCCTTTTTCACGGTGATCTGGTCGGTGATATGGTCGTCGGGGCGGCTGGTGAGGGCGATGGTGGCGACATCGCGCACATAGACCGGATGGCCGGCGTGGGTGGTGAGCAGAAGATGGCCCACATCGGGCAGGTGGCGCAGAGAGTTGCCGATCTCCACCGGCAGCTCCTGGCCGGATTGGCGCACATAGCCGCCGGGGAAGCTGGCGTTGGCGGCGGCGATCTTGGCCGACAGCACGTCCAGGGTCACGCCGTAGCGGGCCAGTTTCACCGGATCGGGCTCGACGCGGATCTGGTCGGGGGCGCCGCCGACGATGTAGGTCAGCCCCACATTGTCCACCTTGTCCAGCTCGTGCTGGAGATCGCGCGCCAGCTTGTAAAGCTGGCCCGAGGTCCAGCGGTTTTCCAGGCCCGGCTTGGGCGACAGGGTCAGCACCAGGGCCGCCACGTCGTTGATGCCGCGGGCCACGATCAGCGGTTCGGGCACGCCGGCGGGCATCTGGTCGTAATGGGCGCGCAGATGCTCGTGGATGCGCAAGGCGGCGGTATCCTGACTGGTGCCCACCTTGAAGCGGGCGGTCACCACCACCTGATCGTCCTCGGTCTGGGAATAGACGTGCTCGACATCCTTGATGCCCTTGACGATATCCTCCAGCGGGCGGGTGATGCGCTCCTCGGCGGCGGCGGCCTTAAGACCGTCGGCCCGCACCATGATATCCACCATGGGCACGCTGATCTGCGGCTCCTCCTCGCGCGGCAGCACCATCAGGGCGATGCCGCCCAGCAGCACCGCCAGCAGCAGGATCAGCGGCGTCAGCGGCGAGGTGATGAAGGTCCGCGTCAGGCGGCCGGACAAACCCAGGGACGGACCACTCATGGCTTCACCAGCTCATCCCCGGCGACGAGGCCGGTCAGGATTTCGGTCATGCCGTCATGGGCGGCGCCCGGCTGCACCGGGATATCGCTGCCGTCCTTCAGCCGCACATAGTAAAGCCCGCCCTTGCGGGTCACATAGTCGGCGGGCACCTCGAAGCCCTGATGGCGGCCCACCGGCACCTCCACCTCGGCGCGTTCGCCGATGAAGAAGCTTTCGATGGCCGGCACCGCCACATCCACCCGCACGCGGCCGTTGACGATTTCGGGATACACCAGGGCGACGCGGCCCTGTTCGGCGGGCTCGCCGCCATCCTGGCGCACCGTCACCGTCTGCCCGGCCTTCAGATCATGGGCGTGGCCCTCGGGCAGGTCGATGCGCACCACCCGTTCGGCGGTGGCGATGGACAGCACCGGCTCGCCGGGCTGCACATAGTTGCCGCGCACCGCCTCCACCTGCAGGATGCGGCCGGACACCGGGGCGGTCATATGGCCGTCGCGCACCATGTCGGCGGCGCGGGCGCGGGCGGCGCGGGCGGCGGCCAGCTGGCCGGTCAGGGCGTCGTACTGGGCCTGGGCCTGCTCCAGCTGCCGCTGCGAGGTTACCCCCGGCTGGCGCAGGGCGGTCACGCGCTTCAGTTCGGCGGCGGCGGCCTTCTGCTGGGCCTCCAGGGCCTTCACCTGGCCGTCGGCCTCGTTCAGCTGGGCGGTCACCTTGCCGTCCTGCACCAGGGCCAGCAGTTGGCCGGCCTTCACGGCATCGCCCTCCTGCACCAGAAGGCGCACCAGGGTGCCGGGAATGCGGGCCCGGATCTGGGTTTCCCGGTGGCCCTGGATCGAGCCGGCCACGGCCTTGTAGTCGATGATGGTCGTCGGCTGAACGGTTTGGCCCGCCAGGGCCTGGCCGTACAACAGCAGTGAGAGGGGGGCGGCGATCAGCAGGGGCTTCATGGGCGGGTTTCCGGCATTTATAGCGATTAGGCTTGCTGAGTATATTCGGCTGTGCTAATTTAGCAAGCATGAATATATCGGTGCCTGGAGGAAATCCGAAAATGGCTTTAGATCGACTGGTGATGGCGTTCGCGGGGGTGATGATCCTGCTCAGCCTGGCCCTGACCCTGTGGGTCAGTTCTTACTTCATGTGGTTCACCGCCTTTATCGGCGTGAACATGCTTCAGGCCGCCTTCACGGGCTTCTGCCCGGCCGCCCTGATCTTCAAGAAGCTTGGCGCCAAGGCGGGCTGCGCCTTCCGATAAGATTTCAATCTTAAATCGTGGCGAGCGGAAGGGGCAAGCCAATAAAACCAGGCCAATATAACAACGAACGTATGCGGGAGGTTTCCATGGCACATGTAGTCGTTCTGGGGGCTGGTATCGGCGGGGTTTCCGCCGCGCTGGAAATGAAGGACGCCCTGGGCAAGGACCATCGGGTCACGGTGGTGTCGAACCTGGCCGATTTTCAGTTCACCCCGTCCAATCCCTGGGTGGCGGTGAACTGGCGCAAGCCGGAACAGGTGTCGGTGCCGCTGGCGCCGGTGTTCGAGAAAAAGAAGATCGATTTCATTCCCGTTGCCGCCCAGAAGGTGCATCCGGCGGAAAACCGGCTGGAGCTGGTGGACGGCCGGTTCCTCGAATACGACTATCTGATCCTGGCCACCGGCCCGCATCTGGCCTTCGACGAGGTGCCGGGTCTGGGGCCGGAGGCCGGCAACACCGTTTCCGTCTGCACCCTGAAACATGCCCTGCTGGCCTCAAAGGCTTACGAGGAGTTCTGCAAAAATCCGGGGCCGGTGATCATCGGGGCGGCCCCCGGCGTGTCGTGCTTCGGCCCGGCCTACGAATTCGCCGTCATCCTGGAAACCGATCTGCGCCGCCGCAAGATCCGCGATCAGGTGCCCATCACCTACATCACCCCCGAGCCCTATGTCGGCCATCTCGGCCTGGGCGGTGTGGGCGATACCAAGGGCATGCTGGAATCGGCCCTGCGCGAACGGCACATCAAATGGATCGCCAACGCCAAGATCACCGAGGTGCGGCCCGATCTGGTCAAATGCACCGAGCTGACCGACGAGGGCGCGGTGAAGAGGGAGCACGAGGTTCCCTACAAATACGCCATGATCATGCCGGCCTTCAAAGGTATCGGCGCGGTGATGGGGGTGGAGCATCTGGTCAATCCGCGCGGTTTCGTGCTGATCGACAAGAAACAGCGCAATCCCACCTACCGCAATGTCTTCGCGGTGGGGGTGGGCGTGGCCATTCCGCCGGTGGAGGTGACCCCGGTGCCCACCGGCGTGCCCAAGACCGGCTATATGATCGAATCCATGGTCACCGCCACGGTGCGCAATATCAAGTCCCTGATCGAAGGCGGCGAGGCCACCGAGGAAGGCACCTGGAACGCCGTCTGTCTGGCCGATTTCGGCGATCGCGGCGTGGCCTTCGTGGCGCAGCCGCAGATCCCGCCGCGCAACATCAACTGGGCCAGCGAGGGGCGCTGGGTGCATGTGGCCAAGATCGCCTTCGAGAAATATTTTCTGCGCAAGGTGCGCAAAGGGCAGAGCGAGCCTTTGTTCGAGCGCTATTCCATGAAGCTGATCGGCATTGTCCGCCTGCGTGAGAAAAAATAACGGCGGCGCCGCAACTCCTGGGATGCGGCGGCCTTGGAAAACCGTCATTGTGGCGGTCAAGGGTGCGGTGCAGCGGATGCCGCCCGCGAACAGGAGCTGATGGCAAATGCTGGCTTTGCTGAAACGTTTTTTAGGTCTTTCGAGCAACCCGGAGAAACAGGTGATGAACGCGACCATCAAGAAAGTCAGCCCGACGGAACTGGTGCAGTGGCTCAAGGAAGGGTCGGCCGTGGTGGTGGACGTGCGCGAGGCGCAGGAACATCAGGCGGGCCATATTCCCGGCGCCGTGCTGGTGCCCTTGTCCTCGTTCAACCCGGCCAAGGTGCCGGACAGCGCCGGCAAGCATCTGGTGTTCCACTGCCAGATGGGCCGCCGCTGCGGCCCGGCCTCGGAGATGATGGCCGCCTCGGGCTTTGCCGGCGACATCTATCGTCTGGACGGCGGCTTCAACGCCTGGGTCAATGCCGGCGGCGCCGTGAAGCGGTGAGTGAGAACCGGTTGGTCTGAAAAAGAGGGCCGGTGCGGAACACCGGCCCTTTTCAGATCGGGCCGGGAGAACGGCCCTAAAGGATGATGAAGAAGTCAGTCCTTTGTGACCGGCGCAGGATACCCCGATTTTCCCGCGCCGCAAGGCAGGGAGGGCGGATGTCTTTAAACCTTCACGGGATGGCCGCCGCCAGGGGACTGGCGCCACAGCCGCAAGGCCAGGCCCAAGCCGCCGGCGGCCAGCAGGCTCATGGCCAGAAAAGCCCGACCGCCCCAATCCTGATAGAGCGGCCCCGCCGCCAGCATGGCCAGCCCCGGCACCATGCCGTTGGCCACCGAGGCGTAAAGCCCCTGGGCGCGGGCCGACAGGGCGGGCGGCGCCGTGCGGGCGATGTAATGCATGGCCCCGAGATGGGTGGCCCCGAAGGTGAAGGCGTGCAGGAACTGCACCGCGGCCAGGGCCAGGGGATCGGTGGTCAGGCCGAGAACGGTCCAGCGCAGCGCCCCGGCCAGGCCGCCGGCGGCGATCAGCAGCGGCGGCCCGAAGCGGCTCACCAGACGGCGCCCGAAGGCGAACAGCAGCACTTCGGCCACCACCCCCTCCGCCCATAAGGCGCCGATCACCGTGCCCGGCAGCCCGGCCGCCCGCCAGTGCAGGGTGGCGAAGCCGTAATAGATCATGTGGCTGACCTGGATCAGGCTGGTGGCGGCCAGGAACAGCGGAAAGCCGCGGCTTCGCAGCAATGGCCGCAGCGGCAGGCGCGGCGGCGCCTCTGTCCGCGCCTGCCGGTCGGCGGGCAGCGGCCATACCGCCAGGAAGGTCAGGGCCTGGCCGGCGACGATGGCGGCCAGAATGCTCCAGCGCGGCGCGTCCAGCAGCCAGCGCCCGCCCAGCATGGAGGTGGCGATGAAGGCCAGGCTGCCCCACAGCCGGATGCGGCCGTAATCGAGATCGTGCCGCAGCGCGCTCTGCATGGTCAGATTGTCGCTCAAGGGGACCAGGGCCGAGAAGCTGGCGGCGGCCAGCAGGGTGACCAGCAGCAGGGCGGAAAAGCCCCGGGCCGGGGCGAACAGCAGCGAGGCCAGCACGGCGATGCCGCTGAAGACCAGCAGCGCCGTGCGCCGGGCGCCGTGCCGGTCCACCACGTGCCCGGCCACCGGATTGAGAATGATCTTGATGAAATAGGCGGCGGCCAGCAACTGCCCGATGCGGGCCGGATCGAGGCCCTTGGCGGAAAGATACAGCGGCCAGAACGGCATCTGCACGCCGATCACCCCGAACAGGGCGGCATAGAACAGCGACAGGCGCAGCGACAGGCCGCCCCGGCTCATGCTCCCGGCCCGGCCAGGGTCAGGGCGGCGATCCAGGCCTGACCCAGGCTGACGCCGGGATCGCCCGGCGAGGCGGCGCGGGGCAGAAGCACGGCAAGGCCGCGCGCCGCCAGCCGGTCGCCGAGATCCCGGCGCAGCACGGCGTTGAAGAAACAGCCGCCGCTCAAGGCCACATGGCCGATGCCCTGCGCCTCGGCCGCCTGTGCGGCCCAGTCGGCCAGGGCGGCGGCCAGGGTGCCGTGGAACAGGTTGGCGCCCTCGTCCGCCGGGCGCCCGATCAGGGCTTCCAGCAGCGGCAGGCAGTCCAGCACGCCATCGCCGATGCTCCAGCCGCCGGTCAGCACGCAAGGCGCGGTGGCCAGGGCTTCCAGAGCCATGGGGGCCTGGCCCTCGAAGGCGGCCACCGGGGTGAGGCCCAACAGGCCGCAGGCGGCGTCGAACAGCCGTCCGGCGCTGGAGGTGAAAGGGCAGTTGACGCCGCGCGCCAGAATGGTCTCCAGCCGGGCGGCGGCGGGATAGGGCGCGAAGCGGCTGGCGATTTCGCCGCCGCGGCCCAGGCGGTGCAGCACGGCGGCGGCCATGCGCCAGGGTTCGCGCGCCGCCACATCGCCGCCGGGCTGGGCCAGCGGGGCCAGATGGCCCAGGCGTTTATATTGGGGGCCGTCCACCCGCAGCAGCTCGCCACCCCAGCTCTGCTGGCCGGGGCCCAGGCCGAAGCCGTCCAGGGCCAGGCCGATCAGCGGTCCCTGATGGCCGTGCTCGGCGGCCACGGCGGCGATATGGGCATGGTGATGCTGCACCGCCAGCGCCGGCGCCGCCTGGGCCTGGGCCCAGCGGCTGGAGGCGAAATCGGGGTGCAGATCATGGGCGATCAGGCGGGGCGGGCCGCTCATCTCCGCCATCAGGGCGGCGGCGGCGGCCTCGAAGGCGCGGATGGCCTCGGCGCTGTCGAGGTTGCCCACCACCGGGGTGATCACCGCCCGCGTCCCGTCGATGGCGCAGAGGGTGTTCTTGAGAAAGGCCCCCGCCGCCAGAACCGGCGGCAGGGGGCGGGGCAGGGGCAGGCAAAGGCGCATGGCCGCCCCGGACATCATTCCGCCGGGGCGGGCGGGGCCTCGCCGCCCTTGTGGGCGTTCAGCCGCCGCATCAGCCGCTCGGTGGGCAGGGCCGACAGCATGGCCGTGGCCAGGGCGGCGGCATAGGGGATGGACTGCACCGACAGCACCAGGGCCCACATGCGGGCGTCGAGATCATGCCAGCCCTTCACGAACAGGATCAGGGCGGCGCAGATCCACTGCGACAGCATGAGCACGGTTTCTTCCGAGGCCATCATGAAGGCGGCGGTCCAGGCCGCCTTGTCGGCGCATTTCGGCGTGCGCAGGAAGGGGATGGTTTTGGTGAACACCCCCTGCCACATGGCCTTGCCGATGTAATAGGTCAGCCCCATGCCGGCGATGGCCGAACCGATGCGCTGGCGCCAGTTGCATTTGACGCGGGTGGAATAGAGGAACAGGTGGTGCACCAGCTTGGCCACGAACACCCCCACCGTGGGCATGACGAAAATGGCCATGGGGAAGTCGAAGATGCGCGGCGCCGCCACCAGGCCGATGGTCCAGAACACCGACAGCACGGTGAACAGCAGATAGAAGGCATCGGCGAACCACGGCAGCCAGCCGGTGACGAAATGGTATTTCTGGCTGGCGGTCAGGCCGGTGTCGCGGAAGGGCATCAGGGCGCGCCAGTGGCCCTTCAGGATCTGCACGGCGCCGTAAGCCCAGCGGAAGCGCTGCTTCTTGTAGGCGGTGAAATCGTCCGGGGTGAGGCCGTGCCCGAAGCGGTGCGACAGATAAACCGATTCGTAGCCGTGTTCCAGCAGGCGCAGCCCCAGCTCGGCATCCTCGGTGATGGTCCACTCCGACCATTTGCCGGTATCTTCCAGGGCCTTGCGGCGGATCAGGGTCATGGTGCCGTGCTGGATGATGGCGTTGTCCTCGTTGCGCGCCACCATGCCGATATCGAAGAAGCCGGCATATTCCCAGTTGATGCATTCCTTGAACAGGTCGAACTCCCATTCGCGGTGATCCTGCGGCGCCTGCACCCAGCCCACCTTGGGATTTTCGAAATAGGGCACCAGGGTGGACAGCCAGTCGGGCGTGACCTGATAGTCGGAATCGATCACGCCGATCACCTCGGCCTCGGGATCGGTCTGGGTCAGGGCGAAATTGAGCGCCCCCGACTTGGCCCCCGGCCACTTGCCCAGATGGTAGAATTTGAAGCGCTCGCCCAGTTCGGCGCAATAGGCCTGCACCGGTTTCCATACCTCGGGGTCGCGGGTGTTGTTGTCCAGCACCAGCACTTCGAAGTTGGGGTAATCGAGCCGGGTCAGGCTGTCCAGGGTCAGCTTCACCATCTCCGGCGGCTCGTTATAGCAGGGCAGATGCAGCGATACCTTGGGAAAGCGGGTGGGCTTGGGCGCGGTTTCCGGGGAAAAATCCCGGCGGCGCTGGCGGGTCCAGGTCAGTTCGGTCATCTCGTAGCCGGCGATCAGCACCACCACCAGCAAGATGAGCTGGGCCGGCATCAGCACCGAATACATCAGCTCGGTGGAGGGGGCGAAATCGCGGATCATCGGCACCGTGCCGGTCCACACCATCAGCGATACCGCGAACTGCACCAGAACGGCGAAGAAGATTTTGCCCCGCGTGCGCAGGTGCTGCCAGTTGGTCAGCAGCCACATCACCGGCAGAAGGGCGATCAGGGTGGCGGTGATGGCCTGCACCGGCCACTGCTTCACTTCCTGCACCGGTTCAACCATGGAGAATTTGGGGTTGCGGTCGGCATCCCACAGGCCCCAGTGGGTGCCCACGGTCCATTCGAAGGCCTTTTTCCACGGCTGGTCGAAGGCTTCGATTACGTTGTAGTCCAGGCCGTCCTCGGCGGCGCGGTTCAGGAAGCGGCGCAGGAACAGGGCCTGGTTGATCACCGAGGGCTCGGCCTGCTGGCGGCCCTTGCCCGCCGAGGGCCAGCCCACCTCGGCCAGCATGATATGCTTGTCGGGATAGATGGCCTGCACGGCCTTCACTTCGCCGAACACATAATCCACGGCGCTGCTCACCGGCATGCCTTCCCAGTAGGGCAGCACGTGCAGGGCGATAAAATCGGCGGCGCGCACCAGTTCGGGATGGGACAGCCAGACATAGGCCGGCTCGGCGGTGGACACCGGCTGGCGGATCCGCTCCTTCACCCGCTTGATGTAGCGGATCAGCTGCGGCACCGTGGCCTCGCCGCGATAGATGGTCTCGTTGCCGATGATGACGCGGCTGACGTTGGGATTGGCCAGGGCCATGCGGATGGCGCCGTTCAGTTCCTCCTCGTTGGAGGTGAGGGCGGCCATCTGCAGATTGTAGGCCTTAAGCTCGTCGGGGCTCATGTCGGCGCGCTTCTTGTCGAGGCGCAGATTGGGTTCGCTCAAGGCGCCGCGGATCCAGGCGCCGGCGGTCACCGTCAGGCCGTATTTGGCGGCCATGGCCGGTATGGCCTGATCGTTCTTTTCCGAGGAATTATAAAGGCGGATGGCCTTCACCTTCTTGGCCACCAGGGCCAGATCGCTGTCGATGGAGGACAGCGGCGGATATTTGTTCTGGAAGGGATCGTCGTCCTTGCGGAAGGGGCTGAACGAGATCGAGCTGATCTCGCCGTCCCAGGCCACGCCGTTGGCCGGGCGGTTCATCAGCCACCACACGCCAAGGTTCCCGAAAATGATGCACAGAAGGACGAAAAGACCGGAAAAGCGGCGCAGCATGTTAGTCTTCTTAAACTCTTTCAGAGCGATGGGATCCGCTGCTCGCGGCGGCAGAGGGGCAGCCCGGCGAGGCGGGGCCCGATCATTCCGAATATAGCCGAAATGCCAAATGGGGCATACCGAATTTAAGAGTCTTGGCGGGGCTCCGGCGATGGGGTAAGCCTTGGGGCTTTCCGTTACCCAGCCTGTCCGGGAGATCATGATCAGCATCAGCCGCCGCATCGCCGAGGAACTGTCGGTTGCCGAACCCCAGGTGGAGGCCGCCGTGCGCCTTCTCGACGAAGGCAACACCGTGCCTTTCGTCGCCCGTTACCGCAAGGAGGCCACCGGCGGCCTCGACGACACGCAGCTGCGCCGGCTGGAGGAGCGTCTGGGCTATCTGCGCGAGCTGGAAGACCGCCGCGCCGCCATCCTGAAATCCATCGAGGAGCAGGGCAAGCTGAGCGCCGAACTGGCCGCCGAGATCGCCGGCGCCGATACCAAGGCCCGGCTGGAGGATCTTTATCTGCCCTATAAGCCCAAGCGGCGCAGCAAGGCGCAGATCGCCCGCGAGGCCGGGCTGGAACCCCTGGCCGAGGCCCTGCTGGCCGATCCCGCCCTGTCGCCCGAGGCCGCCGCCGCCTCTTATGTGGATGCCGATAAGGGTGTGGCCGATAGCAAGGCGGCGCTGGACGGCGCCCGCCAGATCCTGGTGGAACGCATGGCCGAGGACGCCGATCTGCTGGGCGCCCTGCGCGAGCATCTGTGGGACACCGGGCTCATGGTGTCGCGCCTGGCCGAGGGCATGGCCGAAAAAGGGGCGAAATTCGCCGATTATTTTGACTACCGCGAGCCCATCAAGGTCATTCCCTCGCACCGCGCCCTGGCTTTGTTCCGGGGGCGTAACGAGAATGCGCTGCTTTTGAAGTTGCAGCCCGCCGACGAGGAGGAGGGCAGCCGCCTGGCCGGGGAATGCGAACGGCGCATCGCCGCCCGCTTCGGCATCCGGGACCAGGGCCGCGCCGCCGATGTCTGGCTTTTGGAAACCGTGCGCTGGGCCTGGCGGGTGAAGATCCATCTGCATCTGGAAATCGAGCTGATGAACCGCCTGCGCGAGGCGGCGGAGACCGAGGCGATCCATGTGTTCGCCCGCAATCTGCAAAGCCTTTTGCTGGCCGCCCCGGCCGGCATGCGCGCCACCATCGGCCTCGATCCCGGCATCCGCACCGGCGTCAAGCTGGCGGTGATCGACCGTACCGGCCAGGTGGTGCATACCGGCGTTATCTATCCGCATCCACCCCGCAACGACTGGGAGGGGGCCCTGCGCGAGCTGGCCTCGCTGGCGCGGCGCTTCAAGGCCGAACTGGTGGCCATCGGCAACGGCACCGCCTCGCGCGAGACCGACAAACTGGCCGGCGACCTGATGCGCCGCCATCCCGAGCTGGCCTTGAGCAAGGTGGTGGTGTCCGAGGCCGGGGCCTCGGTCTATTCCGCCTCGGAAGTGGCGGCGCAGGAATTCCCCGAGCTGGATGTTACGGTGCGCGGCGCCGTTTCCATCGCCCGGCGGCTGCAGGATCCCCTGGCCGAGCTGGTCAAGATCGATCCCAAGGCCATCGGCGTCGGCCAGTATCAGCACGATGTGGATCAAAGCCAGCTGGGCCGCAGCCTGGATGCCGTGGTGGAGGATTGCGTGAACGGCGTCGGCGTCGATGTCAACACCGCCTCGGCGGCGCTGCTGGCGCGGGTGGCCGGCCTGGGGCCGGTTCTGGCCCGCAATATCGTGGCCCGCCGCAACGCCCAGGGGCCGTTCGGCAGCCGGAACGATCTCCGCGCCGTGGAGCGTCTGGGCCCCAAGGCCTTCGAGCAGGCGGCGGGCTTCCTGCGGGTGGTGGGCGGCGTCAATCCGCTCGACGGCTCGGCGGTGCATCCCGAGGCCTATCCGGTGGTCGAGCGCATCGCCGGGGCCACGGGCCGCGATCTGAAGGGGCTGATCGGCGATACCGCCTTCCTGCGCTCCCTCGACCCCAAGGATTATACCGACGAACGTTTCGGCCTGCCCACCGTGACCGACATCATCGCCGAGCTGGAAAAGCCCGGCCGTGATCCGCGCGGCGTCTTCAAAACCGCCACCTTCAAGGAGGGGGTCGAGGAGCTGAAGGATCTGCAGCCCGGCATGGTGCTGGAAGGCGTGGTGACCAACGTCACCAATTTCGGCGCCTTCGTCGATATCGGCGTGCATCAGGACGGCCTGGTGCATATCTCGGCCCTGAGCGACAGCTTCGTCAAGGATCCCCACGCCGTGGTCAAGGCCGGCGACGTGGTGCGGGTGAAGGTGCTGGAGGTGGACCTGCCGCGCAAGCGCATCGCCCTTACCATGCGCATGGGCGACGAGGCGGCCCGTCCGGCCCCGCGCGGCGCGCGGAACGACCGCGCCGAGCCCAAGCGCGACGGCCGCGACGGCCGCGACGGCGGCAAGCCGGCGGGGCGGCCCGCCGCCGCCAAGGCGCCCGAACCCTCGCCCTTCGGCGGCGCCCTGGCCGATGCCTTCGCCCGCGCCCGCAAGAAATAGGGGGAAGGTCATGTTCCGTCCGCTCCGCCGCCTGTTGCACCTTGGCGCCGCCTGTCTGGCCCTGGCGGCGGCGCCGGCGCGGGCGGCGGGCGGGCCGGATTTCGATGTCGCCTTCATCGGCGGCTTAAGCGGCGCCGACGCCTACATGGCCCAGGACAGCCTGGACGGCTTCCGTCTGGGGGTGAAGCATCTGGGCGGCCATCTGGGCGGCGCCGATTTCAATCTGGTGGTGGAAAACGATCATCACGACCCCGAGCGCGACCGGGCCCTGGTGGAAAAGATGCAGCAGGATCTGCATCCCCAGGTCATCCTGCTGTCCTCGGGGCGGCGGGCGGCGGCGGCGGCGGCGCCGCTGGCCGAGGCGGGCCGCACCTTCTTGCTGCTTTTGAACGATCCCGATCCCGCCCTGGCCGGCAAGGGCTGCGGCAACTATCTGTTTTCGCTGCTGGCGCCCCGCGCCGATCTCGATACCCTGGCCGCCCAGTCCTTGGGCGATCAGGGCTTCAAGCGGGTGGCGGCGGTGGTGCCGGCCGCCGATCCCGGCCGCGCCGATGCTTTCCGCGCCGCCTTCGGCGGGCAAACGCTGCCCTTCGCCGGATCGCGCGGCGAAATGAATTTCCGGCCGCTGCTGAAGGCCATCGCCGCCGCCGGGGCGGATGCCATTTATCTGCGGCTGGACGGCGGCATGGCGGTGAATTTCATCCGCGCCTACGGCGACTCGGGCCTTAAGGCGAAAGTGCCGCTGTTCGGGCCCGGCGACACCCTGGACCAGATGGTGCTGGCGGCGGCCATGCCCGCGTCGCTGGGCGTGCAAACCATCGCCGCCTGGAGCGAGGATGGCGACAGTCCGGCCAATCGCCGCCTGATGGCCGATTTCGAGACGGAATACGGCCGTCTGCCCTCCTATTACGCCGCGCTCGGCTACGATGCGGCGATGATGCTGGATGCGGCGGTGCGCGGCGCCGACAAGATGTTCAACAACGACGAGGCCATGCGCACCGCCATGCGCCGCGCCGATTATCCGCTGACCCGCGCCGGCCTGCATTTCGACAGCAACCAGTTTCCGCTGCAAGACTATGTGCTGCGCCAGGCCGGACAGGATGCCCGCGGACGGGCCACCAATGAAACCCGGGGGGTGATCGCCCATGATCCGCGTTCAGGCCAGGCCGAGTCCTGCCCCATGCGCTGGACCCTGCCGCCCTTGCCGGTGGTGAAAAAGCCCTGACCGCCGATTACGCCATGTATCATTATGCGTAAAATTTTATAAGTAATTTCTGAGCAGCTGCAAAATCTATCCGGGTACGCGCCTTTTCTGGAAGCGGTGGCGGGGCTTTTTTATAAAATTGTCTGCAATATCGATTTTTTGGATTTGCGCATAAAACTTTACTGAGATTTTGTTATTTTGTATAAGATTCCGGCTCTCGGGATGTCCCGCTCTTGATCGGCGGGCGGAAGGTTGGGTGGCGTCTGTTCTTGGATGGGCAGGCGCGATTTCCTTTTAGCGCTTGGATGTTGGTGTTTCTATGAGCTCCACCGTGACTGAACCCTATTTCAACATCGTTCGTCTTGTCGAACGGCTGCATCGTCATTTTCTGGACGTGCTGCGCACCGAGCTGCGCCACATGGCTGTGGAAGATATCAACGCCGTGCAGGCGCTGCTGCTTTACAATATCGGCGAGGCCGAGGTGGTGATCCGCGATCTGAAGGACCGCGGCTATTATCATGGCTCCAACGTGTCCTATAACATCAAGAAGCTGACGGAATTCGAGTACCTGACGCAGGAACGCTGCGCGCACGACCGCCGCTCCATCCGCCTGAAGCTGACCGACAAGGGCATGGCGCTGTGCAACGGCATCCGCGATCTGCAGGCCTCGCTGGCCGCCAAGATCGGCACCACGCCGGAGGTTTTGAAGGAACTGGAAACCGCCAGCCAGACCATGCTGAAGGTGGAGCGCATCTGGACCGATTTCATCCGCTACGGCCGCGAGGCGTAGCGGCGGGGCCGCCGCCCGCGCGCGTTCAGGGCAGGCTGCGGGCCAGGCGGAACCCGGCATAGCTGGCATAATCGCGGTCGCGGTCGCTATTGCCGCCGGCCATGCGCGCCGCCGAGCGCACCAGGGCCGGCAGATTGCTCCACGAGCCGCCGCGCAGCACATGGCGGCGGCAGTCGCCCGTGCTCCAGGCCCGGCCGTCGGCGGGGGCGCCGTCGTAGGTGGGGTGCCAGCAGTCGGCGGTCCATTGCCAGACATTGCCCAGCATATCGTAAAGGCCGAAGGGGTTGGGCGCGAAGCTGCCCACCGGGGCGATCTGATGATTGTCCCACGGGCTGCCGCAGCCGTTGCAGTTGGCGTGGTTGCGCCCGATGCCGTTGCCCCACCAGCGGGCGGTCGCCCGTCCGGCGCGGGCGGCATATTCCCATTCCGCCTCGCTGGGCAGGCGATAGGGGCCGCTGGCCGGCGGATGGGGCATGCCGGCCCGCACCTTGGCGTTCAGCCAGGCGATATAGGCCTGGGCGTCGGTCCAGCTGACGCACACCACCGGCTGGTGCTGCGACTGCACGATGCCGGGCGAATTCCAGAAACTGTCGGCGGGCCAATCGCAGGGCTGCTGCTCGTAGTCGGTTTCCTGCACGAAGGCGGCATATTCGGCCACGGTGACGTCGTAGCGGGCCAGGGCGAAGGCGGGCACGCTCACCGCATGGCGCGGCCCCTCGGTATCGAAGCGACCGGCCTCGCCGCGCGGGCTGCCCATCATCATGCGGCCCGCCGGAATGACGGTGATCTCCGGGCAGTCCGGGCATTCCTTCAGGACGGCCGCCGCCGCCCGCGCCGCCAAAGGCGGCGCCGCCAGCAGGCAGAGCAGAGCGATCCGGAGGAAACGGCGGGGCATGGAGCGGGGGCGGGGGTTACGTGGCGTTGCTTTCCATGATCATCACCGCCAGGCCCTTGGCGCGGAAGGCGGCCAGAAGCTCTTCCATGGGCAGGGCCATCTTGGCGTCGCGCTGTTCGTCGGGCGGCATGCGCACGTCGATGCCGTGTTCTTGCAGCAGCTTGGCGAAGGCAGCCTCAAGGGCGGTCTTGCCGGAATGCTCCGGCGCGGTGAAGGAGACGAAAACGCTGTGGATGCTCATGGTGAAACCTTTCCGATCTTTCATTCTTATTCTTGACGCCGTGTCTTCAATATGACGAAACGGAAACAACATATCGTGCGTCCCTACGGTTTCGGCCAGATATATTTTGCGCCACCTGGAAAAAAATGGTTTCATCCCCGGCAAGGGAAAGGGCCGCGCCCTCTTTCCCCGGTTGCGGCCGCCGGGCACGTTCGGCATCGCCACGCGGCCGCCGGAAACCGCAGGAGCAGGTGAATGAACTACAAGCTTAATGAAAGCGGCGGCACCCTCCAGGTCACCTTGCAAGGCAGCCTGAATTTCGCATGCAACGAGGACTTTCAGGAACTTCTGCGCCGCGTCACCCAGTCGGCCTGTAAGAAGGTGGTCTTCGAGCTGTCCGGTGTCGGCAGCATGGACTCGGTGGGCCTGGGCCTGCTCTACATCGCGCAGGAAGATATTTCCAACGTCGGCGGCAAGCTCTGCATCACCTCGCCCAGCGAAAACGTGCGCCGTCTGCTGGAGCTGACCCAATCCAATCTGGTCTTCGACATCCAGTTCTGAGGCCCTCCACGCCTTTCGGCTGATTGACCCTCCGGGCGCCGCTCCGCATACTCGTCCGCGGGAGCGGCGCTTCGGAGACGGTGGATCATGCGAACCTGCCTGATCGTGGATGATCATCCCCTGTTCCGGGAGGCTCTGGCCGCCACGGTGCGTTCGGCCTACCCTGAGGCCCGGGTGGAAGAGGCGGCGGCCCTGGCCGATGCTCTGGCCCGCCTCAATCAGGCGGCGGGCCGCATGGATCTGCTGCTGCTGGATCTGTCTTTGCCCGGTGTCAGCGGTTTTGACGGCCTTGCCGCCCTGCGCGGCCGGTTTCCCGATCTGGCCATCCTGGTGGTCTCCTCCTTCGACAGCGACAAGGTGGTGCACGAGGCGCTGGCCCACAAGGCCAACGGTTTCGTCTCGAAGGCGGCCGGACGCGAGGATCTGTGCGCCGCCATCACCCGCGTGCTGGCCGGAGAGGTGGCCATGCCCGCCAGCTATGCCGGCAGCCGGGAGGCTTTTCAGTCCGCCGACAGCGTCCTGGCGGCGCGGCTGGCCGACCTGACCCCCCAGCAGCTGCGCGTGCTGGCCAAGGTGCGCCAGGGCAAGCTGAACAAGCAGATCGCCTACGAACTGGGGGTGGGCGAGCAAACCGTAAAGGCCCATGTCTCGGAGATTTTGCATAAATTGAAGGTGGCCTCGCGCACCCAGTTGGTCATTGAAACCGCTTCGGCCACCGCCGGCATGTTGCCGGACGGCGGGATCTGATCCGGCGGCGCGGCGGCAAGGCGTGATGGCGGCGGGCAACAGCGCATCGGAGGGGCCGGAGATCGCCGTCTCCCTGCGCGCCGAGGCCGGGGCGGCCGTGGCCGAGCTGGCCGCCGCCCTTGGCGGCGGGCCGTGGGGCCATCTGCTGCTGTTCGCGGCGCCCGGCTATGCGGCCGAAGCGCTGGCCGCCGCCCTGGCGCGGCATTTTCCCGGCCAGCCCTATGCGGCCTGCGCCACGGCGGGGGGCATCGGGCTGGGCCTGTTGTCCGGCCCCGGCCTGGTGGCGGTGGCGCTGCCCCGGGCCAGCTTCTCGGGCGTTTCGCTGCTGCTGCCGGCCTTGCCCGATGTGGCGCCGCAAGACACCATCCGCGTCCTGCAGGATCTGGGGCACCGCCTGTCCGAGGACGGCGGCGGCCTGTTCGCCCTGACCCTGCTGGGCGGTTTCCGCCACCGCGAGGAGGTGGTGCTGTCGCTGCTGCAGCGGGCCCTGGCCGGGGTGCCGGTGGTGGGCGGATCGGCGGGGGAGGCGGAGGCCGGCGGCTATGTGATCCGCAACGGCGAGGTGGCGCGGGGCGGCGGGCTGATCGTGCTGCTGCGGACGCCGCTGCCGTTCCGCATTTTCAAATCCGACCATTTCCGTCCCACCGGACGCAAACTGGTGGTGACCGCCTGCGATCCCGACAGCGGCCGGGTGCGCGAGCTGAACGGCGAGACGGCCGCCGCCGCCTACGCCCTGGCCGCCGGCCTGCGCCCCGATCTCCTTGACGAGCGGGCCTTTGCCGAGCATCTGCTGCTGATCAAAAGCGGAGATGATTATTTCTGCCGTTCGATCCTGCGGCGCGAACCCGATGGCAGCCTGATCTTTCATGGCGTCGTCGATCATGGCCTGGTGCTGACCCTGGCCCATACCGGCCATATCGCCGAAACCCTGGAGCGGACCCTGGCGGCGCTGGACGGCGCCCTGGGCGGCCTGGCCGGGGTGATCGGCTTCGATTGCCTGCAGCGGCGCCGCGAGGCCGAGCGTTACGCCCTGTCCGAGCGGCTGTCGGCGCTGTTCCGCCGCTACCGGGTGGCCGGTTTCCACAGCAACGGCGAGCAGTATCACGCCTTGCACCTGACCAATACCTTCACCGGCATCGCCTTCGGCCGGCGCGGCGAGGCGGTGTTATGAGCGCCGAAGAGGAAGAGGCCCTGCGCCGCCGCATCGTTCGTCTGGAAAAAATCAACGCCGCCCTGATCGAACGGGCCGAGCGCGCGCCCAACGCCCTGACCACGCCCTACGATCTTTTCCGCGCCAATGTGGATCTGGAGCGCATGGTGCGGCGCCGCACCGGCGAATTGCGCGACAGCCTGCGCGCCATCGAAAGCATGAACGGCGAACTGGCGGCGGCGCGCGATGCCGCCGAACGGGCCAACCGCGCCAAAAGCCGCCTGCTGGCCCATGTGGGGCACGATCTGTTGCAGCCCCTGGGGGCGGCGCGGCTGTTTCTGGACATGCTGCGCGCCCATCCCGGAGACGAGGACGGCGCGCTGCTGGCGCGCATCGACCGGGCGGTGGCCACCATGGAAACCATGCTGCGCGATCTGATGGATCTGTCGCGGCTGGAAAGCGGCGGCGTGGCGGCGTGGCCGCGGCCGCTGGCGGTGGGGGATCTTCTGGCCGAACTGGCCGCCGATTACGGCCCGGTGGCGGCGCGGCGCGGCCTGGAGCTGACGGTGCTGCCCTGCCGGGCGGTGGTGCGCAGCGATCCGGCCATGCTGGCCCGCCTGCTGCGCAACCTGCTGTCGAACGCCCTGCGCTATACCCGCAGCGGGCGGGTTCTGGTGGGCTGCCGCCGCCGCGGCGGCGCTCTGCGCATCGATGTGCTCGATACCGGGCCGGGCATCGCCGCCGACCGCCAGGACGAGATTTTCGAGGATTTCCACCACGGTGACCAGCCGCTGCCCGAGGGCGAGGTGGGGCATGGCCTGGGCCTGTCCATCGTGCGCCGTTTGGCCGAAACGCTGGGTCATGGTCTTTCCCTGGAATCGTATCCGGGGCGGGGAACGCGGTTTTCGGTGGAGGTGCCGCTGGAAGCGGCGGCGGGAGAGGCCGAGGGCGATTTGGGCGGCGCCCTGGTGCTGGTGATGGGCGGCGAGGCGCCGCGCTCCCGGCTGGCGGCGCTGCTGGCCCGCTGGCATTGCCTGCCCATCCAGGCCGACGGCGGCGGCGATGCCGAGGCCGTGGCCGAGGAGGTGGGGCAACGCCCCGATCTGCTGCTGATCTGCCCGCCGCTGGCCGGGGCCGCGGCCCGGACGGCGGCGGCCCGGATGCGCGGCGTGCTGGGGGCGGACCTGCCGGTGATCGTGCTGGATGCCGAGCCCGGCCCCGCCGCTCTTTACGGGCTGCTGCGGCGCCGCCTTGCCGGCCGGCGTCACCCCCTACCATAGTTCAATTCCCTCATCCTCTGGAATAATCCATAGTTTCCTTGAGGAAAAAGTCCCCCCCGGCGCCGGTCTGGCCGGCACGGAGCGCGGACAGCAACAAAACCGCGTGACCGCCCCCAAGACGTTGTTTCCTGTCCGGCATCTACCATGCCGGCAAGGGTGGGGCTTTCCCCGCTGGCCGGGCGACGCGGATGCAACGGAGGATGATGATGGCCCTCGCACCTCAAACATTCGGTTTCTTTACGCCGACCGTGGCCCTGATGGGCGTTGGCTGCGCCGCCGAAACCGGCGCCCAGGCCAAGGCGCTGGGGGCTCGGCACGTGTTTTTGTGCACCGATGCCGGCATGGTCAAGCTGGGCATCGCCGCCAAGGTGAAGGCGATGATCGAAGCCTCGGGCCTTATGGTCACCGTTTACGATGGCGCCGAACCCAATCCCACCGACAAGAACGTGCATGACGGCGTGACCCTTTACCGCACCAGCGGCTGCGATGCCATCGTCTCGCTGGGCGGCGGCAGCGCGCACGATTGCGCCAAGGGCGTCGGCATGGTGGTGGGCAACGGCGGCAATATCCGCGATTACGAGGGGCTGGACAAAACCACCAGGCCGATGCCGCCGTTCCTGGCCGTCAACACCACCGCCGGCACCGCCAGCGAGATGACCCGGTTCTGCATCATCACCAACACCGATACCCATGTGAAAATGGCCCTGGTGGATTGGCGCTGCACCCCGAACGTGGCCATCAACGATCCGCTGCTGATGGTGGAGATGCCGCCGGCCCTGACCGCCGCCACCGGCATGGATGCCTTAACCCACGCGGTGGAGGCCTATGTCTCCACCATCGCCACCCCCATCACCGATGCCTGCGCCCTGGCCGCCATCCGCCTGATCGCCCGCTGGCTGCGCCCGGCGGTGGCCAACGGCGGCAATATCGAGGCCCGCGACAAGATGGCCTATGCCGAATATCTGGCCGGCATGGCCTTCAACAACGCCTCGCTGGGCTATGTGCATGCCATGGCCCACCAGTTGGGCGGCTTCTACAACCTGCCGCATGGCGTGTGCAATGCCGTGCTGCTGCCCGAGGTGTGCGTCTTCAATCTGATCGCCTGCCCCGAGCGCTATGCCGAGATCGCCGTGGCCCTGGGCGAAAACACCGCCGGTCTTTCGACCATCGCCGCCGCCGAGATGGCGGTGGCCGCCATCCGCCGCCTGGCCCGCGATGTGGGCATTCCCCGCAATCTGGCGCAGCTGGGCGTGAAGGAGGGCGATCTGGCGGTGATGGCCGGCAACGCCAAGAAGGATGCCTGCCAGCTGACCAATCCCCGGCTTGCCAGCCACGAACAGGTGGTGGGCATGTTCAAGGCGGCCCTGACGGCCTGACCCCCAAGAAAGCAGGAGTGGATCATGAGCAAATATCTCGATGCGCAATACCGGCTGTTGATCGACGGAAAATGGGTGGATGCCGCTTCGGGCGCCACCTTCACCGCCGTCAGCCCCGCCACCGGGGAAAAGCTGGCCGTTTGCGCCCACGCCGATAAATCCGATGTGGATGCCGCCGTGAACGCCGCCTGGCGGGCCTATGCCAGCTGGAAACACACCAGCCCGGTCGAACGGGCCCGCTATCTGAACAAGATCGCCGATGCCATCGAGGCCCGGGCCGAGCATTTCGCCATGGTGGAAACCCTGGATAACGGCAAGCCCATCCGCGAAACCCTGGCCGTGGATATTCCCTGGAGCATCGATCACTTCCGGTATTTCGCCGCCGCCATCCGCACCGACGAGGGATCGGTGGCGCAGATCGACAAAGACACCCTGAGCATGATCCTGCGCGAGCCGCTGGGCGTGGTGGGGCAGATCATTCCCTGGAACTTCCCCTTCCTGATGGCGGCCTGGAAACTGTCGCCGGCCCTGGCGGCGGGCGATTGCGTGGTGATCAAGCCGTCGTCCGACACCTCGCTCAGCCTGCTGGAGCTGGGCAAGCTGATGGCCGAAATCCTGCCGCCCGGCGTGGTCAACATCGTGACCGGCAAGGGCTCGACCACCGGCACCTACATGCTGGAGCACGAAGGCTTCAGCAAGCTGGCCTTCACCGGCTCCACCGATGTGGGCTACACCATCGCCGAGGCGGCGGCCAAGAAGCTCATTCCCGCCACCCTGGAACTGGGCGGCAAATCGGCCAACATCATTTATCCCGATGCGCCGTGGGACAAGATGATCGAGGGCGTGCAGATCGGTATTCTGTTCAATCAGGGCCAGGTGTGCTGCGCCGGGTCGCGCATCTTCGTGCACCGGTCCATCTATGACCGCTTCGTCGGCGATATCACGGCGGCCTTCAACAAGGTCAACGTCAACCTGCCCTGGCTGAAGGACACCCAGATGGGGCCGCTGGTCAACGCCCATCAGCTGAAAACCGTGCTGAACTATGTGGATGTGGGCCGCAGCGAAGGCGAGATCCTGGTGGGCGGCAGCCGCATCACCGACGGCGAGCTGGCCAAGGGCAATTTCATGCACCCGACCCTGATCGCCGCGCACAACAAGGCCCGTGTGGCCCAGGAGGAGATTTTCGGCCCGGTGGGCGTGGTCATTCCCTTCAGCGAGACCGATGAAGTGATCGCCATGGCCAACGACAGCGAATTCGGCCTGGGCGGCGCGGTGTGGACCAGCACCCTCAATACCGCCCTCAAGGTGGCCCAGGGTGTGGAAACCGGGCGCATGTGGGTCAACACCTATAACCAGCTGCCGGCCCATGCGCCGTTCGGCGGCTACAAGAAGTCCGGTATCGGCCGTGAAAACCACAAGATGATGCTGGCGCATTATTCGCAGACCAAGAACATCTTCATCAGCACCACCGAAACCAGGATGGGCCTCTACTGAAGCCTTGAAGACGGCGGCGGGGCCAGGCGCCCCGCCGCTCATTCCAACCCCCATCAGACGCGGGACGGCGCGGCCCCTTTTCCCCTGACCGGGGAAAAGCCCGGGAGGGGACGCCGCGCGCCCCGCCGCCGGGGATTTTCAGGGGAGCATTGAAAAATGCCGCAGGTTATCGGAATTCCCAGGGAATGTTTTCCCGGCGAGCGGCGGGTGGCGGCCGTGCCCGAGATGGTGACGAAGCTGATCGGGCTGGGGTTCGTGGTGCTGGTGGAAAGCGGCGCCGGCGACGGCGCCGATGTCTACGACGACGCCTACACCGCCGCCGGGGCCGGCATCGCGCCCACGGCGACGGATTTATGGGCGGCGGCGGATATCATCCTGAAAGTGCGCCCGCCCACGCTGGACGAGGCGGCGCTGCTGAAACCGGGGGCGCTGCTGGCGGGTTTCATCTGGCCGGCGCAGAACCCGGAGCTGATGCAGGCCCTGGCCGCCCGCAAGGCCACGGTTCTGGCCCTGGATTCGCTGCCGCGCCAGTTGTCGCGCGCCCAGAAGATGGATGCGCTCACCTCCATGGCCGGCATCACCGGCTACCGCGCCGTTATCGAGGCGGCGGCGCAGTTCGGCCGCTTCTTCAACGGCCAGATCACCGCCGCCGGCAAGGTGCCGCCGGCCCGGGTGTTCGTGGCCGGGGCCGGGGTGGCCGGGCTGGCGGCGCTGGGCACCGCCGTGGGGCTGGGCGCCGTGGTGCGGGCCAACGATACCCGCGCCGAGGTGGCCGATCAGGTGCGCTCCATGGGCGGCGAATTCGTGGCGGTGGACTATGCCGAGGAGGGCGGCGGCGGCGGCGGCTACGCCAAGGTGATGAGCGAGGGCTTCCAGGCGGCGCAGCGCGAAATGTATGCCCGCCAGGCCCGCGACTCCGACATCATCATCACCACCGCCCTCATTCCCGGCAAACCGGCGCCGCGCCTGATCACCGCCGAAATGGTGCGCTCCATGGCGCCGGGCAGCGTGATCATCGATCTGGCGGCGGAGCAGGGCGGCAACTGCGAACTGACCGAACCCGGCCAGGTGGTGGTGCGCCACGGCGTCACCATCGTCGGCTACACCGATTATCCCTCGCGGCTGGCGCGCCAGTCCTCCACCCTTTACGCCACCAATCTGCTGCGCCTGGCCGAGGAACTGTGCAAGGCCAAGGACGGTTTCGCCTTCGTGAACATGGAGGACGACGCCATCCGCGGCCTCACCGTGATCAAGGAAGGGGTGATCACCTGGCCGCCGCCGCCGTTGCCCCCGCCGGCGCCGCCGGCCAAACCGGCCGCCGCGCCGCCGCCGCCGGTGGCGGCCAAGCGCTCCTTCCGGGGTCCGGCTCTGGCGTTCACCCTGGGCGCCCTGCTGTTCTGGCTGGTGGGGGCTTATGCGCCCATGGCCTTCCTCGGGCATTTCACCGTGTTCGTCCTGGCCTGCTTCGTGGGCTACATGGTGGTGTGGAACGTCACCCCGGCGCTGCATACGCCGCTGATGAGCGTGACCAACGCCATTTCCTCGATCATCGCCATCGGCGCCCTGGTGGAGATCGCGCCGCCGGAAACGGCGGCGGGGCGGCCCACCGGATTGATCACCATCGTGGCCTTCATCGCCCTGGCGCTGACCGCCGTCAACATGATCGGCGGCTTCGCGGTGACGCGGCGCATGCTGGCCATGTTCCGCAAATAGGGGGATTGGACCATGTCCGCCAGTCTTTCCACCGTCTCCTATATCGGAGCGACCATTCTTTTCATCCTCAGCCTGGGAGGGCTGTCCAATCCCGAAACCTCGCGCCGGGGCAATCTCTACGGCATGATCGGCATGACCATCGCCGTGCTGGCCACGGTGTTCGGGGCCAGGGTTTCCCTGGCCGGTCTGCCCTATATCGTGGTGGCCATGCTCATCGGCGGCAGTGTCGGCCTTTATGCCGCCCGCACGGTGCGCATGACCCAGATGCCCGAACTGGTGGCCCTGATGCACAGCCTGGTGGGCCTGGCCGCCTGCCTGGTGGGGCTGGCCAGTTTTTCCGATAGCAGCCTGGTGTTCACCGGCGCCGAGCGCACGGTGCATGAGCTGGAAATCTATATCGGCATCCTGATCGGCGCCGTCACCTTCTCGGGCTCGCTGATCGCCTTCGGCAAGCTTTCGGGCAAGATCAACGGCAAACCGCTGCTGCTGCCGGCCCGCCATTGGCTCAATCTCGCCGCCTTGCTGGTGGTGATCTATTTCGGCGCCCGCTTCCTGCGGGGCGGCGAAGCCGCGGCCCTGGCGGTGATGGCGGTGCTGGCCCTGGCCTTCGGCGTGCATATGGTGATGGCCATCGGCGGCGCCGACATGCCGGTGGTGGTGTCGATGCTGAACAGCTATTCCGGCTGGGCGGCGGCGGCCACCGGCTTCATGCTCGACAACGATCTGCTCATCGTGACCGGCGCCCTGGTGGGCTCGTCGGGCGCCATCCTCTCTTACATCATGTGCCGGGCCATGAACCGTAATTTCATCGCGGTGATCGCCGGCGGCTTCGGCTCGGGCGGCGGCGCGGCGCCGGCGGCGGGCGGCGCTCCGGAGGGCGAGGTTACCCCCATCAGCGCCGCCGAAACCGCCGAGCTGCTGCGCGGGGCGCAAAGCGTGGTCATCGTGCCCGGTTACGGCATGGCCGTGGCCCAGGCCCAGCATACGGTGTACGAGATCACCCGGCTTTTGCGGGACAAGGGGGTAAAGGTGCGCTTCGGCATCCATCCGGTGGCGGGCCGCATGCCCGGCCATATGAACGTGCTGCTGGCCGAGGCCAAGGTGCCCTACGACATCGTGCTGGAAATGGATGAGATCAACGGCGATTTCCCCGCCACCGACGTGGCCATGGTCATCGGCGCCAACGATATCGTCAATCCGGCGGCGGAAGAGGATCCCACCTCGCCCATCGCCGGCATGCCGGTGCTGCAGGTGTGGAAGGCCAAGACCTCCATCGTCATGAAGCGGTCCATGGCCTCGGGCTATGCCGGCATCGCCAACCCTCTGTTCTACAAGGAGAACAACCGCATGCTGTTCGGCGATGCCCGGAAGATGCTGGAGGAGGTGCTGGCCGCCTTGAAATAGAGCGGCTCCGGCAAAGCCGGACGCGCCGTAACGCCCTGGCGGCGCGGGATGAACCCCGCGCCGCCGTTATTTGCGTCAATGCACGCCCAAAAGCGCCAGCATGATGCCGCCCGAGATGGCGGTGCCGAACACCCCGGCCAGATTGGGGCCCATGGCGTGGTAGATCAGGTAGTTTTCCTTGTCCTCCTCCAGCGCCACCAGATGGGCGACGCGGGCGGCGATGGGCACCGAGGCGATCCCGGCCGAACCCAGCAGCGGGTTGATCTTGTCCTTCAGGAACAGGTTCATGATCTTGGCGCCCAGCACGCCCGAGGCGGTGCCGAACAGGAAGGCCAGCAGGCCGAGAACGACGATTTCCACCGTCTTCACCGTCAGGAACTGGCGGGCCTCCATGGTGGAGCCGATGGCCACGGTGAGGATGATGATGATGACGTTCATCAGGCCGTTGGCGGCGGTTTTGGCCAGCCGTTCGGTGACCACCACCTCCTTGAACAGGTTGCCCAGCATCAGCATGGTGATCAGCGGCGCCACCGGCGGGAAGAACAGGTTGACGATGAAGCCGATGACGATGGGAAAGGCGATGCGTTCCAGCCGGGTGACGGTGCGGGTCTGCTTCATGACGATGCGCCGTTCCTGGCGGCTGGTCAGCAGCTTCATCACCGGCGGCTGGATCAGCGGCATCAGGGCCATGTAGGAATAGGCCGCCACCGAGATCTGCGGCAGCAGATGCGGCGCCAGCTTCATGGTGATGAAGATGGCCATGGGGCCGTCGGCGCCGCCGATGATGCCGATGGCGCCGGCCTCGTGAATGGTGAAGCCCAGGGCCTTGGCCCCCAGCAGGGCCACGAAAATGCCGAGATGCGCCGCCGCTCCCAGCACCACCAGCCGGGGATTGGCGATCATCGGGCCGAAATCGGTCATGGCGCCGACGCCGAAGAAGATCAGCGGCGGGATCACCAGCAGCGCCACCCCCTGATAGGCGTAATGGAACAGCCCGCCCGGCAGGATCAGATCCGAGCCCGGCACGTTGGAGATGATGCAGGAAAAGCCGATGCCCACCAGCAGCAGCGGCTCGTAATGCTTGGCGACCGCCAGATAGATCATGCCGATGCCGATGGCGATCATGACCAGATTGCCCCACCACAGATGTTCGAGGCCGGTCTGGTCCTTCATGGCCACCAGGAAGGAGACGATTTCATCCAACACGGGAGGGCGCTCCTTTAATCGTGGTGCGGCGGTTTGGCGTCGGCCTTGGCGCCGGGATGGCGCTTCAGCCGGTTCAGCAGCGGAAACAGCGACAGCACGAAGCCGATGGCGGTGATCATCACGATGCTGAGCAGGAAATCGATGATGCTGAGCAGGGTGGCGCCCTGCATGGTGTCGGGAACGATCATGGCCTTGTGCCCCCTTTACGCCAGGGTCAGCAGCACCTGGCCGCTGTCCACGCTCTGCTGCGGCTGCACGGCGATGGCGCTCACCGTGCCGCTGCCCTTGGCGAAGACGTCGGTTTTCATCTTCATGGCCTCGATGGTGGCGATCTTGTCGCCCGCCGCCACCACCTGGCCGACCTTGACGGTGATGGCCTCCACCATGCCGGCCAGCGGCGCCACCTCGTCGCCGGACGCGGCGGCGGCGGCAGGGGCGGGCGCGGCGGCGGGCGGCGGCACCGCCAGCGGCGGCGCGTTCAGGGCCGGGGCCGGGGTGCCGGGCAGGGCGGCGGGGCTGTCGGCGTGGGGGAAATCGGGGATTTCCTCCACCACCACATCGTAGCTGCGGCCATCGACGCTGATCCGGAATTTCTTGTGCATGACGCTCTATCCTGACGGCTGGAAGGGTCTAATGGGGGCGGTGGGAGGTTTGGTGCAGCCAGCGGCCCTCGGCGGACCAGGCATGGCCGGTATTGGGATCTTCGATATGCACGATGCGGCCGGCCCCCAGGGTGGCGGCCACGGCGGCGGCGATCACCACGATATCGGCGTCCAGGGCCGGCATCGAGGCCGGAACCGGGCGCGGCGCGCCGGCACGGGCGGCGGGGGGGCGGTCTTCCCCGGCGCCGGGATCGGGCATGCTCTGCGCCCAGGAGGCGATGGCCGCCAGCACGCGAACCACGGCGTAAAGCAGCGTGACGGCGCCGATCACGGCCAGTCCGTTGACGAGGGTATCCTGGTCCAGGGTCATGATGGCGGCCTTAAAGCGGAATGTTGCCGTGTTTCTTCGGCGGGCGCACCTCGCGCTTGCTCAGCGACTTGCGCAGCGACAGGGCGATGGTGGCGCGGGTCATGGCCGGGTCGATGACCTCGCTGATATAGCCCTGGCCGGCCGACATGTAGGGCGAGGCGAACTCGGCGCGGTAGTCGGCGGCCAGTTCGGCGGCCTTGGCGCGGCGGTCGTCGGCGGCCTTCAGCTCCTTGCTGTAAAGGATGTTGATGGCCCCTTCCGCCCCCATCACCGCGATTTCGGCGGTGGGCCAGGCGAAGACGAAATCGGCGCCCATTTCCTGGCTGCACATGGCCAGGTACGAGCCGCCATAGGCCTTGCGCAGGATCACCGTGATCTTGGGCACGGTGGAGGAGGCGTAGGCGAACAGCATCTTGGCGCCGTGACGGATGATGCCGCCACGCTCCTGCTCGATGCCGGGCAGGAAGCCGGGCACGTCCACCAGGGTCAGCAGCGGAATGTTGAAGGCGTTGCAGAAGCGCACGAAGCGGGCGGCCTTGTCGGCGGCGTCCATGTCGAGGGCGCCGGCGCGCACGGCGGGCTGGTTGGCCACCACCCCCACCACCATGCCCTCGATGCGGGCCAGCCCCACCACGATGTTCTGGGCGAAATCGGCATGCACCTCCAGGAAGCTGCCGTCGTCCACCAGGCGGGCGATGATGGCGCGCACCTCCAGGGGCTGGTTGGACTGTTCGGGGATCAGATCGTAGAGGCCCTCGTCGCCCAGCAGCGACATGTCGGCCCAGGGGCGGTGCGGCGGATCCTCGGAATTGTTGGCCGGCAGATAGCTTAAGAGACGGCGCACCAGCTCCACGGCGTGCTGATCGTCCTCGGCCAGGAAATGCACATTGCCGCTCACCGAGGCATGCATTTCGGCGCTGCCCACCTGATCCATGGTCACCGCCTTGCCGGTCACCGCCTTGATCACCTCGGGGCCGGTGATGAACATGTGGGCGTTGGACCGCGTCATGATGATGAAGTCCATCAGGGCCGGCGAATAGGCGGCGCCGCCGGCACAGGGCCCGCACACCACGGCGATCTGCGGCACCACGCCCGAGAGCAGCACGTTCTGATAGAACACGTGGCCGTAGCCCGAGAGGGCGTCCACCCCCTCCTGGATGCGGGCGCCGCCGGAATCCTTGAAGGCCACCATGGGCATGCCCATGCGCCCGGCCGCCTGCATGGTGGAAACGATCTTCTGGGCATGCATCTTGCCCAGCGAGCCGGCGGCCACGGTGAAATCCTGGCTGATGGCCGCCACCGGCCGCCCGTCGACATAGCCGGTGCCCACCACCACGCCGTCGCCGGCCAGGTCCTTGCCCTCCATGCCGAAATTGCGGCAGGAATGGCGCACATGGGTGCCGGTTTCCTGGAAGGTGCCCTCCTGGAACAGGGCGGCCAGACGATCGCGCGCCGTCCATAGGCCCTTGGCGTGACGGGCCTTGATCTTGTCGTCGCCGCCGCCGGCCATGGCCGTGGCGCGGCGGGCCTGCATGTCGGCGAGAAGCTTGGCGGAGATGGTCATCGCGTGCGGCGTCCTTCTGGCGGAAAGGGCCTTGGGCCCGGCGTGAAGCAATCGTTCCGGAACGGTCTTAAAATATTCATATAATTACGTAATTACGGCTCACGCCCTCTATCGCGCCCACAGTAGCGCAAGACGCGCCGACGGACAACCGGGGGCGTTTTTCTTTCACTCCACCAGATCCCAGTAGGGGCGGGGGCCGAAGCGGTCGGCCAGGAAATCCACGAAGGCCCGCACCTTGGGCGACAGGTGGCGGGCATGGGGGTAGATGGCGTAGATGCCGATCGTTTGCGGCAGATAGTCCTCCAGCACCGGCACCAGGGTGCCGGCCTGCAGATCGGCCCCGACGATGAAGGTGGGCAGCACGGTGACGCCAAGGCCGGAAATCGCCGCCTGGCGCAGCACGTCGCCGTTGTTGGCCCGCACCCGCCCCCTGACCTTGACGGTGCTGCGGCTGCCATCGGCGGCCTGGAAGGTCCATTCATCGGGGCTGGTGAGGTTGGAATAGCACAGGCAGCGGTGCCGGGCGAGATCGGCCGGGGCCGCCGGGGTGCCGTGGCGGGCCAGATAATCGGGGCTGGCCACGGCGGCGATGCGGGCCGGGGCCAGGAAGCGGGCGATCAGGCTGGAATCGTCCAGCTTGCCGATGCGGATGGCCAGATCGAAGCCTTCCTCCACCAGATTGACGAAGCGGTCGTTCAAGACCAGATCGATCTCCATATCGGGATATCGGGTGAGGAAATCGGGCAGGGCCGGGGCCAGATGGGTGGTGGTGAAGGGCACCGGGGCGCTGATGCGCAGTTTGCCGCGCGGCGTGGCCTGCAGGGTGCTGACCGACTGATTGGCCTCCTCGATATCGGCCAGGATGCGCTGGCAGCGCTCCAGATAGGCGGCGCCCACTTCCGTCAGGGTCAGATTGCGGGTGGTGCGGTGCAAAAGCCGGGCGCCGAGATCGGTTTCCAGGGCCGAAACCTGGCGGCTGATCACCGACTTCGACAGGTTGAGGCGGCGGGCGGCTTCGGAAAAACTCTTGCTTTCGGCCACGCGCACGAAAGCTTCCATACTGTCCAGGCGGTCCATAACGTCGTTGCCTCGCATGCAACAGTGTTGTGTGCCGATGTTGGATTGTTCCTGGCGGCCCCGCAAGCCATTTTGCAGGGAAGAAAAACGCTCTTCCTGCGCGAGGCCGCCATGTCGATCACCGTTCGTCCGTCGTCCGCCCGTGGTCATGCCCATCACGGCTGGCTCGATACCTGGCACACCTTCTCCTTCGCCCATTACTTCGATCCCCGCCATATGGGCTTCCGCTCGCTGCGGGTGATCAACGAGGATGTGGTGGCGCCGAAAACCGGCTTTCCCCAGCACGGCCACCGCGATATGGAGATTCTGACCTACATCATCGAGGGACGGCTGGAGCACCGCGACAGTTCGGGCGGTCATTCGGTGATCGGCCCCGGCGAGGTGCAGCGCATGACCGCCGGCAGCGGCATCCGCCACAGCGAGATGAACCCTTCGTCCGATCAGGCGGTGAAGCTGCTGCAGATCTGGCTGCTGCCCGAGCGCGAGGGCCTGGAACCCGGCTACGAGCAGACGCTGTTTCCCGAATCGGCGAAGCGCAACCGCCTGTGCCTGATCGCCGCCCCCGCCGGCGCCGGCGATGCCGAGGGCGCCCTGACCCTGCGCCAGAACGCCCGCGTTTACGCCTCCAGGCTCACGGCCGGGCATAGCCTGGACTATGCGCCGGCGCACGGGCGCGGCCTGTGGCTGCAGATGGTGTCGGGCGGCCTGGAGGTGAACGGCGTGGCCCTGACGGCGGGCGACGGCGCCGCCGTGGAGGGGGAAAGCGCGGTGAGCCTGGCCGCCAGCGGCGAGGCGGAATTCCTGTTGTTCGATCTGGGGTAGGCGGTTACCCTTGGACCGGGTGGCGTCGTATCTTTTCGAAGAGGTTTCAATCGGTGTCTGCCGCGCCGCCCGTCTTTCTGCATTCCGGTTTCCGCACCTCCAGCACCTGGCTGTGGAGCCGCTTCCGGCTGCTGCCGGGCACCTGCTGCTTCAACGAGATCTATAACGAGGAATTGCGTGATCTGACGGCGGCGCGGGCGCAAGGCTGGTCTTACGACGGCTGGGAGTCGCACCACCCGGAAACCGCCCCCTATTTCCTGGAGTTCCTGCCGCTGCTCCGCCCCGGCGGCGGGGTGATGGGCTACGATATCGCCATGTCGCTGCCCGGCTTCCTGCCCGAGGGCGGCCTGAATGGCCCTCTGCCCGACGGCGAGGCGGTCTATCTGCAAGGGCTGCTGGCCCTGGCGGCGGGGCGGGGGCGCCAGGCGGTGCTGTCCTCCACCCGCAGCCTGGGCCGGATGGCGGCCATGCGCAAAGCCCTGGGCGGCGTGCATCTGTTCTTATACCGCGATCTGTGGCGGCAATGGGCCTCGTTCTCCTGGCAGCAGGGCAACGGCAATGCCTATTTCGTCCAGGCCCTCATCACCCTGATCGCCCAGGACGGCCCGGATTCCTTCTTCCGCCTGCTGCGCCTTTACATGGCCAGCCATTGCGGTCGTGTTGTCGGCGCCTGGGATGCGCCCGAGCATAACGATGCCCTGTTCATCGTCTTTTGCGGCCTGCATCTTTATCTGTCGATGGCGGCCCGGCGGGCGGCGCATCTTTGCCTCGACGCCAGCCGTCTGGCCGCGGATGCCGCCTATGCCGCCGCCATGGAGGCCGAGATCGGGCGCCTGAGCGGCCTGCCGGTGGATCTTTCCGGCGCCGTTTCGCGCTGCCAGCAACCGGCGCGGCCCTTGCTGCGGCCGGAACAGGCCTGGCGGCAGGCGGATCTGCTGCTGCGGGCCGCCCTCTCGGTGCTGAAGGCCGACGACGATACCGCCGCCTTCGGCGCCGCCCTGCTGCGCCAGGCTCAGGAGTCTTTTTCCGCCTCCTCCGCCGGTTTGGCGGGCTGACGGTTCTTCTCCTCGTTGGCGAAGCGGAAGCGGCCATGCAGCACGCAGCCCTTCATGCCGGGATCGCAGGGTTTTTTCAGGCGGGCGCACTGGCCCTTGTCCTCATGGGGGCAGCCCCATCCGCTCATTCCCATCCTCCCGGATGAGCGTCCGCGCGCTCACCCTGCTTGGTGTTTTGTCCTGAACACGCCGGACGCCCGATGTGTTGTCGCGGTTGACGGTGCCAAGACGCAATGCCCTAATATAAACAACCAAAAGCCGGAGGAGTTCCATGTCAGACGTCAAGCCCGAGATTGTTTTGCGCCACGATGCCGGGGGCATCGCCACCCTGACCCTGAACCGCCCCGAGGCGCGCAACGCCCTGTCGCTGGAGATGATGACCACCCTGACCGCCGCCCTCGAGGCGGTGGGGGGCGATCCGGCGGTGAAGGTGGTGGTGCTGGCCGCCAACGGCCCGGCCTTCTGCGCCGGCCACGATCTGAAGGAACTGCAGAGCGACCGCTCGGTGGAAGCCTCGGAGCGGGTGTTCCAAACCTGCGCCAAGCTGATGATGACCATCACCCGGCTGCCCAAGCCGGTGGTGGCGCGGGTGCATGCCATGGCCACGGCGGCGGGCTGCCAGCTGGTGGCCACCTGCGATCTGGCCATCGCCGCCGATTGCGCCCGCTTCGCCACGCCGGGGGTGAATATCGGCCTGTTCTGTTCCACCCCCATGGTGGCCTTGACCCGCGCCGTCGGCCGCAAGCCGGCCATGGAAATGCTGCTGACCGGCCTGCCCATTCATGCCGACGAGGCCCAGCGCATCGGTCTGATCAACCGCGTGGTCACACCGGGGCAGCTGGATATCGCGGTGCATGAGCTGTGCGAAACCATCGCCTCCAAGTCGCCCTACACGCTGGCCCTGGGCAAGGAGGCCTTCTACCGCCAGGCGGAAATGGGCCTGGAAGAGGCCTATGCCTATGCCGCCGCCGTCATGGTGAAGAACATGCAGGCCAAGGACGCGGCGGAAGGGGTGGACGCCTTTATCAACAAGCGGCATCCGGTGTGGTGCGGATGCTGATGGGGCGGCGGCGGTGAGCGATCTTTGGGTCTATGGCTATGGATCGCTGATGTGGCGGCCGGGTTTCGCCTATCTGGAGGTGCGCCCGGCCCTGCTGGAAGGGTTTCACCGCAGTTTTTGCATTTATTCCCGCTATTGGCGCGGCACCCCGGAACAGCCCGGCCTGGTGCTGGGCCTGACCCCCGGCGGCAGCTGCCGGGGGGCGGCCTTCCGCGTTGCCGCCGAACGGCGCGAGGAGGCGCTGGAATATCTGAACGAGCGGGAGCTGTGCGGCTACGCCTACGCCGCGCATTATCTTCCGGTCGTTCTCGAGGATGAGCGGGTGGTGGAGGCCTATTGCTTCGTGGCCGATTGCGGCCACCGCCACTATGCCGGGGATCTGCCGGTGGAAGCGGCGGCGGCCATCATCATGGACGCCGAGGGCAAGGCCGGCCTTAACCGTGACTACCTGATCAACACCGTGCGCGAGCTGGAGGGCAACGGCTTCGTCGAGCCCGAGCTGCATCAGCTGCTGCGCACGGTGGAACGGCTGACCGGCGAGATCGAAAGCGGCAGCGGGATCTGATCTCAGGCGCTGGGCAGCAGCAGGCTGGCCTTCAGGCCGGGGCCGTTGTCCTCAAGGCGCAATTCGCCGTCGTGCAGCTGGGCCATGGCGCTGACGATGGCCAGCCCCAGGCCGTTGCCGGGAGTTTGCCGGGCCGGATCGAGGCGGATGAAGGGGCGGCGCACGGCGTCGAACAGGGCGGGGGGAATGCCGGGGCCGTTGTCGCTGACGATCAGGGCGGCCCGAGTCTCTTCCAGGCGGGTTTCCAGATGGATCGCCCCGCCCGCCGGCGTGTATTTCAGGGCGTTTTCCAAAAGATTGATTCCGGCCATCATCAACAACTGGCGGTCGCCCAGCACCGGGGCCTGGGGGCATGGATCCAGATGCAGGGCGATGCCCTGGTCCTCGGCGGCCAGATCATAGAACTCGAACAGGTCATGGGCCAGGCGGTTGAGGTCGAGGGCGATGAACTGGCTGCGCGGGGCTCCGGTTTCGGCCTGGGCGATGGTCAGCAGCTTGTCGAAAATCTGAATCAGGCCGTCGATGTCGGCAATGGTCTGTCCGGCGGCGGCGGCTAAGGCTTTAGCATCGCCGGGCTGTTGCAGGGCGGCCTCCAGGCGGGCGCGCATGCGGCCCAGCGGCGTGCGCAGATCGTGGGCCACGGCGTTGGAGACCGTGCGCACCCCGTCCACCAGGGATTGGATGCGGTCCAGCATGGCGTTGATATCGTCGTTCAGCTTGGCGAATTCGTCGCGGCTGGGGGGCAGGCGGCGGTCCAGCCGTCCGGGGCCGATCTGGTTGGCGGTCTGGCGGATGGCGATGATGGGGGCCGAGATCAGGCGGCGGAAGATGCCGGCGCCGAGGAAACTCAACAGCAGCGCCACCCCCGAGCCGGCGATCATGGCCTGGGTCAGCATCCGCCGCATGTCGGTTTGATTGGAAAGATCCCAGCCCACCATCAGCACGGCGCCGTCGGGGTAGCGGGTGGCCAGGATCAGGGCGTGCGAGGGCTGGCCGTTGCGCTGCACCAGGGCGCGCTGCATGCGGTCCATGCCGACGGCGGCGGGATAGGCGGTGAGATTGCCGGCCAGCAGGGTGTGATCCGGGGCGGCGTACAGATAGATCTCGCGGTCGGTGTCGATGCCGTCCTGCAGCAGTTGATCGATGGTGGCGGCCAGGGCGCGGCCGCCCTGGGCGCGGTAGGTGTGATCCAGGCGGGCGAACAGATGCCGGGTGGCCACGCTGCTTTCCGCCGACAGGCTGCCGGTGATGTCGAAATAGATGGTCAGCGACAGCACCGCCATGGAGGCCAGGGCCAACAGGCTGTAGCCCAGGATCAGGCGGGCGGTAACGCTGTGAAAGGAGCGTAAGCCGAAGCGCATGGCCTTAGGAACGGGCCGAAACCTTGTAGCCCAGGCCGCGCACGGTGTGGATCAGCGGCGGTTCGCCGTCGCGGTCCACCTTGTGGCGCAGGCGGCTGATGTGAACGTCGATCAGGCCGTTTTGCGGATCGGCGGGCATGTCCCAGACATTTTCCAGCAGCATGGCGCGTGAAACGGTTTGCTCCTGATGGCGCACCAGATATTCCAGCAGACGGAACTCGCGCGGCTGCAGGGCGATGCCGCGGCCGCCGCGGCTGGCCGAGCGGCGCTGCACATCCAGCACCAGATCGGCGACGCAAAGCTCGCTGCCGCTGTCGGCGGGGGCGGCGCGGCGGTGCAGGGCCTCGGCCCTGACCAGCAGCTCCTCGGCGGCGAACGGCTTGGCCAGATAGTCGTCGGCGCCGCGGCGCAGGCCGGTCACCCGTTCCTCCAGGGTGGCGAGCGCGCTCAAGATCAGCACCGGGATGGCATTGCCGCTGTTGCGCAGGGTGCGCAGCAGCGCAAGCCCGTCCATATCGCCCGGCAGCAGCCGGTCCAGCACCAGCAGGTCGCAGGGTGATTGGCTCAAATGGTCCAAGCCGCTGCGGCTGTCGGGGGCGATCGCGGTCTGATGTCCGGCGCCCGACAGGGTGCTGGCGACATACTGGGCGGTTTCGGCGTCATCCTCGATGATCAGGCAGCGCATATTTCCTCGCACGGCGGTTGCCACGCTTATCCGGCGGGATCGGGCAAAAGGCAAGCGGTTCCTGTTGCGCCGGGCCGGCGGCTTTGCTACAAAATGGGCATGTTACCGATTGGTAAGATTGTCGCATCCCTCAGGGAGCGGATGAAGATCTCGCCGGGCTGTCTTGCATTTCATGGTCCGGCGATGCGGTTACGCCGCATCTTGGAGCTTGCGCGGGCGTTTCCGAACGCCCGCGCATTTTTTGTCTCCGGGGCCTATTGCGGGTCCAGGGTGATCAGATGGCGGAAGATCACGCCGAGGATGATGGTCAGCAGCGGCATCAGGAACATCAGGGCCACCACCGCATGCACCACGATCTGATGGTGGCGGCCGCTGCTGGCGGCCGAGGTGCTGGCCAGAGTGGGGGTTTCGCTGACCACCGGGCCGCGCAGGCGGCCCGCCAGCATGGCCAAGCCGGCGGTGACGATCAGGCAGATCACCGAAATCACAACGATGGGGGTGCCGGCGTGGATGGCGTCCAGCGGCTGGCGGCCATCGACGATGAACCAGATGGGCGAGGTCAGGCCGAGGCCGAATACGAAAATGGCCAGGGCCATGGCGGCCAGGGTGGCCAGGGGGGACTCCAGAAATTTCACGGCGATGCCTCGTTTCATGACGGAACGTGCGGCCGGCATTCCAGCACTCCGGGCTCCGGACGGCAAGACATAATGCCGTCCGGGGGGCGCCATAATTCAGTCGGCCGGGCCGGAGGGGGCTTGCGGCGCCGGTACCGCGCCGCCGCCGTTGCCGTTCAGGCTCCAGAAGGTGGCGATATGGTGCCAGGCCTCCTCGGCGGTTTCGACGAACTGGAAGATGCCCTTGTCCTCGGGCGAGATCATACCCTCGCTGACCATGGTGTCGAGATTGAGCACCCGCTCCCAGTATTCCTTGCCGAACAGCAGGAACGGGATGCGCTCGATCTTGCCGGTCTGCATCAGGGTGGCGGCCTCGAACATCTCGTCCAGGGTGCCGAAGCCGCCGGGAAACACCACCAGGGCCTTGGCGCGGTGCAGGAAATGCATCTTGCGCATGGCGAAATAGTGGAAGCGGAACGACAATTCCGGCGTGACGAAGGGATTGGGCTTCTGCTCCATGGGCAGAACGATATTGAGGGCCACCGACTTGGCGCCGGATTCGTGGGCGCCGCGGTTGGCCGCCTCCATGATGCCGGGGCCGCCGCCGGTCAGGATGACGAAATCGCATTCATTGGGATGGGTGCAGCAGGTGGAGACGATCTCGCCCAGGCGGCGGGCTTCCTGATAATAGCGGGCGTTGGCCAGCATGCGGCGGGCCACGCCCACCTTGCGGGCCATCTCGGCGTTGTCGGGGTGGGCGCGGGCGGCGCTTTCCGCCTCGGCCAGATGCTGTTCGGCCACCGCCAGTTCGGGGATGCGGGCCGAGCCGAACACCGCCACGGTGGAGCGGATGCCATGCTCCCGCAACAGGATTTCCGGCTTCATCTGCTCCAGTTGCAGGCGCACGGCGCGCAGATCGTCGCGCAGGATGAAATCCTCATCCTTGAAGGCCAGGCGGTAGGCGGGATTGCTGTCGACCTGCTCGGCCAGTTTGGCGTCGTCGCGGGCCGAAGGGAAGGGGCCGTCGATCTTGGGAGACATGGGAACCACCTTGTTTCGATTGGGTTTGTTCTTGCCGGGGCTCCCGTCGCCCAATATCGAGGGGAGCCCCCTGGGGCGGGGGCGCAGTGCCGCCCCCTATACAGTGTTAGGTAACCGGCGCGGCGCGGCCTTTCAAGCCGGGCCTACTTCCCGCAGCACTGTTTGTATTTTTTGCCGCTGCCGCAGGGGCAGGGATCGTTGCGGCCCACCTTGGGGTGGCTGCGCACCACCGGCTTGTTGTGCAGCTTGCCGTCCACATAGACCCAGCTGTCGTTCTCGCGGCGGAAATTGCTGGTTTCGCGGTGGGTCTGCTCCAGGCCGCCCTGACGGAAGCGGGCCTCGAATTCCACGGTGCCGGTCTCCTCGCCGGCGCCGCCGCCGGAGGTGGCGAGGATGGCAAGCCCCAGCCATTCCACCGCTTTCGCCCATTGCTCGGCGGCGGCGCGGTCGTGGTCGGTGCGGGCTTCCGGGGCCAGGCTGCGTTCCAGATGATCGATGTTGCACAGCACGTAGGCGGCATAGCGCGAGCGCATCAGGGCTTCCGGAGTGGCGGCGGGGCCGCCGTCGAGGATGGGACCGCAGCAGGCTTCCAGCGTTTTGCCGCTGCCGCAGGGGCATAGGGACATGATCACTCCTTGACGTCAGGGAGGGGGGTAAGACAGGGAACTCCGCCCGGCTTTTACCCCAAAGTCCTGGGGGTTCATAGGGGGGACGGACGACCGATCGCGTATTCAGAACAATTATTCTCGAACTCCGACTATACAGAGAGGCCCCGATTTTCGTATGCTTCCCGGCCCAATCGTTGCACCAAGGCGAAATCCCGTGGTTAAGCATTCTCTCTCGAAAGACAAGATCCGCATTCTGCTGCTGGAAGGCGTGCATGAAAATGCCGTCCAGGAGTTCAAGGCGCTTGGTTATACCAATGTCGAACTTCTGAAGGGCGCGCTGGACGAGGATCAGCTGATCGAAAAAATCCAGGGCGTGCACATCGTCGGCATCCGCTCCCGCACGCGCATCACGGAAAAGGTGCTGGCCGCCGCCAACCGCCTGATGGCCATCGGCTGTTTTTGCATCGGCACCAATCAGGTGGCCCTGGAGGCCGCCCACAAGGCCGGTATTCCGGTGTTCAACGCGCCTTATTCCAACACCCGCTCGGTGGCCGAGCTGGTGATCGGCGAAATCGTCATGCTGATGCGCCGCATCCCTGAAAAATCCACCGCCTGCCACCAGGGCAAGTGGGACAAGTCGGCCACCAACGCCTTCGAGCTGCGCGGCAAAACCCTGGGCATCGTCGGCTACGGCCATATCGGCGCCCAGCTTTCGGTGCTGGCCGAGGCCATGGGCCTGCAGGTGCGCTACTACGACATCGAGAAGAAGCTGGCCATCGGCAATGCCCGTCCGGTGAGCTCGCTGCAGGAACTGCTGGCCACCTCCGACGTGGTGTCGCTGCATGTGCCGGCCACGCCGCAAACCAGGAACATGATCGGCGAGGCGGAAATCCGCGCCATGAAGCCGGGCAGCTACCTCATCAACGCCTCGCGCGGCAATGTGGTGGTGATCGACCCCCTGGCCGAGGCCCTGAAGGAAGGCCGTCTGCTGGGGGCGGCCGTGGACGTGTTCCCCAAGGAGCCGGCCGCCAACGGCGAGGAATTCCAAAGCCCGCTGCGCAATCTGGCCAATGTCATCCTCACCCCGCATATCGGCGGCTCCACTCTGGAGGCGCAGGCCAATATCGGCATCGAGGTGGCGGAGAAGCTGATCAAGTATTCCGACAACGGCTCCACCGTGGGCGCCGTCAACTTCGTCGAGGTGTCGCTGCCGGTGAAGGCCGGGGGCACGCGCTTTTTGCACATCCACAAAAACGCCCCCGGCATTCTGCGCCGCCTGAACGAAATCTTCTCGTCGCGCGATCTCAACATCTCGGCCCAGTATCTGCAGACCGATCCCGAAATCGGCTATGTGGTGGTGGACGTGGACGGCGAGGTGGACGAGGCGGAAATGATGGCCGATCTCACGGCGCTGGACGGCACCATCCGGGCCCGCTTCCTTTTCTAGATCCTTGCTTCAAGGGTGTTTTTGAAAAGCCCGCTCCACCTTTGCAGGTGGGGCGGGTTTTCGTTTATGCTCTCTTCGTGAAACCTTGCGGCGCTTTCGCCTTGTCATTCCTCTTCCCTCTTCCCTCTTCCCTCTTGTCGGGGATTGGGAATGGGGGTATTCCTAATGATTACAAGAAGCAACAAATGGAAAATTCCGGGGGTGCCTCGATGAACTGCGATCTGTCAGCCGAAGACGCCTTGCTCGTGGTTTCCCTGTCCGGCCGCTTCACGGCGGTTGACACGCCGATGTTCCGCAAGGTGATCGAGGATCTTCCTCTCGACGGGAAAAGTGGCGTCGTCTTCGATCTGCAAGGCCTGCAATTCGTCGATTCCGCCGCCCTGGGTCTGCTGGTTCTGGCCCGCGATTCCGTCAACGACCGCGGCCTGGCCATGAGCATCCGCCGCCTGCAGGGGCATGTGAAGAAGACGTTTGAACTGTTCCATTTTGATCAGCTCTTCACAATTCAACCATAATAAATTTATGGTTTTTTCCACGCTGATGCCTATGTCATTGCCATGACCGGAGGCTTCCTGCATTCTTGACCGCGAAGTAAGGTTCGTGTCAGGAAAGGAGGCTTCGATGCCGCGTTTGGTCAGGGTATTTTGGGCTGTTCTCCTGTCCTTTCCCTTGATGGCGGCGGCAATGTCGCTGGAAGCCAATCCCACCCTGACCGATGCCCGCGCCCTGGTTCTGAAGGCGGCCGATGATTTGACCGCCAAGGGCCTGCAGGGAGCGTGCGCCGATTTCCTGCAAAAACCCGGCCCCTACTGGGTGGGCGAAGTGTATGTCTTCGTCCTCAGCCAGGATGGCGTGTGGGAATGCTACCCCCCCAAGCCTTCGGCGGCGGGGCTTAGTCTGCTGTCTCTGACCGATGTGGACGGCAAGGCCTTCGTCCGCGAGATGATCGCCACGGCCCAGGCGCATGGCGAAGGGGTTGTGGATTATAAATGGAAAAATCCGATAAACGGCCTGATTCAGATGAAGATGAGCTTCGTGAAGATGGTGAATGGGCATATTCTAGCTGCAGGCGTATTCAAGTAAATCTGAAGCATCCTTATGGTATTTTTTCAATTTTTTCTGCATCTTGCGGAATTTATTCGCATTTTCTGTTTTTAAATTTATGTTTTTCCTGGAAATGAATTGAAATTTTTTACATTTTCCGATGATAAGTTTCTGAGGGCGTGATACAGTGATGTAAAATACGCAATATAATGATGTTTCTTGAGGCATTGAGATGGGATTTGTGTCGTGATCCCGGCCGGCGACTTCAGCAAGGTTGAGGCCTTGGTGGCCGTGGATAATCCAGGTTTGCGCCAGGGCCTGCGTGAAGCCTTGCGCCGGATCGGCTGCAAGCAGATCGTCGAGGCCGTCAACGGTTTGCAGGTGCAGCGGGCCTTGGCCGAAAACGCCTTCGATCTGATGGTCATGGTCAGCGAGATGGAAAACCTGTTCCTGGGCGAACTGGTGCGCGACTTGCGCCATAACCGCCTGGGGCGGCACCCTTTTCCGCTGGTGGTCATGCTGTCCACCATGGCCGAGTTCGACTATGTGCGCCGGCTGGTGGATTGCGGCCCCGACGATGTGCTTTTGATGCCGGTGGCCCCCGACAGCATGCTGTCGCGCATGCGCACCCTGGTGCTGGCCCGCAAGCCCTTCGTCGTCACCCACGATTATGTCGGCCCCGACCGCCGCAAAAATCACCGCCCCAGCGTGGGCGGCGAATCGGCGCCCATGCTGGAGGTGCCCAATCCGGTGGCGGCCAAGGTGTATCGCATCGATGAAACCGGCTTGGAGCGCGACATCCTGCAGGTGCGCCAGCGTCTGAACCTTTTGAAGATCGAACGGCACGGCGTGCAAATTTCCTGGCTGGAAAAACAGCTGCTGCAGCTGTTTTCGGCCCAGCAGCCGGATGAGCGCCTGATCAGGCTGCACAGCCTGCATCTGGCCGATATCGCCGAGGATGTGCTGGCCCGCAGCGCCGCCTGGCAGGATAAGGCGCTGGAGCAGGCCTGCCGCCAGATGCAGGATGTGGCGCACCGGGTGGGTGATGCCGGCCGGGCGGCCATGGGGCCGCTGCTGGACGAACTGTCGCAGGGCTGCCGCGCCGCCGCCGCCGAAATCGCCCGCTGCATGGCGCGGGTGGGCAGCGGTTGGATGCCGCCGGAGCGTGCGGCCCTACCCGAAGCCGGGGGGTGATCACACCGGCCAACCGTTGACGTGACGTGTTGGCCGGTTTCCAGCGAGCCTTGAGCGAGCGGCCAAGGCTTAAGGCTGCAGCCGCCCGGCGAGGGACGGTACAACCGGACAATTCATTGGCCGGTTGGTTCTCAAATCGCCTCGACGTCCACCGCCACTTTCAGGCTGTGGTCGCCGCCGCCCAGCACCACGCCGCGCAAGGGGCTGACATCGCCGTAATCGCGGCCCCAGGCGGTGGTGATATGCTCCTTGCCGGGGATGCAGTCGTTGGTGGGATCGAGATCGATCCAGCCGGCGCCCGGAACCCAGGCCGAGACCCAGGCGTGGGAAGCGTCGCTGCCGCGCAGCTTTTCCTGGCCGGGCGGCGGCCGGGTCAGCAGATAGCCCGAAACATAGCGCGCCGCCAGCCCCAGGGCGCGCAGGCAGCCGATGGTCAGGTGAGCGAAATCCTGGCAAACCCCGCGCTTGTCGGCCAGCACCCGCAGGATCGGCGTGGCCAGGGTGGTGGCGGCGGGATCGTAGGTGAAATCGCGGAAGAGGCGGTGCATCAGATCCAGAAGACCGGCCAGGATGGGCTGTTCGGGCGGGAAGCTGGGGGCGGCGTAGGCGCGCAAGGCGGCGTCGCCGCAGGGGATGAAGGGGCTGTCGAAGGTGAATTCCATGGCCTCCAGCAGGGTGGGGCCATGCGCGGCGCGCAGCATGGCCGCCACCGTTTCCCAGGGCGGGGTTTCGCCGGGCGCCGGCAGGGCGCGGGGATGCACCTCCACCCGGCTCGAAGCCTCCACCGTCAGGGTGCGGTGCGCTTCCTGCAGGGTGAAGAAGGCCACGCGGTTGCCGAAATAGTCGCGGCCGTCCTCATTCAGCAGGGTGGGGGCGGGCTGGATGCGCAAGGCGCTGCGGCGGCAGGTCTGGCCGTCGAAGCTGCGTGGCGCCAGATGGGCGTGATGGTGGGCCACCAGCACCGGTTCGGCGTAGCTGTAGGTGGTGGCGTGGCGGACCAGATAAATCATGGCAGAGGCTCGCGCAGGGCGGCGGGGGCGGAGCTGCGGCTGACCGCATGGGTGAAATAGTCGCGGGTCAGGGTTTCCGAAAGCTCCCACAGCCTGGAGCGCAAACTTTCCAGGAAGCCTTCCAGATTATGGTAGCCGCCATCCTCGTCGGGGCGGCACAGGGCCAGCAGATCGGCGGTGCGCAAGGCGCCGCTCAGCCAGATGGCCAGGCGCTGTTCGGGGCCATAGAACACCGAGCGGCGGGTGGCGGCCAGATGGTCCATATGGGCGCTCAGGGCGATGATCTGGAAGGCCAGCGAGCGGGGATTGCTTTCGTCGGCCAGCAGCAGATCCAGCACCGGGGCGAACTGCGGCGCCGAAAAATAGCGCGAGCGGTAGGTGATGGTGCTGTCGGAGATTTCCAGCAGCACGTCGAGCTCCGGTCCGGCCACGCCGTCCTTGTAGGCCAGGGCCCCCGACAGGGTTTCCACCACATGCACGGCCCGTTCCAGGCGGCGGCCGATATCGACGAAGCGCCAGGACAGGCCGCGCGTCATGTTCTCCATGGCCAGGCCGCTCAAGGCCTCGCCGGCCAGCACCACGTCGTTCAGGGCCGAAAGGGCGTCCTCGTGGTTCAGGCGGTTGCCGTCGCCCTGGGCATCGACGGTTTCGGCCAGACGGCCGACGGCGCGCCAGGTATCCGCCGAAAGACGGTCGCGCACCAGCGAGGCCATGCGCCCGGCCTGCCGCACCGTGGCCGCCAGACCGTCGGCATGGGCCGGATCGAAGGCCATGAGGGCGAAGGCGCCGATGGTGGGGGTTTTGCGCTGCGGCCGGAACACCCGGCGCAGCAGTTCGGCGGCCATGGGCAATTCATCGGCGGCGCCGCCATCGGCCCCTTCGCCGACGCGCGAGAGGATGGCGCGCAGCAGGCGGGCCATGTCCTCGGTGCGTTCCACATGGCGGCCGAACCAGAACAGATTGTCGGCGACGCGGCTGGGCAGATCCAGCGAACCGCGCACCAGCCGCACCGGCGCCGCCTTGGCCCGGCTGATCGCGGCCGGCCGGGCCTGGCGTTCGCCCAGAACCCAGCAATCCTTGCTGCCGCCGCCCTGCTGCATGGAGACGATCAGCCCGCCCCGTTCCGAGGCGATGCGGGCCAATCCGCCCGGCATGGCGGCGTAATCGCCATCGTGGGCGGCCAGGAACACCCGCAGCATCATGGGCCGGGGGTCCAGCTCGCCCTTGCTCCACACCGGCGCCGTGGAGAAACGGGGCCGGGCCTGGGCCAGGAAATCGCCGGGGCGGCGGCGGATGGCCTGGGCCAGATCGGCGCGCCCATCGCTGCTCAGATGTTCGCCGAAACGCAAGGCGCCGCGCCCGCCCGAAGCCAGGAAAGGCCGGATCACCAGCTTGTCCAAACGCTCCAGCACCTGGGCGCGGTCGGCGTCATGGCCGCACCACCAGCTGGGCACGCCGGGCATGGCCAGCTCCTCGCCCAGAAGATGCCGGCACAAGGCCGGCAGGAACGGCGCCAGACAGCCGCCCTCGACCACCCCCGATCCCAGCATGTTGGCCACCACCACCGTGCCGGCCCGCACCGCCTGCACCAGCCCGGCCACGCCCAGGGCGGAATCGCCGCGCAGTTCCAGCGGATCGCAAAAGACCGCATCGGTGCGGCGCAGGATCACATCCACCGGCTGCAGGCCATCCAGGGTTTTCAGGAACACCCGGCCGTCGCGCACGGTCAGATCCTCGGCCTCCACCAGGGTGAAGCCCATGTGGCGGGCCAGATAGGCATGCTCGAAATAGGTTTCGTTGTAGGGGCCGGGGGTCAGCAGCACGGTGCGCGGCGTTTCGCGGCTGCGCGGGCTCAAGGCCGCCAGATCGTCGCGCAGGGTTTGAAAGAACGGGGTCAGCGGTTCGACGGCGTAGGCCTTCATCACATCGTTCAAGGTGCGTGAGATGATAACGCGGTTTTCCAGGGCGTAACCGGCGCCGGAGGGCGCCTCGCAGCGGTCGCTCATCACCCGCCACTGGCCATCGGGGTCGCGGGCGATATCCACGGCGTAGAGATGCAGATGGATGCCGTTTTGCGGCGCCACGCCGCACAAGGGGCGCAGATAGGCGGGATGGGCGAAGGCCAGGGCGGGCGGCAGAAGCCCCTGCGCCAGCAGGGTGCGCGGGCCGTAAAGATCGGCCAGGACGGCGTTGAGCAGGCGGGCGCGCTGGGCCAGCGCCGCGGCGATGCCCCGCCATTCCCGCGCCGGCAGGATCATCGGCACCGGGTCCAGCTGCCAGGGGCGGTCCAGCCCGCGCGGATCGCCGTAGACATTGTAGGTGACGCCGTTCTCGCGGATCAGGCGCAGGCCGCCGGTCCAGCGCCGCTCCATTTCGGCGGCGGGCAGGGTGGCCAGGGCGCTCATCAGCGGTTCCCAGTGCGGGCGCAGGCCGCCGTCCTCGCCCACCATTTCGTCCCAGCGGCCGCGCGGCAGCGGATAGCCCAGGCGGAATGCGCCCGGCAGGCATCCCTGTTCGCTGGCTTGCGTGCTCATCCGCCGTTCCGATCCGCCCTGTTGCTCCCGAACCATGCTTAGCCCATCGCGCGGCGCAGGTCGAGGGTTAGCGGGAAATCGGGGTTGAGGGCGGGGGCGGCGGGGTGGAGGGCGCCCGGGGTGTGGCCGAAGGGCTGGAAGCGGGCCAGGCGGCGGCTTTCCGCCTCGTTGGCGTTGACCGGAAAGCTGGTGTAGTTGCGCCCGCCCGGATGGGCCACATGATAGGTGCAGCCGCCCAGGGAGCGGCCCGACCAGCGGTCCACCACGTCGAACACCAGGGGGCTGTGCACGCCGATGAGCGGATGCAGGCACGATGGCGGCTGCCAGGCGCGGTAGCGCACCCCGGCCACGAACTCGCCGCTGCGGCCGGTGGCGGCCAGCGGCAGGGCCACGCCGTTGCAGGTGACGGCATGGCGCTGGCTGATCAGGCCGTCCACCCGCACCTGCAGGCGTTCCAGCGAGCTGTCGACATAGCGCACGGTGCCGCCGGCGCCGGGCTCCTCGCCCATGACGTGCCAGGGTTCCAGGGCATGGCGCAGTTCCACGCCCACGCCGCCGTAGCGCACCTCGCCGAAGCGGGGGAAGCGGAATTCGAAATGCGGTTCGAACCAGCTGTCCTGAAAGCCGTAGCCGTCGGCGCGCAGTTCGGCCAGAACCTCGGTGAAATCCTGCCAGACGAAATGCGGCAGCATGAAGCGGTCGCGCAAGGCGTGGCCCCAGCGCACCAGCGGCCGGGTGTAGGGCTCGAACCAGAAGCGGGCGATCAGGGCGCGCAGCAGCAGCATCTGGGCGCAGCTCATGCGGGCGTGCGGCGGCATTTCAAAGGCGCGGAACTCCACCAGCCCCAGCCGGCCGGTGGGGCCGTCGGGGGAATAGAGCTTGTCGATGCAGATCTCGGTGCGGTGGGTATTGCCGGAAACGTCGGTCAGCACGTTGCGCAGAATGCGGTCGATCAGCCAGGGCGGGCACTCCATGCCGGGGCGCGGGATCTGACCCAGGGCGATTTCCAGCTCGTAAAGGCTGTCGTCGCGGGCCTCGTCGATGCGCGGCGCCTGGCTGGTGGGGCCGATGAACAGGCCCGAGAACAGATAGCTTAGCGAGGGATGGGTCTGCCAATAGCGGATCAGGCTGGCCAGCAGATCGGGGCGGCGCAGAAACGGGCTGTCGGCGGCCGAGGCCCCGCCCACCACGATATGGTTGCCGCCGCCGGTGCCGACATGGCGGCCGTCCACCATGAATTTCTCGGCCCCCAGGCGGGATTCGCGGGCCAGATCGTACAGGCTGACGGTGGTGTCGCGCAGCTGCGGCCAATCGGTGGCGGGGTGGATGTTGACCTCGATGACGCCGGGATCGGGGGTAACCTTGATGACGTTGAGGCGTGGATCGTCGGGCGGCGGATACCCTTCCAGATGCAAGGGCAGCGACAGTTCGGCGGCGGTGTCCTCGATGGCGGCCACCAGTTCGACGAAGCTGTCGGCATCGGTCAGCGGCGGCAGGAACAGACACAGCTTGCCGTCGCGCGGCTGCAGGCAAAGCGCGGTGCGCACAGGCGGGGCGGCGGCCGGCGGCGGCGATGCGTCCCCGGTGGGCAGCGGCGTTTGCCGCTCCACCCGGCTGGCGGCGGCGCGCGGCCGGGGATCGGGCAGGCGGCCGCGCGGGGCGAAGGGGTCTTGCGGGATATGCCAGGGATAATCGGCGGCGGGGATATGGGGCAGGCTCTCCAGCGGCAGGCGGAACCCCAGAGGGGAATCGCCGGGCAGCAGATAAAGCCGCTCGCGCCGCAGCGGCCAGGGGCTGCTGGTCCAGCGCCGTCCGTCGCGGCCGTTCCAGCGCTGGATGGGCAGCACGAAGCCGGCCGGGCGCTGCAGGCCGTGCTCCAGCACCCGGGCCAGGCGGGCGCGCTCCGGCTCGCTGTCGAGGGTCAGGGCGCGGGGATCGAGATTGACCGGCAGGGCCAGCTCCTGCTCGGTGAAATAAAGCGGGTCCTCATAGGCCGGCAGCAGGTTTTCCGGTGGAAGGCCCAGGCGCAGGGCCAGGGTTTCGCCGAACCGGCGGATGGCGTCCTCGTCGGGGGGCTGACCGGGGCTTTCCTCGGCCACCAGGGCGGGGTCGGTCCACAAGGGCTTGCCGTCGCCGCGCCAATAAAGCGCGAAGGCCCAGCGCGGCAGCCCTTCGCCGGGATACCATTTGCCCTGGCCGAAGGTTTGCAGCCCGTCCGGGGCGAAGCGCCGGCGCAGCCGCTGCATCAGATCGAAGGCGCGCTCGCGCTTGCCGGGGCCGGTGGCGGCGGTGTTCCATTCCGCCCCCTCCATGTCGTCGAGGGAGACGAAGGTGGGCTCGCCGCCCATGGTCAGGCGCACATCGCCGCTGTGCAGCCGGGCGTCCACATGCCGGCCCAGGGCATCGATCTCGCGCCATTGCCGTTCCGTGTAGGGTTTGGTGACGCGCGGCGTTTCGGCGATGCGGTGCACCCCCATATGAAAGCCGAATTCCACCGAGCAGGGCTCCACCAGCCCGGAAATGGGGGCGGCCGACACCGGATCGGGGGTGCAGGCCAGGGGGATATGCCCTTCGCCGGCCAGCAGGCCCGAGGTGGGATCGAACCCGATCCAGCCGGCGCCGGGCAGATAAACCTCGGTCCAGGCATGCAGGTCGGTGAAATCGTCGGCGGGGCCGGGCGGGCCGTCCAGCGGTTTCTGGTCGGGGGCAAGCTGGACGAGGTAGCCCGAGGCGAAGCGGGCGGCAAAGCCCAGATGGCGCAGGATCTGCACCAGCAGCCAGGCGCTGTCGCGGCACGAGCCGGTGCCCCGGCTCAAGGTATCCTCGCAAGACTGCACGCCGGGTTCCATGCGGATCAGATAGCCGATCCGCTGCTGCAAGGCCTGATTGAGCCCCACCAGCATGTCCACCGTGGGTTGTTCATGGCGGGAAATGCCCGCCAGATAGGCAGTCAGGGCCGGGCCGGGGGTTTCGGCGGCGCGGAAGGGGGCCAGTTCGTTGGTCAGCACCGGATCATAGGCGAAAGGCCAGCGCTCGGCTTCGGGCTCCAGGAAAAAGTCGAACGGATTATGGACGGCCATCTCGGCCACCAGATCCACCTCGAACGACAGTTCGCTGACTTTTTCCGGAAAAACGAAGCGGGCCAGCCAGTTGCCCTGGGGATCCTGCTGCCAGTTGACGAAATGCCCCTCGGGCTTGACCTTCAAGGTGTAGGCCAGAACCGGTGTGCGGGCATGGGGCGCCGGGCGCAGCCGCACCACCTGGGGAGACACCGTGACGGGCTTGTCGTAACGGTAGGAGGTCAGGTGGTGAAGAGCTACCTGGATACTCATGGACGATCTCCCCGAACGGCCTCTGACGCTTCGATCATTGACGCTATTGCCGGATGCTGCAAGGCACAATCGGTGTTCATGCCTTCAAAATGGGCAGTTTCCCCCATTGCGACGTATCGGATCTTTCATTTTCGCTTGGGCTGGGTTGAGTGCCCCATATGTCGATGGCATAGTTGGGGCCGACGCCGTATTGGGGGTGTCTGTTTGTGCGCGCGTGGCGATGGGATGGCCGCCTTCGGCGCGCGCCGTAACAAGCATGCGCGAGGGATCACCGTGAATATTAGCCGCGATTATCACATCCTGGTGCTGGAAGACGAGCCCGCAACCCAGGCCATGCTGGCCTCGCTGATGGAAGGCGAAGGGTTTCGGGTCACAACGGCGGCCAGCGGCGCCCAGGCGCAGGAGGCGGTGGCGCAAACCCGCTTCGATCTGGTGCTGCTCGACCTCAATCTCCCCGACGATGACGGCCTTTATATCGCCCGCGAGCTGCGGGCGAAATCCGATGTCGGCATCATCATGCTGACCTCCCGCAAAGAGGATATCGACCGCGTGATCGGCCTGGAGATGGGCGCCGACGATTACGTGACCAAGCCCTTCTTTCCGCGTGAGCTGGTGGCCCGCGTTAAAAACCTGCTGCGCCGTCTCAATCAGCCGCGCGCCACCCGTCGCGCCGACGGGGCGGGCGGCAGCGAGCTGCGGCGTTTCAACGGCTGGGAAATGGACATGGCCAAGCGCACCTTGCTGAACGCCGAGGGATTGGATGTCAGCCTGACCCGCGCCGAGTTCGATCTCTTGACCGCCCTGGTCAACAGCGCCGGCCGCGTTTTGTCGCGCGAGCAGCTGCTGGACGCCATCGGCAGCCAGTTCTGGACCCCGGTGGACCGCACCATCGACGTGCTGGTCAGCCGCCTGCGCCGCAAGATGGAGGCCGATCCCAAATCGCCGACCATGATCCAGACCTCGCACGGCTACGGCTACAAATTCGCCCCCGCCGTCACGGTAGGCTGATGCCGCCACCCGGTGCCTGAGGGACATAAATTTGGAAGCCGCGCCAGCGCCCGGCGCCTGAGGGACACATAAAAACATGCTCTTCGACTGGCGCAAGCACCGTGTTCTGCTGGTCGATGGCGATGACCAGTTCCGCTTCTGGGTGCGCGGGCTGCTGTTGCAGCAGCGGGCCGCCGGGGTGCTCAGCCTGGGTACGGTGCAAGGGTCGGAAGAAGAGGTGTGCCGGCAGGGCCCCAGCCTGGCCCTGCTGGAATTGAACGGCGACGGGGCCGCTCTGTTCGCCTTTCTGCACTGGCTGCGGGGGCATGCCGAAACCACCCTGGCGCAGCTGCCGGTGATTTTGATGATCAAGGATGTGGACAAGGCGGTGCTGGAACAGGCCAGCGTCTACGGCATCCAAGGCGTGCTGAAAAAGCCGCTGAGCGGCGATCTGCTGATGAAGGCTCTGGTCTCGGTGGCGCGCAATCCCCGCGCCGTAACGTACCAGCCGCCCCGCCCCGCGGCGGCGGCGGCGTTCAGCCTGCCCCTGGCCAGCGCCCCGCCCAAACCGCTGCATAGCCCGGCCTCCGCGCCCGCCGCCCCGGCACGGGCGGCGGCGCGCCCCGGTGCGCCGATGGCGGGCGGCGGCGGCGCGTTGCGGCTGCCGGCGGGGAAAAGCCCGGCCGGGCCGGCAGGCGCCAAAGGCACGTATGGTGAAGAGCCGCCGCCGCCCGCCGCCGCGCCGCAGGGGATCGAGGGGCTGGAGCCGCCGCCCGCCGTCAAGGCGAAGGCCACCTTCGCTGATGATCTGGCGCCGCCGCCCGCCGCGCCGCCGCTGGCCTTCGAGCCTGCTTCGCCGCCGCCGGACAAGGCGGTGAAAAAGCGCAAGGCTCCGGCCGAACCCCGGCCCAACGACGGCAAGGCGGTGGCCGGACGGGATCTGGACGCCATCCTGGAGGAGCATGCCCGCTGGGTGTGTTCGGGCGGCACCGAAGGGCGGCGCGCCGTGCTGGAGGGCGAGGATCTGTCGGGCCGCACCCTGGCCGAGGCGCCGCTGACCAATGCCAGCCTGCGCCGCTGCGATCTGTCCGGCAGCGATCTCGGCGGGGCGGAGCTGCATGGCGCCGATCTGCGCCATGCCGAAATCCTGGGCGGCGTGTTGAGCGGCGCCAATCTGGCGGTGGCCCGCCTGCGCCATGCCCGCCTGCGCGGCTGCCGGCTGGAGGGGGCCAACCTTACCGGCGCCGATCTGGCCGGGGCCGACCTTTCGGGCGCGTTGTGCGCCGAGGCGGATTTCAAGGGGGCCAACCTGCTGGGCGCGGTGCTGGACGATACCGATCTCTCCGCCGCCAAGGGCCTGACCCAGGCCCAGCTGGAAACGGTGCGCGGCACCCTGAAAACCCGCCTGCCTCCCGGCCTTTTCCTGCCGGGCGGAGACTGAGGACGGCTGATTTCAGCCATTCCACTCTGGACAAAATCCGCACTTTCCTTAAGAGTAACGCGCCCCTTCGGACAGCGTTTCCAAACGCGGGGGGCGCCCTGCGCCGATGTCGCGGCGCCCTCTTATACATGGCGTAATCGGCGGGTGGCTGCTCTCCATTTGGCAGCGGGGTCGAGATAGACTTGCCCCAGGGAAAAGCCATGAAGGGAGAGCAGCCATGGTCGAGTATGTCGGATTGGACGTTTCGTTGAAAGAGACGAGCGTGTGCGTGATGGACGGGTCTGGCCACGTGC
>MLJW01000121.1_pt1 | contig 81579 bp, 81 predicted proteins | sample 888231 | NCBI WGS metagenome assembly MLJW01 (sample SAMN05788063, study PRJNA343431) | mine drainage metagenome | isolation source: sample collected from the inflow into an acid mine drainage treatment plant... | place: Germany: Lusatia, lignite mining district
GCAAAATGATGAAGGGAGAAATACCGAAGTAAAGCGGGTAAAGAACCAGACAACAACGACAGACTTGAAAATCGCTGGCCCGCACTATGGGGCATATCGGGGAGAATAGCAAACGATATTATTAACCATGCTCGGTAAGCAACCTTTGCATCATTTGCTCCGCCTGCGTTGCATAGTCCCCACCGAACAGATTGGCGTGGTTGAGGATGTGGTAAAGGTTGTACAGGTCGCGCCGCCTTGCGTAGCCCGGATCCAGTGGCCAGATGGCGTGATAGGCGGCATAGAAGCTTTCAGGGAAGCCGCCGAACAGTTCCGTCATCGCCAGATCGCACTCGCGGTCGCCGTAATAGGCGGCCGGGTCGAAGATCGCCGGTGTGCCGTCCGGCAGGAACGCGTGGTTGCCGCCCCACAGATCCCCGTGCAGCAGCGAAGGCTGCGGTGAATAGCCCGCGAAGAAGGCAGGCAGGGCATCCAGCAGCCTTTCGCCCAGGCCCTGCAAGCGGCCGCCGTAGCCGTTCCTTGCCGCAAGCCTCAATTGAAAGCCGAGGCGGTGCTGGCGCCAGAACCCGATCCAGTCATTCGTCCGGGTATTCGGCTGCAATGTGATACCGATGAAATTGTCCCCGGCAAAGCCAAACTGATCAGCCGTACAACGATGCAAGGCAGCGAGTCTCTCGCCGAGCAAACGTGCATTGCCGCGCGAGCCCAACTCCAGGTATTCCAGTACCAGATAGCCCCGGTCGCCTGCGATGCCATGCGCGATGCTTCGCGGCACGCGCAGCGTGTTGGTTGCGGCGAGGGCGTGAAGGCCGGCCGCTTCCGCGATGAACATCGCGTGATGTCGTGTATCGTTGATCTTGAGAAAATACCGTTCGCCTTTTCCGCTTTCCAGTCGAAAGGCCTGATTGATATTGCCTCCGCCAACCGGCGTCGCATTGCTTATTTCAAACGTGTGACGTGTGGCATCGCGGATGGCGGCAGTGAGGCAAGCAAGAAGCTTTGCGTTCACGGCTTGAATCGCAAGTCACCGTGCTCGTCAAAGTCGAACATCGGTCCCCAGGCGATTTCCCAGTAATGCCCGTCAGGATCGGTAAAGTAACCGCTGTAACCGCCCCAGAAAGTATCCTGCGGCGCTTTTGCGATGTGTGCACCGGCTGTCGCTGCAAGGCTGAAGATGCGCGCGATCTCTTCCTTGCTGCGTGCGTTATAGGCAAGTGTAAAGCCGCGGAACGAGCCGGGCGCAGGGAGCTTCACTTCTTCTCCGATATCTTCGGCGAGTTTATCCAGCGGGTAGAGCGAGAGCCAAACGCCGGGCAAAGGGATGAAAGTGACGCCTTCGTACTGCGTGATGGGCCGGGTGGAGAAGATATCGCGATAGAAGGCAGTGGAACGGGGAAGGTCGGACACGCCCAGGGTGATGACGGTCATGCGCGGGATCTTCATGCTGCCTCCTTTTTCTTGTCATGCCCGGCCGACAGGCATGACTGTCAACGGGCTTACAACTTGATGCGGGATCCGAAATGCTGCTTGTACAGTTCCGCCAGTTCTGCGCGGGTGTATTTGTGGTTCTGGCCGCCGCGGCTGGCGATCTTGAGCGAACCCATCAGCGACGCCAGGCGTCCTGTGGTTTCCCAATCCCAGCCTTGCTGAATGCCGTGCAGTAAGCCGGCGCGATAGGCGTCGCCACAGCCGGTTGGATCGACGATGGCCTTCGGTTTCGGCGTGGGGATGGCTATCTGTTTGCCGTCGGCATAGATCAGCGAGCCGTCGGCGCCGAGCGTGACGATCAGTGCGGTGACGCGTTGCGCGATATCGGCCAGCGTCTTGCCGGTCTTGTCCTGCAGCATCTTGGCTTCGTAATCGTTGACGGTGACGTAGTTGGCCTGTTCGATGAAATCCAGCAATTCGTTGCCCGAGAACATGGGCATGCCCTGGCCCGGATCGAACACGAAGGGGATGCCGGCCTCGGCGAATTCGCGCGCATGGTTGATCATCCCGTCGCGGCCGTCCGGCGAGACGATACCCAGCGTGACTTCCCTCGCATCGTTGACGTGGTTGAGGTGTGACATGCTCATCGCGCCCGGATGGAACGCCGTGATCTGGTTGTCGTCGAGGTCGGTGGTGATGAAAGCCTGCCCGGTGAAGTTGCCGGGTACATGGCGGATATGCGTTTGCGGCAGGCCGATGTTCTCCAGGCGCTGCGTGTAGGGCGCAAAGTCGTCGCCCACCGTCGCCATGATTAGCGGGTGCCCGCCCAGCAGTTGCAGGTTGTAGGCGATGTTGCCGGCACAGCCGCCGTACTCGCGGCGCATCTCCGGCACCAGGAATGCAACATTGAGGATATGGATCTGTTCCGGAAGGATATGTTTCTTGAAATGGTCTTTGAACACCATGATGGTGTCGTAAGCCATCGAGCCGCAGATCAGAGTCTTCATGTCGTTACATAATATTGGTTGGGAGGCATGGATTATAGCAGGGCCATATCGGACGGCATCACGGCAGACGGCGCATCATTTCTTGTTCCATTTTCGCAGCGCAATTTTCTCGATCTCCACGGCGCCGAACAGCAATGCACCGAACATCAGGATGCGCCACCATACCGAGGCGTCCAGCGACACGGTACCGAACAGTTGCTGAAAGGCCGGCGCATAGGTGAACAGCGCTTGCAGCGATGCAACCGCAAAGATCGCGATGAGCACCGGGCGCGAGCCGGTGAAGCTGCGCAGGTTGACTGAGGAGGCGAGCAGGAAGCGGCAGTTGAACAGGTAGAATATCTCGCCCACCACCAGCGCGTTCACCGCCACCGTCCTCGCCGCTTCGAGGCTTTCCCCGCGCGCCTGCTCCCACAGGAAAAAGCCGAGCGAACCCGTCACCATCAGGCCGGAGACGAAAAGGATGCGCCACAGCAGAAAGCGGTTGAGCAATGGCTCATCCGCGGCGCGCGGCGGACGCTGCATCACATCCGCCTCGGGCACCTCGAAGGCCAGCGCCATGGACAGGGTGATCGCCGTGACCATGTTCACCCACAGGATCTGCACCGGCGTGATCGGTAGCGTCAGCCCGAGCAGAATCGCCGCGACGATCACCATTGCCTCGCCTCCATTGGTGGGCAGCACAAAGACGATGGATTTCTTCAGGTTGTCGTAGACGGTGCGGCCTTCCTCCACCGCCGCGTCGATGGAGGCGAAATTATCGTCGGCCAGAACCATCTCCGCCGCTTCGCGCGCGGCCTCGGTGCCTTTGCGGCCCATCGCCACGCCGACATCGGCGCGTTTCAGCGCCGGCGCGTCGTTCACGCCGTCGCCGGTCATTGCCACCACTGCCCCGTTGGCCTGCAGCGCCTGCACCAGTGCGAGCTTATGTTCGGGACTGGCGCGCGCGAAGATGTCGGCCTCGTTCACGGCAACGCGCAGGGCGGCTGCGTCCATGCGTTCGATCTCGCCTCCGGTCATCGCCTTTTCGGTGCGCAGGCCGAAGCGCGCACCGATGGCACGGGCGGTATCGAGATGGTCTCCGGTGATCATCTTGACCGCGATGCCTGCGCGGCGGCAGCGCGCCACCGCCTGCAACGCTTCATCGCGCGGCGGGTCGCCGATGCCGAACACCCCAAGCAGGGAAAATCCGTTCTGCACGTTGACCAGGCTTAGCTCACGTTGTTCGCTCGCCGCCGGGCGCATCGCCACGGCGAGCAGGCGCAGTCCCTGTCGGGCTGCATCCTGCATGCCTTGCTGCCAGTCATGGAAGCGTAACGGGCGATCTTCGCCGCTTGCCCGTTCGAACTGGCAAACTTCCAGCACGCGTTCCGGCGCTCCCTTGAGGAAGATGAAGCCGTGCCCTTCGAGGTCGTGGTGCAGGGTTGCCATGAAGCGGTGTTGGGATTCGAACGGGATCAGGTCGGTGCGGCGCAATGCCTCGCGTTCGAAGTCGATGTCCAGTCCGGTCTTGGCGGCCAGGGTGAGCAAGGCGCCTTCGGTCGGGTCGCCTTCGATATGCCAGTCCGCGCTGCCGGACGGATGCGCGTGCAGCTCGGCTTCGTTGCACAGCAGGGCGGCGCGGCCCAATTCGATCAGTTCTGGATAGTCGGCGACGAACGCCTCGTCTCCGGCGATGGAAAAACCGCCATGCGGCCCATAGCCGTTGCCGCTGACCTCGAATACGCGTTCGGCGGTGAGGATGTGCTGTACCGTCATCTCGTTCCGAGTGAGCGTGCCGGTCTTGTCGGAACAGATCACTGTCACGGAGCCCAGCGTCTCGACCGCGGGAAGACGGCGGATGATGGCATTGCGCCGGGCCATGCGCTGCACGCCGATGGCCAGCACAATGGTCATGATGGCGGGCAAACCTTCCGGTATCGCGGCGACCGCCAGGCCGACGGCGGCAAGGAACATTTCCGCCCAGTCGTAACTACGCACCCAGACACCAAAAGAGAAGGTAAGGGCGGCCAGCAGCAGGATGACGATGGTCAGTTGTTTGCCGAAATTCGTCATTTGCCGCAACAGCGGCGTTTGCAGTGTATCCACAGCCGCGATCATGCCGCTGATGCGACCGATCTCGGAGGCTGCCCCGGTGGCGGTCACCACGCCGCGCGCCTGTCCGTACACGACCAGCGTGCCGGAGTAGGCCATGCAAGTGCGATCGCCGATCACGGCCTGCTTTTCTACCGCCGCGATGACCTTGTCCGCGGGGTCGGATTCACCGGTCAGAACAGCTTCGTCGAAACGCAACTGGCGCGCCTCGATCAGGCGCAGGTCGGCCGGGACCTTGTCGCCGGAAGCCAGCAGCACGATGTCTCCGACCACCACCTGTTCCGCCGGGATTTCGCGGCGCCGGTCGTCGCGCAATACCGTTGCGCCGGACGACAGCATGTTGCGGATGGCGTCCAGCGCACGCTCTGCCTTGCCCTCCTGGATCACGCCGATGATCGCATTGATGAGAACGACGCCGGCGATCACGCTGCAATCCACCCAGTGACCGAGCAGCGCGGTGACCAGCGCGGAGGCCAGCAACACGTAGATCAGGATGTTGTCGAACTGGCGGGAGAAGCGCAGCAGCAAACCCTCTTTGCGGGCGGCCGGCAGGCGGTTCGGGCCGTATTGTTCCAGACGGCGTGCTGCCTCGCCCGGGGAAAGCCCGGTCACTGTCGAGTCCAGTGCGATCAGGGTTTCCTGCGTTGTAAGGCTGTGCCAATCAGAAGCACGTATCTGACGCGGTGTCGATTCGGGATGACTGTCCATTCCGCCTCCGGTGATTGAGGAGGCATGGTACCCCGAACCGGGAAAGCCCCGATCTCGTCAAAGACAAAACGCCATGGAACGACCCATGGCGTTTTGTCGGACGGCGGAAAAGTCAGGGAGCCACAACCGGATCGCTCTTGTCCAGCGCGGCCAGCGCCGCGTCGTAATCCGGTTCGTGGGTGATGTCGTCCACCAGTTCGGCATGGATGACGCGGTCCTTGTCGTCCAGCACCAGCACGGCACGCGCAGTCACGCCTGACAAAGCCGTATCGGCGATCTTTACGCCGTAGTTGCGCATGAAATCGCGTCCGCGCATCAGCGACAAAGTGACGACGTTCTGCAGACCTTCCGCGACGCAGAAACGGCTCATCGCGAAGGGCAGGTCTGCGGAGATCACCAGTACCACGGTGTTGTTCAACTTGCCGGCGGCTTCGTTGAATTTGCGCGTGGAAGTCGCGCATACCGCGGTGTCCAGACTGGGCACGATGTTGAGCACCTTGCGTTTGCCCGCGAAGTCTTGCAGCGAGACATCTTTCAGGTCTTTATCGACGAGGGTGAACTCGGGCGCCGTCTGCCCGACGACGGGGAAGGTGCCGAACAGGGTGACGGGCGCACCGCCGAGGGTAGTGGCGGGCTTTTCATTTTTTTCTTTGGCCATGATGTGTCTCCTAGAGTTTCCGTCATTCCGGCGAAGGCCGGAATCCAGTTTGATAAAACAGGCCCTCGCGCGGCGAGGACAAGATCCAAAAGCATATTGAATAAACCCGCTGGATTCCGGCCTTCGCCGGAATGACGGGGGCAATCAGATGTAGCTAGATATCGGCGGGCAAGCGCAAACCAGATGCTTGTCGCCGTACACATTATCCACCCGCGCCACGCTCGGCCAAAATTTGTTATCCCGCACCCAGGGCAAGGGAAATGCCGCCTGTTCGCGCGAATAGGGACGCGTCCACTCATTCGCCACCACAACTTTCGCGGTATGCGGCGCATGCTTGAGGACATTGTCCTTTTTGTCGGCCTTGCCGGAAAGCACTTCATCGATCTCGCCGCGAATGGCGATCATCGCCGCACAGAAACGATCCAGCTCGGCCTTCGATTCGCTTTCGGTCGGTTCGACCATCAGTGTGTCGACCACCGGGAAGGAAGTGGTCGGCGCGTGGAAGCCGAAATCCATCAGACGCTTGGCGATGTCCGTTACTTCAATGCCTTCGCGCTTGAAGTTGCGGCAGTCGAGGATCATCTCGTGCGCGCAACGTCCGTTCGCACCGCTGTACAGCGTGGCGTAGTGGTCCTTCAGCGATTCCTTGATGTAGTTGGCATTCAGGATCGCCATCCTGGTCGCTTCGGTCAGTCCCTTGCCGCCCATCATCTTGATGTAACCGTAGGAGATCAGCAGGATCAGCGCGCTGCCGTAGGGCGCGGCAGACACGGCGTGAATGGCTTGCGCACCGCCCACCTTGACCACCGGATGCGAGGGCAGGAACGGCGTGAGATGTTCCGCCACGCCGATGGGGCCAGCGCCCGGTCCGCCGCCGCCGTGCGGGATCGCGAAGGTCTTGTGCAGGTTGAGGTGGCACACGTCCGCGCCGATGTTGCCGGGGCTGGTCAGGCCGACCTGCGCGTTCATGTTCGCGCCGTCCATGTACACCTGGCCGCCGTTGGCGTGGATGATCGCGGTGATGTCCTTGATGGACTCTTCATACACGCCGTGCGTGCTGGGGTAGGTCACCATCAGGCAGGACAGGTCGGCCTTGTGCTCCTCCGCCTTCGCGCGCAGGTCGTTCACGTCGATATTGCCCTTGTTGTCGCACCTGACCACCACGATGCGCATGCCGCACATCGCTGCACTGGCCGGATTGGTGCCGTGCGCGGAAGAGGGGATCAGCACCACGTTGCGCTGGTCTTCTCCGCGCGAACGGTGGTAGGCCTGGATCACCAGCAAGCCGGCGTATTCCCCGGACGCGCCGCTGTTGGGCTGGAAGCTCATCTGTGCGAAGCCGGTGATCTCGGACAATGCCGCATCCAGGCCGGCAATCACTTCCTGATAGCCTTCGGCCTGCTCCAGCGGCACGAAGGGGTGCAGGTTTGCGAATGCGGGCCAGGTCAACGCCAGCATCTCGGATGCCGCGTTCAGCTTCATGGTGCAGGAACCCAGCGAGATCATCGAATGCGTCAGCGACAGGTCCTTGTTCTCCAGCCGCTTGATGTAACGCATCATCTCGGTTTCGGAGTGGTAACTGTTGAATACCGGATGGCTCAGGATGGCCGACTGGCGGGGCTTCAGCAGCAACGTCTGGGTATCGAGCCGGGTGGCGGTGATGATCGGCGCGGTCTTGCCCGCAGCCTGCGCAAACACGGCGAGGATGGCATTGAGGTCATCCACCGAGGTGGTCTGGTCGAGCGAAATGCTCAATCCATCGCCGGTATAACGGAAGTTGATCTGTGCCGCATCGGCCAGCGCATGCACCTTCGCGTTGTCGGTGTGCAAGAGCTTCAGCGTGTCGAAGAACGTGCCGTCTGCCAGGGTGTAGCCCAGCTGTTTCAATTCACTGGCCAATGCCGCGGTCGAGCAATGCACTTGTGCGGCGATGCCGCGCAAGCCATCGGCGCCGTGATACACCGCGTACATGCTGGCCATGATCGCCAGCAATGCCTGCGCGGTGCAGATGTTGGAAGTCGCCTTCTCGCGGCGGATATGCTGTTCGCGTGTTTGCAGCGCCATGCGCAGGGCAGGGTTGCCGTCGGCATCCACCGACACGCCGATGATGCGGCCCGGCATCGAGCGCTTGTGCGCATCGCGGCAGGCGAAGTAGGCCGCGTGCGGGCCGCCGTAGCCCATCGGTACGCCGAAGCGCTGTGTCGAACCCAGCACCACATCGGCGCCCCATTCACCCGGCGGCGTGAGCAGCACCAGACTGAGAATATCGGCAGCAACGGCGACGGTCATGCCGTGTTCGTTGGCGCGCTTCACGAAATCGGCATAGTCATGCACAGTGCCATCGGCAGTCGGGTATTGCAGCAGGGCGCCGTACAGCTTGTCGTTCAGCGTCACGGTCCTGAAATCGCCGATCACCAGTTCGATGCCGAGCGGCTTGGCGCGTGTCTTCAATAGCTCGATAGTCTGCGGATAACACTCGTTCGACACGAAGAAACTGTTCTTGCCCTGCTCGGCGGCGTCGCGCGAGCGCAGGCCGTGCAGCATGGTCATCGCTTCGGCGGCGGCAGTGGCCTCGTCCAGCAAAGAAGCATTGGCGATCTCCATACCGGTCAGATCGACGATCATGGTCTGGAAATTCAGCAGCGCTTCCAGGCGGCCCTGCGCGATCTCGGCTTGGTAGGGCGTGTAGGCGGTGTACCAGCCCGGGTTCTCCAGCACGTTGCGCTGGATCACCGGAGGCACCACGGTGTCGTAGTAACCCAGACCGATGTAACTCTTGTACAACTTGTTCTTCGCCGCGATGCCGCGCAGATGCTGCAGGAAAGCGTGCTCGCTCATCCCATCCGGCAAATTCAAAGGCTTTTTCAGGCGGATGGCGGCAGGCACGGTCTGGTCGATCAGCGCATCCAGCGAGGGCGCATCGATCTTGTTCAGCATGGCCTGAACGTCTTGCTCGCTTGGGCCGTTGTGGCGATTAACGAATTGATCTGACATAGGATTTAGGATCTGGGATTTAGGATTTGGCAAGGATGGCGAGGATTCGGAACGAGGATCGAAGAATTGGTTTTCCAAATCCAAAATCCCAGTTCCCGAATCCTGCCTTAATGTGCTTCGCTATCGACGACAGCCTGATAAGCGGCAGCATCCAGCAAGGCAGCGACATCCGCCGCATTATCCGGCTTCATCTTGAAGATCCAGGCGCCATAGGGATCGCTGTTGATGGCTTCCGGTGCAGAATCCAGCTCGCCGTTGGCGGCAGTCACCGTGCCGGATACGGGTGCATACACATCGGCAGCAGCCTTTACCGATTCAACCACGGCGCATTCTTCCTTGGCTTTCAGCTTACGGCCGGCGGCCGGCGCTTCGACGAATACCATGTCGCCCAGCAATTCCTGTGCATGCTGGGTGATGCCCACAGTGATGGTGCCGTCGGCTTCGGTTTTGACCCACTCGTGGGAGGCGGTGTATTTCAGGTTGCTTGGATTGCTCATCTAGTTCTCCTTTTTAGACCTTCGTAGGGTAGGCACGCTTTTGTGCTCACGCGGAAAAATGGTGGGCACAAAAGCGTGCCCACCCTACATGCTTAAATCAGCCCTTTGCCGTTGCGGGCAAACGGATACTTCACTACTTTTGCATTCAATGATTTGTCGCGGATCTCGACTTGCACCGTGTCTCCGACCTGCACACCGTTCGGCACGCGCGCCAGCGCGATGGATTTCTCCAGCGTGGGGGAAAAACTGCCGCTGGTGATCTCGCCGTCGCCGTGCGCGGTCTTGACTTGCTGATGGCCGCGCAGCACGCCGCGATCCAGCAGTACCAGACCGACCAGTTTCTTGCCTGGCGGGTTAGCCAGCAGTGCAGCCTTGCCGATGAAATCGCGTTCGCTCTTCAGGTCCACCGTCCATGCCAGACCGGACTCCAGCGGCCCGACCGTCTCGTCCATGTCCTGGCCGTAGAGATTCATGCCTGCTTCGAGGCGCAACGTGTCACGCGCACCGAGGCCGATGGGTTTCACGCCCGTTTCTGCCAGCGTCTTCCAGAAGAAAGGCGCGGCCTTGGCAGGAAGCATGATCTCGAAACCGTCTTCGCCGGTGTAACCGGTGCGCGCGATGAACATCGTGCCCATTTCCACCGCGCTGAAAGGAACCAGGTTTGCGCTCAATTCCTCGCTGCCGGGAAGCGCGTCCCAAACCTTCTTTCGCGCATTGGGTCCCTGCACCGCGATCATCGCCAGTTCGGGATGATCGGCGATCTCCAGTGCGGGTGCATGAGCGGCGGCCTGTGCCTTCATCCACGCGATGTCCTTGTCGGCGGTGCCGGCGTTGACCACGATGCGGAACCACTCTTCCGTCATGAAGTAGACGATCAGGTCGTCGATCACATGGCCGTCCGGGCGCAACATCGCCGAATACAGCGCCTTGCCCGGCATGGTCAATTTATCCACGTTGTTGGCCAGCAGGTAACGCAGGAACTTGCGCACCCCGGCACCTTTCATGTCGACCACGCGCATGTGCGAGACGTCGAACATGCCGCAATCGTTGCGCACCTGGTGGTGCTCGTCGATCTGCGAGCCGTAATTGACCGGCATGTCCCAGCCGCCGAAATCCACCATCTTGGCGCCCATGGCACGGTGGGTCGCGTTTAAAGGCGTTTGTTTAAGGGTCGTCATAATCCTCTTTCCAAAACGTAGTTTCAGTGGAGACTTACCTTCAGGTTAGTCGTAACTGAAAATAAAAAAGGCGCAGCACGACTTCGTGCTGCGCCCCATCTGTCCTTGGTACCTGAGAGATTACAACTTTCGTCGTGTGCCCCTTCGGTGGCCGACTGCATTCCCTCACCCCAACCCTCTCCCGCACGCGGGCGAGGGGGCAAAAGATTCGCTAAGCGAACTTGATGCGACGACGCTCTCCAGATTTGCCTGTTCCGATTGGTTCATGAGCCTGAGCGGTTACGGGTGTTGCGCCTTCGGCGGTGCCTCCCCAAGCAGTTAACTTGGCCAGCACACTCTCCCAGTCGGTTTGAACGGCGGTGGAATTATACCGGAAGTCTTACTTCGGGTAGAAAAGGAACAAGCGATACCCGGAGGGTTGGAGATCGGTGGTATCCAGGTGCAGCTTGATATCCAGATCGCGGTTGGCAGGGAGCCCCTGTTTCTCGTTGTCACCCGCTTTCAGGTAATCCGCCGGATGAAACACACGGCGGGCGATGGGCTGGTCCTGGACGCTGGTAAGCGTGAGTTCCAGACTGGGATAGGCTTGCGCGTAAGGCGCGCGGTTGTGGATCAGAGCGTGCAGCGTGACGATATTGCTCAGGTTGGGATCGGACTCCAGTTCGGACGATTCGATACTGATCAGGTCTGCCTTTTGGGGCAAAGCGACCGTGCATTTCAGAAGTGCGCAGTAATCCTCAAGCAGCGGTTTGAGGCCGGGCAGGCTGGTGCCGATCTCGATGCGGAAGAAATAGGTCGCTTGTGCCAGCAGGATCAGCGCCAGCAGAAAGCCCGCAAAGACCGCCGTCCAGCTTGTTTTTTTTCGCGGTATTTCCAGTACTTCGTCGGTCAGTTCTTCTACGAACTGGACCTGCTGCGCCAGCGTGGTTGGCTCTTCTTCCGGTTCCGGTACGTTGGAAATGGGTGCGAGATCGGCCTCGACGGTCGGAATCTCGGGTTCGATGGGCAAGCTGAGCTGCTGGGGATTGGGTTCGTCGTCGTGCAGATGCTTGCTTGCGTCGAACACTTCATGGCAACGTCCGCAACGCACCAGACCGTCATGCGCATCGAGTTGCGCGCCGGTCACTTTGAAGCGGGTGCCGCATTGGGGACATTGCGTGATCTCTGTCATCTCTTTACACCTGACAAGCAACACCAGCCATCTTCCAGCACGGCGGGCACGAGGTCAAACCATTGTGCGTAGATGCGCATTACATCGTCAGCCTGTTCGGCGAGGATGCCGGAGAGCACGATGCGACCGCCCGACCTGGTAGCTGCCGCCAGCAACGGAGCCAGCGCGCGCAGCGGATTGGTCAGGATGTTTGCAACGACGACGTCGTATTGGGAAAGCGCCGCTCCATCCGGCAAATGGAAATCCGCCTGCACCCGGTTGGCCAGTGCATTGTCTCGGCTGGCCTGCACGGCCTGTTCGTCCACATCCACGCCGATTGCCTTGCCTGCGCCCAGCTTCATGGCGGCGATGGCGAGGATGCCGGAACCGCAGCCGTAGTCGAGCACCGTTTCGCCGCCTTTGATGTTTTCGTCCAGCCAGCGCAAACACAACCTTGTGGTGGGATGGCTGCCGGTGCCGAAGGCGAGACCGGGATCGAGCGCGATGTTGATGGCCGCAGGGTCGGCCGGCGTGTGCCAGGTCGGCACGATCCACAGGCGCTGCGAAATGCGGATCGGATCGAACTGCGCCTGGGTCAGGCGCACCCAGTCGCTTTCTTCCAGCGTTTCGATGTGGTGTTCGGGGAGGGTGGCGATGCCGAGTTCGGCGCAACAGGCTTGCAGGACGCCCGCGACATCGGCATCGCTCTCGAACAGGGCGTTGATCAGATTGTGCTGCCAGACCGCGGAAGTGGGTTCACCCGGTTCGCCGAAGATAGCCTGCTCATCGGGTGTGTCGGCGTCCGCGTCCAGCATGTCCACCGACAGTGCGCCGCGTGCCAGCAGCGCTTCGCTCAACGCTTCGGCGTAATCGGCCTCGGCGCGCACTGCCAGCGTAAGCCAGGACACGGCCTATTTGCCTTTCGACTTCTCTGCCAGCTTGTGTTCCAGATAATGGATGCTGGTCGCGCCGCGCACGAAAGCGGCGTCGTTCATCAGTTCCTGATGCAGCGGGATGTTGGTGTTGATGCCTTCCACCACCATCTCGGACAAGGCGGTGCGCATGCGGGCAATGGCCTGGTCGCGCGTGTCGCCGTAGGCGATGATCTTGCCGATCATGGAATCGTAATGCGGCGGGATGAAATAGTTATTGTACACATGCGAATCGACGCGGATGCCGGGGCCGCCGGGCACGTGCCAGTTGGTGATGCGCCCGGGCGACGGCACAAAGGTGTAGGGATGCTCGGCGTTAATGCGGCATTCCACGGCATGGCCGCGGAACTGGATGTCCTTCTGGCGGAATGGCAGCTTCTCACCCGCAGCGATACGGATCTGCTGCTGGACGATATCGACGCCGGTGATCATTTCGGTGACCGGATGTTCGACCTGGACGCGGGTGTTCATCTCGATGAAATAGAACTCGTCGTTCTCGTACAGGAACTCGAACGTGCCGGCGCCGCGATAATTGATCTTGCGGCAGGCCTCGGCACAGCGCTCGCCGATCTTGTCGCGCAATTTCGAGTTGAGGAACGGAGCCGGCGCTTCCTCGATGATCTTCTGGTGGCGGCGCTGCATGGAGCAGTCGCGCTCGCCCAGAAATACGGCATTACCGTGCTGGTCGGCCAATATCTGGATCTCGATATGACGCGGGTTCTCCAGGAACTTCTCCATGTACACCATGGGGTTGTTGAAGGCAGCCTGCGCCTCGGTCTTGGTCATGGTCACTGCATTGAGCAGTGCCGCTTCGGTGTGCACCACGCGCATGCCGCGCCCGCCGCCGCCGCCCGATGCCTTGATGATGACCGGGTAACCGATGAACTTGGCGATGCGCATGATCTCGGCCGGATCGTCCGGCAGGGCGCCGTCCACGCCGGGTACGACAGGCACTCCCGCTTTTTTCATGGCGTTCTTGGCGGAGACCTTGTCGCCCATCAGGCGGATGGTTTCCGCACGCGGGCCGATGAAGACGAAGCCGGATTTTTCGACGCGCTCCGAGAAATCCGCGTTCTCCGACAAAAAGCCGTAACCGGGGTGGATAGCCTGCGCGTCGGTGACTTCCGCGGCGCTGATGATGGCGGGTACATTCAGATAGCTCAGACCGGATGGGGCGGGCCCGATACAGACGGACTCGTCCGCCAGTTTCACATACTTGGCTTCGGCATCGGCTTCGGAATGCACGGCGACGGTCTTGATGCCCATTTCACGGCAGGCGCGCTGGATGCGCAGCGCGATCTCGCCGCGATTGGCGATGAGGATCTTTTCAAACATGACGGGCTTCTCCGGCGGAGCCGGAGTTCGGGGTTTGCGTTCGAATACGGCCATGGCGCTTTAACCGATGATGAACAGAGGTTGACCGAACTCGACTGCCTGGCCGTTCTCCACGAGGATGGCCTTGATCACGCCGGTTTTGTCCGTTTCGATCTCGTTCAACAGTTTCATCGCTTCGATGATGCACAGCGTGTCGCCTTCGTTCACGTTCTGGCCGATGTCGACGAAGGATTTGGCGCCGGGAGATGGGGAGCGGTAAAAACTGCCGACCATCGGCGATTTGACGATATGGCCTTCCGGTACGGCCGGGGCGGCAGGCGCCGCGGCGATAGGGGCGGCGGCGGGAGCGGGTGCGGCCTGGGGAGCTGCAGCATAGTATTGCTGCATGGGCGCGGCAACGGAACTGGAGCGCGAAATGCGCACGTGTTCTTCACCTTCTGTCAGTTCCAGCTCGGCGATACCTGAGTTTTCGACCAGTTCGATCAGTGTTTTCAGCTTGCGCAGATCCATATTTAGCTCCTTACAGAATGTTGTAGTGCGAATTGCAATGCGAGTTCATAACCTGTTGCTCCCAAACCGCTGATGACGCCGATCGCGATATCGGAGAAATAAGACTCTTTTCGGAACGCCTCGCGGGCGTACACGTTTGATAGATGCACTTCGACGAAAGGGATGCCCACAGCTGACAGCGCATCGCGTATCGCCACGCTGGTATGCGTGAACGCCGCCGGATTGATGATGATGAAGTCTGTACCGTCTGTGCGCGCCAGTTGCACCCGGTCCACCAGTGCCGACTCGGCGTTACTCTGGAAATGAGCCAGTTTTGCGTTCTTTGCCAGCGCTAGTGCGGACAACTTGGCGTTAATTTCGTCCAACGTGACACGGCCATATACCTCCGGCTCGCGTGTGCCGAGCAGGTTCAGGTTGGGGCCGTGTAGTACCAGGATGTTCTTCATGGGGAGCGAAGTTTGCCGAAAATGGGTGCGTTTGTCTACCTTTTCGGGGGAATTGAGAAAAAGCGGTCTGTTGACAGGGAGTTAAATGTCACCGGAAAAATTGACTGCCGGAATTGATAGCCGGCATGGTCAAACAGCATCGTCCGGTCAATAAGAAAGACAAGTTGCCGGCAAGAGGTACTCCGGCCCGTCCAAGCCGGATATCCAACTTGAGGTCCGGCTGTTTATAGTCCTGCACCCTTCAGCGATTGCAGGAATTGTGGTGCATCCTGATAGCCGGTCACGCGAAAATCGGCCTGTTCCTTGCCATCGCCAGCGAAAAACAAGGTCGCGGGCGGTCCGAAGAGCTGGAAACGTTGCAGCAGTGCCTTGTCGGCGGCATCGTTGGCGGTTACATCGGCTTGCAGCAGTAATGCATTCTTCAGTCTGGCTTGCACCCCGGCGTCGCTGAAGGTCAGGCGCTCCATCTCTTTGCAAGAGACGCACCAGTCCGCATAGAAATCCAGCATCACCGTCTTGCCGCGGGCTGATGCGATTCTGGCATCCAGGTCTGCGCCGGTCTTGATGCGGTCGAATTGCAGGTTTGCGGGTACGTCGGCCGTTGCGCGGCCTATGTTGCCGAGCGGGCGCAGGATATCGCGAGCCCCGGACAATGCGCCGATCAGGAAAGCCACACCGAGCAACAGGGCAAAAATCCCGACGCTCTTGCCGAGCTTGTGCCAGCCAAGCGCAGTATGAGGTAACGGGTCGAGCGCATGCAGGAAGATGGCCGAGAAGATCAGCAGCGCAGCCCATAACAGCATTTGCACGCTAACCGGAATGACGGGCGTAACGATCCAGATCGCCATTGCCAGCATCATCACGCCAAAGAAACGCTTCACGGCTTCCATCCACGCCCCGGCCCTGGGCAACAAGGCGCCGGCCGATGTGCCGATGAGCAGCAGAGGCGCGCCCATGCCCAATGCCAGGACGAACAAGGCCGTTCCGCCCAGAACCGCATCGTGGGTCTGACTTATATATAGCAACGCGCCAGCCAGGGGGGCGGCAACGCACGGCCCCATGATGACGGCAGACAGCGCGCCCATCGCGAATACGCCGGAGAGGTGGCCGCCGTGCAATTTATTGCTGGTGTCGGACAGTTTGCTTTGCAGCGCGGTGGGCAACTGCAATTCATAGACGCCGAACATGGCCAGCGACAGCAGCACGAAAATCGCCGCGAAACCGCCCAGTACCCAGGGCGTCTGCAGCGCGCTGGAGATCAGGTTGCCGGAATAGCCCGCCGCCACTCCCGCGATGGCATAGGTGATCGCCATGCCCAGCACATAGGCCAAGGACAGGATGAAGGCGTGCGCATGGGTGATCTTGTGCCCGCGACCGACGATGATGCCGGACAGGATGGGGATCATCGGAAACACGCAGGGTGTGAGGGAGAGCAGCAGACCCGCGCCGAAGAAGAAAGACACGACCAGCCAGAAGCTCCCGTTTTTGAACAGCTTGGCGATCTGGGAGGTTTCGCTGCCCGAAGAAGTCGACAGGGGCGTCAGAGGCGCAGCTGCGGCGCTGACTGTCTGTGCCAGATCGACGCCGATCGTCTTTTCGATGGGCGGATAGCACAGGCCGTTGTCGCTGCAGCCCTGATAGGTCGCGTTCAATACCAGCGGCTTTGTGGCATCCACATTCTCCAGCGCGATCTCTGCCTGGAAGGACTTGTGATAGACCTCGAGTACGCCGAAGTTGGGATCGTTCTTGATCTCGCCCTTGGGCAGATCGACACGCACGACCCTGGTCTTGCCGCCGGAGATGCTGAATTCGGTCTTGTTGCGATACAGATAGTAGCTGGGCGTGACGTTGAAGCTGGCGATCAGCGTATGCTGGTCTATCGCATGCACTTCGAGTGCAAATGCCTTGTCGGCCGGCAGGAAGCTGGGTTTCTTGCTGCCGAACGAGAGGAAATCCGCATGTGCCACCGGCACGGTACACAGCAACAAGATCAATAATAAACGACGCATCATGCTTGGTTCCCTGTTTGAGTTTCCTGTACGACCCAGTTCAAATATTCCGGCAAGCCCGTGTCGACGGGCAATGCGATGATCTCCGGAAGTTCATAAGGATGCAGTTTTCGCAATGCAACCTCCAGCTTCGGATAGGCTGCTCGCGTGGTCTTGATGAGCAACGGCACTTCGTTGGCATGTTCGAGCTTGCCTTCCCAGCGATATATGGAAACACATTCGGCCAGGACGTTCACGCAGGCCGCAACGCGCTGTATGACCAGCGCTTCGGCAACACGTTCCGCGGAGGCGCGATCCGGCAAGTTGGTGACGACCAGCAAGACTTCGCTCATCGGGCGCCTGCTCGTGCGCACCGCACGCCGAGCTGCAGCAGCTCGTCCCATACGTCGCCCTGACGCAGCCCCTTCACCAGCTTGTCGACCTGCGCCGCCTGGCGCAAGGCGCGTTCCGCAAAGGCCGGCTTGAACCGGCGCACCGCGCGCTCCACCAGCTTTTGCCGTATGCCCCAGACCCGCGCATCCCGCAACGCACCGGAAAGGTTGCCGTTCTGCTGCAGCGCCCGCGAGACTTTTGCCAGCGTGCGGATGTCCTCTGCGATCGCCCACAAGATCAGCACCGTGGCAGTGCCTTCGGCGCGCAAGCCGTCCAGGATGCGAACGTAGCGCTCGGCATCGCCCGCAAGCATCGCCTCGGACAATTTGAAAACATCGTAGCGCGCGACATCCATCACCGAGTCTTTTACCTGATCGAAAGAAAGCGGCCCGGCAGGGAACAGCAGGGCGAGCTTCTGGATCTCCTGAAAAGCCGCGAGCAGGTTGCCTTCCACTCGCTGTGCCAGGAACGACAGCGTGTCCGCATCGGCAGATTGCCCCTGCCTCTTCATGCGCGCGGCAATCCACCCGGGCAGCGCGGCGAGCGGAACCTCGTCGGCGCTGACAACCGTACCGTGCTGCTCCAGCGCGGTGAACCATTTGCTTTTCATCGCCGTGCCGTCGAGGCGCGGCAGCGAGATCAGCGTGAGCGTGTCCGGATTCAGGCTCTGGCAGTGATCCTGCAACGCCTGGGCGCCTTCCACGCCGGGTTTGCCGGACGGGATGCGCAGGTCGATCACTTTGCGCGAAGAAAACAGCGACATGCTCTGCGCACTGTTGCGCAGTTCGGCCCATTTGAAACCCTGTTCCGCGATCAGCGTTTCGCGTTCGCTGTAACCCGCCTCGCGTGCGGCGGAGCGGATCGCGTCTGCCGCTTCAATCGAAAGCAGCAACGCCTCGCCGTGGATGACATACAGCGACCCCAGGCCTTTGCTCAAATGATGCGGCAGGTCTTCGCAGGAGATTTTCATTAAATCATTCTCATGACGTACCGGTTGGGGGTCTGGCACGGTTCAAGCGCCGCACAGCTTGGCCGACCGCATCGCTGCGCATGTCTTTGTTAAGTCCCGCTGCTTCCTGCTCTTTGGAGAGCACCTGTGTATCGTCCCAGGGCAGGATGCGCGAAAGCGAGATCTCATCCGTGGGCAGCCAGTCGTTCTGCTCGCTGTCGTAAGCGCGCAAAGAGACGCGGTAGAACAATTGATATTCCTGCACGCGACCGGCGCCTGTCAGCGACAGGATCTGTCTGGTGGCCTGTTCGGAGACGACTTCCAGCACCAATTCCGCCTGGTCCGGCGACTTGACCAAATTTACCTTGTTGGCCTTCAGCGCCTTTCTCAGGTCTTTGACGAATGGCGATTCGACGGGTGCTTTCAGGTACAACGACTTGAACGCGAACGTGACATCCTTGAGGTTGCTGCCGCGCACGTGGAAACCGCAAGCGGCAAGCGACAGGACGGCAGCGAGCAACAGGAGTCGTGTCATGTTCATCATCAGATCACCACATTGACCAGGCGGCCCGGGACGACGATGACTTTCTTCGCCGTGCCGCCCGCGAGTTGCTTTTGAACCGCTTCGTGCGCGAGGGCAAGTTGCTCGATGCTTGTCTTGTCGGCATCCTTGGCTATGCGCAAGCTGCCGCGCAGCTTGCCGTTCACCTGGATCACCAGTTCGATCTCGTTTTGCACCAGAGCGGCGGGATCGGCTTGCGGGAAGGCTTGATCGGTCAGTCTGCTGCCGGGACGCAATTCGCTCCACAGCGATTCCGCGATATGCGGGGCGATGGGTGAAAGAAGCAACACCGCATTTTCCAGTACTTCCTGCGCCACATTGCGCGCAACGGACGAACCCTCGTCGAATTTGCCCAGCGCATTGAGCAATTCCATGATCGCCGCGATGGCGGTGTTGAAAGTCTTGCGGCGGCCATAGTCGTCGTCGATCTTCTGGATAGCCTGATGCAATTGCAGGCGCAGTGCCTTGGCGTTCGCACTCAGTTCGCCGCCGCTGTATGCCGTAACCACACCCTGCTCGACATGGTCGTTAACCGCCTTCCATACACGCTTGAGGAAACGGAATGAACCTTCCACACCGGTATCCGACCATTCCAGCTGCTGGTCGGGCGGGGCGGCGAACATCATGAACACGCGCGCCGTATCCGCGCCATAGGCATCGATAATCGCTTGCGGATCAACGCCGTTGTTCTTCGACTTCGACATCTTCTCGGTACCGCCGATGACGACGGGCTTCCCGTCGGCGATCAGCTTGGCACCGAGCGGGCGTCCCTTCGCATCGACCTCCACATCCACGTCGGCAGGATTGATCCACAGTTTCTTTCCGCTGGCTTCTTCGCGGTAGAACGTAGGCGCGACCACCATGCCCTGGGTGAGCAGATTCTTGAACGGTTCATCCAAGGGGTTAAATGCGCGCAGCGCTTCGATTGCACCCTCTCCCACCGGGGGAGGGTTGGGGTGGGGGAACCCTCGTGGCTCGCCACCAAACACCCCCTCGTCGCGCATCAGCTTGTGGAAAAAACGCGCATACAGCAAGTGCAGGATCGCGTGTTCGATGCCGCCGATATATTGGTCTACCGGCAACCATTTTTGCGCGGCCACTTTATCTACCATGCCGGTGGCGCATTGCGGGCTGGCATAGCGCGCGTAGTACCAGGACGATTCCACGAAAGTATCCATGGTGTCGGTCTCGCGCCGTGCCTTGCCTCCGCACTTTGGGCAGGAGCATTCGTAAAATTCCGGCATCCTGGCCAGCGGCGAGCCGGCGCCGTCAGGCACCACATCCTCCGGCAGTTTCACCGGCAACTGGTCGTCCGGCACCGGCACATCGCCGCAAGCCGGGCAATGGATGATGGGGATAGGGCAACCCCAGTAGCGCTGGCGCGAGATGCCCCAGTCGCGCAGGCGGAATTGCACTTTCTTTTCACCGAGACCCTTGGCGTTCAGGTCGGCGGCGATGGCGTCGACGGCCTGAGAGTAGTTCAGATCGTCATACTTGCCCGAGTTCACACATACGCCGTTCTCTTTGTCGGCATACCATTCCTGCCAGGCAGCATCGCTGAAGGTCTGGTCTTTCACCGCGATGGATTGTCTGATCGGCAAGTTATATTTCTTGGCAAAACCGAAGTCGCGTTCGTCGTGTGCCGGCACTGCCATTACCGCACCTTCGCCATAACCCATCAGTACATAGTTGCCGACCCACACCGGTACCTGTTCGCCGGTCAGCGGATGGGCGACTTTGATACCCGTGTCCATTCCCTTCTTTTCCATGGTGGCGATGTCTGCTTCAGCCACGCCGCCCTGTTTGCATTCCTCGATGAACGCGGCAAGCCTGGGGTTACCCTGTGCTGCCCGGGTCGCCAGCGGGTGTTCGGCTGCCACGGCGACGAAGGTCACACCCATGATGGTGTCGGCACGGGTGGTGTAGACCCACAGCAGATTGCTCTTCGTGGACATTCCCTCACCCTCGGTCCCTCTCCCGCTTGCGGGCGAGGGAAGAGATGTCCCGACAGCGTCGGGGATCTCGAAGGCGAAGCGCACGCCATAGCTCTTGCCGATCCAGTTGGCCTGCATGGTCTTCACTTGTTCAGGCCAGCCCGAAAGGGTGTCGAGGTCCTTGAGCAACTCGTCTGCGTACTGCGTGATGCGGAAGAAATACATCGGGATGTCGCGCTTTTCAACCACAGCGCCGGAGCGCCAGCCGCGACCGTCGATCACTTGTTCGTTGGCCAGTACGGTGTTGTCCACCGGGTCCCAGTTCACCACCGCGGTCTTCTTGTAGATGACGCCTTTCTTGAACAGGCGCGTGAACAGCCATTGTTCCCAGCGGTAGTAATCCGGCTTGCAAGTAGTGACTTCGCGCGACCAGTCCACGCCCAGCCCCAGCGACTTCAGCTGCTGCTTCATGTATTCGATGTTGGAGTAGGTCCAGGCCGCGGGCGGCACATTGTTGGCCATCGCGGCGTTCTCGGCGGGCAGGCCGAACGCGTCCCAGCCCATGGGCTGCATCACGTTGTAGCCCTTCATGTGGTGGTAACGGCTCAGTACGTCGCCGATGGTGTAGTTGCGCACATGCCCCATGTGCAGTTTGCCCGAAGGGTAGGGAAACATCGACAGGCAATAGTATTTCGGCTTGGGGCTGTCTTCTTTGGCGCGGAATACTTGCGCTGCGTCCCACTGTTGCTGGGCGGCGGCTTCGATGTCTTTGGGCGAATAGTTTGATTGCATGTTCCAGTGATCGGGTGCGCAAATTTGCGGGTTCGGCATTATAACGGCAACATGACACCCTCGCGCACGGAAGGAAAGGGTACGGAATGGGCAAGCTGCTTGGATTGACGTTGATGCTGGTCGCCTTATCGGTGCAGGCCGAGCCGGACGCACAGGTGCAGGCCGTGCAGATGCCGGCATGGTTGCAACGCGGCGAAAGCAGGGTGCCGTTGCGGGTCGGGTCGGAACTGCGCAATGGAGACACGCTCGTCACCGGGGCGAACGCGCGTATCTATGTGCATACGGCAGATGGCAGCACGGCGAAACTGGGCGAAGGCGCGACGCTGAAGCTGGACGGCCTGTCGCAGCAGAATGCAGAACGATCCTTGTTCAGCGCCGTGCTGAATGTCGCCAAAGGCGCATTTCGCTTTACCACTGCTGGCCTCGCCAAGCTGAAGCCGCGTGAAGTGACCATCAGGGTCGCGGGTGCGACGATCGGCATACGCGGCACGGACGTGTGGGGCAAGGACGGCAGCGATCAGGGCGTGGTGTGCTTGATCGAAGGCAGGATTTCCGTGACCGGGGCGGACAGCAATGACTTCGTCATGGACCAGGCTTTGTCCTTTTATAAGATGCCCAAGGATGCGGCACCAATGCCGGTTGCGCCCGTCGATCCCGAACAGTTGAAAAAATGGGCAACGGAAACCGAAATCGCACAACCGGCATCGCAGATCGGCGGGGTCTGGAAAGTGGACCTGCTTACCTTACCAAATCAATCAAGTGCTTTGGCTGCCTATGACCAATGGCGTGCGGCGGGCTACGACGTGCGCCTGCTTCCCGTTGCGGACCATGACGGCTGGGCATACAAGCTGCGTATCGTGCAGTTGTCCAGCCGCGTCGAGGCACAAAAACTGTCAGGGCAATTGAAGGGAATGCTGGGGGCAGAAAATCCAAGCGTCTCGCGCTAGGCCGGGAAACTGGGTTAAAATCAAAAACCATAAAAATTTATTTATTATCGTTCAGGAGAGTGGATTATGTCCCGTAAGCATCCCGTTATTGCCGTCACCGGTTCGTCCGGCGCAGGCACCACCACCGTCAAGCGCGCGTTTGAGAACATCTTCCGCCGCGAGGACATCAAGGCCGCAGTCGTCGAAGGTGACAGCCTGCACAGCCTCGATCGCATGGCGTTCCGTGCCGCCGCCGCCGAAGCGGCCAAGGCCGGCAATAACTCGTTCAGCCACTTCGGCCCGGAAGCAAACAGCTTCGACAAGATCGAAGAGATGTTCAAGACCTACGGCGAGACCGGCACATGCAAGCGCCGCTACTATGTTCACAGCGATGCGGAAGCAGCGGATCACAACAAGCATTTCAACCTGACCGATCTCAAAGCCGGCGTGTTCACACCTTGGGAAGACATCGAATCCGGCACCGACCTGCTGTTCTATGAAGGTCTGCACGGCTTGGCCAAGAATGAAAAATACGATGCGGGCCAGTACGTGGACCTGGGCATCGGCGTCGTGCCGGTGGTGAACCTCGAGTGGATCCAGAAGATCCACCGCGACAAGGCCGAACGCGGCTATTCCGCCGAAGCGACCGTGGACACCATCCTGCGCCGCATGCCCGACTACATCAAATACATCACCCCGCAGTTCTCGCGCACGCACATCAACTTCCAGCGCGTGGCGACAGTGGATACCTCCAACCCCTTCATCGCGCGCGACATCCCGACGCCGGACGAAAGCTTCGTGGTCATCCGCTTCCGCGATCCCAAAGGTGTGGATTTTCCCTACATGCTCAACATGATCCCGAACTCCTTCATGTCCCGTGCCAACACCCTGGTGACGCCCGGCGGCAAGATGAGCCATGCGATGGAGATCATCCTCGCGCCGATCATGCACGACATGATCCAGAACAAGAAGAAGCAATAAGCAACAACAAGAAGAAGCAGGCAACAGGACGGGGAAGCGGAAATGCTTCCCCGTTTTTTTCGAGGCTAAATTGATTTAGTCGGGCTGCTGCGCCACAATGAATTTAACGGAAGCAAATCAGGGAGCGATTGTGGCAGGAACGGATTTCGATCGAATCAGGAAGCGGGTGCGTGAATTCGTGGTCGAGCGCGACTGGGACCAGTTCCATTCGCCCAAGAACCTGTCCATGGCCCTCATCGTCGAGGCCGCCGAGATGGTGGAACACTTTCAGTGGTTGACCGAGAAGCAAAGCTGCGATCTGTCACCGGAGAAGCTCGCCGAAGTCGAACTGGAACTGGCGGATATCCAGATCTACCTCATCAGCCTGGCCGAAAAGCTGCAGCTGGATCTGATCGCCGCGGTAGACAAAAAGCTGGTGCTGAACGCCGAGAAATACCCCGCAGAGCAAGTCCGGGGCAGTTCCAAAAAATACACGGAATACAAAAATCGAAGCTGAAGGGATTGCGCAGTCGTGTGGGATAATCCACCCATGAATTCATCCCTGCTTTCCGGTCTCAATCCCGAACAACGTGCTGCCGTCGAACTTCCCGCCCAATCCGCGCTGATCCTGGCGGGGGCCGGCAGCGGCAAGACGCGCGTGCTGACCACGCGCATCGCCTACCTGATCAGTACCGGGCAGGTGTCGCCGTCCGGCATCCTCGCGGTGACCTTCACCAACAAGGCGGCGAAGGAGATGGTGACGCGGCTCTCGGCGATGCTGCCGATCAACACGCGCGGCATGTGGATAGGTACCTTCCACGGTCTGTGCAACCGCATGCTGCGCGCGCATCACCGCGAGGCGAACCTGCCGCAGACGTTCCAGATACTGGATTCGGGCGACCAGCTCTCTGCCATCAAGCGTCTGATGAAGGCGATGGGCGTCGACGACGAGAAGTACCCGCCGCGCGAAATGCAGAACTTCATCAGCGGCAGCAAGGAGCAGGGACTGCGCGCGCACGAGGTGGAAGCCTACGATCCCTACACGCGGCGCAAGGTGGAGGTATTTGCCGAATACGACGCGCAGTGTCAGCGCGAGGGAGTGGTGGATTTCTCCGAATTGCTGCTGCGCTGCTACGAGCTGCTGTCGAGGAACACCCCGTTGCGCGAACATTACCAGGAACGCTTCAAGCACATCCTGGTGGACGAGTTCCAGGATACCAACCCGTTGCAATACCGCTGGCTGAAGTTGCTCGCGGGCCGTAACAACGCACTGTTCGCAGTAGGCGACGACGACCAGTCCATCTACGCATTCCGCGGCGCGAACGTCGGCAACATGCAGGAGCTGCTGCGCGACTTCCATGTCGAGAACGTCATCAAGCTGGAGCAGAATTACCGCTCGCACGGCAACATCCTCGATGCCGCCAACGCGCTGATCCAGCACAACCGCAATCGGCTCGGCAAGAACCTGTGGACGGCGGAAAGCGGGGGCGAGCAGTTGCGCGTGTACGAGGCGGCAACGGACGTCGACGAAGCGTCGTTCATCGTCGAGGAGATCAGGCAGCTCAACCGCGAGGGCGTGAGACTGTCGGAGATCGCCCTGCTGTACCGTTCCAACGCGCAGTCGCGAGTGCTCGAACATGCGCTGGTGTCGGCCGGGCTATCGTACCGCGTCTATGGCGGTCTGCGCTTCTTCGAGCGGCAGGAGGTCAAGCATGCGCTGGCCTACCTGCGGCTGATGGAGAACACGGACGACGACAACGCGCTGCTGCGCATCATCAACTTCCCCACGCGCGGCATCGGCGCACGCAGCATCGAGCAACTGCAGGAAGCGGCGAAGCAATACAACACCACGCTGTGGGATGCCGCGGCGCGGGCGGGCGGCAAAGTCACCGCCTTCGTCGGCCTGATCGAATCGCTGCGCGGCGCGACGAGCGGCTTGCCCCTGCCCGAGATCATGGATCACGTGCTACAGCAAAGCGGGCTGGTCGCGCATTACCAGAACGAGACCGGCGCCAAGAAACGCGAAGCGGAAGAGCGGCTGGAGAACCTGAACGAACTCATCAATGCAGCGACGCTGTTCGTGCATGAGAACGAGGACGACAGCCTGACCGCGTTCCTCACCCATGCTTCGCTGGAGTCGGGCGAACATCAGGCAGGCGACAGCGAAGATGCGCTGCACCTGATGACGGTGCATGCCGCGAAAGGCCTGGAGTTCCACACCGTGTTCATCACCGGCCTGGAAGAAGGCCTGTTCCCGCACCAGAACAGCCAGAACGTGGATGGCGGGCTGGACGAAGAACGCCGTCTGATGTATGTGGCGATCACCCGCGCCCGGCGCCGCCTGTACCTCACCTTCGCGCAGAGCCGCATGCTGCATGGCCAGACCAACTACGGCATGGTGTCGAGTTTCCTGCGCGAACTGCCCGAGGCCTTGCTGCACTGGATCACGCCAAGAGTGAGCGCACGCAGGGCATTCGCAACCGGCAGCCATGAGACGAACAGCTACGTCAGCGCGTTCGCGGCAAGTCCGGCGGCACCGAAGCCGCATGTTTCGCCCGATTCGGTTTGGCGCATCGGCCAGCGCGTGTTCCACCAGAAGTTCGGCGAGGGTGTGGTGACCGACACCGAAGGCGGGGGCAACGAAGGGCGCGTGCAGGTGAACTTCAAGCGTGCAGGCAGCAAATGGCTGGCGCTGGAATATGCAAAGCTCACCGTCATCTGAACCTGCGCTGAGCGAGCGTTTGCGACTCATCGTGGAAAGTTTCCTGCGCCTCACCGGCAAAATGTCGATCAAGGGTGGCGTCAAAGTGCCGGAAAAGTCGCGCAAGGGTTCGTCGCACAGAACTAGTATTCTTATCCTTACAACGTTCAACAGGAGTCATTCATGAGCACATCATACAAGGCACTCACGCAGGACATCAGCAAGGAACTCTCCCGGTTTCGCAAAGAGGTTTCCGTGCCCATGACAGGTTTCGATGCGATGGCCAAATCGGCGATGGCGGAAGGCGTTCTATCGGCGCTGAACAAGGAGTTGATCGCGACCGCCATTGCGGTGGCGACGCGTTGCGAGGGCTGCGTCGGTTACCACGTGCGCTCACTGGTACGCATGGGTGCCACGCGGGAGCAGGTCAACGAGATGCTGGCCGTGTCGGTGTACATGGGCGGCGGCCCATCGCTGATGTACGCGGCGGAAGTGCTGCATGCTTTCGAGGAATTCCAGACGGCCTGATCAGACGGTCGGCGGCGGGAAACTCGCCGCCATTTTGTCCGGCACTTCGCGTTTACCCGCCATTGGGATCGTGCTGGCTTCCAGCACGGCAGTGATCAATACCAGGATCAGCGTGGGCATCAGCGCGATACGCGTCAGTGCCGTCCACAGGATGTGCTGCATGTTGTGATCGTTCGAGGAAATGCTGATCAGCCAGCCCACCAAGACCAGTGCCGCCGAGATCGCGTAGCCCGTCAACAGCCATTGCGCGCGAACAAAGGTGATTCTCCAGTGAACGTCGACGAACCAGGTGGTGGTCTTTCTGCTGCGCAGGTAGATGTAGCCGATCAGAGCGCCGGAACAGACCAGCGGAATGAGCAGGCCTATCATGCCGACCTTCAGCGCAAGCACCGCCGGGGTCATCAACAGGTCGAACATGAACAACCCGGCGACGAACAGGTTATGCGGGAATTGCGCCTTTTTGACTTCGGCATCGGTAGCGTTGGCATATTGCATGGTCAGGTCTCCGGATGATGTGCAACGGGTTCGATCGCGGCAAGTTCATGCGCGAAAGGAAAGATGTTGCGATAGCTGACGTAGAGCGAAGTGAAGCCGAGCGGCAGCAACACGACCAGACCGGTGTTGAACGGCAGCAGGCTGAGCACCAGCGCGATGAGTTGCATGACGATGCTGTACACCGTGTACGGGATGATGTTGCGAAGGGAACCGGACAGGCTGGCACGCATGGCGGCGAGCGGTTTGACGTCGTTGAAGAATATCAGCATGGGGGCATATTGCAGTGCCAGCATCAGCACGCATACCAGCGTGAAACCGACCAGCAGGCTGAACGCCACGCCCGACCCGGAAGCCCACATCGCATCGATCAGCATCTGCGGATCGGTGGAGGATTTGAAGCTGTCCAGCAGCGTGGACAGCGCATCGCCGCCGATGAACACCATGACGGCGGAAGCGCCGATCATGCCCAGCATGGAGATGCCTCCCAGCGCCATCAGACGGGCCGTGTGCTTCCTGAAGCCTTCGAACAGGTGAGTCAATTCGACTTCTTCTTCCTCTTCCAGTGCGCGGCAGACCCGCATGTAACCGGCAACCACGATCGGCATCAGCATGATGGCCACCAACGGACCGACGGCGGGCACCTTGAGCGCGGCGAACATCGCCAATGCGCCGACCAGTGCGAGGGATATGGACATCAGCGGATTGAGCATGATGAGCTGGTAGCCCTGCTTTACCCAGGTCCAGCCGCGTGCGGGGGGGAGTTTCATGATTTCCATTTGAGCCTCGATTCAAAGCCAGACGGTCTGCGCCGTGGCAATGTGGTTTTGCAGGATACGTTTGAACTGGTCCGGGTTGTGCGCATTCACGATCTCGCCTTCGCGGGGCAAATGCAGGTCGTACAGGCGCGATATCCAGAAACGCAGGGCGGCCACGCGCAATGCCATCGGCCATGATTCGGCTTCCTGCGGGGTAAAGGGGCGCGCGGCATGGTAAGCGTTCAGCATGACACGCGTATGTTCCCGGTCCAGTTTGCCGTCGGCACTCATGCACCAATCGTTGACGGTGATGGCGACGTCATACAGCAAGTTACCGGTGCAGGCGAAATAGAAATCGATCAGGCCGCCGACACGTTCATCTTCCATCAGCACGTTGTCGCGGAACAGATCGGCATGGATCGTGCCGCGCGGGATGCCGGCCAGCGGGTGCTTCGCATGAAGCTCGACCTCGCTGTCCAGCAGGGCGGCGTCCTGGGGTGACAGGAACTTCCTCACCTGCCGCGCTGCTTCAACGCGCCATGCGGCACCGCGCGGATTGGGCATCTGGTCGCCGAAGCTCAGGCCGGCACTGTGCATTTGTCCCAGCATCGCACCGACCGCGGCGCAGTGGGCCGTGCTGGGTTGCGTCACCGACTTGCCGGAAAGGCGGCTCACGATACAGGCGGGCTTGCCGTTCAGTTCGCCGAGAAAACGGTTCTGCCGATCGGCGACCGGGCTGGGGCAGGGTATGCCGTGCCGCGCGAGATGGGCCATCAGGTTGAGGAAGAACGGCAGGTCGTCCGCGGTGAGCTTTTCGAACAAGGTCAGCACGAAACGTCCGTTGCTGGTGGTGACGAAATAATTGGTGTTCTCGATGCCGGCGGGGATGCCCTGCAATTCGATCAAGGTTCCCAGGGAGTAATTGGAAAGCCAGGCAGCAATGTCAGCTTCGGAAACGCGGGTAAATACAGCCATACGGAGGGTCTCGATTCAGAAGCGTTTGATGATCCAGCGCGGAACGCGGAAGCCGGTGTCCAGGCCTTCCTGTCGTGCGAACTTGCCGTCGCCCTGATCGTCGACCAGGTAATAAGGAGGACCGTACTTGGGCGTGACCTTGATCATGTATAGCCTGCCTCCGATACGATATTCCTCTATGGTCTGTTCGGTTTTCTTGATGATAGTGACCTGCGGCTCCTCAATGGAGTCGTCCGTATTCATCGGCGGAGGCGAAGGGGGTTCGACCTTGGCGGGAGCTTCCGGCTGGGCCGCGTAGGCGCTCAGGCTCAGGCAGGCGATTGCGGCAAGATAAATGGGGCGCATGACATTTTTCCGGTTGGAATGAATGGTCGGATTCTATCCGATACGGGTCAAAGATTGAGTTGCATCTCGAGCTCGGCCACGGAAGGCTCGAAGCCGCGAGTTTCATAGTGCTTGAAGATGGCAGCGACGATCTGCTCGGGCTCGTCGATGACCTGTATCAGGTCCATGTCGCCCGCCGCGATCATCTGTTCTTCCAGCAGGCTGGTCCTGAACCATTCCACCATGCCGCCCCAGAACTTGCTGCCGACCAGGATGATGGGCATGCGGCGGGTCTTGCCGGTCTGCACCAGCGTCAGCGCCTCCATCAGCTCGTCCAGCGTACCGAAGCCGCCGGGCATCACCACATAGGCGCTGGCGAACTTGACGAACATCACCTTGCGCGTGAAGAAGTGGTGAAAGGTCTGGCTGATGTTCTGGTAAGGGTTGTTGTGCTGCTCGTGCGGCAGCTGGATGTTGAGGCCGACGCTGGACGATTTGCCGTAGAACGCGCCCTTGTTCGCCGCCTCCATGATGCCGGGGCCGCCGCCGGAGATCACCGAGAATCCTGCATCCGACAGCAGGCGCGCGATCTCCTCGGTGAGCTTGTAATAGGGATGGTCGTGCGCCGTGCGCGCGCTGCCGAAGATGCTTACCGCCGGGTGGATGTCGCGCAGGCGTTCGGTCGCCGACACGAATTCTGACATAATGCCGAACACCCGCCAGGATTCCTTCGATTGCATCAACTCGGGCGATTGCATGGGCGGGAGTTTCATATCGTTGTTCATCTCGGACCTCAAAGCATGAAGACATTGTTGTTGGTGGACGGCTCGTCCTATTTATATCGCGCTTTCCATGCCATGCCGGATTTGCGCAGCCCGCGGGGCGAACCGACCGGTGCGATCTACGGCGTGCTCAATATGCTGCGCCGTTTGCGTGCCGATTACCCGGCAGATTATAGCGCTTGCGTGTTCGATGCGAAGGGTAAAACGTTCCGAGACGACTGGTATCCGGAATACAAGGCGCACCGTCCGCCGATGCCGGACGACCTGCGTTTGCAGATCGAACCGCTGCATGAAGTCGTCGCGGCGGCAGGCTGGAACATCCTGATGATAGACGGCGTCGAGGCGGATGACGTCATCGGCACGCTGACGCATGAGGCCTCGCGGAACGGTACGCGCTGCGTCGTTTCCACCGGCGACAAGGACCTCACCCAGCTGGTCAATTCGCATGTGACCCTGGTGAATACCATGAGCAACGAAGTGCTGGACGAAGCGGGCGTGCTGGCCAAGTTCGGCGTGGAGCCTGCACGCATCGTAGATTACCTGACGCTGGTGGGCGATGCCGTGGACAACGTGCCGGGCGTGGCCAAATGCGGCCCCAAGACCGCGGTGAAATGGCTGACTCAATACGGCACGCTGGACAACCTGCTGGCACACGCGGATGAAGTGGGCGGTGCCGTCGGCGAGAACCTGCGCGCCGCGCGCGACTGGCTGCCGATGGGGCGCAAGCTGGTCACCGTGAAATGCGATGTGGCGCTGGACAGGAAGTTCGATGAACTGGCTGCCCCGGCAGCGGACGCCGAGAAAATGCGCGAGCTGTTCGAACGCTTCGGGTTCAAGTCCTGGCTGCGCGAAGTAAGTCACCCTGCCTCCTCACTCCCTCTCCCACCAGGGGAGGGTTGGGGTGGGGGAACCCCCGGTCAACAGCGCGCAGAAAAAAGCACCCCCTCCCTAACCCTCCCCCGTGGGGAGAGGGGACAGGATCGCCAATTCGAGCAAGCCCCATTACCATCGACGGTCAACGACACCTCCAACTACGAAGCCATCCTCACCGACGCCCAGCTTGATGCCTGGTTGCACAAACTGATGGCAGCGCCGCTGGTGAGTCTGGACACCGAGACCACCGGCCTCGACGAAATGACCGCGCAACTGGTCGGCATCTCGTTGAGCATCGAAGCGCATCACGCTGCCTATCTGCCGCTGGCGCACCACTATCCCGGTGCGCCGGATCAGCTCGACCGCGAGCATGCGCTGCATAAACTCAAGCACTGGCTGGAAAGTCCGGCGCACAAGAAACTGGGGCAGAACCTAAAGTACGACCAGCACATCTTTGCGAATCACGGCATAGCGCTACGCGGTATCGCCGAAGACACATTATTGGAATCCTACGTGCTGGAATCGCACAAACCCCACGAGATGGGCAATCTCGCACTGCGCCATCTGGGGCTGTCGACAGTCAGCTACACCGACGTGGTGGGCAAGGGCGCGAAACAGATCGGCTTCGACCAGGTCGATCTCGAGACTGCCACGCGTTACGCGGCAGAGGATGCCGACATCACTTTGCAGCTGCACCAGGCACTGTCGCCCCAGCTGCAAGGCCGTCTGGATGCGGTCTACAGGCAAATCGAGTTGCCCGCGCGCGAGGTGCTGTTCAAGATGGAACGCAACGGCGTGCTGATCGACAGCACCATGCTGGGCAGACAAAGCCACGAGCTGGGCGAGAAGCTGATGGCCATCGAGAAGCAGGCGTTCGAGCTGGCAGGGCAGCCGTTCAACCTGGCCTCGCCCAAGCAGTTGCAGGAGATACTGTTCGACAAGCTGGGCATCCCCTCGAAGAAAAAGACTGCAACCGGCTCGCGCTCCACCGACGAGGAAGTGCTGCAGGAACTCGCGCTCGACTACCCGCTGCCCAAGATCCTGCTTGAGCATCGCGGCATGGCAAAACTCAAGTCCACCTACACCGACAAACTGCCGCTGATGGTGAATCGCAACACCGGGCGCGTGCACACCAGCTATTCGCAAGCGGTGGCAGTGACCGGGCGTCTGGCGTCGAGCGATCCCAATTTGCAGAACATCCCGATTCGGACACCCGAAGGCCGCCGCATCCGCGAAGCGTTCATCGCGCCCGCCGGTTCGCGGATCGTGTCGGCAGACTATTCGCAGATCGAGCTGCGCATCATGGCGCACCTGTCCGGCGACGAAGGCCTGCTCAAGGCTTTTGCAGCCGGTGAGGACATCCACCGCGCCACTGCCGCAGAAGTTTTCGGCGTGCCGCTGGATGCAGTGAGCAGCGAACAGCGCCGCTTCGCCAAGGTCACCAACTTCGGTCTCATCTACGGCATGTCCGCCTTCGGCCTTGCTTCGCAACTCAACATCGAACGCGGTGCGGCCCAGCAATACATCGACCTCTACTTCGCACGCTATCCCGGCGTGAAGCGCTATATGGACAGCACCCGCGAACAGGCCAAGGCGCAAGGGTTTGTGGAGACCTGGTTCGGGCGCAGATTGTGGCTGCCCGAGATCAACGGTGCCAACGGCATGCGCCGCCAAGCCGCCGAGCGCGCCGCGATCAACGCACCGATGCAGGGCACCGCCGCCGACCTGATCAAGCTGGCGATGATCGCCGTGCAGGACTGGTTGGAGAAGGAGAAACTGGAAACCAAGCTCATCATGCAGGTGCACGATGAACTGGTGCTGGAAGTGCCGCAGGCGGAGTTGTCACGTGTGAAAGAGAAGGTGCGGGAGTTGATGTGCGGGGTGGCGGAGTTGAGAGTTCCGTTGGAAGTGGGATTGGGTGAGGGCGGGAATTGGGATGAGGCACATTAGATAATTATCCGTTCGTGTTGAGCACCTCAGCCCGTTCGTCCTGAGCCTGTCGAAGGGTCGCCGCGAAGCGGCGTGCTTCTTGTGGATTCCTGAAACCGTTCGTCCTGAGCTTGTCGAAGGATGGGCGAAGCCCGCTAATCACTCCGCTCGTGCTGAGCCTGTCGAAGCATGTAGGGTGGGCACGTTTCTGTGCCCACGCGGATTCTTCAAAATCAAAACCAACACCAACACCGTCGGGGGTAGCCCGACAGCTAAAGCCATTCGTGGTGAGCTTGTCGAACCATGAATGGCTGGGTGCATGGCTTGCCGGGGGTTGCCCGGCGGCAAGTTACTTTCTTTTGCTTCGCCAAAAAGAAAGTAACCAAAGAAAAGGCGACCCCGGTTTGCCGCCCCTGCGGGGTTCCCTCGATATTTCGCCAGCAAGCGGGGCTGCGCAACTCGCCCTGGCGGGGCACACACCCCGTGCCCCACTGCGGAACTCAAACAGTGCTCGCCTAAACCTCCGCTTGTTGGCGAAATATCGAGGCGGCGCACAGGGGAAGGAAAAGCGAAAATCAAAACCATAGCGTGGGCACTACGTGCCCACGCTACTTGTCCACCGACCCAGTGGCGTCAGGGGTTGGATGGGGTAATCACAAAAATAAGCATCAAGTATAGTTTTCCGCTTGACTTTATGCTTACTCGGGATAAACTGTCGCAACTATGACAGACCTTCAAAATCCAGATGCAGAGATAGCAGCAATTGCTGCGATTAGCTCCGCGCTTTCAAAACTTGCTGATTCAGAGGCGAGGCGGCGGGTTCTTTCTTATGTTCTCGCCCGCTATCTTCCAGAGGGAAATGCACTGTCGGCGCAACCGTCTGCTTTATCGGCAACACCTGTTTCTTCAATGGCTCCTTCTCCTGTAGCTGTTATTGAGCTTACTCAGCGTGAATTACCTGGGGTTGCGCTTCTTACAGATAGCGGAGATCTTCGAATTATGGCGAGAGACCTTAAAGCGAAAAGCGGCCTCGATGCAGGGGTTCGATTAGCACATATAGCTATCTACGCTCATGAACGACTGACTGGTAAACCACTTTCATCGCGGAAAGGGCTTACCCCCCTCCTCAAGGAATGGAGATTGTATGACGGCAATGTTCGCGCGCGTCTTGCAAAGGAACGAGGGATTATCCGAAACGATGATAGTCTTTCTTTAGATGCTCATGCCCGTCGCGACGCTGAGCGATATGTTGAAGAAATTCTTAACGACGAACTCCACGGGCAGTGGAAGCCGTGATAGATGGGATTGAATTTTATGCACTAGCCAATAGACCTAAAGACACGTAGCGCGATTGCGCTAAAAAATAAAGGCCACCTGCGTCAACAGATGGCCTTTAAGAGGAATGGGGAAACCCACCCCCTTTGGACTGCAACCAAAGAATAGTGGATTCCTCCTCAAAAAACAATGCCCATCGTTGTTTCCCCAATGGGCAAAGGAGAAATTCATGGCAATTAAGCCACGAAAGGCACCTGCTGGATGGCGCTGGATTTTCTGCCGTTATCGTCGCGTTAAGAATAGCAATCGAATTCTTGATGCTCACGCATATGGCTATGAAGCTTGGTACTTTTTAGTAAGGGCTTAAAACAAGGGTGGGCAACTTGTTGCCCACCTTCCGAATTTGGTTTTCGCTTTTCCCTCCCCTGAGCGCCGCCTCGATATTTCGCCAACAAGCGGAGATTTAGGCGAGCACTGTCTGAGCTCCGCAGTGGGGCACGGGGTGTGTGCCCCGCCAGGGCGAGTTGCGCAGCCCCGCTTGTTGGCGAAATATCGAGGGAACCCGAAGGGCGGCAAACCGGGGTCGCCTTTTCTTTGGTTACTTTCTTTTTGGCGAAGCAAAAGAAAGTGACTAGCTGTCGGGCTACCCCCGACGGTGTTGGTTTTGATGTTGGGTTACGCGATGAAACTGCTAACCCAACCTACGCTACTGGGCTTCGTCGGGGGTAGCCCGACGAAGTTGGTTTACTGGAACGTTCATGCTTCGACAGGCTCAGCACGAACGGCTGTAATTGTGGGCTTTGCCCATCCTTCGATACGGCCGCACCTACTGATGCAACTACTAGCCATTCGACTAAGCCCGCAAGCGGGCAAGTTGCTGGTTATCAGGACGAACGGTTGTTCAAATTGGGAGAATAAATGCAATCCTTCTGCCATTGGGAAAACGACACCCTCGTCCTCAACATCCTCGGCCGCCCCCGCGCCAAAAAGACCAAGATCGGCAAAGTCATCGGCAAACAACTGGAGATCCACGTCGCCGAGAATCCGGTGCGCGGACGGGCGACGGCACATCTGGTGACATTCCTTGCCGGTGAGTTTCAGGTACCCGAGAGCGCGATCACGGTGGTGTTTGGGGTATACAACGTCAACAAGCAGTTGCGCATCGCTGCGCCGAAGCGGCTGCCTGCGGCGATCGCGAAGCAGCAGAAAGCAGCCGCTGCTTTACCGGGTGTGAGCAAGGAGATTTGAATTCCGCCGATGTCGCGGGCAGAGCGAATGGAGCCGCGTATCAGCCGAAAAATTTCTTCAACGCTACGCCCAGCCAACCTCCGGCAACTCTACCCTCCATGCCTTCGACCCCCAGCATCTTCCTGACGCTCTCCGCATAGTCCGCGTCGTCGCCCTTGATGTGATTGACCAGCCATATCTTCAGCATGGAAAGCAGTTCCGGTGCGACATCGTCCCCGGCTGCTGCGCGCTTCTGGAATTCGGCCACACGCTTGGTAAAGATGTCGTGTACGCGCTTGTGCGCCCTGACGAAAGGATAACCAGCCTTTTCCTGCAACTCTTCCTCGAATGCAAAATGGGTGAGGGTGTAATCGACCAGTTCGTTCAGCACATGGTTGGTTGCCTGCCTGTCGCCCTTGTCGTTGGCTTCGTTGAGTTCGTTCAGGTAGTCGACGATGCGTTTATGCTGGCCGTCGATGACCTCTATGCCGGTATCCAGGTCACTGGACCAATGCAGGTATGCCATAATTCCTCCTAGTACTAGTAAACGCCAATTTGTATTGGTCTAATTTCCGAAGCGGGGCATTGTTTCTTACCCTTACTTCTGAGTCAATCATTAAAAGTTTAAGCGATCTCCCCGGGCTCCGCGTATGAGCACTTCCTTACCTGCAAAGTCTCGCAGCCTGTTGCGCCGCTACCTGGTGGCGGGCTATGCCGCGTTCATTGTGTATGCCAGTCTTTCGCCATTCCTGGGCTGGCAGGAGCAGGGTCTGGAGTTCTGGGCCGTCCTGACTTCGCCGCTGATGCTGACCTATTCCGGTTTCGACGCGCTGAGCAATTTGCTGGCCTACTTTCCATTTGGCATCTTGCTGGCGCTGAATCTGCTCACCTATTTCGGCAACGTGCGCAGCGTGCTGTGGGCGACCCTCGTTGCAATCGGACTTTCCGTTGCGATGGAATATCTGCAGATGTATCTGCCCATGCGCACCAGTTCCAACGCGGACATCCTGACCAATGGCATCGGCGCTTTTGCAGGCGCGTTGCTGGCGGTGTCCATCGCGAACCGTCCCTGGTTCATTCGCGTGACGAAATGGCGTATCGGGCTGTTCAGGCGGGGGGCCGGCGTGGATTTCGGGCTGGCGCTCGTGATGTTGTGGATGTTCGCGCAGATCAACCCTTCCTTGCCCATGCTGGGCAATGTGTTCATCACCGAGCCGGCTTACCGGATGTCCGTCGCGATCCCTGAGGCGCCGTTCAATGTATGGGAGAGTGTGGCGGTCGCATTGAATCTGCTGATGGTCGGGGCGTTGCTGTTGACCCTGCTGCGGGTGCGCCGGCATGCGGTCGTCGGGCTGGCGCTCATGCTCGGCGTGGTCGCATTGGCAAAATTCATCGCTGCTGCGCTGCTGCTCAAATCCTGGGCGTTGCTGCTATGGCTGAACAGTGAAGCGATATTGGGCATCGTGATCGGTGTGATGCTGATCACCGGTATCTCGTGGCTGCCGCGGTCGCGGCTCATCTGGGCGACCGCGCTGGGGGCGCTGAGCTACGTGGTGCTGGCGAACTGGGTGCTGGACAGCGGCACGCCGTCCGCCGCGATGCGTCTGTATCAATGGCGATTCGGGCACCTGCGCAATTACAACGGATTGTCGCATAATGTTTCGCTTGTTTTTCCGCTGCTGCTGGGCGGTTATCTCTGGTGGGTGCGGTCCGCCCGCCATCTTGAAGAAGGAAAGAAATGAGTCACTACGACAAGCACGTGTTCTTCTGCGTGAACCAGCGCCCTGCCGGCGAAGATTGCTGCAACAACCACCAGGCCCAGGCGGCGCGCGACTATGTCAAGGACAAGGTCAAGCAGCTTGGACTTTCCACCGACAAAAGAACGATGCGCATCAACTCAGCTGGTTGTCTGGGGCGTTGCGAATTGGGCCCGGTGCTGGTGGTTTATCCCGAGGCGGTCTGGTACACCTATGTCGACCGGAGCGACCTCGACGAGATCATCGAGGAACACCTCAGGAACGGGCGCGTGGTGGAGAGACTGAAGATCTGATGGCGACCGTACTGGAAAAATTTTCGACCGCCGGTCCGGCGGGGCTGATCGAGGGTGTCGTGCACACGCCCGATGAGATCGCTTGCGGCATCGCCGTGGTGGCCCATCCCTTGCCGACCATGGGCGGTACCATGGAGAACAAGGTGGCGGTGATGCTGGCCAAGACTTTCGCCGAACTCGGCTGCGTCACGCTGCGCTTCAATTTTCGCGGCGTGGGGGCGAGCGAGGGCGAGTTCACGGGCGGCGACGGCGAAGAGCAGGACATGCTCGCCATCGTGCGTTTTGCGCAGGAACAGTTCGGCGAAGAACTGCCCCTGATCCTCTCGGGATTCTCTTTCGGCGGCTATGTCGCCGCGCGCACCGCATTGCTGGTGCATCCGCGGCATCTCATTTTGGCCGCGCCGGCTGTCGGGCGTTTTGCCATGCCCGCTGTCGCGCCCGACACGCTGGTCATACACGGCGAGCATGACGACGTGGTACCGCTGGCAGATGCACTTGATTGGGCGCGCCCGCAGCATTTGCCCATCGTCGTGCTGCCACAGGCCGAGCATTTCTTCCACGGACGACTGACACAATTGCGCGATATCGTGAGGCGACATTTCACCGGGATCGAGTTGTGAAGCAGAAACGCAAAAACAATCAGCCACAGAGTTCACAGAGACCACAGAGAGATTCGAGCCGGGTGTTCTCTGTGGCTTATAAGGATCAAACATGAATGTAGTCATCCGTGCGAGGGGCCTGCAAAAGTCCTATGGCGGACAGCGTGTGGTGGACGGGCTCGACCTGTCTATCCACAAAGGGGAATGCTTCGGCCTGCTCGGCCCCAACGGTGCGGGCAAGACCACGACCTTGCGCATGCTGCTGGGATTGATCACGCCGGACGCGGGAACCGCGATGCTGCTCGACCTGCCGGTGCCGCAGGCCGCGCGCGAGGCGCGCATACGCGTCGGCGTGGTGCCACAGATGGACAACCTCGACCCCGATTTCACCGTGGCCGAGAACCTGCTGGTGTACGGCCGCTACTTCGGGATGCAGGACAGCGAGATCGAGGCACGCATCCCGTCGCTGCTGGAATTCGCCAGTCTCACCCACAAGCGCGATGCGAAAGTGCCGACGCTGTCCGGCGGCATGAAGCGGCGACTGACGCTGGCGCGCGCGCTGGTCAACGACCCCGATGTCATCTTCCTCGACGAGCCGACCACCGGACTCGACCCGCAGGCACGCCACCTGATCTGGCAGCGGCTGCGCGAACTCACGCAGCAGGGCAAGACCCTGTTGCTCACGACACACTTCATGGACGAAGCCGAACGCCTATGCCACCGCCTCGCGGTATTGGACAACGGGAAGCTGATCAGCCAGGGCACGCCGCGCGAATTGATCGAGCAGAACATCGAGCCGCAAGTGGTGGAAGTGTTCGGCGAGACTTCCGGGCAGTGGGCGGGCGAACATGCCGCCAGATATTCGCAACGCTTCGAAGTCAGCGGCGAGTCGGTGTTCTGCTACGTAAAAGATGCGCAGCCACTGGTTGCCCATCTGCAGGGACAAAGCGCGTTGCGCTATCTGCATCGCCCGGCGAATCTGGAAGACGTGTTCCTGAAGCTGACCGGCAGGGAGATGCGCGAATGAATTTCAAGCCACATTCATCGCAATCCCCGCGTTGGCTGCGGTCTTCGGCTCCTTGCCGTACTATCTGTACTGTCTTCGTCGCCTCAACCTTGCCGCCTTGGCCTTGCTGCGACTGTGACTTGAAATGAACCTGATCTTCCGCATGCTGTGGGTCATCATCCGTTCCTTCTTCATGAAGCGGCTGGACAACGGGAACTATACGAGCTCGCTCACGCTGCACGTGCTGCCCAACGATATCGACATCAACTTTCACATGAACAATGGCCGCTACCTGACCATTTGCGACCTCAACCGTGTGGATGTGTTTGCGCGCAGCGGTCTGCTGAAAGCGATCTTCAAACGCGGCTGGATACCGGTCATCGCCGAGCACACCATGATCTACAAGAAGCCCCTGAACATCTTCCTGCGTTACGAAGTGAAACTGGAAGTGCTGCGCTGGGACGAGAAATACTTTTACATGACTCACACCTTCATCCACGGGGATCGTGTCGCCGCGGAAGGCACATCCAAAGGCTGCGTGTACGAGCGCGGTGTCGGGGTGGTGTCGCCGGACCGCGCGTTCGCGGCAGTGGAACAGGACAGGACGAAATGAACAACCGCGATTTTGCTTTACCGAAATTGAGCCTGCGTTTCTTCCCCATCTGGCAGCGGCACTGGCTGGTGTGGAAAAAGATCGCGGCGCCCTCCATCCTTGGCCATCTGGCCGATCCGGTGATCTACATGCTGGGTCTGGGTTACGGTCTGGGCAGTTTGCTGCCGACCATGGGCGGCATGTCCTATATGGCATTTTTGGCCGCCGGCACCGTGTGCTACAGCACCATGAACAGCGCCAGCTTCGAGGCACTGTATTCCGGGTTTGCCCGCATGCATGAACAGCGCACCTGGGAGGCCATTCTCAATACCCCGGTCTCGCTGGATGACGTGGTGCTGTCCGAGATCCTGTGGGCCGCCACCAAGAGCCTGATGTCCGGCGCGGCTGTGCTGGCCGTGATCTGGGTGCTTGGATTGTCGCATTCGCTCATGTCGCTGTGGATGATCCCGCTGGCCTTGCTGATCGGTCTGGCCTTTGCCTCACTGGGTCTCATCATGACCGCGCTGGCGCCCGCCTATGATTTTTTCATGTACTACTTCACGCTGGTCATCACACCGATGATGCTACTATGCGGCGTGTTTTTTCCGGTCACCCAGTTGCCGGAAAGCATGCAGGTGGTCGCCGGCGCTTTGCCGCTGACGCACGCAATAGACCTGGCGCGGCCATTGATGGGCGGCACGATTCCGCCGCAGGCGTTGCTGCATATCGGCGTGTTGCTGGCATATACGCTGATCGCTTTTTACGTATCGCTTGTGTTGTTCCGGCGCAGATTGTCGCGCTAACACCGGCTTGGAAGGCCGTTCGTGGTGAGCCTGTCGAACCATGAACGACTCTTCGCCAAACTTGTTCCGAGCGCCGTTCGTTCCTTCGACAAGCTCAGGACGAACGGACTTTTCAAGTGTTGAGGAATTGTTATGTTGTGGTTAAAAGCTTTTCATATCTTCTTTGTGGTCAGTTGGTTCGCGGGCCTGTTTTACCTGCCGCGTATCTTCGTCAATCATGCGATGGCGGAAGAACAGGCGGTGCGCGAACGTTTCAAACTGATGGAACGAAAACTCTACCGTTTCGTCACGCCCATCGGCGCGCTGGCCGTGATCACCGGGCTATGGATGTGGTTCGGTTTCGGTTTCAGTGGCGGCTGGTTGCATGCCAAGACCACCCTGGTGGCGGTACTTGTCGCCTACCATCTGTATTGCGGTCATCTGGTCAAGGTGTTTGCCGCAGACCGCAACACCAAAAGCCATGTCTGGTTCCGCTTCTTCAATGAAGTGCCGGTGCTGATCCTGCTTGCCGTTGTCATTCTTGTTGTTGTGAAGCCCTTCTGATATGCCTGATTTCTTCGCCCCCTGTCCGCGCGGACTGGAAAAACTCCTGGCCGGCGAGCTCGATTCATTCGGCGCCGCCGATGTAAGCACAACCGATGGCGGCGTCGCCTTCTCGGGCGATTGGCCGCTGTGCTATCGCGCCAACCTGCAGAGCCGTCTTGCATCGCGCATTCTGTGGCGCGTAAAGGATGCCACGCCGTTCCGCAACGAACAGGATGTCTACAAGACCGTTTACGATCTGCCCTGGACGCGCTGGTTCGACGTGAACGACACCATCCTGGTCAAGGTCACCGCCATCAAATGCCCGCTCAAGAGCCTGGAGTTCATCACGCTCAAGATCAAGGACGCCGTGTGCGACAAATTCCGCGCCGAGAAGGACGCACGCCCCAGCGTGGCCAAACTCGATCCTGACATGCGCATCCATGTCTTCTTCGAGGGCGAGAAGTTCACCCTGTATCTTGATACCTCAGGCGACGCGCTGTACAAACGCGGCGTGCGCATCCACACCAACATCGCGCCGTTGCGCGAGAACCTGGCCGCGGGAATTCTGATGATGGCGGGCTGGAAGCCGGGCATCCCGCTGCTAGACCCGATGTGCGGGAGCGGAACCTTCCTGATCGAAGCGGCGCAGATGTCGCTCAATATCCAGCCCGGCATCGCGCGCGATTTCGCTTTTCAGAAATTCAAGTATTTCGAAAGTGCAAAATGGAATGAGCTGCGCGAGGCCGCCATCGCCGCGCAACTGCCGGTCAGCGAACTGCCCATCTACGGCAGCGACCTGTACGGCGACGCGCTCAAGGCTGCGCACCAGAATCTGGAAGAGGCGGGTATCCGCGAAACCGTGGACCTGAAACAGTGCAACGTGCTGGAAGCATCTCCGCCGGAGAAAGAGGGCATCCTCGTTGCGAACCTGCCCTATGGCGAGCGCATGGGCGATGAAGACGAACTGGCGGAGTTGTACCCAAAACTGGGCGATGTGCTGAAACAGCGGTTCGGCGGCTGGAACGCCTACCTGTTCACCGCCGACCTGCGCATCGCCAAACTGATGCGGCTGACGCCCTCCAGACGCACGCCGCTTTACAACGGTGCCATCGAATGCCGTTTGTTCGAGTACAAGATCGTGGCGGGGAGCAACCGACCGAAATGATGGACGGAGCGGATTAGACACCGGGTTCGGAGAGGAAATCGTGTTTTGAACAGGGGCGATCTTGCTGCCCTGCCGATCAGGGCGAACGAACCTCAAACCCAAGCCGACCGTCTGGCAGTCAGTGGCGGGGTTTATCGTAGAGCTGCTTCAGTTGCAGTATCTCTTCCCACGCCTGTTCCGGAAAACCGTCGCGATCCATCCTGCCGCCGCCGCGGCCATTGGGCTGCAACAAGTCGGTGAAATAGGGTTCTGCATCGGGTGTATTCCAGAGCTTGAGGATGTTTTCCAGCACATGGGGAAACTTTTCATCAAGCATTCTCGGGTACTCGTACGGGCTGCACTTCAGGGTTTGCATAACGGTTTCTCTGCTGATCATAATATTCTCCTTTATCATCATGCTTGCCATTTGCAGGATATCGATTGCGCGAACCTTCATCCCGGACGAAGCCTAAATCGGAGCGGCTGTCGCGTCAATACCATTGATTTATCCAGTCAGATCAGCAGGGATATTATGCAAAACTACCTGGTCGATCATTGATATGCAAACAGAGAACCACCAGCGCTATTTGGAAATAAGACGGATCGTGCCGGAAGGTACGGCCATCACCTTGCTGCATATCGGCGATCAGGAAACTTCGGTTGCCACCGGAACGGGAAGCGAACCTGAAAAAGTGCTGCTGCTTGACATCGGTTCACGCAGAACGGCGGCAGAATTCTTCTTTCATACGCCGCCAACGCCGGGAGAGATCGAAAACGCCATCATGCGCGTCGAGGACGAGGTCACCCGCGCGAGGGAAATCGTTGCGGCTTACCCGATGCTGATTTCGTCGGATGTATCCATCCTCGAGATCGCGCAAATTGCCGGCGGCCCTGCTGGATCAACGTTACCACTTCCAATCGAAGCCGTGGAGCACGCATTTGCGCTGCTTGCCGGCCATTCGCTGGGCAGGCCTGCATCAAGTGCCGGCATTCCCGGCGACCCGGCATTCGCTGCCACGCTTTTGATACTGCGCGAGTTCATGCATCACCTGAGATTCGCCGCGATCAGCGTAACCTGACAATCGATTATCGGCGGCAAGGGAAATTGCGGGCCGGTTCCTATTTCGGTGCCAGCATCGCTTCGAATTCCCGAACCGGAACCGGCTTGCCGAACAGGTAGCCCTGAAAGTTGACGCAGCCGTTGGCCAAAAGGAACTGTCGCTGCTCCTCCGTCTCCACACCTTCCGCAATGACGTCCAGATCGAGGTTTTGTGCCATTGCAATGATGGTGCCCACGATCTCTCTGTCGCCGCTGTCGGAGGCAATATCGCGCACGAACGACCTGTCTATCTTGATCTGGTCGAGCGGCAGTTGCTTGAGGTATTGCAGGGACGAATAGCCGGTGCCGAAGTCATCCAGCGAGAACTGGACCCCGATCTCTTTCAATGCGTGCATGGTCCTGATCGTGTCTTCGATCTTCTCCAGCAGGATGCTTTCGGTGAGCTCCAGCTTGAGCAGTACCGGGGCGATGGCGTGGCGTTCCACGGTAGCCTGCACCCGGGCGACGAAATCGTTCTGGTGAAACTGCTTCGCGCTCACGTTCACTGCCAATGCGAGGTTGCGCGTGAGCGTATCCTGCTGCCAGGTCTTGAGCTGGGCACAGGCCGTATCCATCACCCATTGCCCGATGGGCAGTATCAGATCCGTTTCTTCCGCCACCCTGATGAATTCGTCGGGAGACACCAGTCCGCGCTCGGGGTGTATCCAGCGGATCAATGCTTCTGCGCCCAACGGCCGGTGTGATCCGTCCACCTGGATTTGGTAGTGCAAACGGAATTGCTGTTTCTCAAGTGCCTTGCGCAATTCGCTTTCGAGCAAAACGCGGGCATTGACAGCATCCTGCATCTGCGGATCGAAGAAGCGCACGGTGTTGCGGCCGGCTTTCTTGGCCTGATACATGGCAATGTCGGCCTGCTTCAGCAATTCTTCTTTTGCCGACCGATGACCATTGAACAGGGTCACACCGATGCTGGGCGTGCAGCGATACTCGTTGATGGCAAGCTGGTAGGGCTCGCCCAGGATAGCGAGGATCTTCTCGCCGACGGCTTCCGTCTGCGCCGCCGCTTCAAGATCGTATTGCCCCAGGTCTTCCAGCATCACCACGAATTCGTCGCCGCCCAGGCGCGCCACGGAATCGCCCTCGCGCACGCATGAACCCAGGCGTTGGGCGACCTGTTGCAGCAGCAAGTCGCCCATGTCATGGCCCAGCGTGTCGTTCAGGGCCTTGAAATTGTCCAGGTCGATGAACAACAGCGCGCCTTCCATGCCGCTGCGTGCGCTGGTGGCCAGCGCCTGCTGTAGCCGGTCCAGCAGCAGCCGCCGGTTAGGCAGATTGGTAAGGGGATCATAGAACGCCAGATTGTTGATCCTGTCCTCCGCGACCTTGTGCTCGGTGACGTCCTGAACGATAGAGATACCGCCCACGATCTTTCCGCTGCCGTCCCGGACTGGCGCACAGGTCATGTATATCCAGGCTTCGGCTTCGCTGTAGGTGGCTTGATAATGGCCTTCGTAATAAGCCATCTCGCCTTGCAGGGCCCTGCGCAGGCTGGGGAGGCTGGCCTGGTCCTTGACCAGTGTCATATCCAGACCGACGATGCAATTAACGGAGTTGCGCAGCATGGCGGCACAGCGGTCGTTGCAGTAGGTGATGACGAGATCGGTGTCGTAGTGGAATATGCCCACGGGCAGATGGCTCAGCAGCAAACGATAGCGTTCCTCGCTATCCCTCACCTTTTCCTCGCGCCCGGCAGCCTCGATGCGCAAGGTGATATTTTCATACACGTTCCGGTTGATGCGCCGCATGCTCATGATCATGAAGCCGAGATACAGCATCACCGCCACGCCCATCGTCACGGATAAACTGTCTCCGGCAACGAACAGGCGGGTTGCGATCGGCAGGCTGAGCAACGCCGAGAACGTGACGGCACTGATCAGGTCGGCAGAAAATGAAATGACGCCGCCGGCGGTCATCCCCGCCAGTACAAAGATCAGGAACATCACATGTTGCGGATGATCGGCAGGGAAGAGCAGGAAACCGGACGAACCCCACACCGCGCCGGCAACCATCACTCCAAGGCGAAATCTCTTCAGCCGGATCCGGGCAAAGCCGCGATTAAGCCGGGACGGCTGGGGGAAACAGACAAGGGCAGCCCGCAACAGGGAGGCAGCCACCATGAGAGAACACCAGATCAGGAGCGAAGCGGAAGGGATCACCGTGCTCTGCAAATAGGCGAGGATGGCGGCGAGAGATATGCTGGCGATCAACGAAACCTTGCTGACGGAAAGCAACTGTCGAAGCTGGGCAGATTGTATTGCTGTCTTATTGTTCAATGGTCTGTCACTTGTGAGCTAGTGATCTGATGATCGTATCAATGGTGCAATATCAAGTTACATGTTGTTCGAGCCGCGCGGATTATGCCTGAAATTCGAACCCCGACAACTTCAGTTTTGTAACAAACGCGACGCCAATTCGTACGCCGAACTTGTCGAAAAATCACACGGACGGAGGATCCAATCTTCGTTTCCAAAAACAATTCTTTGCCATCAATAGTTAACCGCCGGTCTCGGCTCTGCGGAGAGTCGCGGAAGAGCAACTTGCGACAGGCAACGTTGATGGAGGCGGGCAATGCCGGCCCGGCAGAAGATCCGGCTCTGCACTTGAATTGTTCCGGAATGACCAGAAAGATGCGCAGGTCGCCCCTGAACACCATGACAAAAATGGTGTTTTTAATCTTTCGCATTCTGTCAGAATAAGACACGGTCACTGCATGCAGCCGGCTCTTCCGCGGTCCGATTTCTTCAGCCGCGAAGGATGCGGGCCGGGATTCCAAAATGCAGAACCGAACCATTCCAGACTAGTTGACCATCGATAATTCTGACAGGAGAGCGACATCATGACGTTGAAATCAATATTGGCTGCTATTGTTCTTTGCCCGGCTTTGCTTGTGTCTGTCGATTGCTTTGCCGAGGATGCCAAGCCGGCAAATCCACTCGATACCGTTCCCGAAAAAATGAATTTCGATATTCCGTACGGTGCCCCCATTTCCCTGGAGCGTGCGACGGCGGCCATCAATGCCGCGGTTGCAGAGGCGAAGAAACGCGGCTGGAAGATGAATGTCGCGGTGGTCGATTCCGGCGCCAACCTGGTTGCGTTCCAGCGCATGGACGGGGCGCAGCTGGCATCGATCCAGATCTCGGAACACAAAGCCCGTGCGGCAGCCAGCTTCCGGCGCGAAACGAAGATATTCGAGAATGCGATCCAGGTGAACAACATGCCCTATGTTGCAACGCTCGATGGCGCCATCGGTTCGCGCGGCGGCATTCCCCTGGTCGAGGACGGAAAACTGATCGGGGCGATCGGTTGTTCGGGCGGAGCCGGTTCCCAGGATGAGGTCGTGTGCAAGGTTGGCGCCGCGATGTTCAAGTAGTTCGAATTCCGACCCGGTTTGAAGAATGGAAGCGGCAGGGTGTTGTACCGTACAGAGGAATATTTCCGGAGCTTATAACCTTGCAATCGTTTAACCGTAATCGGAACGATCGTTTATTCGAACCGGAAGGAACTTCACGATGAAAAGACAATTCAAGTTTTCAGTGGCTATTCTTTGCATACTGACAACATTGCTATCCGGTTGTTATTTTCCGGGTGAAGGGTGGCGTCACGATGGTGACCGGGGAGGCGATCATGATGGCGACAGGGGCGGTGAGCGCGGAGATCGCAGGTAAGCAATCCGGATTGAAGGCGACCATGCGTCAAGCGAACTGGAACAGTCGGCCAGACAGTCAGGTGTCGCCGCTGAACGGGTTTGAAAACGACGTCGGACCTTTGGGAACTGTTGCGGTATTTCAAGCTGCCTGAATCAGAGTAATATGCGCAGCACTTGGCAAACGTGCTGAAAAGTATGGGCGCAAAGTCTCCGGCCTAAGGGAAACTATGGTAGCGGGACTGCGGCATGGGTTTTCATTCCTGTGCCTCTCTCTTCTTCCGACGGCCGAAGCACGAGTTTGCTCCCGGCACATCTGCTCAATGTGTGCCGAGAGTTGCAACACGCTGTTGATCAAGGAAGATGCCAATATGAACAAGAGCTTGCACTTCAAAAGAAAACTGCCAACTCATCCAACCTGTGACAATTGTGTCCACACGTTCAGAAAGAAAGGCGGGCACGGCATCGTTGTATGCATTCCCCATTTAAAAGATATGCACGGTCATAACTCATCGGTCTGTGAGTTGTACTCGATGAAAAGCAAAAAGCACGGTGCGCCCTAGCTTCCGGTCGAAATCCCCCGGGCAATGAACGTCGAGGCAGTCCTTTAATCCTGTCCCGCACCAAAACGCCGAAACAACCGTGCTATTCTTTGAAAACCGCGCTACCGCAACATCCCGGCGCGCTTCTCGCGAGTGCCATCCCGGCTTGCCCGGCCTTCAACGAAACGTGCGCAACCATGAGCAGCCGCGACAACGCACTCTGGCAGCAATGCTGGCGTGACCGGCAGACCGACTTTCACCAGCAAGAAGTCAACCGGTTTCTCACTCGCTTCTGGCAGGGCCTTGAACTTGCTCAAGGCAGCAGGGTGTTCGTTCCGCTGTGCGGCAAAAGTCTGGACATGATCTGGCTGGCGCAGCAGGGACATGAAGTGGTCGGCCTGGAGCTGAGTCCTGTCGCAGTGCGCGCATTCTTCCGCGAGAATCACATGCAACCGAGCCGGCGGAAAGTCGGGCGATTCACCCTGTGGCGAGCCGGCAAGATCAGCATCCTCTGTGGAGACTACTTCTCCGCAGGCCGGGCCGATCTGGGAGAAATCGATGTCGTCTACGACCGGGCAGCGCTCACCGCACTGCCGGAAGACATACGCCGGCTCTACGTCGCCCACCTCAAACTGATCCTTCCGGCGGCCTGCAAAATGTTCCTGTTAACGGTGGAGGATGCCGATAAAGGCGAGACGCGGGAAGTGACGCTGGGCCCATCCGCGGAGGTCATCGCGTTATATTCGGAAGCTTTCGGGATCGAGCTGGCTCACGTCGAAAGCATTCTGGAACCCGACCCGGATCGCGGCGACGGGATCGCAAGATGTTCCGAGCACAAGGTGTACCGGCTCATCCCAAAACAAGGTTGCCAAGAACAGCACGAAGCCGGTCCCCGTACGTCCGCCGTGTGCAATAATTAACGCAGGCGGCTCGCTGCGCCCATATTGAAGTTCCACCGCCCGATTCCCACCCCTATGGAGAATGTCGATCAAAATCGACCACTGCCCAAATGATTGAAGTCTCACTTGAACTCGAACTCGATTCTTTCCTGGTCAACAGCATGGGGAAATCCGAGGATATATCGAGCCAGAATTCAGCCAGGGCGCTGAGACTTTCATGCGAAAAGATCGCTTCCGTTCGACTGCTGACCGAAAACAAACCGAGTGCCGATTTTGAGTTCCTGGCCACTTCGAGCAAGCACGATACCCAGGTCGTATCCGACAAGGAATTCGAAGACCGGCTCTTTGCCTACCTTACGACGCACATGGCGGTCGATACTTCCAGGGTCAATATTTCCTCCGGTTCTTCAGGCTATATCGCGGCACAAAAGGGAACCGGCAGCGGAGAGATCGGCCGGATATATGTCACCGAGTTGCCAAACCAGAGCAGCCTGAATCTAGAACTGGTATTCAAGCCGGATGAGTTTGATGCCGCGTGGGAGTTGATGACACAAGAAAAGGTACGCAAGGTGATCGCAACCCTGGCATGCTTCAAACTGATGCCCGGTGCATATTTGGGGCAAAGCGAAAATCTGTTTGTTGCGGGCGTGCTGTCCTGCTCGCTGCAGTTCGCGCCGAGCGATTAGTACAAAGGACGCAGGGGATCGCCTCCCCTGCGTCTTTCTTGAACGATTCGATGCAGCCCGGCGTGGTCGCGCCATCCATCGTGATTCGGGCGCCGAGTCTTGTCAGCGAAGGGAGAATCATGTCTATCCAAAGCAAATTCCTGTTGGACCCGGCAAAGGCCGTGCTGGTCGTTATCGATGTGCAGGAAAAACTCTGCGCAGCCATGGAACGGAGCGCGTTGCAGCAACTAACAAAAAACACCGGCATCCTGCTGGAAAGCGCGAAAGAGCTGGCGATACCTGTGATCTTCACCGAACAGTATGTCAAAGGGCTGGGGCCGACATTGGGCGAACTCAGGCAAAGGGCACCCGCCGCCCCCGGCTTCGAAAAAATGACTTTCAGCTGCTGCGGCAACGACGTGTTCATCAAGCAACTGAAACAGAGCGGCAGGACGCAGATCATCGTCACCGGCATGGAGACGCATGTCTGCGTGCTGCAAACCGTCATCGATCTGCTGGATGACGGTTTCAACGTCCATCTCGCCAAGGATGCCGTAATGAGCCGCAGCAGCGACAACAGACAGACCGCGATCGAGGCCATGGTGCTCGCCGGCGCCGTGCCCACCTGCACCGAGGCAGTCGTGTTCCAGTTATTGAAGATCGCCGGCACCGACTCGTTCAAGAAACTCTCGAAGCTGGTCAAATGAGAGGGCTGGCAATATTCGCCAGCCTGCCCGGGCCGGCGTGTTCGCAGACAAGGAGACCATGATGCCATTCATCATCACATCAACATCCTTCCAGCACAACGACGCGATCCCCGCTCGCCATACCTGCGACGGGCAGAACGTCTCGCCGCCGCTCAACTGGAACGGAGTGCCGGCCAGCGCAAAGAGCCTGGTCCTGATCGTCGACGACCCGGACGCGCCCGATCCCAAAGCGCCCAAGCGGACCTGGGTGCACTGGGTGTTGTACAACATTCCGACTCACGTACACGGTTTGTCCGAAGGCATCGCCGCCGCCGCGCTCCCGCCGGGCACCCTGCAGGGCAAGAACGACTGGCAGCAGACCGGCTACGGAGGCCCGTGCCCGCCGATAGGGAATCACCGCTACTTCCACAAACTGTTTGCGCTCGATACCGTGCTGCCAGACCTGAAATCGCCCACCAAAGCTGCATTGGAAGCTGCGATGCAGGGCCACATAATCAGCCACACCGAACTGGTCGGCCTCTACCAGCGGCAGCATTGATTTCATACAGAGCATCGAAGCGGGACGGCAGAAACAAAACAGCATCGCCGGGCTGACGGATTTGCTTGATACTGCGGCGTCTAACGGCTTCTTTTGACACAAAGAAACAGGCAGGGCAAAGCGTCGATCCGGAGCTTTTCGGCACGCTGGAACACCCGTGTATTTATGGCGTACACTGGGCATCGCGCATCCAAGTATTCCGCTTGATTCCTTCGCATCGCGACAAACATCCTGCGTGTCCTGTCGCACAGATAAACCACCATTCAAAGCGCATCTTGGGCAACTGAAGAAGTTCACGTCGATATGCGCAAGTGACGTATATCGGTTTTCAACTCACGGTATTCGCCGGTGTCTTTCGCGCTCACTCTAAAAGGAGAAAAAAATGAAAAAGCCAGACTATCATTCCAGGTCCAGGCCACTAACGTGGTTGATGGCATCATTGCTTGCGGTGCTTGTCGCCGGATGCGGTGGCGGTTCAAGTGCCCCGGCACCGGGCACGCTCGGCGTCTCCCTGACTGATGCGCCAGCCTGCGGCTACGACGCGGTGAATGTGACGGTCAACAAAGTGCGTGTGCACCAGAGCGCGTCCGCTCCCGATACCGCTGCCGGCTGGACCGACATTACGCTGAACCCGCCGCGGAAGATCAATCTGCTCAGTCTGAACAACGGCGCGCTCGACAGTCTCGGCGAAACGCCGCTGGCAGCGGGACAATACACGCAACTGCGCCTGGTGCTGGACCCGAACACCGGTAGCGGCCTCGCCAACTCGGTTGTCCCCACGCGCGGAGTCGAGACCCCGCTGGTTACGCCAAGCGCGATGCAGAGCGGGATCAAGCTGATCAATCAGTTCAACGTGGCATCCGGACAACGCGTGGACCTGGTGCTGGATTTCGACGCCTGCAAGTCCATCGTGCTGAACGGTGCCGGCGTCTATATGCTGAAACCCGTGATCAGAATATCCCCCTTTGCCTTGAACGGCATCGACGGATTTGTCGATCCCGCGTTGCTGACCAGCAACGTTCTGGTGACGGCGCAGCAGGGCGGTGTCGTCGCGCAAACCACGGCGCCGAACGCAACGACCGGCGAATTCTTCCTCGCCCGTGTTGCGCCCGGAAACTATGACGTTGTTATCACTGCCGACGGCCGCGCCACGGCGGTCATTGCAACGGTACCGGTCACCACCAGCACCAGCGTGGTGAACATCAGTACCAGCGGCGTGCCGATCACCTTGCCATTGTCCGCCACCCATATGATCAGCGGCACGGTGACGCTGAATCCGGTCAGTTCGACTGCAGTCGCCTACACGATGGCGCAGCAGGCGGTCAGCACCATCCCGGTCGTGACGGTGAAATCGCAGGCCGCCGATCTGTCATCCGGCGTGTATTCGTTGACCTTGCCTATCGGCGCTCCGCAGTTCGCCACATACGGTGCACTGCCGCTCACGTTTGCCAACGGAACTTACACAGTCGGGCAATACACCGACGCTGCTTCCGCAACCGGATACACGACCCAGTCAATCATGGTGAATATTTCAGCGGCGAATTTCATGCAAAACTTTACCTTGATACCGTAACTCAACACGAAATGGCCTTGGCTCATAGCCAAGGCCATTTTTTCGTCGATCGCGCCACCCGGAATTCCCATCGCTCAACGCAGCAGCCACTTCAGCAACCATCTCTGGATGATCCCGCCGTAGGGCGGGTACATGAACTTCATCGAGTTTAGTCGGCCCTTGCTCATGATTGCCTTCGCTTTTGACAGAGTCAGGAAGCCTTCGTGGCCGTGGTACTGGCCCATGCCGGAATGGCCGATGCCGCCGAAAGGAAGGTCGTCGATACCAACCTGAATCAGCGCCTCGTTGATGCACATCGAGCCGGAATGCGTGTGGGTTGCCACATGGTCCTGCAGCGCCCGGTCATGCGTGAACAGGTATAGCGCCAACGGACGCGGATGCAGGTTCACATAGTCCAGCGCTTCTTGCATGCTGTCATAGGGCAAGACCGGCAATATCGGCCCGAACAATTCCTTCTGCATGATCGTCATCTCGTCCGTCACCTGCGTCACCAGATGCAGGGGCATGCGAAAGGTCCCGTCGGTAATGGCCTCATCGCTCACCTTTTCTATGCGCGCACCCTTCGCTGCAGCATCCTTCAGCCAATGCTGCAGCAACTCATGTGCTCGTGCATTCACCACGCTGGTGTAATCCGCATTGCCGTTGATCGTGGGGTACATCCTGTTGAACGCGGCCCTGTAAAGATGGATGAAAGATTCGAGTTTGCCGCGCGGCACCAGCACGTAATCGGGCGCCACGCAGGTCTGCCCGCCATTCAACGATTTGGCGAAGCACAGGCGGTCCATGATGTCTTCCAGCGGAATGTCGCCGGCAATGATGGCCGGCGATTTGCCGCCCAGTTCCAGCGTGACCGGGGTCAGGTTCTCCGCCGCCGCGCGCATCACCAGTTTGCCGATCGGTGTGGAGCCGGTGAACAGCAGATGATCGAACGGAAGCCTCGCAAACGCGGCGCCGACATCGGCCTCGCCGGTCACCACCGCAACGTGATCCTCCGCAAAGCCCTTGCGCAGCATCTCCCCGACCAGTGCCGCAGTCCCCGGCGTCAGCTCCGACATCTTGATCATGGCCCGGTTGCCTGCAGCAAGCGCAGTCACCAGCGGCACCATGGAAAGGTTTACCGGATAGTTGAACGGCGAGATGATGCCGACCACGCCCAGCGGCTGGTAGACCACGCGGGCTCCGGCGGGCAGGAAATGCAGGCCCACGCTGCGGCGCCCGGGCTGCATCCAGCGGCGCAGGTGCTTCAGCGAATAGTCGATGTGATGCACCGCGGGCATGATCTCTGCCATGAGCGTTTCATCGACGGAATGCGACGTGAAGTCGGCGCTGATCGCTGCGGCAATGGAGTACCGGTGTTCCAGCAGCAACCTTTTGAGCGTCGAGAGATGCCGTCTGCGTTCGTCCAGGGTCGGCATCGGGGATCGGGCATAAGCCGCCTGTTGCTGTGCGAAGATGGATTCCATCCGTGCCAGAGCGGCTTGGGACGATACAGTTGCGGAGACGGGTGGCGTCATGGTGATCTTTCTTCTGCAATCGGAAACTGGATGAGCCGTGCTATTCTGACACGCCAGCATTGCTTGCGGTCGCAGTAAATGCGGTCTCGTTACACCTTGAACGTGCGCTGCAGCACAGAAGCTTTGGGCCGCAGGCACATAATCGCGACGTAGCCATTCTGGAGCGTACGACCAGGCCGCCGACCTGTGTTCCGGACGATATCCATGCTGACACCCCGTGCCGGCGGGGAATTCCAGGGCGCACTGTTTGACCTTCCTGAAAACACATTAAGGGGATTCAACATGAAACGTATTCTCGTTGCAGCAGCGATAGCCGTTCTTTACATAGCCACTCCGGCTGCCGCAGCCGACGTTGGCGTCTCCGTCAGCATTGGCCAGCCCGATTTCTATGGCCGAATCGACATCGGCGACTTCCCGCAGCCACAAGTGATATTTGCCCAGCCGGTGATCATCGAGCGGGGACCGATGCGCCCGCCGATCTATCTGCGCGTACCCCCGAGCCACGCCAGACATTGGAGCAGGCACTGCGGTGAATACAACGCCTGCGGCGAGCGTGTCTTCTTTGTGCAGGACAACTGGTACAAGCGCGAATACGTTCCGCGTTACCAGGAGCGGCATGGAAATCGCCATGACGGCGGCCGCAACGAACGCCGTGATGACGGCCGGGGCAACCAGGGGAACGACCGGCACGGCAGAGGCAATGACGAAGGCCGCGGCCACGATCACTAAAGAGAGCCGGTAGTTCAATCAGGCTCGGGACAGGCCGGCCTTCGGTCTGGCCGATGTGCGTTTAATCAATGCTGTCACTTATGTATCCGGAACGAACCGATGACTGACTCACAATGGTTCATGTTCGTAGGCGGACTATTGCTGTTCATGGGCCTTACTGCTTCCATCCTGAAACGTTCGGTGGTTACCTCCGCCATCATCTACCTGGCAGTGGGCGTGCTGGTCGGGCCGACCGCGCTCAATCTGTTTCATTTCAACCCGCTCAAGGAATCGGCGCTGCTGGAAGTGCTGACCGAAGTCGCGGTGTTGATCTCCCTGTTCTCTGCCGGCGTCAAAATGCCGGTGCCGTTCACCTTTGCCCGCTGGCGTGCGCCTATCATGCTGGCGACGGTATCGATGACCGTCACCGTCGCGACGGTCGCCGCTTTTGCCTACTATGTGCTGAATCTGCCATTGGGAGCGGGCGTGCTGCTGGGCGCGATCGTTGCGCCGACCGATCCGGTGCTGGCAACCGATGTGCAGATCCGCCATCCCGGAGACCACGACCAATTGCGCTTCACCATCACCTGCGAGGCCGGCATGAACGACGGCAGCGCGTTCCCGTTTGTGATGCTGGGGATGGGGATGCTGGGCCTGCATGAAATCGGCGATTACGGGATCAACTGGCTATTGCTGGATGTGTTATGGGCTACCGTGTCGGGCATCACCATCGGTGTTGTCGCGGGTGTGGCGCTCGCGCGTCTGGGCTGGAAGCTGCGCAGCAAGCCGCACAAGCACGAACTGATGGACGACTTCCTCGGCCTCGGCCTGATCGGCGTCGTATACGGGCTGACAACGCTGGTTAACGGCTGGGGATTCCTGGCGGTATTCTTTGCCGCCGTCGCACTGCGCCAGACCGAATTGAAACTGGCCGAGGCGGCCCGGGTAGCATTTGACAGCAGCAAAACCCAGCAATCCGCACGCGCAGCCGGAAAGGCGCAGGCCGAATTGGAACCGCCGGAAACCGTCAGCCAAGGATCTCTGGTATTCAAAGAACATCTGGAAAGACTTTCGGAAGTGATGCTGGTGCTATTGATCGGCGGATCGCTGTACCTGAACTCGTGGACCTGGGACGCGGTGTGGTTGGCGCTGTTCCTGTTCGTGATCGCACGCCCGGTCAGTGTCGTCGTCGGCCTGCTGGGCACGAACACGACCTGGCGCATACGCGGCATGACAGGCTGGTTCGGCGTGCGCGGGATCGGCTCGCTCTACTATCTGATGTATGCGATAGAGAACGGCTTGCCGGAAGCGCTGTCGCTGCAATTGATACAAATGACACTGATCGTCGTCACGCTCTCCATCCTTCTGCACGGCACCAGCGTCAAGCCGTTAATGGGACTTTTCTGGCGGCGCGGCAAATAGGGTCGACAGCATGGATTTCATGCTGAAATGAAAAGCGGGGCTAACGCTTCAGTCATTCAGCCACCGATCAAGCAGGCTGCGGGATTTGATTCCGAACTGCGCCTTCTGATTTCTTTATGTTCTTGTTGCCGGGAACCGTTCGAGTCGGGTACCTTTCGTCGTAACCGATCGCGCCACGTCGCCCATCCACATCAAACCATCATGTCCCACACCCAGTCCAGAACCGAAATCATCAACGTGCGCGGCTTGAGTTACTGCGTCCGGCATTGGGGCTCGCCCGACGCGCCGACCGTATTCTTTTTGCACGGCTGGATGGATTCCTCTCCCACGTTCCAGTTTGTCGTGGATGCGCTCAAACAATCGTGGCACATCATCGCGCCGGACTGGCGCGGCTACGGCGCATCGCAATGGCTGGCGAGACCTTACTGGTTCCATGATTACTATGCAGACCTCGATTGCTTGCTGGAGCACTACTCGGGCGACAAGCCGGTGCGCATCGTCGGCCACAGCATGGGTGCCAACATCGCCAGCATGTATGCGGGAGTGCGCCCCGAGCGAGTCGCACAACTCGCGATGCTCGATTTCCTCGGCATGAAACTGGAAGCGGATATCGACACACCGGCCGCGATGGCAAAGTGGATCAACGCCATTCGGGAGCAGCCGACAACGCGGATCTACGCGGATCATGCAGCGTTGGCACGGCGCCTGATGCTGGCCAATCCCCGCCTGGATATCAAGAAAGCGGCTTTCCTGTCCCGCGTGGTAAGCCGCATGCGCCCTGACGGCCAGATCGAGATGGCCTGCGATCCCTGGCACAGGATCCCGTCGCCGATCCCTTACCGGATCGAGGATTCCAAGGCGACCTGGCGCAAGATCAAGGCGCCCGTTCTGATGCTGGTCGCAGACAAAGGCTATGTGTACGATCGCCTGGGCAACGACCCGGATGAATATCGCGACCGAATCGGGAGTTTCACAAACGTGCAGGTTGTCACCATCACCGATGCGGGCCACAATGTTCAGCACGACCAGCCCGAACAGGTCGCATCGGCTCTGGAAGCATTCCTGCATAGAGACTAGCCCGGTAAAGGGAAGTGCTGATCAAATCAGCGCTTCCAAAATCATTCAGCAAGGAAAGTAAAAAGCAACCATGCCAAAACAAGAAACAAGTGAAACTGAAGTGACGCTCGCACTCTCCGAAAAAGAAATGGACGAGCTCGACAGCTTCCTGATGTCCGACGCTACGACAAATGAAGTCATGCTGCTGGATTGCCTGGATGGATTTCTGACCGCCATCGTTTCCGGCCCGGCAATGCCGAACCCAGGCGAATGGATCCCGCGAGTGTGGGGCCCGACAACAGAAGATGCGCCGACATTTGCTTCCGGGACGCAGGCAGAAAGAATCACCGGCCTGATGACGCGCCACCTGAATGCAATCGGCTGGAGCTTGCACCAGGACCCGGAACATTTCGAGCCCGTCTTTGATCTGCAAGTCTATGAAGGCGACGAGCGCGAATACATGGACGGTGAAATGTGGGCGCACGGCTACATGACGGGCATCAACATGCGGCGGGATAGCTGGAAGGCCTTATTTGAATCCAGCCACGGGCCAGTGGCATTGCGGCCGATCTACCTGTTGGGTGCAGCGGAAATCACCGAGGCAGAAGAAGAGTTGGTGAAGACACCGGCTCAGCGCGAAGAGCTTTCAAAACAGATCCCGGCGAGCGTCGGCTGGATATATAAATTCTGGGCGCCGCAACGTCGTGCTGCAGACAGCGCCAGTGGCAGGACCTCTGAAAATGAAAATCCAAAAATAAGCCGCAACGCACCTTGCTCTTGCGGCAGCGGCAGAAAGTACAAGAAGTGCTGCGGAGCATCCCATCAGGTTGAAGCCTGAGAAGGCTTAGCCGGAGTTTGTTCGCGCCTCCAATTGGCGAACGATATTTTTTCCGAAACTAAAGCCCCACTATTGTCGCCGCAGGATCGGCATTGCGTACCATATTCAATATCTGCATGCCCTGGATCGCATCAGGATCATACCTGACCATCATTGCATGGTGATGCGTATGAGAATCGAATTGCGCGCAATCGACCCCGAGACGCCCCTCAACCGTTCTTTCCAGAGCGCTCCTGCTTTGCGCATCCAGCTTGGGATGCACGTAGATCAACATATCTGCAGTGTTCATGATTTTCTCCTTGCGTTGATGAGAATCTGCGACAGCACAACAAAACTGCGTGGCATGCTCAGCCGGCCCAGCCGAACGAGGGATCGCTCGCATTGGGAGGGACGGGCACGCCCGCCAAACGCGATCCCTGGCTGACAGGCCCTTTCGGGAACAGCTCGTAAAGGTAGCGACGCCCGCCTTCATCGGCAAAATCCTGCGCCAGCATTTGCATGACGACGCGCGTATTCTCCGGACGTCCCTGCTCCCGATACAGGTTTCGCAGCGCATGGATTACGTGCCAATGCGCCTCGGTGAGCTCCCCGATCCCCTCGTCAAGCGCCAGTTGCTTGGCGATGAGCGGAGACCAATGTTCAAGGTCGTACATATGGCCTTCAGGATCAAAGCGGCCATTCGCCTGTTCATTAAGAACGTGATTGATATCGAGCATGGTGATCTCCTTCTCTTGATCTTGCAGAAACTGATTCAGCTAAACTCAGGTGAGTTCGCTGGTCCATTCATCCAGAGGCATGCGAAGTGGCGCGATCTTTCCAGGCGATCAACTCGGGATCGGCCAGCGCCATCGTAAATGCCATTGCCTTCGGAGCCTGAAAACGCGAGGCAAGGGATCCACTGGCAAGCGGTTGGGGAACATTGGGATTCTTCATGATTTACTCCTCGCCAAATCTCGAGGGGCATTCCGTCGTCGGACGGGACGGCGGGAGCCGTATCGGGAAATGATTGTTATATAGCCGACTGCCAATGTCAACAATACCACTCCTGTAAACGTCAGCTTCGGCAGCAGGCCGTATCCGCCAATAGTCAAGCCAAGGCGATTGCACTTCGGAATTTCGCAAGGCAATGTGCGCTGTCGCACAGAAGCTTCGGCTTGCAAGCACATAATCGCGGCGCAGCTTTTCTGAAACGCACAGCCGGGGCCGCGATCACTAAGAGGCCGGTGTACATAATTGAAAATATCATGCCGGCGTACGCACAAACAGACTGACGGATTTGGTTGTTGAAAAAACTCGATCCTGCTCCTTTATTACATGACTCTGTATTGCTTTGTTCATTTATTCATAGGAGCCAGCCATGAAAGCATTGGAACGCGTACCACTATTGTCGGCAGTCACCTTCATTGCGGTAAGCGTTCTTGGCATGCAACCGGTGTGGGCGGAGGAATCGATTTCAACCACTGGTGCAGGCACCGTGAATTCAAGCAATATTCAAATCGACAGCGACCACCCTGCAATGATCCCGGAACCGGCCGCGCAAATCGTCGCGGTCTCCGAGGCATACACAGGTAAGCCGCTCTACCAAATTGCGGACAAAATGATCTATGACCGCATGGTCAACAGAATTGCCCGGACCTATGGTGTGGAAAGCGCGCTGCTGCATGCGGTGATCTCGGTCGAGTCGCGCTACCGGCCCGCTGCGATTTCCAGGGCGGGCGCAATAGGGTTGATGCAATTGATGCCGAAGACCGCCAAGCGCTATGGCGTCGCCGATCCGCTTGACCCGATGCAAAACGTGCGCGGTGGCGCAAGATACCTGCGCTACCTGCTGAAGAAGTACCACAACGACAGAAATCTGGCGCTCGCCGCTTACAACGCTGGCGAGGCATCGGTTGCGAAATATGGCAACCAGATCCCGCCTTATCCGGAAACAACAGACTATGTGCCGCGTGTGATGGAATATTATCGAAGGTATCTGGTAAAGGGCTGAGTACCCAAGAATATCGTTTTGACCCTGTCGTTTAATTATTCCCACGGAAGTTCTCAATGTGTTTTTGTGCTGCGGCAAGTTTTACAGCGGGTGCCGTTCTGTCCCTTATCGGCGTGGCTACCCTGAGATTGACAAAACGCAGAGAAGAGATCTTCTTTGCGATGATTCCGCTCTTGTTCGGATTGCAGCAATTCATCGAGGGCCTGCTATGGTTGTCATTTCAGTTTGAAGGAAAGCTCCTCAACGTTGTCATGACGTATGCGTTCGTATTGTTCTCGCACGTCCTGTGGCCCGTATTTGTCCCGTTCTCCATCGGACACATGGAAACAGTCCCGTGGCGCAAAAAGGTGATCCGGGGATTTCAACTGACAGGCGTTGCGGTCGCCGCCTATTTGCTCTATTTCATCGTTCGCTATCCGATCATCTCAGAGATCCGCGAACATATCGTTTACGTCTTCCCGCATTTTCATATCCCGCCCGTCCTGGCTTTGTATATCGCTGCCACCTGTGTGAGCGCGCTCTTTTCCAGCCAGCGTATCGTCGTTCTTTTTGGTGTGCTGGCTTTTGTCCTGTTTGTGGTGGCGTTCTGGTTCTACTACGTCGCATTCTTTTCAGTGTGGTGCTTTTTTGCCGCGATACTCAGCGTCGTGATCTATCTGCATTTTCAGTTAAGGCATGTGCGGAGGTCATACATGCATTCGCTCATCGCATAATTGCCGATTACAAGGGGGCTGCCCCTTTGGCCCCAATCGTTCTGAATTACAAAAACAAAGCTGCCGAAACACCAAATCGCTCAGCCAAAGCTTTCACCTGACGAGCATTAAACCCGCGCCGACCAGAGAGCAACTCGGACACCATACCCTGGCTACCCAGTTCGGGTAGATCGACCTGACGCAAGCCATCGCGCTGCATCAGGTAACGTAGCGCATCCGCACCGGTTGCGGCGGCCGGCACCTTGTCTTTGGCCTCGTATTCGGCAACCAAATCGCCGAGGTATTCAACCAGACGCGCGAGCGGATGCTTTTCATCCGCGCCGCCCGCATCGATCGCCGCGTCCAGCGCCTCTACCAACAGTGCATACTCCTTTGCATTGCGCGCAGGTTGCAACAGCGGTGCAACGAAGCCCCAATGCTGTATTGCTGTTTTAGCTCGTGCGTTCATTTCAAACCTACCCGGCCGTATTACTTACGCGGCTACGTGTTGGTCCGGCTCCACCGAAAGTTTCATGCCTACCACCTTCAGCACGGCGAGCAGCGTTTTTAGCGTTGGGTTACCATTGGCCGAGAGAGTGCGATACAGCGATTCGCGACTGATACCTGCCTCGGCGGCAACCGCACCTAATCCGCCATATGCCTCGGCAACGGTGCGCAGTGCAAGTAGACCAGCTGCGCGATCATCGGGATCGTCGAGAGATTCCATGGCGGCTTTGAGATATTCGACAGCCAGTTCGCGATCTGCGCGCAGCTCGGCTACTTCAAGTTCGTGATGTGATACCGCAGCTTTAATTTTCTTGCTCATGTTTGCCTCCGCTTCCAATCTTGCCAATATTCCTTGGCGGTCTTGATATCTGCCGTTTGCGATTTCTTGGTGCCACCGCACAGCAAGATGACGACTGTCTGGCCATGCCGACCGAAGTACACCCGATACCCTGCACCAAGGTGCTCGCGCAATTCCAGCACGCCATCACCTACCGGATCACAGTCTCCAAAATTGCCGGCCTCCAGTCGTTTGAGGCGGACGCGAATCTTGGCCTGCGCTTGCTTGTCTCGTAGCGACTGCAACCAAGCGGTTATTGGCTCTGTGCCATCTTCAGTCTGGTATCGGAAGACTTCGATCATGGGCATAATGTAGCTTATAAGCTACTAATAATCAAGCAGGCTTATGGGTGACGGCTTCGATGGATGGAGATCAATGTAGTCTCCTTGATTATTGATTTGTCGGTACGGATCAAATGTGAACAGAGGGCGTGCTAGAAAGCCCGACGGATTAGGTTCCTGAAAACAATCCGAACCTGACTCCTTTGGCTATATTCCTTTGCTTTGCTATCCTTCGTGTACCAGCCGACGTTGGCGGTCGATTTTTTCAGGGCGCCTCTAATAATTCAAAGTTCTAAGCAAGACAAGGCGCGAGCAAAAAATTGCGACGCAGCATATGCAGTCATGACACGGTGCGGCGGAGCCGTCTGGTGCGGGAATGACCGCTGGCGCCATCTCCCGCAAACGGCTGCTTTGCAGTAACGTGTCGATGGCGCTATATGTAAAGAGCAATTTTTTGTGAGCAACGTAGTATTGCGACAAAACGCAGTTTCAGTGAAGACTAATCTTTAGGTTATGTCGTAACTAAAATTTGGATTATTAGGGGTGCCCTTCATTGAGTTCGGGAGAATGCATGCGTGTCGGCTACTTGCTGTTGGGATTGATTTTGTCCGCTTGCGGGGGAGGGAGCGTAGGGTCGCCGGTGAGCAGCAGCCCGGTTATGGATTTCAGTGTGAGCACAACACCAGCCAACTCAACGCTGAGTACGCCTTTCATGGGGCACACCAAGGTGATGGTGGGTTTCTCGGGAAGCAGCACTTCTGGCGACTCGGCACCTTTCGACATGCAGTACCAATATCTGAATTCGGCCAGCTTCAGCACCTATGACCACGCAGGGTGCATGAGTGGCACGGTGCCCGTGTCATCATGCTCCTGGTGGGGAGCCTGGCAGGAGAATATCCCGCAACGCGGTTTGTTCGCGACGCGCTTTATCAGCACGGCCAAGGCACGCACCTGGAACTCCGTGTCTCGTCCGCAAATTCCGTATTTCACCTATTACATGGTATTGCCCGCTTCCGGGCTGAGCGAAGGGCCATCTCCCACTGGAGAAACGGCTGCGCTGAACGACCAGACATTTTTGACCACCTATTTCGACGATTGGCGTTTCCTGTTGCAGAAGATCGGCACCGAAAAAGCCATGCTGCACATCGAGCCCGACCTGTTCGGCTACCTGAAAGCCAGAGCCGACACGACTACGGGCCTGCCTAGCGCCATTCCCGCCAAGGTGACAGCGAGCAGCCGAACTGACTGCAGCACGGGATATACCGACGATGCCGCCGGCTTTGCCAAGTGCATGATCCACATGGTGCGCATCTATGCGCCCAACGCCACGGTGGGCCTGCATTTCTCACCCTGGACCTATACCAATGCGGGTGATGCCACATCCTGGGCCAACTTCATGCTTGCCATGGGCGCTGCTGATGGCGACTTCCTGGTGACAGACCCCAGCGATCGCGATGCCGATTGGTACCTCCTGGTGAAGGGGCAGCCAGGGCATGACTGGGATGTCACCAAGATGACCGCCTTCTTGCAGTGGACGAAGGATGTTTCGACGGCCGTGGGCAAGCCATTCTTTCTCTGGCAACTGCCACTGGGCAACTCCTACCAGAACGACACCTACCAACACTACAAGGACCACCGTGTGGAGCTGCTTTTTTCCCACATCGCAGAAGTGCGCGATGGCCATGTGGCGGGCATGCTGTTCGGCAGCGGCGAAACTGCACAAACCTATGTGGAGTCGGATGGAGGCCTGCTGATTGGAAAGACAAAGCAGCACTACATCAGCCGTGGCGGCGACTAGTTCGCTGAGTCCAAGTGATGGGGCGGTTGGCGCTGCCAGACCTTGAGAAGAATCAAAGGGGCTAGGCTCAATATGGTTTCCCGAAAAATCAATTCGAGCCTGGCTCCTTTGAGTTAGAAAATGGCTGCGTAGAAATTAGGGCGCTGTCCCTGATTATTTCGCTGAAAAGCCTGAGGGTTTTGGTCGCTGGGAATAACTCGAGCCTGGCCCGTTTAATTTGCGTGGTCTGTCCCCAATTACTTGCGAATTGATTTGAAGAAAGGCATGGCTGAAAAGAAATCGACTCCTGTACCTTTAATTTGAGTTCTCTTATTCGATGCTCGCAGCAAGTACCTTGGCGTATTCAGTAGACACTATTTCCCAGTTCTTCCGTAGCATCTGCAACGAGTGTTCAGTGGCATTCACGAGGCTATCTCTGGGATTGCGGCCGGATGGGGCGTTTGTTTGAATTAGTGGCTGGCTATTTGCTGCATCGCGTAGCGAATGCAAGAAAGAATTGGATGGCGTACTGCCCCCAGAGAAAGGCGTTTTTCTAAAATACTGAATGATGGCATCGAAGAATGAATGGTAGTCAGCAAGTGATTTATCTAAGCGCATCGTTTTCGCATGCTCAATTATTGCTCTACGCTCTGCCTCTTCTTCTAACCGACGTGATTCGAGTAAATCCGCAACTGTGCTCAAGGGGGAGCCTGAGGCGAGTTCTTTCCGAGCTGTCTCGAATATGGATAAATAGTCTTGGTGAACTACCTTTAGAGCAAGGTACGTGGGTTCAATTAGGATTTTGAATTGCCGTGCCCTTCGCTCGTTGCGATACTGGAGGAGTTCTGTGATCTTTTCTGTGAGTTTTATAACGCTATCCAGCATATGAATCCCTCTCGTAGTTCTTATTGCCCTGATTGTTTGAAAATCCATTTTCCTGTCTAAGGCTTCGAAATGGGGCAGCATCAAATTGCCTTCCTCACTCTTGCCGAGTATCTATGAAGGCAAGAAAATAATGCGACGCTAACCCCTTTAGCCTCCGCGACGGTTTTGGTTGCAGCAAACAATCCGAACTTGGTCCCTTTAATCGGCCCCCTTTAACTCCTTTAACTACTTTAGCTCATAACTTTATCGATTTCGCCTACTTGATAGTTCTATGCGCTGTGTTTCGGTCGAGAACATGCCGAACTGAACTAAATGTATCTTCTTGGCTTTGCACCAGGGTCGCAAAATCGTAGTAGTTGGCAGCGAAATTTGATAGATGCCACTGATTTTCAAGATACGATTTAAAACAATCTGCCTTCTGATATCGATCTTCAATCTCGAACGAAGCCGCTAACTTTGAAATTTTTTCTCGAGCTTCCCGATTAAAAATAGGCGTGTCTGTTGAAACGGCATCAAGAAAAGCAAACGAACCAGTCCAGAATCTTATGTGGTAGATCCCCACGGATGTCGCTCTGAAATGGAACTGTTCGGGCGGTTCATGATCATCCACCTGTAGCTCTCGATAATGCGAATGAGGCGTCTCTATTAGACGCTTGGTGGCCAGCCGCCGCAGTGTGCAACGTATTTGATCATCAACAAAACCATGGCGGACCATCTCGGACATTATTTCTTGCCCATTTACAAAGCCATCATTATCCAAAACACCAGAATTCGAACTTAGGAATGCCACAATTAGACTGGCTAAGAAATGCTCCCTCGGATCAGCCGTACTGACGTCAAAAATATTGCACGCCAAAAAGGAAGATTGTGAATTGAAGTATGCATATTCACCTAGTAGTGCATGTTTGGTGAATTCATGAAGAGGAATTTTATAGGTACCAGTTTCTTCCTCTAGTCGAACTATCTTCCGGGAATCAACATTGGGACTGCCAAAGAAACCAGTTATTAGCTCGATAACTGCGCGTGTATTTCCGCCAGTTATATTGCTTAGAAACTGCTTTATCGGTTCGCTGTTACGAATAGATCTTAATGTGGCGTTAAGAAAAGATACAACGCTGCCAAGGTGTAATCGGATACCTGACAAAGCAGTTGGCTCTACTTTTCCCTCGGCAACACGAGCTGCAAAAATTAGACGTTTTTGCACAACTTCATCCGCTGGTGGTGGGGAAATTGTAAGAATTTTATTCTGATAGGCAGATAGTGCACCAGTCGTTTTGGAGAGATAAAACGTGCTTGGTCGTAATGCGACAAACACTAGGAGATTCCGAGATGCTGCGAGCTCTTGGGCTATTAGGGAGGCTTCCTGTTGAACAGCAAATGAGCGTTGGTCTGCGTTATCAAGCACAAGAATGATTTGCTTATTGCGGCCACGCGCCAAATGCCCAAGCGATGCTTGAAGATGTCTATCACGGTTGCAAATCTTGTCAGAAAGAAAAGCAATCTTTTCTCTCCGATATGCGTTTTCATCGATGCTCTTTAATCCACCTTTAACGCTGGTATCGAAATCCAACAAATCCTTGTGATAAATCGCGTTGGCAAAATCAGCAGAATCGATGTCAACACCATACTTGTTCTTTAATACGAATGGGATTTCAGTTAGCACAAAGGACTTTATATCAGTAGCTAAATTCGCTTTGGTACCTAGGTTAAGATGGATAAAGTAGGTGTTGGCCTTCTCGGTACTTTCAAGACTTTCAAAAAGATTTTCAAAGAAAGATGTTTTACCCACGCCGACATCGCCAATAACGACTATAGGCCGAGATCCAGTAGAGCCTGCTAATGCGGGGTCTGTGAGTTTCAGCTCACCTGCATTATCTATTGTGGTTGCCGCTTCTAGCGATGAGGGAACTACCCCATCCTCGCTAACGCGTCTGTATCGTGCGGAAATAATATTCTTGCTTAGCAGCAAGTGCCTATTATTTGCCTCAATGGGTACATAACATTCCTCATAGAAAGAAGATTTTAATTTTGGGTTGTCTTCAATTTCCTCAAGGAGGAGTGCAGATAGTGATCTAAGGTCTTCTTGAAACGCATTTCTATAGCGATATTTTAGTGGTTCAGGAATAGAGGTAGATGCCTTTGGTGGAATTCTAGGATTGCGGTGCAACGATAAATCTCTATAGGCACAGTTTTCTGTTATACCCTCGGGTGATAGTAATTTCCAAAGAAGCGGAAAATATTCCACATAGGAGCTGAAGCCATTAAAAAAATAGCACTCGCCCTCAAGCGGTGCCTGGCCTGGTACGATCGCTTGAAAAATCGCGAGCTGGGGGCCATTACAAACTATCGCTATTTGTGCTCCATGAATAGCGCAATACGGAATTACTTGGTGGACAACTTCTTTGAAATTCTTTGATGATAGGAGCAATGGTTGAATCTTGCGTACAACAGTAGGGTTGCCAGTGGGTGGAATTTCAAAGAGCTTTGCTTCCCTTTTTGCTTCTAACACTGCCTTCGGTGGATGCCCTAATAGATAATCTGACTTGCCACCGAGTTCGTCGGAGTTCTCCAACTCGACGTCGGGCTTATCCCAACCTAGGCACTCAGTAAGCATGCGATCAATGAACTGAAAACGATTCTGTGCTTCATTCCAATGAGGGCTGTCGATTGGAAAAGATTCAATCAAAGCCTGAAGTCGTTTCTTTCCCTCAGTAAGTTCAAAAAGTGCCTGCATATTGAATTTTCTCCCTCACTAAATGCTTACTGTTTGGCTTCGCAATATTAAGAAACGAATATGCACGCTTATGATTGTCCAAGCAAATACTCTGTGACAGATGAAAAAAAGTTAAGGTGCCAGCTCTTGAATCACATTCTCAGATCTACCGGTCAAATTTTAGCGCCTTCAACTTACTCTCAACCACCTTCCCAGCCCTGGCCCTTGCCCCAAAGTAGTCCTTCAACTCTTTCCCGCCAATATGCAACTGCTGCACCTTGCTGCCCGCCGTGCCGCTCAAGTTAAGCGCCGGTGAATTCACTACCGTGCAAGCCGTCAGCTCGTCGCCCTCTTTCAAGTCGATCAGCATCATGCCTTTGCCGCCGCCTTGCAGCAGTTTCAGTTCGGAAAGCACGAACACCAGCAGCCTTGCGTTCTTGCTCAGCACGGCAACGAGTGAGTTCTGCGTCGGGGCCAGGATGACGGGCGGCAGGATGGTGTCTTCCTTCACGCTGATGAACTGTTTGCCCGCCTTGTTGCGGCCGACCATGTCGCCGAGGAAGCAGGGGAAGCCGTAACCCGCGCTGGTGGAAATGAGCACGGGGGTTTCAGTCTTGCCGCAGAAGGCGTGCGCGATCTTTGCGCCGGGGGCGAGTTCAATGAAAGTGGCCAGCGGTGCGCCGTCGCCGCGGCCGGAGGGCAGCGACGAGACGGGGATGCTGCACACGCGGCCGTTGCTGCAGATGACGATGCACTGGTCGGTGGTGCGGCATTCATAGGTGGCGGCGATGCTGTCGCCGTCCTTGAAGGCGATGCTGGTCGCGTCGATGCCGTGGCCCAGTCTTGTGCGCACCCAGAAGCGTTGCGAGATGAACACCGTCACGGGTTCGTCGCTCACTTGCGCGGTTACCTTGGTCACCTGCGCTTCTTCGATCAGCGTGCGGCGCTCGTCGCCATAGGTCTTGGCATCGGCTTCGATCTCGCCCACTACCAGCTCGCGCAATGCATCTTCGCTATCGAGCACGCGCTTCAGTTCTTTGGCTTCGGCCTTCAGCGCCTTGATCTCTTTCTCGATCTTGATGCCTTCCAGACGCGCCAACTGGCGCAGACGGATTTCCAGGATGTCTTCGGCTTGCCGTTCGGAAAGTTCGAAGTGCGCCATCAAATCTTCTTTGGGATTGTCCGAGCCGCGGATCAGCGCGATCACCTCGTCGATGTTCAGGTAAACGATCATGCGCCCGGCGAGGATGTGCAGGCGGTCGTTGACCTGGTCCAGTCGATGTCCGCAACGGCGCGTGACGGTGCGCAGGCGGAACTCCACCCATTCGCGCAGCACCTGCGTCAGCGACTTCTGCTGCGGACGTCCGTCCAGACCGATCATGGTGAGGTTGACCGACACCGAGTTCTGCAGGCTGGTGTGGGTGAGCAGCACCGCCATCATGTCATCCGGATTCAGCTTCGATGTCTTGGGCTGGAACACCAGACGAATCTTCTGCGATTTGTCCGATTCATCCGCCACCGCATCCAGCACCGAGAGGATGAGCTGCTTGTTCTGTACTTGCTCTGGTGTGAGCGATTTCTTGTTGGCCTTGACCTTGGGGTTGGTCAGCTCGTCGATCTCTTCCAGCACCTTCTGCGCCGAGACGCCGTGCGGGAATTCGCTCACCACCACCTGCCACTGGCCGCGCGCCAGTTGCTCCACGGTCCAGCGCGCGCGCATCTTCAGCGAGCCGCGTCCCGTGGTGTAGGCATCGCGGATGTCCGCGTCGGAAGAGATGATCTGTCCGCCGCCGGGGAAGTCGGGCCCGCTGATGTAAGACAGCAGCTTGTCGTCCTTGAGGTTGGGGTTCTTCGCCAGCGCGACTGCGGCCTTGGCGACTTCTTTCAGATTGTGCGAAGGGATCTCGGTCGCCATGCCCACCGCAATACCGGATGCGCCGTTGAGCAACACCATCGGCAGGCGCGCAGGCAGCATCGCCGGTTCCTGGAATGCGCCGTCGTAGTTGGGAATGAAATCCACCGTGCCCATGTCCAGCTCGGACAACAGAAGATCCGCAATCGGCGTGAGCCGGGCCTCGGTGTAACGCATCGCTGCCGCATTGTCGCCATCGCGCGAACCAAAGTTGCCCTGGCCATCCACCAGCGGATACCGCATCGCAAAATCCTGCGCCAGCCGCACCATCGCCTCATACGCGGAAGAGTCGCCATGCGGATGGTACTTACCCAGCACATCGCCGACGACTCGCGCCGACTTCACATGCTTGTTGCCGTGCGTGAGGCCCATGCGCAGCATCGAGAACAGGATGCGCCGCTGCACGGGCTTTTGTCCGTCGCAGACTTCAGGGAGAGCGCGGCCTTTGACGACGGAGACGGCGTATTCGAGATAGGCGCGTTCGGCGTAATCGGCGATGAGGACTTCGTCGCTGTCGGGGAGCTTGGCGAGCGGGGCGAATTCGCGCTTGCCGCCGGAGCTGGATTCAGCGGGGGCGGGGGCTTCGATTTCGGGTGTGTCTTGTGGTTCGTTTTCGTTCATGGTCATTCGTTGTTGGTGCTGTGTTAATTAGTTAGTGACGCATAACTTCTTTGTCGTCATTCCGGCGAAGGCCGGAATCCAGTGTTTTTAATCAACTGGACACCGGCCTTCGCCGGTGTGACGAATTTCTCCCTTCCGCAGTCCCGCTCGCGGGGAGGGACTAAGAAATCTGTTCGCCCAATGTCCTTCAACCCCGTTCGTCCTGAGCTTGTCGAAGGATTGAACGGCGCTCAGTTCGTACTTATCAAAGTGCTGGCAGATTTAGTCATGTTTCCTATTTATTCCGATCATGGTTCGACATAACCAGCGACTTGCCCGCTTGCGGGCTTAGTCGAATGGCTAGTAGTTCCATCAGGTTCGCCACGAACGAACTTTGCGCTTCAATCTTCATTCCGGTGTGCTCCGCGATTCCCAATTCCGTTCGTCCTGAGCTCTCTAATCCCGTTCGTCCTGAGCTTGTCGAAGGAAGGAACGGCGCTCAGAACTGGCTTATCAAAGTGCTGGCCAAATAATATGTTTCAATTCAATTCATTCACGGTTCGGCGTTTGCGCCTAATCAATTCCGCTAGTCCTGTGCCTGTCGGCGCGCCGTTCAATCCTTCGACAAGCTCAGGACGAGCGGTGGAACAGGCTGGCTGTTATTCCGTTCGTGGTGAGCCCTTCGACAGGCTCAGGACAGGCTTGTCGAACCATGAATGGAATACATCAAATATCCACCTCAACCTCATTCCCGTGATACTCCAGCCACGCACGGCGGGTCGAAGCTTCCTGCTTGCCCATCAGCATGTTGAATATCCCCATCGTGGATTTGAACGAGGCCAGATCCGCCTTCACACACAGCGCACGCCGCGTATCCGGATTCAGCGTTGTATCCCACAGCTGCTCCGGACTCATCTCGCCCAAGCCTTTAAATCGCGAGATGGACCAGCTGCCTTCGCGGACTTTTTCCTTTCGCAACCGGTCGAGGATGCCGTTCATCTCGGCTTCGTTCAGCGCATAGACCTTGCTCGCCTGCTTCTTGCCATGCGCGGGCACGTCGATGCGGAACAGCGGCGGTTGCGCGATGTAGATCTTGCCCGCTTCCACCACCTTGTAGAAATGTCGGTAGAACAGCGTGAGCAGCAGCGTGGAGATGTGCGAACCGTCCACGTCGGCATCGGCCATGATCAGGATGGCGTTGTAGCGCAGGCCGGAGAGGTCGACGGTATCCGTCGGCGCGTGCGGGTCGACGCCGATGGCGACGGCGATGTCGTGGATTTCGTTGTTGGCGAACAGGCGGTCTTTCTCCACCTCGAAGGTGTTCAGCACTTTGCCGCGCAAGGGCAGCACGGCCTGGAATTCCTTGTTGCGTCCCTGCTTGGCGGAGCCGCCGGCGGAATCGCCCTCGACCAGGAACAGTTCGGTGCGGGTGGAATCGCTGGAGCTGCAATCGGTGAGTTTGCCGGGAAGCACGGCGACGCTGGAGCCTTTTTTCTTTTCCACTTTTTGCGCCGAGCGCAAACGCGCTTGCGCCTGCTGGATGGCGAGTTCGACGATCTTCTTGGCCGAGTCGATGTGCTCATTCAGCCACAGGTCGAGCGGGTCCTTGATCATGGAGGAAACCAGGCGCAGCGCTTCGCGCGACACCAGCTTCTCCTTGGTCTGTCCCTGGAACTGCGGGTCCAGCACTTTGGCCGAGAGCACGAAGCTCGAGCGCGAGAACACATCTTCCGCGACCAGCTTCACGCCCTTGGGCAGCAGGCCGTGCAATTCGGCGAACGATTTCACCGAATTGAAAATACCTTCGCGCAGGCCAGACTCATGCGTGCCGCCGGAGGGCGTGGGGATGAGGTTGACGTAGGACTCGCGCACCACGTTGCCTTCGGCACTCCAGGTGAGCGCCCAGGTTGCGCCTTCGCCTTCGGCAAAGCCGCTGTTGTCGTCCTTGCGTGCGAATTTTTCCTGCAACAGGATGGGCGTGGTCAGTTCGAATTCGGAAAGCGATTCGGCCAGATAGCCGCGCAGGCCGTCGGCATAGGTCCACGATTTGGTCTCGCCGGTCTTTTCCAGGTTCAGCGTGATGGTGACGCCGGGCAGCAGCACCGCCTTGGAGCGCAGCGAGTGCTCGAACTGCGCGAGGTTGACGTTGGGTGCGTCGAAATATTTGGGGTTGGGCCAGGCGCGTACGGAAGTGCCGGTCTTGGTTTTGGGGCAAGAGGCGGTCTTCTTCAGCGGCGCTTCGGCCACGCCTTCGATGAAACGCAACTCATGCTGGCCGCCTTCGCGGAATACCGTGACCTCGACCTTCTTCGACAGTGCATTGGTCACCGCAACGCCCACGCCGTGCAGGCCACCGGCGAACTGGTAGGCACCGCCTTTTTCCTTGTCGAACTTGCCGCCGGAGTGCAACACGGTGAATGCGACCTCGACCACCGAGCGGCCTTCTTCCTTGTGGATGCCCACCGGGATGCCGCGCCCGTCGTCAGAAACAGAGATGGAGCCATCGGCGTGTGCCGTGACGACGATGTTTTTCGCGTACCCAGCGAGCGCTTCGTCGCAGGCGTTATCCACCACCTCGGCGATGATGTGGTTGGGCGATTCGAGATTGGTATACATGCCGGGGCGCTGCCGCACCGGCTCCAGACCGCGTAAGACTTTGAAACTTGCTTCGTTGTAAGTAGCCATTATCTGATTGATTGGTAACTGGTATTTCCGTAACAGGGTGCCGTTTGGCGGCCTATTTTACCGGACAGAGTAACAGAGAGACGAGTCCCCTTCGCTATTGTCGGCATAACCGGTCGTCGGTTTGATCCTCAGGGCGCGCTTGTATTTGGTGCGCATCGAAAGCAAGAAAGCCGGCATTGAGCCGGCTTGTCTCGGGGTATCGCGTTTTAAAATCTATTTATGGGTGGGTCGTGGCCAGGCTTTGCTCGAACCTCACCAGTTCCTCGATCTTGGCTCTCTTGGCGCCGGCCAGATCATTCGCGGGCATGGGCATGGAACCCCAGTTGCCGGATCCGCCTTTGGATACTTTCATCACGAGCCCTTCGATCAGCGGGTATTCCTTGCCCCTGTAGGTATAGGTGGTGACGCCCTTGCCTGTGTATCTGTTGGCCACGTCGCGCCATGCCGGACCGACTACCTTGTGGTCGATCGCGTGGCAGGCAACGCAGTTGAGTTCTTTTGCCAGCGGCGGCATATCTACTGCAAGGGTATTGCCGGCGATCATGATTGCTGCGGTTGCTGCCATGCTTACGATGATGGATTTCATTTTTCCCCCTAAGAAATATTTCTACTAAACCAGGCAACGGTTAAGGATGTGGCAGCTTCGTTGATTCAGACATCCGGGCATCAACTTTTTTAGCTGGCAAACATATAACGTCTATCCTAAAAGATTGTTGACGAATCTGCTTGGTTGTTTCACAACAAATCAGAATTTTCGTCCGACTTTAACCTTCCTTTAACATTGGCCTGAAGTTTGCCGCCTGTTTCCGGCATCGGCTGTCATCGTGACCTGTGCTGTATAGCCTTATGCAGGCTTTGCTGATAAATTTTGGACCTGACGGCTCCGGATGATTTTGATGTCATTAATAACCTGCAAGAAATGCAAGAAGATCGTCGACTCAAGTGCCGAGTCCTGCCCCTATTGCGGCGAGAAAAATCCGGGTGGCGCGCAGGGCGAATGGAGTACGCAGCCAGGGGTTTTCAGATACGCGGGAATCGGATTGATCGTTCTGGCTGTGCTGCTGATTTTTCTTTTCTTTTGGTCGCAAGATCGTGATCTGTCCAACGGCACGAACCCGGGTGAGCCTTCCGATGACCATAGGGCTGACGTTTCGCCAGTCCCTTCAAGTTGTCGGGACTCCGAGTGTCCGGCAGGAACGAAAGCCGTGACCTACGCGACGCAGCAGGAACCGTTCTACCTGTGCAAAAGCAGCGAGCTTTCAGAGTACGCAAACTTTGTCCTGGGTGTGATGGTCAAGCAGGCACTGTATGCGGAGGTCGCGCCGTCAATATCCGGCAAGACCGGCGAGCCTGCAGCCGAGGGCGACGATAAATTGCTGCTGGACAAATACCGTGCGAAAGCGGGTGTTTCGTCGTTCGAAGAAGCCATTTCAAAATGCTACAAAGGCAGGCGGGACATGAAAGTGGTTGTGCTGTACAGCCCGGCCGACAGCGGCAGCATCTATGTCGCCGCGGAGGACGACCAGGGCAAGCTCTGGCTGCCCAAGGCGAGGCTGTTCAGGCAATAAATGGCCTGGTGTGCCCCGCCTTATTTCAGTTTTTCCTTGTTCAGGAACGGGGTGATGAGATCCATGGGCAGCGGAAATATGATGGTCGTGTTCTTGTCCGCGCCAATCACCGTCAGGGTTTCCAGGTAACGCAACTGAATTGCCTGCGGTTCCTGCGCCAGTATCTTGGCTGCCTGATACAACTTCTCCGAAGCCTGCAATTCGCCCTCGGCATGTATGACTTTCGCACGCCGTTCACGTTCTGCCTCGGCCTGTCTGGCGATGGCCCGTATCATGGATTCGGTCAGGTCGACCTGCTTGATCTCGACGTTGGCGACCTTGATCCCCCATGAATCGGTCTGCGCATCCAGCGCTTCCTGTATGTCCTTGTTCAACTTTTCCCGCTCCGCCAGCATGTCGTCCAGTTGATGCTTGCCCAGTACCGAGCGCAACATGGTCTGTGCCAGTTGGCTGGTGGCATTGAGGTAGTTCTCGACCTGGATGATCGCTTTTTGCGGGTCGATGACGCGCAGATATACGACCGCGCTGACTTTCACCGAAACGTTGTCGCGCGAGATCACATCCTGGGTCGGCACCTCGAGCACGATCGTCCGAAGGTCGACCCTGACCACTTGCTGGATACCGGGGATGAGGACGATCAGTCCCGGTCCTTTCACCTTCCAGAAACGTCCCAGCATAAAGACAACGCCGCGCTCATATTCGCGAAAGATCTTCAGGCTTGAGAACGCCAGCAACGCGAGCAGCAACACAACAACGCCAAAACTCAAATTCAGGTCCATGTCATTCTCCTTATCGAAAGTGTCAGCAAAAAAATGATTATTGATCTTTCCATAATTAATTACACAAAATTTGTGAACTATCGTCATTCCGGCGAAGGCCGGAATCCAGTCAGAAAACAAATTCCTGCAACGCGGGACAAAAGCTAAAAGCATGTTGAATAAACCCGCTGGATTCCGGCCTTCGCCGGAATGACGAGATAACAGGTTTCGTGTGTTGTCACCAATTATGGAAACCTCAATAAGTCTGTTTCTCTCCCTTCGGGAGAGAGTACTTGTTCGGTATTTATCCGATCATTCATACCTGCCTTTCCGGCTCCACCTCCAGAATCAGCCCGTTCATGCGAACGACCCTGACACGTTGTCCTTGGCTCAGCGGCTGCTTGCTTGCGATGCGCCAGCGTTCGCCGTGAACCCGTGCCCATCCATCCTTGCCGTCGAAGTCTTCCAGTACTTCGCCGATACCTCCGATCAGTTCTTCCCTGCCGCTAACGACAGGGCGACTTCGCGCCTTGAGCGCCATGCCGACTGCAAAGAAGATGAACAGCGCGCAGGCGAAGGCGACCGGCAAGATCACCGACCACGGAACGCCATATCCCGAGACGTCGGTATCGATCAGCATCACCGAGCCGAACACGAATGAGGCGATGCCGCCGATGCCGAGGATACCGAAACTGGGCACGAACGCTTCGGCGGTCATGAAGGCGATCCCGAGCAGCATGAGCACCAGCCCGACATAGTTGACCGGCAGCACCTGAAAGGCGAACAACGCGAGCAGCAGCGAAATGCCGCCGATCACGCCGGGCAAGATGAAACCCGGATTCGAGAATTCGAAAAAGATTCCGAGGACCCCCGCGAGCATCAGCAAATAGGCCAGACTCGGATCCGCGATGGCAGACAACACGCGATTACGCCAGTCCGGTTCCAGCGTGACGATGGCGGCTCCGGTTACATTCAGTGTGCGCTCTTCATTCAACACCTTCACTTTGCGCCCGTCCAGTTTGCGCAGCAGGTCGGGTACGTCGTCGGCGACCACATCGATGACCTTGAGCTTCAGGGCTTCGGCCGCAGTCAGGCTCACGGCTTGCCGTACCGCCTGTTCCGCCCATTCGACGTTGCGGCCCCGCATCTGCGCCAGGCTGCGGATGTAGGCCGAGGAATCATTGACCAGTTTGTGCTCCATTGCGGAAAGCGGCGCGGCTGCGACACCGGATGCCGGTTTTGACTTGTCGTCCTTTTGCGTTTGATCGCCCGATCCCGGCAGGCCGCCGATACCGATCATGACGGGCGTGGCTGCGCCCAAGTTGGTGGCGGGCGCCATCGCGGAAATATGGCTGGCGTACAGGATATAGGTTCCCGCACTCGCGGCCCTGGCGCCGTCGGGTGCGACAAAGGCAACAACGGGAACCGGCGAAGCGATGACCTGCTTGATGATCTGGCGCATGGACGTATCCAGCCCGCCCGGCGTGTCCATCTTCAGCACGACCAATTGGGCCGATTCGGCTGCGGCAGATTTCAGGCCGCGCACAATATAGTCGGCGGTGCCGGGACTGATCGCGCCGTCCACGTTGAGTACGACCACTACAGGTGCAGATGCAGCCGGACAAGTCCCGGCGATCAAGAACAGGCCGGACAACAGCAGCGCAATAACCTTGCTCATGATGTGCTCCTCGGGAAGCCATCGTTGACGAATTCAAAGCATGCGCCAGCAGGGCGGGATTATCAATACATGATGCCGATGATGTTTGAATTCCTTGCGCCGGCTGCTAGGATGATCCAATTGTAGGAGTACCGATATGGTCGACCCGTCTTCTTCCAACCTGAAAACATTGCACCTTGTGATCCATGGTCGCGTGCAAGGCGTGTTTTTTCGCCAGTCGATGCAATACGAAGCACAGAGTCTGGCGATCTGTGGCTGGGTGCGGAACCGCAGCAACGGGACGGTGGAAGCGGTGGTGCACGGCGATGCCGGTGCGGTCGACGCGATCGTGAACTGGGCGCAGCGAGGCCCGCAACTGGCGCAGGTGGAGCGGGTCGATATCGATCCGACAGATGGCGATTACACCAATTTCGAGATCATCAATTGAGCATGAAGACGATACTCATCACCGGGGCGACCGACGGCATCGGCCTGGAGACCGCGAAGGCACTGGCGCGGCAGGGACATGAACTGGTGCTGCATGGGCGCAACCAGAAAAAGGCGAGGAGTGCCATGGATGCCGTGCATGCCGTTGCGCCCAATGCGCCATTGGAGACGGCCTGCGCCGATCTGGGCGACCTGGCTGCCGTGGCGCGCATGGCACAGGACTTGTCAGCGCGTCTGCCGCGGCTGGATGTGCTGATCAACAATGCCGGCGTTTACATGACCGAGCGCAAGATTTCGCGCGACGGGTTCGAGATGACGCTGGCGGTGAATCATCTTGCACATTTCCTGCTCACCAACCTGCTGTTGCCGCTGCTGAAGAAGTCGGATGCACCGCGCGTGGTCACGGTTAGCTCGATGGTGCACAAGAACGGGCATCTCGTGTTCGAGAACATGAACGGCGGAAAAAATTTCGACGGCTATCAGGCTTATGCCAATTCGAAACTGGCCAACATGCTGTTTGCGAACGAACTGGCGCGGCGCGCTCCCTGGCTGACTTCGAACAGCCTGCACCCGGGCGTGGTCGGCACCAAGCTGCTGCACGCGGCTTTCAGCATGCAGGGGGACTCGGCGGCCACAGGTGCACGCACGTCCGTGTATCTGGCGACTTCACCGGAAGTGGAAAAGGTGACGGGAAGATATTTCAGTAATTGCACTGCGGCGACGGCAGCGGCGCAGGCGCTGGACCAGCAACTGGCGCAGCGCTTGTGGGAATGGTCTGAGCAGGCGGTAAAAGCATATGTGCCGGAACTGAATTAGGGAAATGCCGATTAAGTCCGTTCGACCTGAGCTTGTCGAAGGGCAAATTCCGCAACAATGTGATTGTGTGTCGTCCTCCATTCATGGTTCGACAAGCTCACCACGAACGGAGGACTTAATCGGCGTTTCCTTAGATCCCTGCCGGGATCAGGCAGCCAGTTCATATACACGTTGCGAACGCTGGATATCGAAGTCCTGGTGTTCGCCCAGCGCAACCGCACCGTGCCGCTGCAGTTGGGCGACCAGTGCCGGGATCGCGTCCGCGCTTATGCCGTAGCCCGAGAGCCGTGTCGGCACTTGCAACGATTCGAAGAAACGGCGGGTGTGCTCGATGGCCTGGTCGATGCGCGCATCCGCGCTGCCGTCGTGCAGTCCCCAGACACGATCGGCATACTGCAATAATTTCTCGCGCTTTTCCTCGCGCCGCATCTGCAGCATGGCGGGAAGGATCACGGCCAGGGTCTGGGCATGGTCCAGCCCGTGCAGCACGGTGAGTTCGTGCCCGAGCATGTGGGTCGCCCAATCCTGAGGCACGCCGGCGCCGATCAAACCGTTGAGCGCCAGCGTCGCCGTCCACATCAGGTTGGCGCGCACCGAATAGTTCTCCGGTTCCTGCAAAGCCTTCGGTCCTTCCTCGATCAGTGTCAGCAGCAGTCCCTCGGCAAAGCGGTCCTGCACCTTGGCATCGACCGGATAGGTGAGGTATTGCTCGATCACATGCACGAAGGCGTCGACCACGCCGTTGGCAACCTGGCGCGGTGGGAGGGTGAAAGTCTTGACCGGATCGAGCACGGAGAAGCGCGGGAAGACCTGCGAACTGAGAAAGACCAGCTTGTCGTTGCTGGCGCGCCGCGTCACCACGGCACCGTTGTTCATCTCGGAACCGGTTGCGGACAGCGTGAGCACGCAGCCGAAAGGGATCGCGCTCTTGACCTTGGCTTGCTTGGCCAGGATGTCCCAGGGATCGCCCGCAAAGGGGGCGGCGGCAGCGATGAACTTGGTACCGTCGATCACCGAACCACCGCCGACGGCGAGCAGGAAATCGATCTTCTCGCGACGCGCGAGTTCGACTGCCCGCATCAGCGTTTCGTAGGTCGGATTGGGCTCGATGCCGGAAAATTCGAAGACTGTGTAGCTTTTGAGTGCGGACTTCACTTCATCCAGGGTGCCGGTCTTGACGACACTGCCGCCGCCGTAAGTGATCAATACGCGCGCATCGGCCGGGATCTCGCGTGGAATATCGGCGATGCGGCCTTTGCCGAAGAGGATGCGTGTCGGATTATGGAAGGTGAAGTTTTGCATGGGTTCGTCCTTGTGGTTCGGGTTGGGGTAACGCGGAATGGATGGTCAGTGTAACGATGTTAAAGGCAAAGTGAAAAAGGTATCCGGAATTTGTGATTGATTTTACATGCACGCTGTTGGAGGGATAGCGTAGATACGCCGGTTTCTGGTTGGCTGTCGCTTCCTAACCCGAAGCCGGAATTGATCTATGCGAATTGGTTGCCCGACAGCAGCAGTAGACCACGGACGACCTCCGACAGGTTGCGGCCTTCGGCGAATGACCGTGATCCGGCAAGCAAAGAATGTAAGCGACAAATTGCGTCACTTAATGACTCGGATAAGGATAGGCCTGCGCTCTACAGCTTACTTTGTACGGGGTAGGATTCCCTTGAGTCGACATAAAGTCACCGCGGCCTGTACTGGCAATGAAATCCGTATCGGACGGTCTCGCCACTTTTCGTATCGCCAATGAAAGAGAGCCCGTAGAGCGGGGTGCTTCATATGCTCCCGCAATTGCCTCGATGTAATCACCAACGCTAGCATCCAAATCCAAAGGCAAGCGAACTTTCCAAACAACCCATGACTCAATTCCGGTGGCACAGTCGCCTATGACAATCCTCCTCTGCTTTAGATCATCATCGGTAATTTGATCATTTCTGGCTTCTTCTGCCTTCGCATCGTCATAAAGCCGGGTCTCTACTTCAAAGTAAGCCTGTACGAATAATTCGTTTTCCCCGGCATTCTTGCTACACCGATAAGCCACATTTGATGCTGCGTACTTGTAGGGAAAAAAGTCTGCGTCGATTGCATGATGTAGTTGAACATATCTTCCGAAGTAAAGACTTTGCCACCTGTCGGCAACCGCCTCCTCTATTGTTGTTTTAAAAACGTCGCCCTGCTTTATCGCGACGCCAGATGGCAATAAAGACAGTACCTGCCGTTTGTATATGCTTCCGTCCTTTCCTTGCTCGTAGCATCCGGAAATCATTAATCGTTTGGAGGCGATATCAGTTCTCGTCACGCCGCGTTTTAGTGCGAGAGAAAGTGCGGGGTTGTGCTGGAGCTGCTGTCGTGTGCCTGGTATATGTGTAACACTCATAACAAATTTCTCACCAGGTGACGGCGTTGTTGTACATCCTGGAAATATTATGAATGCTGATAAGCAAGCTAAAAAACGACCCGATCGAATATTTTTCATGGCGATTGAACGAACGACCCAGGAAAGCATTTAATTGCGAAACACCCGCTGAACGATTTGGCCTATCTGTTGCATCGACCGGTTGAATCCCCGGGACATTGCCGTCCGTAGCGAGGGTCGGCTTTCCGGCACCGAGTTTTCAACGTTGACTGTCGCTTCGTGGCCGCATTCTGCCTGTTTGTCTCCGCTGACACCACCGCCTGTTCCTATGCCGAAACCGGCCAGTCAAGGCTCCTTAAAAGCATCCTTCTCGCTTTCAGAAATCCGATGGTCAGGATGTTGCGTTATCCGATAGCACGTCAAGGCGAATCCAATGACTAGAATGGCGATTGTGCACGCGAGGCCTTTCCCGGGCAGTAACCGGGAATACCATTGATTAATGTCGCTGGAAACAACGGCCAGTTTACACTCACCACGTTCGATATCGTATTGATAGCGTTTGAAATCGTCGGCGTTGATTGGATACGCATGCCCATCAACAAGTCCATACCGTGGCAGGCAGACCAATAGCTGGACTCTTGGAGCTCTATGACAAGTCGTTAGGGCTGCGCTGATGCTGTAACGCTCCAAAGTATCACTCTGAATAGCGACCAGTTACAAATCAGGGCTATGTTTCACTAACCTGATGTGGTTATAGACGCCCGATAAATGATTGCGCCTAATGTCGAATCTTTGTTTTCACATTGTGTCGGCTTTATCGGGTCATGTATTGAAAACGTGGCTAATCATAAAGCACCGCTCTTATATCTTCTTACTCAGGGGAAAATAGCTATGAGACTTATTCTTCTTGGCGCGCCTGGTGCTGGCAAAGGTACACAAGCCAACTTTATCCACGAGAGATTTGGCATCCCTCAGATTTCAACCGGGGATATGTTGCGTGCTGCGGTCAAAGCGGATACATCGCTTGGTCGGGCAGCGAAAAAAATCATGGATGCCGGAGGGTTGGTATCGGACGAGATCATCATCGATCTCGTGAAAGAGCGCATCAAGGAAAACGACTGCAGCAATGGTTTTTTGCTCGATGGTTTTCCTCGCACCATTCCCCAGGCAGAGGCGATGAAACAAGCGGGTGTGCAAATTGATCACGTTGTCGAGATCGATGTCGCCGACAGCGAAATCATTCAGCGTATGAGCGGTCGCCGCGTACATCCCGCCTCGGGCCGCACTTATCACGTTGTATTCAATCCATCCAAGACGGCAGGCAAAGACGATATCACGGGTGAGGAATTGGTACAGCGTCCGGACGATGCCGAAGAAACCGTCCGCAAGCGTCTTGACATTTATCATAGCCAAACGAAACCTCTCGTTGGCTACTACACGACCTGGGCCAAGTCGGGTGATACGCACGCGCCAAAGTACGTCAATATCCCGGGAGTCGGCGGCGTAAATGACATCCGCGACAAGATATTCGTTGCGCTCTTGGCAAAGAAATCATGATGCACACTCGGGCATTGAGAGCTGGAAAACAGCAAGGGAAGCAGTTTTAGTTAAACTTGGAGGAGGTGGTAATGAAATCGATTTTCATGAGCATGACGGTTGCAGCAGGACTAATGGCAGCAGGTTCGGTGTTGGCAACCGATATGCCGGCAGCTGGTAAAACCAGGTGCGGCGCTTGCCATGCCATCGATAAAAAGATGGTTGGCCCCGCATGGAACGATGTTGCGAAGAAGTACAAAGGCGACGCAAATGCAGCAAGCAAGATAGCAGCAAACATAACCAAGGGCGGCGAATTCGGCTGGAAGATGAGCAAAATGCCACCAAAGGGAATGGGCGCCACTGACGCTGAGATCAAAAGCCTCTCGGAGTTTATTGCCGGACTTAAATAAAGCCAATTTTTTTATAGATAATGCCATTGAGATGTCTCTCAATATCGGGGAGTGGAAAGTATGAGTATCAAGAAGTTTGTAGCGTCGTTGTTTTCTTTGAGCGCGGTAGTTTCGCCTTTGGCATATGCAACAAATGGCGATGAAATGATGGCAGTAGGATCGCAAAGCACGGCATTGGGCGGTACGGGTGTTGCGAACTTCATAGGCGCTGAAAGCTTGTGGGCAAACCCCGCGATGCTGGGCAAGGCCAAAGGCTCTGAAGTGGCGGGTGGCGTTAATCTGTTCAAGCCGAAGGTAACCAATACCGGTATGGCGAATAATGGCGCCGGCAGCAGCACGGCGGATACGAGCTACATTCCGGACATATCCTACGCCAGCAGGATCAACGACAGCCTGACCTACG
>MLJW01000122.1_pt1 | contig 78099 bp, 83 predicted proteins | sample 888231 | NCBI WGS metagenome assembly MLJW01 (sample SAMN05788063, study PRJNA343431) | mine drainage metagenome | isolation source: sample collected from the inflow into an acid mine drainage treatment plant... | place: Germany: Lusatia, lignite mining district
GTCAAAGGGGTTCATGCTCATCTTCACCCCCGCGGTGTCCACCCCGCCGCCGTCGCTCCTGACACGCACCTTGACGTTGTAGTCCACCACCCGCTTGACTGCCACCAGCACCTTCATCCAGAACTCCAACGGTCGTGCGGTCTATTTCTCGACGAACGCGCGTTCAATGACGTAATCACCAGCCTTTCCTTGATGGGGGCTGATCTCGAAATTCCGTGCGTCCAGGAGCGCGCAACATTCGTTGAGCATGGCCGCACTGCCGCAGATCATCACGCGATCCGTTCTGGGGTCCAAAGGCGGCATCCCGATATCTTCCGTCAGCCGATCGCTTCTGATCAGCTCAGTAATCCGACCCTGATACTTGAAAGGCTCGCGCGTGACCGTTGGGTAATAGATCAGGCGCTCCCGGGTCCACTCACCAAGGTATTCATGCTCTGGCAGCTCGTGTTGGATGAATTCAGCGTAGGCGAGGTCGCTGACCTGCCGGGCGCCATGCACCAGAATGACTTTTTCAAATCGTTCGTAAGTCTCTGGGTCCTGAATGATGCTCATGAACGGCGCAAGTCCAGTGCCGGTGGAAAGAAGGTACAGGCGCAGTCCTGGCCGGAGATCATCGATCACGAGGGTACCGACAGGCTTGCGGCCGACGATGACTTCATCGCTGGGCTTCAAATGTTGCAGGCGCGAGGTCAAGGGCCCATCAGGAACCTTGATGCTGAAAAATTCAAGATACTCGGCATGATTGGGGCTGGCGATGCTATAGGCCCTCAACAGAGGACCACCATCAACATGCAGGCCGAGCATCACGAAGTGCCCGTTATGGAATCGCAGTGCGGGGTTGCGGGTCGTTCGAAACGAGAACAGGGAATCGTTCCAATGACGCACGCTCGTCACGCGTTCGATACTGAAGTTCGACATGATGTAGCTGGTGTTAGAGAAATAAATCAAACGAGAAGATCAAACTGCTGCAGCTCCAAGTTCATGCAGATATGACCAAGGGAAGATCCCACGCCCGTGCCCATCCGAGAACACCAGGTTGAGGCCCTGTTGACCGATCGAGTGGATCTCAGTCAAGCTGACCATGGCGGGCATTTCGGGCTGATGGTTTGTTTGACGCCGCGCCTGCATACAGAGCGCGCATCGGCAACTGGCGCGCAGAAGGCCATGCGGCAGCAGGCTTCGACTGCCGTCGTTCCAAACAATCTCTAGCCGACCGGAAGCGGTGTGATCGGTAATCGCAAGGGGAAACCATGCATCGGCTGACTTGATCATCACCGGCTCCACCCCGGCGTGGTTGGAAGAATCTAGGTGGTTCACACCAACTCCTTCACACCTGTTGGCCCTACGTCGACAGCAAAACCAGTCAATCCGTTTTCATCCAGCTCCCCGCCCATGGCGGCAAGGCTTTCTTCCCGGATTTGGCTGCGTAGCGTCTGCAAGATCTGCAAGAAGGCCTCCGACATCATGTCCGCTGCGACGCGTGGTCTCGGCAATGGAACGTCCACCACCGCCTTGATACGCCCGGGGCGTGCAGTCATCACATAGACGCGATCCGACAGGAAGATTGCTTCCTCAATGTCGTGGGTGACAAACAACACGGATAGACGAAAACGCTGCCACATGTTGGTCAGAATCTGCTGCATGATCATGCGCGTTTGCGAATCGAGCGCACCAAAGGGCTCATCCATCAACAGCACCTTCGGACTCGCCGCCAGTGCCCGGACAATGCCGACACGCTGCTTCATGCCACCGGAGAGTTGCTCGGGGTAATGGTTCTCGAATGCAAGCAGTCCAGCTAGACCCAGCAGTGTGCGCGCGGAGGACTCGCGGCTCGAAGCCGGAAGACCCTGCATCTTCAAGCCGAATTCGACGTTCTTGCGCACGGTCATCCACGGAAATAGCGAGTACTGCTGGAAAACGACACCGCGCTCCGGACCAGGCCCATCGATCAGGCGACCGTCGAGAAAGGCGCCCCCCTCAGTCGCTTGCACCAGCCCTGCGACAGCATTGAGAAGGGTGGACTTGCCGCAGCCCGATGGGCCGATCAAAGAGACGAACTCACCAGGTTGGACCTCGAGCGATACGCCGTCAACGGCAAGAACTTGCTGACGGCGCGTGCCGAACTGCAAACGTAGATCACGCACTTCAATATGCCCCTCGGCATCGCTCTTGATCATCATCACTCTCCAATCCTTAAGATTTCCGCAGGGGAAAATGAGTTATCTGACGCATGCAAAAAAACCAAGCCGCCGTAGCAGACTGGGGGAAAACCGCTCCACAGCATGCAATATCAATGCCGCTGTCGATGGCGGTCTGAGCCTTTGGCCACGGCCCCCCTCGTACGTGCACCCCAACGTCAATCCCTTCATGATGGTTCCTCCTCACCCATGCAATTGAAGCTGGTCGAATTTCCGCTCAATATTGGCCCATTGGTCTGCGTCCGGAAGAGGCTCTTTCGCCTGATCGACCACTGGCCACTCTTTCGATAACTTTGCGTTCAGTTCAAGAAAATGAATCTGACTGGCCGGAAGTTCTTTGTCGGGGACGATGGCACTGACGGGGCATTCGGGTACGCAAACAGCACAATCAATGCACGCCTGTGGATCGATCACGAGGAAATTCGGCCCTTCGTGAAAACAGTCGACCGGACAGACACTGACGCAGTCGGTGTATTTGCACCGGATGCAAGACTCGGTCACGACGAAAGTCATTGGAGGTCCTCCTTACTTCTTGGACGGCGTCTGTGCGATGGCCGTGATCGCCAGCCGCGCCATCTTGCGTACATCGGGATCTGCGTCACCCAAAGCCTGTTCGAGCGGCAAGACAGCACGCGCGTCGCCAATCTCGCCAAGCGCAATCGCTGCTTCCTTGCGCAGATTGCTGATGGAATGGCCGAGCGTATCGATCAGTGCCTCGACCCCGGCGTTGGCCTTGAGCTGCCCAAGGCTGCGTGCGACTTTCAGCCGCACTTGCCAATAGTCGTCGCGCATCGCTCGCACCAAGTCAGGGATCGCAGGCTTTAGTCGCAACTTGCCGATCGTTTGTGCCGCCTCCTCACGCACGATCCAGTTGCGATCGGCTAACGCATGCGTCAGGGATGACAGTACGCTGTCGCCCGTGGCGTAGCCGAGCGCGCCAACGGCCATGCGGCGAACTTCGGCTTCGGGGTCCTGTTCGGCGACCTCCGCCAAGTCCTTGAGGGCGCTTTCGATCCGCAGGTAACCGAGTACGCCGACGGCTTCGCGACGAACGATGGCCTCAGGGTCGCGCAGCGAACTCAATGCCGGCATGAATGCATCGGGCACACGCAAGGCACGCAAGGCGCGAAATGCTGAAGCACGAACCTCCGCCGACTCTTGACCGTCCAGCAGCGCCAGGAGCGGTGGCGCGGAGGCCGGAATCTTCAGCTCGGCAAGGACATCGGAGGTCGCTTTGCGCACCCCCGGATCCGAATCTTGCAGCAGCTTCGCCAAGGCTGCGACGACCTCCAGGTCCTCGAAACCTTCCAGCGCCTTGGCGGCTTCCGTGCGTACAAGCGGACTTGTATCGGCTAGTCGGGGTAGCAGCAAGGCAACAATGTCGTCCTCGTCGCTGTAAGGCAAGTCCATCACGGCCAAGCGGCGAATCTCGGGATCCGCGTCGGTCAACCGCGCGACAAAAGTTGCAGCGATGGTCTTCACGGCTGGCCTCAACGTAACAGGTAGGGGATGTCGACTGTGAGGGCGTCGGTCGGGCAGTCCTGTTCGCACGGCAAGCAATACCAGCACTCGTCGTACTTCATATAAGCCTTTCCTTTGACGAGGTCGATTGCGAGCACATCAAGAGGACAGACATCGACGCAGACCGTGCAGCCCTTGTCGGCGATGCACTTGCCCTCATCGACACGGACAGGGGCCTGGGTGGGGGTGATCGTGATCGTCATGGGGTTTCCTTCAATCAGGCGGCTTCGGCGACCCGTGCCACACGCAACCGGTGGTAAGCAACGCGCTCAGCCTCATCAATTGGGACGATATAGGGCTCCACCGGCTGCTTGCGCAGTTGCATCGAGCCGTCCTCGCCCCGGCGCAATGCCGTGTGGCAAAACCAGTTCTCGTCGTCGCGCTGAGGGTGGTCGACGCAGTAGTGGTACAGGCCCCAGCGACTTTCGGTGCGGAACAGCGAAGAGCGCGCCGCCATCTCGGCGCAGTCGAGGATTGCGTGGGTTTCCATCGCGCGCATCAGCTCATGTGGTCCTGGTGCTGCCAGGTGTTGCAGGTCTTCGCGGATTTCAGCAAAGCGCCGCAGCGCGATTTCGTACTTGCGACTGATCTTGGGCGGTTGCAGATAGTCGTTGACCAAGCGCCGTGTCTTGTATTCGACCTGGAAGGGGGTGAGTCCTTCAGTACGGCCGAGCGGCCCGAGAATGCGCTGCGTCTCCGCCTCCTGTGCATCGGAATCATGTGCAGCGAAGGCATTTCCGTCGCAATAAACGGCCGCATTTTCTCCGCACAACTTGCCATAGACGAAGGCTCCGAGCATGTAGTTGTGCGGGACGCTGGCGCAGTCACCAGCGGCATAGAGCCCTGGCACGGATGTCTCTCCCCGCGCGTTGATGCGAATGCCCGACGCGCTGTGCCCGCTGCAAAAACCGATCTCCGAAATGTGCATCTCGATCATGTCGTGGCGATAGTTCGTGCCTCGCCTGGTGTGGAAGCGACCCCGGCTGGGACGCTCGTTGCTATGCAGGATCGTCTCGATCTGGCTGATCGTTTCTTCCGCCAGGTGATTGACTTTCAGGAAGACGGGTCCGTTTCCGCTTTGAAGTTCGTTGTAGAACTCCAGCATCATCTGACCGCTCCAGTAGTCGCTTTCGATGAATCGCTCGCCCTTGCCATTGGCGGTGTAGCCGCCGAGTGGGCCTGTGACGTACGCGCATGCCGGGCCGTTGTAATCCTTGATCAACGGATTGATCTGGAAGCACTCAAGATTGGCGAGGTCGGCACCAGCGTGGAACGCCATAGCATGCCCGTCGCCGCTATTGGTCGGATTCTCGTAAGTGCCCATCAGATAACCCGATGCCGGCAACCCTATCCGCCCTGCCGCACCGGTGCACAGAATCGCGGCCTTGGTCTTGATCAAATAGACTTCCGCCGTGCGGCAGTCGAATCCCATGAGCGCGGCCACGCGCCCGTCGTGTCCAGTCAGAATGCGTGTGATCACGAGCCGGTTCGTGATTTCCACGCGTGCCCGCTTGAGCTGCCGATAGAGGATCCGCTTCATGTTGTGGCCCTCGGGCATCGGCAGCACATAGGTGCCCAGATGGTGCACCTTGCGCACGGCATAGTCGCCTGTCTCATCTTTCTCAAACTTGACACCCCAGCGATCGAGTTCCTCGATCATGTCGGAGCTGCGTGTCGCGTAGGCCATCAGGGTCTCCTGGTCAACGATTCCATCGTTGGCGACCGTGATCTCCTTGACGTACTGTTCTGGCGTGGCATGCCCGGGAATGACAGCGTTATTCAACCCATCCATCCCCATGGAGATCGCTCCGCTGCGCTTGACGTTGGCCTTGTCGACGAGCAGCACGCGCAGCTTTGGGTTGTGTTCCTTGGCCTTGACCGCGGCCATTGGCCCCGCAGTCCCACCGCCGATCACGACAAGGTCAAATTCGAGTTCCATGGTTTTCATGCGAGTTCCTATTTGCGTTCGATGCGGAGGCGATACTGGAAGGCGTCGCCGCGGTAGTACAGATACTCAAAATCAATGGGTTGCTCGTTCGCGTAGGTGAGTCGCTCGATTCGCAAGAGCGGCGCACCTTCGGCAATGCGCAGATGTCCAGCCAACCATTCGTCAACCGTGATGGCGTCGATCTGCACGTCAGCATGCGTGAGATTCAGTTCATAGTCGTTTTCGAGGATGGCGAAGACGTCGCGCGCTTGCAGATCTTCTTGCGCCAGTCGTTGCCCGAGATCGAGCGGGAAATAGCTCACATCGACCGAAATCGGCTCGCGATTCAAATAGCGCAGGCGCTGGATCTGGAACGCCATCGAACCCTGTTCCAGCCGCAGCCGGCGCGCCACTAGTTCGTCAACCCGCACGGGGCGCTGGCTGAGGACCTGAGAGAACGTCTCGTAGCCCAGCGAGTTCATCGCCTCGCCAAAACCGCGCAAATTGGAAAGGTTCTGGAAGGCCTTCGGTTTCGACACAAACGTGCCCTTGCCCGGCACCTTGAAGATCATGCCCTCCTTCTGCAGATCATTCAGGGCCTGACGGATCGTGATTCGGCTCACACCGAAAGCGACCGTCATCTGACTCTCCGATGGCATCAACGCATGCGATGGGTAAGTGCCGTCCAGGATGCGGTGCCGGATGATTTCGCGAATCTGCGAGTACATCGGCACAGCGGACAGGGGCAACACCTGCGCCGCCCCGGGGGGCACAAGAGGAGCGCATGGCATCTTTGGTCTTGGCTTCATCGTCTGTGCATCGCATAACTTGTTATGACAAGTTTGGATAAGCAAATGGCGTGCCAAGACCACGTGCGCCATAGCGGGATGCTCGGGAGTCGCTCTCGTCGCCCCTAGGTTTCCACACTTGGGCACCGGCAGAACGGAACGAGACAGACGACCCCGCGCACAATCCAAGTGCGGGAAAGCTGCCCCACCGAGAACAATCTTGGGCGTTTAAGCACTGGCCGCGTGCACCGCAGCCAGCCCCATCGCGCTATGAATCACGACCGGTTTGGGTGGAGGTTTGGTGGTTTGGCGCCCCGACCAGCGTGATCCACCTTGCCGACCGTGTGCTGCGCCGCCTGCGACCCCAACGCAATAAAAGATGGCACGGCTGCCTGCCGATTCTGGTGGCGCATGGCCATGGACAGGCTCAAAGCGGCGTCGGCCCTAACAGTCCGCCCCTTTGACGTCGCTTTCGCGGATGATCGTCCCAGGTGTCCAGTCGTTCTGATCGACATTGCCGGGCTGATCCGAGAGGCCGTTCTCGAGGAATGCGCGCCGTCGGCGCGCAGCGGCCCAGCCGTCCATGATCGGTGGGATGCCTGCCACGAGCGTGTCGATCGCCGCGCGCGTTTTGGCGGGCAGGTATCGCGTCTGTGGCCAGACGGCATGAATCTCGCTGGCAAGCGCATGTTCACTGTCCGTGACGAGCTCCAGCTCGCCAGCGCGCACGTGCCGCGCAACGAGCCAGCAAGGCAGCCATGCCAGCCCGGCGCCGGCGACGGCCGCGTCGGCGATCGCCTCCAAATCGTCCAGGCGAAGCCGGCTGTCCAGGCGTAGCTCACGAATGCCGAGGTCACGATCCTGCACCCGCCAGGGGAAATCCATGCCCGCACGCCCGTAGACGATGCCGGTGTGCCCCGCAAGATTGTCCAGATCGCGCGGCCGCCCGCGCCTGTCCAAATAATCCGGCGCGGCCCAAATGGCCATGCGCTGCGTGCCGAGTCGGCGCGAAGCGAGGCTGCTGCTGTCCGGTAGAGTCCCGATGCGCACCGCAAGGTCGATGCCCTCGCCGACCACGTCGACGATCCTGTCATTGAACGACATTTCCAGGCTCAGTCGCGGGTGGCGACGGCTCAGCGCGACCAGCAAAGGCGCAACGCAGTACCGGCCGAACAGCACGGGGGCGCTGATGCGCAGAGATCCGCTCGGTTCGTGCCGGCCCGAGTCCAGCGCGGCCTCGCCGGCATCCAGTTCTGCCAAGGCTCGCACACAGCGCTCGTAGAAGGCCTGGCCGTCTTCCGTCAGGCTCTGGGTGCGCGTCGTGCGATGGAACAAGCGCGTGGCCAGCCGCTGCTCCAGGCGCGCAATCGTCTTGGCCACCGCGGAGCGCGTCAGATGCAGCCGCTCGGCGGCCTGCGAGAAGCTGCCCGCGTTGACGGCATGGACGAAGACCTCGATTCCTGTCAGGCGGTCATGCATCGAAAGCTCGTTGATTGATTCCCGAAACGATCCAAAATGCGTCGCGACTTTCACCACCAAGGATGCAATGGACTCAATATATTGTCCGCTCGTTGTCATGGGGGCGCCAGGAAGCAGTTTGTACGCCTGAGCGCGCCAGGACATTCCCCAGCCGATCGCATCCCTGGAGTCATCTCATGCAGGCATACCGAATCACTTCCGGCTCGAACATCGCAGGTCTCGAGCGCTTCTCGACAACGCCGCGTCCGCTGGGCGCCCATGACGTACGCGTGCGCGTGCATGCCGTCGCGCTCAACTATCGTGATCTCATGGTTGCGCGCGGCGAATACCGTGTTTCGTCCAGCGAGCCCGTGATTGTCTGCTCCGACGCGGCCGGCGAGGTTGTGGCCACAGGGGCGGGCGTCACCCGGTTCAAGGTCGGCGACCGCGTGGCGGGAGCCTTCTTTCCGGCATGGATGGATGGCGAGCCGACGCCAGAGAACAGCACGGGCGGTTTGGGGGCCGAGGTGGACGGCGTGTTGGCCGAGGAGATCGTGCTGCATGAGACGGCTGCGGTGCCGCTTCCGTCCCACCTCAAATTCGTCGAGGCCGCCACGCTTCCCTGCGCCGGTGTGACCGCCTGGAACACCCTCTTCGAGGAGGGTGGCCTCAAGCCCGGCAACACGGTCCTGCTGCTGGGCACAGGCGGCGTGTCGATATGGGCATTGCAACTGGCCAAAGCGGCGGGTCTGCGGACCATCATCACGTCGTCGAGCGACGAGAAGCTTCAGCGCGCGAGCCGGTTGGGCGCCGATGCGACGATCAACTACCGCCAAATTCCCGCGTGGCAGGACGAGGTGTTGAGGCTGACGCACGGGCGAGGCGTGGATCTCGTCGCCGAGGTCGGTGGACAGGGCACGCTCACGCGCTCGATCGCCTCCACGCGCATGGGCGGGCACATCGCCATGATTGGCGGCGTCAGCGGCTTTGGCGCAAGTGACCTGCTGCCACTGCAGTTGATCGGGGGCGCCAAGCGGATCTCGGGCATCTTCGTGGGCAGCAGGGTCATGTTCGAGCGGCTTGCGCGCTTCGTCGAGATTGCTCAGATCCGGCCCGTCATCGATCGCGTGTTCCCCTTTGACGAGGCTGCGGCAGCGTATGCCTACCTTGAGGCCGCCAAGCACTTCGGCAAGGTGGTTGTACAAGTCGCCGCGTGAGTTGGATAGCGGCTCTCACCTCGATCGATGCATGCGCAGAGCCTCAACGCCGCGCGCGCCACCGGCGCCTACGAGCGCAAACTCGCCGCACTGGCGCGCGTGCCGCTGCTGATCATCGATGACTTCGGACTCAAGCCGCTGCGCGCCCCGGCCGACGAAGATCTGCACGACCTCATCGCCGAGCGCTACGAACAGGGATCCACCATCGTCACCAGCAACCTGGACTTCGACGAATGGGACCAGGCCTTCGCGACCAACCGGCTGCTCGCCGCCGCTTCGCTCGACCGCCTGCGCCACAACGCCTACTGCCTGGAGCTCATCGGGCGTTCGTACCGTGATCCGAAGGTGCCTCCAGCATCGAAATCGGCCCCTTCGAACAAACCCCAAAACCCGGCAAAATAAGACCCATCAACGGGGTCGTTCGAGACCCTCCTCGGCACCGGCCCGACTGGCCGATATATGCCGACTCCGGGTGGCCGGATTACGCCGACTCGTGACACCGGCCGCCGAGCACGCACATCGCTACGGCGCCAGGCGAGGTTTGGTGCTGGGATATGACCTACCTGCCCGCCGAGGTCGCTGGGCGCTGGTACTACCTGTACCTGATCCTCGACCTGTACAGCCGCAAGGTCGTCGACTGGGAGGTCCACGAGCGCGACGACGCCGATCACGCCGCCCATCTGGTGCGCCGCACGGCTTTGGCCGAGGGCATCGCTGCCGGCGCCACCAGGCCGGTCCGGCATGGTGACAACGGCGCCACGCTCAAGGCCACCACCGTGCTGGCCATGCTGAACTGGTTAGGCGTCAAGCCGTCGTACTCGCGCCCGCGGGTCAGCGACGACAACGCCTTCGTCGAATCGCTGTTCCGCACGGCGAAGTACCGGCCCGAGTTCCTGCAGGGCGGCTTCCACGACCTCGATGCCGCCCGGGATTGGGCCAGGGCCTTCGAGCATTGGTACAACGACGCACATCGTCATAGCGGCTTGCGTTACGTCAGCCCCGGGCAACGCCATGCCGGCGCGGACACCGCCATCTTGGCTGCACGACACCGGCTGTACACCGCCGCGCGCGAGCGCAACCCGGCGCGCTGGTCACGATACACCCGCAATTGGACGCCCATTGGCGCCGTCACGCTCAACCCGGAGCGCGATCGCGTGGTCAATGACGCCGTCCTGCAAGCCCAACATAACCCGGCCGCTGCGGCATGAATCGGGCGGCAACTACCTTGACACGCGCCGACAGTCGCGCTTCAGCTTGGGCTGCCGCCGAGGAAGTGGAAATCATTTGTCGAGGTCTTTGCCTGGTTCGTTGATCTCCTCGTTGCTGCGCTGAGTCTCAAACCGACGGCCTTGGCTGGGCGGCCCATAAAAACTTAAAATCGCCAACCTAGTCCGATAGTCGTGATGAGCGGATTCAGTGTGACACGTGCTTGAGTTGGCGCTCCTCCGAGTGTGCCCGTCGCATTCGTTTTTAGGAATATTTTCTTCAGATCAACGAAAGCGAACATCTTTTTAGAAAAATTGTATTCAGTTCCTGCTTGAATCACTGAGCCCCAAGCACTGTCCACATTCAATGACTTCAATGTTCCATCAGGGGCATCAAGTATGATGGTACGGTTGATACCCAAGCCCAAATAAGGCCGCCAAGCACCAAGACCATCAAATTGATATTGAAGTGAGAGAACGGCAGGGCCATACTGAACACGACCGAGCTCTCCAAGAGGAGCCGCAGTCCCGGTTCCGTATAGCTTTGCTGTTGGTGGTAGCCCGAGCGTAAGCCCAAGAGCCCAGTTGGGTGTCAGATTTCGCCCGATCTCAACTGCAAGTGTGTAATTGGTGTCAGCATTCGCACTTGCGCCGGGAACAACATTGCCTCCAGCTTTAACAACCGCACTGGCGCTAAAATTAACTGCCGCCGGACCTACGCGGACCCACCAAGGATTGTTTTGTGCATGGGCAGCGCTGCCCATGCTGGCGGAAATAGCGACAGCCAATATTGAAAATTTAACCGCTTGAATCATGATTTGTCTCCTATATTATAATCTATCGATGGTAAATACATAAAATATGGCTTAATGGTTTTAGCCAATAGAACTGTTGTCGAGTGCTTGACTTTTGGCTAGACATCCACACCAGTCGCAAATCGAGTGCTAATCAAGAACGAATCAGCACTTTGTTTACACCCCCTGATTTCTCAAAGAATGTTTTAAATGCATCGTCGAGTTGATCGAGCTTGAATTCATGGGAAAAGAGTTTGCTTGGATTGATGATGCCGCTTTCCAGCAAACGTAGAGCTTCCCACATGAACGGTTGCACATTGGCGAACCCATTCATGTGCAAAGTGATGTCCCGCAAGAAAACGTCTGCGAGGTTCAAGTTGAATTTGTCGTCGGTAAAGACGCCCAGTGCTGCGATGGTTCCACCGGGGCGAACGATGTCCAAGCACATCTGAAGACTTTCTGGAAGACCGACCATTTCGATGACCTTGTCGAAACCCCGCCCACCCGTTTCTGCCATGGCCCTTTCCTTCCAATCGGCTTGATTCACGTCCAGGGCAAGTGCCCCACGTTCGCGCGCCCATGCGAGTCTGTGCGCGACCTTGTCTAGAGCCACGACACGCCGAGGGGCAGGCTGCAAGGCAATGTCCAACGCCATGAGACCGCTGGGCCCGCAACCGACCAATGCCACGGTTTCTCCTGGCTGAATATCGGCGAGGTGGTTGGCAATCACTGCGGTGGGTAGATTGCAAGAAAGGGTCAGTGCGGCAGCATCTGAAATTGCACTCGGTACCTTGATGGCGTGTGCGTCAGCATGGGGCAGCACGAGTGCCTCGGCATGGGTGCCGTTCAGATTCCCGAACGCACGGCCGAAACCATAAACCGCCTTTTGGGTCGTTTCGCAATGCGCCGTTTGCCCGACATGACACATATAGCATTCGCCACAAGAGCAGGAATACGCCATGCTGATGCGATCACCAGCCTTGAAGCGGCCCACACACTTTCCTACCTGGACGACCTCGCCGATCAATTCATGCCCGGTTTGTGACTTGCCCTTGTCCATGATGGGATCCAGAACTCCCCGGTAAATGTGGAGATCGGAGCCACAGATGGATGTCGCCACCATGCGAACGAGAACCGCATGATCCTCACGTAACACCGCATCAGGCACATGGGTGCAACGGATGTCCTTCGGGCCGAAATAAACGCCTGCTTTCATTGCTGTGCTCCTGTGCGCCGGTCAAAACCGGCGAGATGTTGTGAATGGAAGTTTCATCCGTTGAAGGTTTAGCCATCGAACACGACTGGCTGGTGAGATTCATCGAGCATCGGGTGGCTGACGCGCGCGTGGTGCGGCTGAGCAAGAAATAGCTGCACGCGGGCGTGCTGGAAGACGGCAGGTTGACGCAAAGTGAATTGGGTACGGTGCAAGGCGGCAGCATCAGTCCGCTGCTGGCCAACATCTACCTGCACTACGCGTTGGACCTGTGGGTCAAGCAGTGGCGGGGGCACTATGCCCGGGGTGACGTGATCGTCGTGCGCGACGCCGACGATTGGGTTGCCGGGTTCCAGTTCCGCGACGACGCCGTGCGCTTCCAGCGCGCGGTGGCACAACGGCTGGGCCAGTTCGGGTTGAAGCTGCACCCCGACAAGACGCGGCTGATCGAGTTCGGGCGCTACGCCTGGAACAACCGACGCCGCGAGGGAAAGGACAAACCGCAGACCTTCGACTTCCTGGGCTTCACGCATTGCTGCGGCAAGACCAGGAAGGGCAAGTTCATCGTGCTGCGGCTCACCAGTGCCAAACGCCTGCGAGCCAAACTGCAGGCGGTCAAGATCGAGCTCAGACGGCGCATGCACCATCCCTTCCCACAGCAGGGCCAGTACCTGCGTGCGGTGGTGACTGGGCATGGCCGGTACTTCGGTGTGCCCAACAATGGGCCCCGGCTGAGCGCATTCCGCTACCAGGTGGGTCGACTGTGGCACCGCATGCTGTGCCGCCGCAGCCAGACCCAACGCCTGCGCGTGTCTCGAATGCGTCGCTTGATAGCGCACTGGCTGCCGATCTCGCACATCTGCCACCCGTACCCGAACCAGCGTCTGATCGTCACGACCCAAGGCAGGAGCTGTATGCGGTAGCGCCGCACGTACGGATCTGTGGAGGGGGTGATGGGTGACTGTCATTCCTACTCCGACCACTGCCTTGTTGGATGAATCAAGAATTTCCCAGCGCCAACGCGACGCTATTTCGATCAAAAGAATCGATCGAAGTGCACCTGCTCAAAGGGCACGCGATAACCGACCATCAACATTTCCTGAAGGGTTTGTGTCATAGGTGGAGGCCCGGCAAAATAAAACTCGAAATCGGGCATGCTCTCCCCCAAAACCTTGCGCACGACGTCGTGAACAAAGCCTGTTTCCCCCTTCCAATCAATGCCCAAATCTTGCTCGGGCAGTGAAACAACCGGGTAATAATGGATTTTTACCCCGTATTCGGGGAGTACTTTCAGAAAAGTTTCACCGCAGATGTCACGAGGGGTGCGGCCTCCGTAAAAAAAATGCAGATGACGCTTCGTCAAAAGTCCTTTTGTTGACGCTCCGCGCGCTATTGAGACCATGGGCGCCAGCCCAGATCCCCCTGCAACGCAAACAATGTCGCGGCCGTTGTCCTCACGTAAAGCCGCGAGCCCGTAAGGACCGTCGATTTCGATTTCATCCCCTTCCCGGAGGTGATGAAAAAGACGACTCGTAGCCTGCCCTTCTGGCACCCTGCGCACTTGAAAATGCCACTCACCTTCTTCGTTGGGAAGGTTAGACATCGAGTAAGCGCGTGGACTTGACACGCCTGGAATATCCAGAATCGCGTATTGCCCGGCCTGAAACCGGGCAGGCCGATCCGCTGCGAAGCGAAACTCGCGGATGTCATGCGTGATGGCTTCTTGCCCAATGAAACAGGCCGGTTGTCGTTGTGGTTGAATTTTGGATTGGTATTCAGAACCTGGGCGGATCTTGATACGAAGGTCCGTCCGGGCGCGGCATTGGCATGCAAGCAGACGCCCTTTGCGACGATCCCGCTCGGTCAAGCCTGGAGCTTCAGGCCAGATCTGCTCGACATCCCCTTCGAGCAAATCAAACTTGCAGCTTCCACACCCGCCTGAGTTGCACTCATAGGGAAACCCGATCCCCGCCCGTAGTGCAGCCCTGAGAACGGTGTCTTTTCCGCTCTGCTGAAAGGACACGCCCAATTCATCAGCGACGATCTCAATTGTTGGCATGACTCATCTCATGTGATGCGGCAGGGTCGATACGCTGTCCGACCCTGCTCGGCAGATCGATCTGGATGAAGGTGTCGCGACGCCTAGATATTGAGAGACCGCCGATACGCACGGGTCGCCTCGATCGAGCTGGCGGTGGCATCGGCCACGTCCGGCAGGGCGGCACAATAGGTCTCAATGGCTTTATTCGCCAGGGGTTCCCACTTGGCGATCCAACCCCTGATCACGGCATCATTGCCCGGCACGTCCAGCGCCATCTTCACCAACGCGCCCGCCCAGCGGCGGTGACGCGTAGCATCCACCAATTGGGCATCGGTAAGCATGCCCAACAAGGTATCGCCGTTGTGGCGTGCTGATTCGCCCAGCTTGCGTATCACGGCCTCTTCGATCGCCGGTTTGACCACGAGGTTCAAAGCCACGAAGGCTTCACCCCAATCCCAGGCGATGAGGGTTTTTTCGATGAGTTCACGGAATCCTTGCCAAGCGGGGTCAGCTTCCCAGTAATGGCGCTCATCACGACCAAACCCCTTATCCTTGAAAGTCAAGGATAATTCTTGGGTTCGGTAAGCCACGTGGCTAAGCCAGCGCATCGAGTCGGCCGCCTGAAATGCGGCACAGTTGGTGATGGTGCTGGCGGGCGCCATCTGCATCAGATAAGCCGACGCCATTTGCAAGGCATGGAATAGATATCTCCCGGGCGTGTACAGGCGTGCCAAAGTTCCAGCCCAGGTCAGGTCGAGGGCTTTGTCGTGCTCCCTTTCGTTGAACTGATCCAGCAGGCCGAAAACATAGGTTTCCTGTCCATCCTGCAACATGTTGTACGTCCGATAGACCAACTCGTCGGGATCTCGGAAGGCATTCCAGTCGTGGTGCTTTAATGGGCTTGCATTACGGTACTGTTTATACCAGCGCGCCATGAACAGGTTCGGGTCCAACTCGAATGGTGCGTTCTCATCGCGGTCGTTGTAGTGCAGTCCAACGGAGACGATTTCATATTCGCTGGGTTTGCGCCGCCGCCCGGCTAGGTGGCTCCAGGTCTTCAACGGCTTGAGTACTTCGACTTCACTCATGTTTGTCTCCTGATATAGATGTCAAAGATGCTTCACAAAATAAAAGCGCACATATTCTGGATCGGTCTCTATGCGTCCCGCGAACGATGCGAGATTAATCTCCAAGTCGTTCATCTTGAAAGGACGTCCGAGCATTTCCTCGATCGTTGATCTGCGGATGGTCATTTCGCCATCGGTTTGAACGCGGATGTAGGCCACCATATCGGAGATGTTGATTTTTTTTCCGGGATTATCAGTTTCAGCCGCATCAGCGACGGCCTTGGCCACATCCCCCTGGCGTAAAATGGGGCCGACCACGTTGTTATCATAGTTTGTTGCTGCGTTGCTCATGATGTCTCCTGTTGAGATTCCGGGGCGAAACGATTCAGCTATGGGCAAATAAGGGTTTGATATCGGCCGTGTCGATATACACGTCTTCGCCTTCAATCTTGATCGGGTAACTTGCCAGTTGGCAGTCGCCGGGGTTGATACCTTGGCCCGAGCAGGCGTCGAATACCCACTGGTGAGCACGACAAATCAGTGTTTTGCCGTCGAATTTTCCTTCAATCAATGGAATATCCTGGTGGGGACAAATGCCCTGATAGGCTTTGATGTCCCCGCCCTCGATACAAACAACCACCACCTCTTGTCCATCGATTTCGAAAGACTCCATCTCGCCTTCCCAAAGGTCGTCGAGGGTGCAGATCTTTTTGAATGCCATCTCGGTTTGCTCCGGATTCAATGGCTTGACGCTTCCCAAACCACTTCGATGCATTCCATCGGCAGCAGCCCGGATTGCGCCACGGTCATGGTGCGTGGAAGAAGCGCAGCCGAGCCTTGACGACGCACACGCATCAAGTTGCCGGGTCGAGGGGCCACACGCCTGCCCACGGAATGATGGGCGGCCGCCGCCGCCACTTCATCCATCGTGTTTTCGGTGTCTACTGGTAAAAGTTGAAGGACGAAATCGCCCTGGAAATTTGAAGTCAGCGGAAAAAGTGCCATCACATGTCTCCTTGAGGGTGTTTCATGCCCAGCCACCGCGAGGGATAGCTGGGGCAGTAGTTGGTTTCGATCTCGACTGGCTAAGCGACTTTGGCTTTGTCGCGGTAGGCCTCGACCCATGCATAGCCGTGGGCGTCGTCACCAATTTCGCCCGGGGCCAGGCCCATGTACTGCAGACCGCCGGCTAGGTTCATCGGTTGGACCATGCCAGCAAGGAAGCGATCAATCAGAGACATGTGGCCTTCATAGCGCTCGGGCTCTTGCTCGAAGCACCACTTGCATCCTTCGGAACAGAAGTGATACCAGCGGCCTTTGTGCTCCAGCGGGAAATCACGTACCTTCCAGGCCTCACCAGGGGTCGCATTGATCGGCAGATTGCACATATTGCAGACCACCGGCAGCGTCTCGGGATAAGTCAGTTCGCGCTTTCCGGCCACCAGATTGCCGATGATGACATCCCAGTTACTGCCCCAGGTGGCGTTCCAGCCTGGATATTTTTCTTCCAGCCATACGCGCTCATCCGGCGTCACACCCGCAGCGGGGTTCCACCAGACTGTCGGTCGCCAGAACCACACCCCCAGATGCTGGCCGTGGTGCTGGTAGTCGAGTTCTTCCAGAAACTTCTCCCAGTACCAAGGCCGATCAAGGCCAAGGTCAAGGATGGAGCGCTCGAATTGTCCAACGATCCACTCCTGCATGAACTCCTTGAACGACTGCTTGCGATGTGCAAGCGGCGTGTAGTAGTCCATGATCGGGCCAGTCAGCACCGAGAACAGCTTCCAGGAACGCCAGAAAGCGATATCAATCATCCGCTGAGCGTCCGCTTTTTTGCCGTTCTTGATCAAAATTGGAATCAATGGGCCGCCGATCTGGGCATGTCGGGATTCATCGGTCTGGACGCTGGAGATGAGGTTCGAGAACGTCCAATCCCCCGCTTCGGCAGCGTCGCTGGCCAGACCCAGGAACTGCATATTGGTGAAACCGGTCTCGAAAGCGAAGGTCAGCATCAGCCCCACGCCAACAGCACTGCGAGTGCTCATCATGTCGTCGAACATATGGCGGGCAGCGATTGCACCCCACTCGTTCGTGTCATAGGCTTTGAACGCCCAATCGAACTGCCTATCCTTGGATACGTACTCGTGCGGGAAAAAGAGCTGAATCTGGCCATGGCGAATCTCGTCCATCATGCCCAGCGTGGCCATATTGCGTTGACCGGGTGCTTTGGCGAATCGTGCCATGCGTGACTCAGCCGATGCCGCGGCATATTCAGCGCGCGCAATCGCGCCATAATGGGCCTTGAGGACGCTCAGCCAGCCCGGGTCGGCGTTCTCGAACATCTTGCTGCGCTCAAGAGCGGCCTTGACTGAGTAGGCGCCTGCGTCTTTCTCGCGCTGGACCTTGACGTATTCGGGATAGGACTGTTTGTACGGTTCGTCGTACGTCTCCCAATCCGCCATGGGAATGCCCATGTCACCCGAGAGTTCGGGCGGGAAAAGTTCGGACTCCTTGACGTACTTCGGGGTCCAGTTGGTCGTACGCGCAATGTCGTACCAATCGAGTCTTCCAAGTTGTGCCATGTCAGTCTCCTTTGTGAGATTTACCGCATCGAACGCAGCGGCAGGGCGTTAAAGATTTATCGTCAAACTTCGATCACTTCGGCTCGGTCTTCCTGGGTTAACTCTCGCGTCCTGCAGAACAGTCAGAGTCGCTCATCGTCCCCACTTTTTCGCGCTCTGCCCGGCGATACCGAAGTGCTCCTTGGGCATTTCGATAATGAGCACACGGATGGACTCCATCGGTGCGTCGATGGCGCGGTGGATGGCTTCGCTGACTTCGGCAATGAGCCGCTCCTTCTTCTCGGTGTCGCGACCTTCGATGATGTAGATCTGGGCGATGGGCATATTTATCTCAGTCAGATGAAACGCAGTCCAGTCGAGCCCATGCCCTGCACGCGCAGGCTCACGCAATCGCCGGCTTTCACAGCCACGGCTTCGGTGATGCCGCCGGAGAGGATGAGGCTGCCGGCGGGGATGGATTCGCCGCGTGCGGCGAGGTGATTGGCTAGTGCTGCGACAGCCGCCGCAGGGTGACCGAGCACTGCAGCGCCTGCACCGAAGGCCGTAGGCTCGCCGTTTTTCTCCAGCACCACGCCGACGGTGCGCAAGTCCAGGCCCTGCACCGCCATCGGCTGGCCGCCGACGACGAAGCGCGCTGCGGAGGTGTTGTCGGCGATGACGCTCTTGAGGTCGAACTTGAAGTCGCGGTAGCGGCTGTCGATGACCTCGATGCCTGGGATGACAAAGTCGGTGGCGGCAAGCACCGCGCCGATATGGCAGCCCGGACCCTTGAGTTCCGCCTTAGTGACAAAGGCGATTTCGGGCTCGACTTTGGGATGGATCAGCTCAGCCATCTTGCATATGCCGCCGTCGGGCAGTCCGAAACTGTCGACCAGATAGCCGAACACCGGGGTGTCCACACCCATTTGGCGCATCTTGGCGTGCGAGGTCAACCCAGCCTTGTACCCCACCAGCCGCGTACCGCGCTGCTTGTGCAGGCTGCGCAGATGGTCCTGGATGGCATAGGCGTCGTCCCAATCCATCTCAGGATGGGCGTCGGTGACTTTCACCGTGTCGCGCGCCTGCTGCGCGCAATCATCCAGCAACTGCGCGAGTTGCTGGATGGTGGCTGCAGCCAGCTTCATGCCGCCACCTTCTGCGTGGCGTTTTGTGCCACCTGCTGGCGCTGCTTGGCCAAGGTCAGCGCGGTATCCTCGATCATGTCTTCCTGACCGCCGACCATGCCGCGGCGACCGAGTTCGACGAGGATGTCGCGTGCCGGCACGCCGTATTTCTTCTCCGCACGCTTGGCAAACAGCAGGAAGGAGCCGTACACGCCGGCGTAGCCCAGGGTGAGGGAGTCGCGGTCGATGCGGATCGGGAAGTCCATCATCGGCACGACAAGGTCTTCGGCCACGTCCTGGATCTTCCACACGTCCACTCCCGTTTCGATGCCCATGCGGTCGCACACGGCGATGAACACCTCCATCGGCGTGTTGCCGGCGCCAGCTCCCAGACCGGCTGAGGCGGCGTCGATGCGGTTGGCGCCGCACTCCACGGCGGCCAGAGAATTGGCCACACCCATCGCCAGGTTGTGGTGACCGTGGAATCCAAGCTCGGTCTCGGGCTGGAGCGCCTGGCGCACGGCGCTGATGCGCGCCTTGACGTCGTCGGGCAGCATGTAGCCGGCCGAGTCGGTGATGTAGATGCAATTGGCGCCATAGCCCTCCATCAGCTTGGCCTGTTTGACCAGGCCTTCGGGGCTGTTCCTATGGCTCATCATCAGAAAGCCCACGGTGTCCATCTCGAGCTTGCGCGCCAGGGTGATGTGCTGCTCCGACACGTCGGCCTCGGTGCAGTGGGTGGCCACGCGGATGGTGCGGACACCCAAGTCGTGCGCCATCTTGAGATGGTCGACGGTGCCGATGCCGGGCAGCAGCAGCGCGGAGACCTTGGCGTGCTTGAGCAGGGGAATGACGGCGCCCAGGTATTCCTCGTCGCTGTGGGCGGGAAAGCCGTAGTTGACCGAGGAGCCGCCCAAGCCGTCGCCGTGGGTGACTTCGATCAGCGGCACCCCGGCTTCATCCAGCCCCTTGGCGATGGAGCGCATCTGCTCCAGGGTCATCTGGTGGCGCTTGGGGTGCATGCCGTCGCGCAGGGTCATGTCGTGGACGGTGATTTTTTTGCCCTTGAGATTCATGGCGTTTCCTTTGTGCGGTGTCTTGAACGCAAGGCGCTCAAGCGGCTACGGGTTCGATGGGTGTGGGCTTGAGCTTGCCGGCGAGGATTTCCTCGGCGAACATCTCGGCAGTGCGCGCCGCGGCCGCAGTCATGATGTCGAGGTTGCCGGCGTACTTGGGTAGGTAATCGCCCAGGCCTTCGACTTCGAGATAGACCGAGACGCGGTTGCCGTCGAACACCGGGCCGTTGACGATGCGATAGCCTGGGACATACTTTTGCACTTCCTGGACCATGGCGTGGATGGACGCGGTGATCTTGGCCTGGTCGGGTTCGGTCGCGGCGAGGCAATGCACGGTGTCGCGCATGATCAATGGCGGATCGGCCGGGTTGATGATGATGATGGCCTTGCCCTGCTTGGCGCCGCCAACCTTGGCCACGGCGGCTGATGTGGTGCGGGTGAACTCGTCGATGTTCTTGCGCGTGCCGGGGCCGGCCGACTTGCTGGAGACGGTGGCGACGATTTCGGCGTAGTCCACCGGCTGCACCCGGCTGACGGCGTAGACCATGGGGATGGTGGCCTGCCCGCCGCAGGTGACCATATTGACGTTCATCTCGCGCTTGCCGATGTGCTCTTTCAAGTTCACTGGGGGCACACAATATGGGCCGATGGCTGCGGGCGTGAGGTCGATCATCATCACACCGAAAGCTGTCAGCTTGTCGGAGTTGGCCTTGTGCACATAGGCGCTGGTGGCGTCGAAGGCGATCTGAATGTTGTCGGCCTTGACGTGGGACAGAAGCCCGTCAACGCCCTCTGCAGTGGTCTTGATTCCGAGCTCGCGAGCTTTTTTGAGTCCGTCCGAGGCGGGATCAATGCCCACCATCCACACGGGCTCGAGCACGGGGCTTCGCATGAGCTTGGCCAGCAGGTCGGTGCCGATGTTGCCGGGGCCGATGAGGGCACAACGGATTTTCTTGGTCATGGAAGTTTCCTTGGTTTCAATAAATCGGTAGACGGTGGATCGTGCGTACTCAACCCATGCAGCGCACGACGCCGCCTTCGGCGCGAACGGCGGCGCCATTGATCGCAGCAGCCTGCGGGCTGCAAACGAAGGCCACCACGGCGGCCACTTCAGCCGGGTCGATCAGGCGTTTGAGAATCGAAGTGGGACGCGCCGATTCGAAAAAATGCTGCACGAACTGCTCGGGGCTTTGCCCCTGCTCCGCAGCGAGCTTGGCAAAAAAGGCTTGCACACCCTCGGTCCGGGTCGGGCCGGGCAGCACGCTGTTGACCGTAACGCTGGTGCCGGTAGTGGTTTCGGCCATGCCACGCGCGATGGAGAGTTGCGCGGTCTTGCTCATGCCGTAGTGCACCATCTCGGCGGGTGGGCACAGGCCCGATTCGCTGGAGATGAACACGATGCGCCCCCAGTCCGCCGCCTTCATGCGGGGCAGGTAATGGCGCGACAGCCGCACACCGCTCATGACGTTGACTTCGAAAAAACGCAGCCAGTCTTCGTCCGGGATGACCTCGAAAGGCTTGGGCTCGAAGATGCCGAGGTTGTTGACCAGGATGTCCACGTCCGGGTGCGCGGTCAGCAGGGCGGCACATCCTTGCGCATCGCCGAGATCGACTGCGAAGGAAAGCAATGGCGCATCCGCGCCGAGCTCGGCGCGCAAACGTGCGACTGCTGCCTGGGTGGTGTCGGTGCTGCGGCCATTGACCACGACCCGCGCGCCCTCCGCCGCAAGCGTGCGGGCGATGGCGTAGCCGATGCCGGCGCTGGATCCGGTCACCAGGGCTTTTTTGCCGGAGAGCTGCAAGTCCATGGTCTTTCCAGATCATCAGGCAAAGCGCACGGAACAACTGCCGATGCCGCCGATGGACACGCGGAAGTTGTCGCCAGGCTTGACCACGGCCATGGCGGCCAAAGCCCCGGAGAGAATCACCTCGCCAGCCTTCAGGGGAATGCCCAGGCGCCCGAGGGTGTTGGCCAGCCAGGCCACGGCGTTGACCGGCGAACCCAAGGCCGCTGCTCCCGCGCCGGTGCCGATGATTTCACCGTTTTTCTCCAGCACCATGCCGCAGGTGGACAGATCGACCGCGCGCGGGCTCACGGCTCGGTCGCCGAGCACGAACACCCCGCAGGAGGCGTTGTCGGCCACGGTGTCCTGGATCTTGATTTTCCAGTCGCGGATGCGCGAATCGACGATCTCGAAACATGGCATCACGCATTCGGTGGCAGCCAGCACTTCGGCGTTGGTGATGCCAGGGCCGATCAGATCTTTCTTGAGGATGAAGGCAATCTCGCCTTCGGCCTTGGGTTGAATCAAGGTGTCTAGGGCAATCGTCTGGCCTTCGCCGTAGACCATGCCGGAGAGCAGGTAGCCGAAGTCGGGCTGGTAAACGCCCAGCATGTCCATCACGGCTTTGGAGGTCACGCCAATTTTTTTGCCGACGACAGCTTCTCCGGCATCCAGGCGACGACCGACCACGCGCTGCTGCACACGATAGGCATCCTCGATGGTCATGTCGGGGCAGCGGTCGGTCAGGGGCTCGAGCGTGTTGCGTGCGTTGAGCGCGCTGTACAACTCGTCGCCGAGGGTGATCATCAGTTCAGGGGTCATGGACAGTTTGGCTGTGTTGTCAAGCGAGCGGCTGGGGTTCGTCCTGGCCGGCCTCGGAGAGGAAGTTGCGAACGCACTGGGCAAACCGGCCTGCATGCTCGATCTGCGTCCAGTGCCCGCATTGGCCGAACACGTGCAGTTGCGCACGAGTAATCCAGTTCGCCAGCGCGAGCGAGTTGGACAGCGGGATGACCTGGTCCTCGCGGCCGTGAATCACCAGGGTCTGGTGCGGCACAAGGCGGATGTCTTCCTCCTTGCTCGCCATGGCGTCCACCCAGCGCTGACGCGGGGCGGGGAACATGGCGGCGAACGACTCCTGAAAGCCGGGTCGGATGCTGGCTTCATAGCGCAGCTTCGCCAGTTCGTCGGTGACCAGCTTGCGGTCGTAGGCGAAGATGTCCAGCAGCTTGCGCATGTTCTCCAGCGACGGGGCGTAGCCCCATACGGCATCCAGCCCTGGCGTGATGGGGAACTCCACGCCCACACTGCCCATGAGCACCAGCCGGCGTACGCGTTGCGGATGGCGGATGGCCAGTGCCAGCGCCAGCGCGCCACCGAAGGAGTTGCCGATAAGATCGGCTTGCTCGATGTGCAAGGCATCGAGCAGCCCGATGGCCTGGGCTACCCAGGTGCCCATGTCATAGCGCTGGCCGGCAGGGCGGTCGGTGTAGCCAAAGCCCACCATGTCGGGGGCGATGATCCGCGCCTGTTTGGCTAGCTCGGGCATGATCAGGCGCCAGTTGGCCCATGCCGAAACACCGGGGCCTGAGCCGTGGATCAACAGCACCGGAAAGCCCTGCCCCAAGTCGTGGTAGTTGGTACGGATGCCTCCCGCAACGACTGTGTGGGCAATCTCGGGGTTGCCGGTGGGATTTTGTGGAGCATTCATGGCAGGCTTTCGGGTCAATCACAGCTTGACGCAGACGTTCTTGAGTTCGGTGTAGAACTCCAGCGAATGCACCCCGCCCTCGCGGCCGATGCCCGACTGCTTGGCCCCGCCGAACGAGGTGCGCAAATCGCGCAGGAACCAGGAATTCACCCAGGCGATGCCCACGTCGATGGCGGCTGCCACGCGATGGGCGCGGGAGAGGTTGGTGGTCCAGATCGCGGTGGCCAGGCCGTAGTCGTTGTCGTTGACACGGCGGATGACTTCCTCTTCGGAGTCGAAAGGCATGACCAGGGCGCAAGGGCCGAAGATTTCTTCGCGGGCGATGACCGAGTCGTCACCCAGACCCGTCCAGATCGTCGGCTGGACCCAGGCCCCATTCTTGAGGTCGCCAGGCATGTCGGGAATGCCGCCGCCGGTCACAATTGTTGCCCCCAGTTCTTTTGCTTTCTTGTAGTAACAAAGAACCTTGTCACGGTGCTCCTGGCTGATGAGCGGACCCATGCTGGTGGCTGGGTCTTCCGGTCGTCCGAGCTGCATGGTCTCGGCGCCTTTTTTGAGCGCGGCGACGAAGCGGTCGAAAAGGGGACGCTCGACATACACCCGCTCGGTGCCCAGGCAGACCTGCCCGCAGTTGGCGAAGCACGAGCGCAAGGTGCCTTCGATCGCGGCGTTGAAATCGCAATCGGCGAACACGATGGCGGCGTTCTTGCCGCCCATCTCCAAGCTGACCGGGCGGGCACCGTCGGCGGCGGCCTTCATGATGGCGGCACCCGTTCGGGTTTCGCCGGTGAAGGTGATGGCGTTGACGCCGCGGTGGGTGGTGAGGAACTCGCCGGTGGAATTGGGCCCGAAGCCATGCACCACGTTGTACACACCGGGTGGCACGCCTGCGGCGTTCACCACCTCGCCGAGGAGTGCCGCGGTTTGCGGCGTTTCTTCCGAGGGCTTGACCACCACGGTGTTGCCGCAGGCCAGTGCCGGGCCGACCTTCCAGGTCATGAGCAGCAGGGGCAGATTCCACGGACAGATCACGCCGACCACGCCGACCGGGCGGCGCATGGCGTAGTTGATGGCACCCGTCCCATCCGGGGTGGGCATCTCGAAGAACTCGGTGGGCACGTTCTTCACCACATCGGCGAAGATCTTGAAATTGGCCGCACCGCGGGGAATGTCCACATGCCGCGCCAGGCTCATGGGCTTGCCGGTGTCTTCGACCTCGGCTGCGAGAAAGTCGTCGAAGCGGCGGGTGATGCCGTCAGCGACGGCGTACAGCAGGTCAACCCGCTGTGCAATGGTCATGCGGCCCCAAGGGCCATGGAGCGCGGCGTGCGCAGCGACGACGGCAGCGTCGACTTCAGCCCGACTGGCCTCAGCCACGCGGGCGATGACGGCGTTGTTCTGTGGGGATCGCTTGTCGAACCATTGCTGGCCAGCGACATACTGCCCGTTGATGAAATTCTTGATCTGTTTGACAGCAGTTGCAGAACTGCTCGCTGCTTGCGCAGATGCCTGAGGTTCCGTGATCAGCATGATGGAGTCGTGACCGTTGTTGCGTGCGTTGTGTGCGGCGTGGGATTCAATGGCAATGGTGTTTCCGGCGGTTCAGGTCCGTTTCAGGCGGAGCGCCTGCAACCCGGCCTGGGCACATTGCTCGTCCTGTTCTTCACTGCCGCCGGAAACCCCGATGCCGCCGATGCGGTGGCCAGCTTCGACGATGGGCAGGCCACCGCCGAAGGCGATGAAGCGGGGCCGCAGCACCATGCCTTGGCGCACCGCTTCGGAATGACTCAGCAAGGCTTCGCTCCAGCGGCTCGTGGGCAGACCGAAGCTCGCTGCCGTGTAGGCTTTGTCGATCGCGATGTCGATGGAATGCAGCGGGGCTCCCGGCATGCGCAAAAACGCCCCCAGATTGCCCGCTGCGTCAACCACCGCGATGTTTACGCGCACACCGAGGCCCTGCGCGTTCTTCGCGGCGGCCTCGACAGCTTGACTGGCCGCCGGCCAGTCAATAAGACGGGCTTCGACGCTGTGCGGTGAACGAGTCTGATCCATGTCGTCTCCCGGTCTCGGCAATCAGGTGTAGACCTCGGTGAACGATTGCACCAACTCCCCGGTGTGATAGAAGATTCCGCTGCCCAGATGATCTTCCGTCCATGTGGTGACCGGTCGATCCGGTTGGGCCAGATAACCCAAACCGGCGAAGGTTTCATTGCGATTGCCACTCGGATCGAAGAAATAAATCGTCTCGCCCCGTGTGATGCCATGCCGGGTCGGGGCCACGTCGATTTTGGTCTTGGTTTTGGCCATCACATCGGCTGATTTGAGAATGTCGTACCACGAGTCCAGGAAGAACGCGATGTGATGCAGCCCCATCTTCGGACCTCCAACGAATGCAATGTCATGCGGTGTCGATGTCCGAAACATCCATGTCGCAGCTTGGATGCTTCCCCCCGGCCCGACCATGACCTGTTCGGCCAGATAAAAATCCAAGCATTCCTGCATGAACTTGGAGCTTTCCGCCACCTTGTTCACACCGGTTTCCGGATTCAGCTCACACATCAGCAGACAGTGGTCCAGCCAGTGCGCACCGGCACCCTTCATGTCGTCGGGCCATGGGTCCGGATTGGTCGTGCCGACATCGGTACCGACATACTCCTTCATCGCATACAGGCGCATTTCATGCCCGCTCGGCAGGTTGAACTGCAGCATGCGCCCGGTGGACGGCATGGAGCCTTCGGGCAGCATTCGGGTCTTAATGCCATAGGCTTCGATGCGTTTTTTCAGCGCATCAAGATCGGCATCGTGCTCGACCTTGTAGGCCACGTGGTTGAGGCCGGCTTGGTCGGAAGGGGTCAGCACCAGCGAATACTTGTCCCACTCGTCCCAGCACTTGAGGTACACGTTGCCGTGCTTGTCCTGCATCGTCGTTTTCATGCCCAGCACGTTTTCGTAGTGCTTCACCGCCGCTGCCATGTCCATCACCTTCAGGCTGGCATGACCAATTCGCATTACACCCATGGTGAATCTCCTCATGTTTACTTCGTGGAAACTTGGCCCGTCCGGAAAACGAACCCCTTGAAAAAAGGCTTTTGCATCTTGCCGGCCACTTCGAGTTCAAGTTCGCATTGCGGAGCCACCCGGCACGCAAGGCTGTATCCAGTCAACTCTTCGTCGGCAGTCACATGGGCTCGGCTGATAGGGCCCAGCTTCTGCACCTTTCCGCGAAGCAGACGAACCTTGCAGACGCCGCAACCACCATTCAGGCAGCCCACGGGTATGCCACGGCGTCCAAGCCGCGCCATACCTGCCAACAGCGACTCCTTCGACGAACAGGAGAAGCGCTCGCCCGTCTGTCGGATCGTCACTTGGAACTCGCTGTCCATGCAGTTCATGGTCAGACCTTCTTGAACAAAGGACTGCGCACCTGCTGCGCATCGGCAGCGGAGATGAACTTCTCGAAAAAAATATCGCGTTCGAACAGTCGGCCCTGCATCAAGGTCGTGATGCAGGCATCGATCATTGCGGGCGGACCGCACAGATAGGCTTTGTGGCCGGAAAAATTGTTCGTGAAATGACTCTTGGCAGCTTCGTGAACGAAACCCTGCACAACCGGATGATTGGCATCCGCAGCGCTTTCCGATAGCGCTGGCACGTAGCTGAAATTCGGGTACCTTTCAGCAAGCTCAAGGAATTCGGCGTCGTAGTACAACTCCTCAGTCGAGCGTTGGCCGTACACCAGCGTGATCGGCTGTGTGCAACCTTCCTGCAGCAAGTCGCGGATCATCGATCGGGGGCTGGATAAACCTGAGCCACCCGCCATGAAAACCAGAGGCTGATTGGCTGATTTGCGCACGAAAAACCGCCCATATGGACCGGCCAGTCTGATCCTGTCACCAACGGCGAGCTTCTCATGCAAATAAGCGGTTCCCTCTCCACCAGGTACGCGCCGAACGTTGAGTTCGATCATGCCCGTGGCGGTAACATCGGCGGGGGAATTGGCAATGGAAAACGCGCGGTTTTGATGTAACCCTGGAATTTCGAGCTGAATGTATTGCCCAGCCTGAAAATGGATGGGCTGATTCAGCCGCAGATGCAAAGCCTTGATCGTGGGCGTGAGTTGCTCAATCCTTACAACCTCTGCACTGAAATCCTTCACAGGAATGATCTCGGCGTCGGGCTCATCGTCGATGTCGGCTTCGATCACCGTATCATCCAGCAAGGTCGCGCAGCAAGCCAGAGCTTTGCCTTCCTCGCGCTCGAAGTCCATCAACGCAAACGGATTGGCGTCACCCAGGTCCACTTCGCCATCGGCGATCTGCACCTTGCAGGTTCCGCACAAGCCATGGCAGCAGGCGTGGGGCAGATAAAGGCCGTTGCGCAAGGCGGCGTCGAGCATGGTCTGCCCCTCGGCCACCTCAATGGTGACACCCAGGGGTTCAATGGTGAGTTGATGGCTCATGGTGGTGATCGATGCGCCGCGACGGATTCATTGGCCCCGGCTGACGATTGTTGGAGAGTCAACTGCAAGACCCATGGATTCCGGTCAGCCCGGGAGTGCGAAAGCGAATCACATCTTTGTGCCCGAGCCCGTTGTCGGCCAAGCTCTTGGATGCGTCAGGCTTGAACGGCTGGCCCGACTTGAACCACTCGACCTTGCTCCAGTCGATCTTGGCAAAGTCTGGGTGGTAGCTGTACACGCCGGGTAGCACGTTTTCAGTCAAGACGCTGAACGGCATGTCGGGTGGAAGCGGCAAACAATGCGGCGCGCAGAACAGAAGGTGATCTTCCCATCCGATGTAAAGCAATGGTGCGGGGAACTTGCCCACCGAGTCCTTCGGCGGAAAGCTATACGGTTTGAGAGCGACAACAGTCATGATCGAAGTCTCCTGCAATCAGTTGCTGGTAGCCTGGCCACGCCAAGCCGCAAAGTTTTTCTGGTCTTCGGAGCCCTCGAAGTCGAGGTTGTCCTTTCCGAAATTCAGCTCGTAGTAGTCCATCACGGCCATGAGCGGATCGAAGCCCTCCTTGGTTGGGTCCGTGCCAGGCTTGAAGCAGTTGCCTTGGTAGATCTGGTGCACTGGCAGCCAGGACTGGGAGAATTTCTCCGGCTCGTGATCGAAGATCTCCTTGCAGTGGTCGCTGCAGAAGTGGTACTTGTCGCCGAGGTAGGTCGATTCGCGGTAGCAAATCTTGGTTGCATCGCCAGGCTCGGTGAAGAACATCGGGATCTGACAGGTATTGCACAACATCGGCAGTGTCTTGTTGTAGAAGCGGTTGCCCTGCTGCGCCTGTTCCCTCCAAAATTCAAAACGTGGGCGATAGTTCTTGTCGAACGATTTTGGGTACTTGGCGGCCAGCCACTCCATCTCATCCTGTTTGGGAATCCAGGTATGGAAGGGGGCAGCGGCGCCATAGTTGTAGAACGTCGCCCACGCTTGATGGCTGATGTGGTCCTTGCCCTCGCAAGCGTCTTTCCAGCCCTTGGGCTCGCGGATGCCGTAGCGGGCAAGGTCCTTGAACAAGGCTCCACCGTTCTGCTCGGCATAGATTTCCCAGGCTTCCTTCCAGCTCATGACGCGCTTGGGCAGCATGTAGTCCATCATCATCGCCACCAGAGTCAGCACGCGGTAACCGCGCCAGAACCATTTGTCGATCCAACGCTGAATGATGGGCACGTTGCCTGGGTCTTGTTCCAGCATGAACTTGATGCACTCGATGCCCAGGGTCATGTGACGTGATTCGTCGCTTTGCGCCGAGAACCCGAAGGTGACCGTGGACATATCGCCGTTGTAGGCAGCGCCCGACATGAAGGGCACAAACAGCAGATTGGTCAGGACGTATTCGAACGAGAAGCTCACCGCCGTGAGAAACTCGAACGGGCCTGCCGTGTTGGCATCTTCGAAAAATGATTTGGGGACCGATAAGTACCAGACACGATCGAACCAGTGGTTCGCGTGGTGCATACCGTTGAAGAATTTGTTGTAGGTCGAAATGGCGTGGGTTTCGGTCTGATAATGGCGCAATTCATCGACCGATTGCATCTGACAGGCGACGCGAGCACCCTCGCCCGTGAAATGCCGCCCCACATGCGCGAAGCCGCGATGGGCGTAGTACTCCAGAGGTGCGACGCCCTGAATGAACAACTTCAGGGCATTGACGTAACGCGCATCCGTCACACCGAGGAAAGCGTTGTTCTGTGTGAACGCGTCGATCACCGCATAGAGTTTCTTTTCCTTCTCGCCCTGATATTTCCAGTAGGACTCCATGGTCAGGCGGAACGGGTCTTCCCACTTGTCCCAATCGTGAATCTTGATGCCCTCGTATTTGTCGAACGGGAACACCTTGTCCATCGGCTGGTAGGTGGTCTGCCAGCCGAGGCCACGGGTCATGGCCGCATAACGATCCTTCAAACCAAGTTTTTTCTTGAGCGCATGGGTGTCCATCTGGGTCTCCTTGGGGTGTTCAGTGTTTCCAACTCAGCGTGAACTGATCGTCGTCCTCGTCGATGTGGCCAGACAAGGTGATGAGGTTGATGTGAATTTGCTGCAGATCGAAGCGTGCGCCGGTGCGCTCCTCGATGCTTTGGCGATTGATCGTCAGGTGCCCGGGAGCATCGATTTTCACCATGCCCGGCGACTCGACGGCGACTGCGTTCGGGTTGTCGGCCATGATGGCCTCGACCACCGGGCGTGACTCTTCGTTGACCTGAAAGGCGATGAATACGTTTGACATGGATACTCCTTGGAGACTGGATAGCGTGTTGACACCCTGTGTCAGAGCGTGATCCCTGACTTCCCAAGGCGCGTCCTCAGTTGTTGGCGCGCGTCATCGAGCGCGACCCGGCCTGTTCCGGGAAGCGCCATCTCGGCAATCGGCAGCAAGGCGCTGGCGGCCTGCTCCTCCCAATTGCGCAGCCAGTGCGTGAGCAATGCCTTGTTGTCTTCCGACTCGGCTGCCATGGTTTTCACCACGGCATCAACCCATCGGCTGGATTCGTCGTGCCACTCCGGCATGAATGCGGTGAGCATGGCCACGGCACTGCCGCCTTTCAGGGCAATGTGGTCGTCGATGAAGGTGCCGTAAATGAGCGGGTACAGAAGCCCGTCAAGAGCCAAGTTCTGGGCCATGAACAACTCAACCGGGTCTTGCAACACCAGCGTGTCCTCGACATAGCGGCGCAGGGGTTGCCATGCGGGATCGATCAGCCACGCCTGCTTGGCTTCGTCGAGAAGGTCTGGACCGGACATGGCCAGTGCTAGACGCGTCAGGTACTGCGCCACACCCAGGTTGTCCATGGCATGGAACATGGCGGGGGCGGTGAAGGCCGCTCCGTACCCGGTAGCGCAGATTTGCGAGTTGTTCATGTTCGCACCCCATGCCGCATGACGCAGAGGGACCAGAACCGACAGCGCCTGCTGCCTGACTTCGGCAGAGATGAGATCGATCAAACCGCGGGACTCGACAAATTCGAAGTTCGATTCCATCGCGTCCTGCTGACGCGCACGGGTCATGGTCCACGAGGCGTAATAGAACTGGCGCGGATCTTTCAACACATACCAGTTGCTCATCTGGATCGCCGTGCGTGATGCGTCGAACAGTTCGTGCTCGGGGTCCCAGGTCGGCCGGTAGTGAAAATTGACCGACGGTTGCGCGCCCATCGTGCCTTCCTGGTAACGCGAAGCGGTCTTATCGCCACCGATGTACTGGGCTACGTGGGCATAGGTGTGGCGAAGTGGCTTGATTTCTCTAGTCTTCAAATCGACAGTCATCAATTGCTCCTTGGGGTGTTATAGAACCGCTCGCAAGAACGTCAGACCTGGTTTGCGCTGCAGACTTGCCAATTTCGTTGGCAAAGCATCAGTGCCTGACGAAATTGCCGAAGGCGTCGAGCCGCGACGCTTTTTGCGCAAGGCAGAACTCTTTGAAGGCCGTTGGGGGCAACATCAGTTCGACGCACAACTCGGGCGTTCCGATGGCAAATTCGAACTCCACGAAACCTTGCGGGTTGATCCGGGTGACCTTGACAAACCGGTCACTCGGATCGATTGCGATGGGCTGCTCGACTACTGATTGGTTGCGCATGACTCGCATCTCCTTCATGCCCACAACAAAAGCACGAACTATGCCGAAAGATGGCATCCCGCCCAAATTTCTCGAGATTTAAGGGAAAACACCGACCAGACTCACCCCGTTTTGAGCCGTCGTAAGGGTTTCTACGGAGCAGTTCCCCCTTCATTTATTGCACTGCATCATATTGATTTAGCATGATTTTCACAATTTCATGAAGGCCACACAGAACGAATTGACGATTTCATGAAATCACGGGTATGTTTGACCCCCTGGAGAAGAATTGCAAAAATCTCGATGGAAACGATATGGCCAAGCATCACCTTCCGCCTTTGCCCTCTGACGCCGACTTGCGGCGGCTGATTCATTTTTCAGCCGGAGATGGCCGCATCTGGCTGGCAGGACAGCGCATGGTGCTGATCCACGCCGCGGCGCTGGGCGCCTTGCGCAAAGAATTGATGGAAAGCGTGGGGCCGCAGCAAACCCGCCGGTATTTCACCCGCGCAGGGTTCGCCGCAGGTGAGCGCGACGCCGCCCTGGCCCGGCAGATTCGAGGCAAGTCGTCCCTCTACGATATGTTCGCCGTCGGGCCGCAACTGCACATGCTCGAAGGCGCAGTCCAGGTCACCCCCCTGCGGTTTGAACCGGATGTGCAAACCGGCCATTTCCAAGGTGAGTTCCGCTGGGATCACTCGTGGGAGGCAGAGGTCCACAAACGGGACTTCGGCGTGCAAGGGGTTCCCGTGTGCTGGATGCTGATCGGGTACGCCTCGGGCTACACCAGCGCCTTCATGGGGCGACCCATCCTTTACAAGGAGACGTCCTGCGTGGGTTGTGGTGACGGGCATTGCCACATCGTGGGCAGACCGCAGGAGGAGTGGCCAGACGCGGAAGAACTGGCCTCGTACTTCAAGCCCGAATCCCTGCTGTCGACGATTCAGGATCTGCAGACCCAGGTGGAGTCCTTGCGCCAGGAAATAACCCCGGTCGACAACAAGTCTGCCCTGATCGGCCAGTCGGAGGCATTCAAAGCTGCTTATGAGCTGCTACGCACGGCTGCCCCCACCCAGGTGACCGTTCTGCTCACCGGGGAAACCGGCGTCGGCAAGGAGCGCTTCGCACGCGCTCTGCATGCGCTGAGTAGCCGTGCTGACAAGCCTTTCGTCGCGATCAACTGCGCGGCCATTCCCCACGATCTGATCGAATCCGAGTTGTTCGGCGCTGAGAAAGGCGCCTATACAGGATCGCAAGCAAACCGCGCCGGCCGTTTCGAACGCGCCGACGGCGGCACCCTGTTCCTCGATGAAATCGGCGAATTGCCTCTGCAGGCGCAAGCCAAGCTTTTGCGCGTCATCCAGGAAGGCGAAGTTGAGCGCCTGGGTTCGACCCAAAGCCGCAAGGTCGACGTGCGGCTGGTGGCGGCGACCAACCAGGATATGGAACAGGCCGTACGCGAGGGGCGCTTTCGCGCAGACTTGTACTACCGCATCAACGTCTACCCAGTCCTGATCCCACCGCTGCGCGGGCGCCACGACGACATCGAGCCGCTGGCGCAAAGCATGCTGGAGCGTTTTGCGCAGATGCATAACAAACCACGTCCCATGCTCACCGACCATGCCTTCGATGCGATGCGCAACTATGCCTGGCCGGGTAACGTACGCGAACTGGAGAACCTGGTCGAGCGCGCCGTCATCCTTTCCAAGCCGAATCAGGCGGTCGATGCGTGCGATCTCTTCCCCGGCATGACACCTCCCCTCGGTGCATCCGTCAACCCCCAGGGCGAACTCGTTCACCGCCGCGCCAGCACAATGGACTGCCAATCCCTGCTCGACCAGATCCAAAATTGCGGGGAAGGGCTCGATGGGCTCGAGCGCGCCCTGCTGGAAGAGGCGGTAAGCCGCACCAAGGGCAATCTGTCGGCCGCGGCACGCTTGCTCGGTCTGACCCGGGCCCAACTCAGTTATCGCCTCAGCAGCAAACCAGGCAGTGAGGACCCGCAACCATGAATACACCCACACGACCTCACCCTTTGCAACAGGCATTTGCGGGGCGTGAACTCCTGGCTCTGGCGGATGGCGCAAGCGCAGAAATCGCCGCCATCGACAGGCTCTGCGCATCGCCAGCGCGGACCCTGGCTGAACAAGCCTATTTGCAGTTGCGCCAGCACATCATCGAGGGGCAGTATCCCCCTGGAAGCAAGCTGCGCGTCGAGCATCTCAAAGACGTCTACGGCGTTGGCGCCGGAACCCTGCGCGAAGCCTTGACACGACTGGTCAGTGATGCCTTGGTGATCGCCGAAGGCCAGCGTGGTTTTCGGGTCACGCCGATGTCACTCGCCGACCTCGAAGACATCACCCGATTGCGCATCCACATCGAGGTCGATGCCCTGCGCGAATCCGTACGCCATGGCGACAAGGCCTGGGAGATGCGTGTGCGTGAGAGCTACGAACGCTTGTCGGCCTATGAGCAACCCATCTCCATCGACAAACGCCCCGCCTGGGAAGTGTGCAATCGACGGTTCCATGAAGACCTGATTTCGGCCGCGGCCTCACCCTGGACCTACCTGATGTTGCGCATCCTGTCGCAGCACGGCGAGCGCTACCGCCGACTTTCGATTGGCCTGCAAGACAGTCATCGGGACGTTCACCGCGAACACCGCGAGATTTTCGAGGCGGCCATGCGCAGAGCCGATGCCCGCGCAGCACTGGCCCTGGAAGACCACATCAGCACGACCCTGGCCATCCTGCAAAACGCGCCGGAGGGAACTCAATGCTTGCTCAATACAGCGCAGTGATCCAGATGTGGAGATTGTGATGGTTGTTTTCTGACCGCCATGCTGGTCGAGGAAGTCGCGCGTCTTGCACGACCCCGACTTCTGCAACGTGGCCAGTGGCTGGGAGAAAGGAGTGGTGGAGAAGAACGTGCAGGACCAGCAAATGCGCGTATGGACTCAATGGAAGCCCAGTATGTGACGATTAGGAATTCAACGCCACCACCTGCTGTCGGCGCTGAGCCTGGTCATCGGGCTGCTGTACGGCCATGGGGTGCTGCAACTCGGGCGGGCCGATGCTTGGTGGCGGGCGCTGTATCGCAACGCGGGGATTGCCGTCCAGGCCCTGCCCTTGCGGCGCGTGCTGGCGCCGTGGCGGCCCGAGGTGTTGGATGCCTCGATCCGGCATCCCTGGACGCAGGCACGCCGCTGGGCCTGGGCTGCGGGGGTCAATTTGCTGACCTGGGTCGGCATTCTGGCCTGGCTGCCACCGGACAGCCCCCGACTGGTCAGCTTCTGGCTGGCTGGCCTGGGGGTTCTGAGCATGACTTGGCTGCTCGAGCACCACCACCGCTGCATGCTCCGGGCACTGGAGGCCTTCGTCGCCGCCGGTGATGCTGTGTGGCGCTGAGCCCGTTGGGCGGTGTTCGCCGCGCGGCGCCCGCCATGCATCTTCTGAAACGGCTTGGTCGTCGATGTGCGCGCCCTACTTGTGGTGCATGCGTTGCATGATCGGGCCAAAGCGTTTTGCTTTTCACACACCTTGACCGATGTTCAGCGGCGCGCCGCTGACGAGGGCGGGCTTTGCAATGGGAGCTTGAAGTTCAGCAGATCGTAGGAGGAGTTCTCGGCATGGCGCAAGGCGGCTCGCAAGGCGCCACGTCCGGCTCCAAATTGTGGGTCGCGCAGCCAGGACCGATCAAGTCTGGCGTAGAAATAATCGGGATCGACAGTCACCGTGTAGCGTAGCCATCGCGCTTGTGGCGATCGCAGAGCCCGGTACTTCATCGCAAAAGTCCCCCCTGGTGGGATCCGCGTATCGAAACGCTCGCGTTGCAAGTCGAGACTGACGTCCCGCGCAATGACCCCTTGCTGCAAGGTCGATCTGATCGCCCTGCCCCGTGCGTCGAGTTGGGTCAAGGTGATGAGCACGCGTGGCGTGACGTACGTCGGGAAATCGTGACCGACGTGGGCGCTGATGACTGTCAGCCCAGCGCTAATCTGGTTGTTTGCCTGCGCGGGAGCGCGGATGTCGAAACGCAGTCCGCTTCGCACCATAGCGAGATCATGAATCCCGCGCCAGAGGTGCTTGCCATCGGACATATGGCATGCCTGGCATGACACGCCGCGCCTGGCGAAAGGACTTGTTTGCCACTCGACGTAGGTGTTTTCCAAGGGTTTGCCGTCGAGTTTTGGCGCCGAGTTCGGAAACTGGTGACATGCGGCGCAGAACTGCGAACGACGAAACGCCGTCGACGCGACCCAGCCGGCATGCGGGGGACTGACGCGACTCCACGCGAGGTCGAGAGCGGGCGCCGGTGGCCCGTAACGCATATTGCCGCGCACATGACAGGCCGCACAGCTCAACCCATCGTGCCATGACGCTCCGCGAACCGGGTGCTTGTTTGGGGCTTCATTCTGGATCCATAAAGCGTCCGAAAGCGACTGTTCCTGCTCGGCCAGTGGCGCATGGCAGCGCAGGCAGTTCTGATGCCCGGCATGGTCGCGGGCCTGGAGCCCTTGCATTTGCCCGAGCAGACCAGGACCGAAAGCGTGGGCGTGGCGGGACGTTTTCCAGTCGTGATATTGCGAGGCATGGCAGGCGCCGCAGGACGCCGGGGCAAGCGACGACTCCAGCGCTGAAAACCCTGCGGGAGCGGGTCCTTGCGCCATCAACGGGCGCGTCCAATAGTCCCGCAGGAAGGCGCTGACTGTCCCGGCTTCGCCGCTCAGCCGCGCCTGCCGAGCGTCGTGGCAAGCACCGAGCATGAGCGTCAGCGCAGACAGCGCCAGGAGCGATTTTCTTCTCCCCCAAACGATTCGCTCCCGCGTGGCACAAGCGCCGGATTCGCGACCGCCGGGTGATCGCTTGGCTGCGGTCATCACACCTGTCTGCGCCAAGTCGTCGCGCGGATTTTTCTCAGCAGCGGCCAATCGACCGCGTACAAAACCCGGGGCTCGGCGCGGCGGAAACAAGCCAATGACTCCATTTTGTGAAAAGTTCGACTCAGCGTTTCGTGGCGCAGGTCGAGGTAGTTGGCCAGAGTCTTCCCGCTGGGCAGTAGCACGGGTCCAGTGCCAGGCGTGTCCACCCCGCTTTTTTGATTCAATTCCAAAAGGAAGTCCGCAAGCCGCGACATCGCGTTGAGCCGCAGACGCATCGCGTGGCGCAAAGCGCGCCTCAATTCATAAGCGGCGAGTTCGGCCAAGGACGGGACGTCAAAGCTGCGCGCCGCGATTCGATTCCACGCTCGCGGTTTGATCATGTAGACCCGGCAGTCACCAATCGCCATCGCGTCTGCACGATGTGTGCCGGCAGCAAAGTCCGCGAAACCAAGGACATCCCCTGCGACAGCCAGATCGACGATCCTTTCACGCCTGCCTTCGTTGGCGCACCTTTCGGTGAGCGACACCTGCATCGCGCCACTCATCAACACATAAAGGTGGCGCATCGGGGAACCATGCTCATACAACAATTGGCCTGCCATGACGGCACGAAATCTGCCGGCGGCTTGCCCTGCTGCGAACACTGCGCCCCTGGCATCGGCGCTTGCGCCGTCCCATAGCGACGACGGTTCGATAGCGATACCCGGTGTGGGGAAACATCGCGCATTGCGGCTGGACTGCTGCAGGGCATTCATCACGCGATCACATTACCGATTGCATCCACAAAAGACGGCTTTGCACCGAGCTGTCGCATGGGCCTTATCTGAGAAGACGGCGCGGCACGAGAAGACGAGCCAATATCGGCTTCAATCACCATCATGGGCTGGTGCCCCCAACTTAAACGGTAAAATAAATACCAATTTATAGGCGAGCCTATTTGACTTCGCCTTGTGTTGGATCAACAAACACCTCTGCAATGTGCGATCCTGATCCTCAGCGCACGGCCGCGGCCAGACGCATTTCGACGCCGAGAGTCGCACAGCCGTGTGGCATCGCATATTGTTCCCACGCTGTCCGCAACGCCAGGTCCTCGTGCAGCCGACGCTCGAGTCTGCGCGAGCTGAACACCCCGGTGACGTAGCCGTACACCAGCACCTTGACCATCATCGCCGGACGGAAGGGCTGGTTGCGCGGGCAAGGTCAGCCCGCGTAGCGCGCGCAGAATGCGCTCACGTCCAGCGTGTCGATCTTGCGGAGCCCCTTCCCGCCTCACATACTCATGTCAGTATTTGGGTTTATCCCTATGACGAGGCCTGAGCCAAGATTTAGTATTTTCAATACCAGTTACCGGGGATGCGAACATGCTCACAGTGCCGCCGTCAAACCGTTTCATGCGATTTCTGGCCAAAATACTGCCTGGCCTATGCCTGGGGGGAGCAGTTCATGCGGCTTCCTTGCCAGGCCCCCTGGTCAATGTGGCGTGGCTACACGATCATTCCAGTGAGGTCCAGATCGTTGATATCCGTGACGATGTCAACAGCCTGACAAGCGATCCCCAATTCGAGACAAGGGACGGCCACAAAATCCTCATCAAGGTAGGGGGTTACATCCCCGGAGCTTTATCGGTGAACTTTTGGGCCCTGCGCGACAAGCGCGAGATTGACGGGCAAGCCATTCATTTTCTCCCGCCGAGCCCCAAGAATTTTCAGGAGGTGATGCAGGCGTCCCTCCTTGAGCCGGATAGACCCATCGTGCTCGTCCCAACTGGCGACGATAGCGGCTCGCTCCAGGAAGCCGCTTATCTCGCGTGGGAACTACAACTCATGGGCGTGAAGGATGACCAGTTGGCCATCCTCAATGGAGGGACCCATGCCTGGATCGCAGCAGGATATTCTGTAGATACAGATGCGATCGCTCCCATGTCCACAGGCCATTGGCTTGCAAAGCCAGTCAACTCTGCCTTTCTTGCAACGACGCCACAAGTCTTGCAAGCCGCGCGGACACCGGGCCAGCCTCTGCTGATTGACGCGCGGCCGATTGCTCAGTATGTCGGGGTCGAGAAGAGCATCGTCGCCACGCGCCCCGGGCGTATTCCAAGTGCGCATCCTTTGCCACCCAGCGCGCTGTATCGGGTCGCGGATGACGGTTCAGCCCGCTTTCTGACGATGGCCCAATACCGGGCTTTAATCCCGTTGTTTTCTTTGCCCAGCAAAGGCGCGATGATTGTTTATTGCAATACCGGCCAATATGCCGCAAGCGTTTGGTTCATCATGAATCGCCTCTTGGGAAACGATCAAGTTCGTGTTTATCCTGGCGAATGGACGCATTTAAACGAACCCTTGAGCGAGCTTCCGGGTTGATGCCACATGGTGCCGGCCGTTTGCGGACCTCGACATAGCCGCGGCGGATCAACCTGCGGGGTTTGGTAGTTGATCTTACTGTGCCAGGAGCGTTAGGTTGAGGAAGTCGCCACAGTGCAGGGTTAGTCGGCGGCTGTTGGATTCGACGTCAAACGGCTGTCCCGAAGCGGCTGGCTGCTGCAAAATGCTCTTCATGCACAGCAAACTCGATCTTGTGGTTGGACACCTCAACGCCGCGGCCGGCCCGATGGTTCGTCCGGCGGATCTCGCGCTGGCGCTGCGTGAAGGCACCGTCGCACATGTCGTCGCCGGCCAGAAAACCCGCATCGTTCGGGGCCTGCTGCACAGCGTTTTCACAGAGATCGACCCCGCGCTCATTTTGAGTTGCGCCAGAGAAGCCAGCGCGGACTGGCGGCATGCCAACCAGCTTTATGCCGAATCCTTGGCGGACGGGATGCCGCGCGTCAAGGCGTGGGAGCGGCTGGTCGCCGATCGGACATGACCACGCACGACGACGTGTCCCGGTTCAAGACCAGCGGCCCATGGCGTGAGCTTGCCCGTGCCGCTGCCGACATGGTGGCCGATGCCGAGCAGCGCGCTGGGGCCGAGATGCATCCCAGGCTGGGCGGCGGAACGCGGCTGATGCTGGCGTTGGAGCATCGGATCAGCGACGACATCGATCTGTTCATCCGCGATCCCCAGTGGATTGGGTATCTCACTCCTCGGCTCAACGACCGCTTCGAATCCGTCATCGCAGGATATGAAGAGTCCGCCACGGCATTGAAATTGCGATGTTCCACCGGGGAGATCGACTTCATCGTGAGCATGTCTCTTCTTGGCTTGCCTGATGAGCATGCGCCCGCCGTGCCTTTCGCGCTCGAACCTGTGGATGAAGTCCTCGCCAAAAAGCTGTTCTACCGCGGCTGGGTATTGACGCCCCGAGACTTGTTTGACTGGCAAGCGGTCGACGCGTACAGCCCGGCTGGGCACGTCGCGAAGATCATGCCTGGGCTGCTGCGCAGGGAACGCCTGGACGCGCTGCGGGATGCCTTGCAGGCCATGACCACATCCCGGGCGGCGGAGGCGGCATGGGATGCGATCCGCGCCCCGGACAAGCCAGCGCTCGATGTCTCCATCCAGTGGGCATTGGAGCAGACCGAGCATTACGCGCGCACGCATGGGCATCGTGCCGGGCCAACAGCCACAGGCCGGCAAGACCCAGGCATCGAGCACTGAAGCGGGTTTGCGGACTCGGGTTCGGGGGCTTGCGGCACGGCTTCGCCGCGGCGCTGCGGGCCGAATGCGGCTTCAAACCCGGCGGGGCGGGGTCTGGGCCCATGGGGTTTGTGTGAGGCCAGGACAGAGCATGCTCTTCGACGGTAAGCGTCCGGCAATCCCGTCCTGACGCTGTTCCGGCCCGCCTGTACGAGCACGCCAGCGTGATGATCACGACCAACCTGGACTACGCCGAATGGTCCAGCGTGTTCGGCAACGCGAAGATGACCCCCGCGCCGCCAAACCGCCTCACGCACCACTGTCACATCGTGGAGCGAGCGGTCAGTCGATCCGCTTGCACGAGCACGCGCATTGCGTAGGAAATATCCATCACTTTTGCTCCATTGTTACGTTAATCGTAACGATCAATTGCGCGCGGTCATCTGTTTTTCCGAACCACTGCCATCTAGAGTTTGGACATGGAGTCGCGGTCTCGTTGGCTTCCCCACCTCGCTCAACCACTTTCCTGAATCGGGGGTCATCATGAATGACATCATCAGTTCAATCGCGAGCAAACCGCTCCCATTAAAGGTCAACCCTGGTGAGCCATACCGGGCGCACGCACTTGGTCATTTCAGGCGTGACGCTGGGCACCTGTGTCGCGATGCCCACTCATTCGCTGATCGATGATGGCTATCCGGCGTATCCCGTGGTGGACGCGTCCGGAGCCTGGAGTCACTATGAGGCCGAGGCCGCCATGGCGCGCATGACGCGATCCGGTGCCCATCTCGTCACCGTGTTCGCCTTCGGTTGTGAGCTGCAGGCCGACTGGAAAGAATCGACTGCGGATCCAATGTTCGAGCCATTCATCGACAATCTTCCCGAATATGGTTTCGTCGTCCAAGGATTCTTGGAACAACGCAAACACACGCGCAATCCCGGATCCGTTCGGAACCGTGTAGATTCAAACCCGGATGTGAACGGTCAACGAGAACAACACGATGTCGCACATGCCCTCCCTGTTCGTCTCCCATGGCTCTCCCATGCTGCCGCTGGAGCCCGGCACTGCGGGCCCCATGCTGAAGGCCCTGGGCCGGGAGCTGCCACAGCCGGCGGCCATCCTCGCGTTCTCGCCGCACTGGATGGCCCGCGTTCCTACCGTCGGTTCGAGCCCAAAACCCGCGACCATCCACGATTTCGGGGGCTTCGATCCAGCCTTGCACGAGCTGCGCTATCCGGCAGTCGGCAACCCCGAACTCGCCCAGCGTGCGGCCAGTTTGCTGCAAGCTGCAGGCCGGCCCGCCGCGTTAGACCCAGGTCGGGGGCTGGACCATGGCGTGTGGGTGCCGCTGCGCTTCATGTTCCCGCAGGCGGATGTTCCAGTGGTTCCACTGGCCATGCCTTGGCCCCTGGACGCCGACGGTGCTTACAAGCTTGGTCAGGCACTGGCTCCCTTGGCGGACGACGGTGTGCTGTTGTTCGGCACCGGCAGTCTGACCCACAACCTGCACGAATTTCATCCCGGGGCGGCGGCCGACGAACCGCCAGAGCCTTATGTCCTGGAATTCGTCGACTGGATGCGTGACGCTATCGACTGTGGCGCGATCGCCTCCTTGCTCGACTACCGCCGCCAAGCTCCGCATGCCATCCGCGCGCACCCGAGCGACGAACATCTACTGCCGCTGTTCTGGGCACTCGGTACGGTCGGCAAACCGGCCAAGCCGCAGCACAAGGCCGGCGGGGTGCATTACGGCATGCTGAGCATGGATGCATGGGTGTTGGCCTGAAGGCCGCCGCGCGGCCACCTCCTGATGCCTCGGCGAGAACCGAACCATGCCTGCATCCATCATCGTTGCCCAGCCCGAAGGCCATGCCGAACAACTCATGCTGCTGTTCCACGGCGTGGGCGCCGACGCCCAGGATCTGGTGTCGCTCGGCCAGCAGTTAGCTGCGGCGTTTCCCAGGGCATGGATCGTCAGCGTGCAGGCTCCCGAACGCTCCGACTTCGGCCAAGGCTACCAATGGTTTTCCGTGAACGGCGTGACCGAAGCCAACCGCGCCGGGCGCGTCGCGCTGGCGTTGCCCGCATTCCTGGAAGTCGTGCGTCACTGGCAAAACCTTGCACATGTCGGCGTCGGGCAGACGGCTCTCATCGGGTTCTCGCAAGGCGCCATCATGGCGCTGGAGTCGACACGCGATCGAACCCCCGTCGCAGGGCGCGTGGTGTCTATCGCCGGGCGCTTTGCCCAGTTGCCGCGCGAACGGGCCGCGGGCACGACACTGCACTTCCTGCATGGCAAGAGCGACACGGTGATGCCATACGCTCTCACGGTGACAGCAGCCAAGCATCTGGTCGCCCTGGGCGGGGACGTGACGGCGGATGTGCTGCCATTCCTCGGCCATGGCATCAACGCGGAACTGGTCGAGCTGCTGATCGAACGTCTCAAAGGTTATGTGCCGCGCAGCCTGTGGCAGGCCGCGCTTGCCGCAGACCCTGGAAGCAAGGGCAGCCAGCATCGAACCGTTTCGCGGGCGCCTGACGATCCAGGACCCTAGCTCCAACTCGTGCTCGCGCGAGTATCGCCCCCACATCCATCGGAGTTCATCATGATCAAACAATCAACCGCACCCTATGCCGCTCTGCTCTTGCGCGTAAGCCTTGGCATCATGTTCCTGGCTCATGTGGGGCTCAAGATCTTTGTTTTCACCGTTCCCGGTTTCGTGGGGTATTTTGCTTCGCTCGGACTGTCCGCGATTCTTGCTTATGCGGTCATCGCGCTGGAATTGCTCGGTGGCATTGCCCTCATCCTGGGCATCTACGCATCTTGGGTCGCCATCCCACTGGCGCTGGAGATGCTCGGCACGATTGTTCTCGTGCATGGCGCCAATGGCTGGCTGTTCACCAACAAGGGCGGGGGCTGGGAATATCCCGCATTCTGGTCGGTGGGCCTGATCACCCTGTTCTTGCTGGGCGACGGCGCCATGGCGCTCAAATCCAGTTCAAGAAAAGATATATAAAAACATTCAGCCGCCGAGTTACATTTCGAAAGCTCGGTTGTTGTGTAGCAACTGCCGCACCTAGCGTCGCAGTCGGGTTAGTTCGGCCCGCTCAGCAGTGCTCAACAGATCCTCCCCGGCAGCCGGTGGCCCGCGTCGACAGCGGCCTGGCCTACCCGGTTTGTGATGCTATGTGCGGTGCAACCGAATTCGCTCGGCGCAAGCTCCAGCAGGATGTCGAGCAACGTATCAGCAGGGCATCTCGAATGACCCGATTTCTGAACTGACTGCGACGTGACGATACTTCGAACGGACGCCTTTCGGCGAAGTTCCGAGGCGGATCGGCCAGTTTTTCCGCCTTTTCTGGCCTCGATCAGGTGGTTTTCGACCGATTCACTTAATTGCGGAAGCTGTCGTGGCAACTCTTGCAAGTTTTGACGGTCTGGCCGAAGACGACGCGCATTTGGCTGAGTTGACCAGTCTGTGCGGCAGCGGTGAGTCTAGGTGTCAACCGCTCCAGATCCTGTGCATCGGCCTGGAAACGTTGCCGTTCGTGCCAGATTGACGACTTCGCATCAGTTCCACGAACGTCGGTTCCTGGGCCGAACGCCCGCCACGGCAGGTGCGACATGAATTCGATGATCTGTGCTTCAGAGAGCGCACGTTGTGTGTCAAAGGGAATACGTCCCTCAAGCATGGCGCCGAGAATCGCCGTGTGATGCCCCATCACGTAGAACACCGACTTGCGGTAGTGAACTGCTTGCGCAGGCTTTGCAAACTCGGCCTGGGCAGCGCCTGCGAAAGCCAGAAGACCTGCGACAACAGCAATGGATCGGAGAACATTTTTCATGATTTTGAATGGAGTAAAAGAAAACAAAAACAATGAGCCGCCATCCCAATCCTTGGAGGCGAGATATCGACTGCATGCACTACGGCGCCCCAAGGTGTGAGACCCAAACCCCGAGCGCGGCACCTAGGCCGAGAATGCCAAGTGCAAGCAAGCGGTGTTTCCAGGTGTCGTTCGAGGCGCGAGGCGCGGGATGCGTGGCATCAACATCCTTGACGCCGCGGAGCATCGGCATCACGAGATTTTTATTTTTCTCGATGAGGTAATACAGGATTGCCGTGATGTGCAGGCCAATGAGCCCATAAAGGATCGGCAATCCGATCGATGTATGGTAATAAGTAAGGATTGTGCCCTGGTGGTCGCTGATGTAGCTGGCGAGCGGCCCCTCATTGAAAATCTCGTCATTCGCAAAAAGGCCGCTGACGACCTGCATGGTCAAGACAAGAAGGAGCGCCATCACGGACCAACTTCCCAGCGGGTTGTGTCCCAGTGCCTCGCGCTCATCGCCGCCCTGTAAATGATGCACCACGCGACGAGGACCAGCGACGAAATTGACGAAACGGGCATGGTGCCCGCCGATGAACCCCCAGATCCATCGAAATACCAGCAAAGCCAGAATGCAGTATCCACTGAGGAAGTGAAAGGTCATCGCCATGCCGCCGATCAGGCCGCTGATGATCGACGCCACAACACTGACCACAAGCAGCCAGTGAAACATGCGTAACGGAAGATCCCAAACAATTATTTTTTTCTGCATGGTTGTCAATTCTTTCGAACGCCAGCCGGCGCCAAGGGTTTGATGGCCAGCCTAAATTTTTGTCCTTTGCGCGATTTTCATGTCTTGTAAAGCCAATCCATCGCAGCATCTTGCGTGGACTTCTGGTTTGACGAGAGTGCCAGGATGCGTATGCGTCGTGACACTCCCCCAGTCTCCCTTTCAAGAATTAGGCATTTAAAAATCGGCGGACAACGATAAATAAATCGCGCGGCGCGCCTTGGTTGGCGATCACATAGCCGCCGTTCGGGGTTTGGAAATACCCGCCTGAACTGATGTAGGCGGTCGAGTTATATTGCTTGTCAAACAGATTCAACACACTCAGCGAAAGTGTGGTCAACTTGGTTCCGGCAAGGACGGAATGCAGCGCTGTCGTTTCTGCCTTGACGGTAAGATTCACAAGGTTGTAGGCTGGATTCTGTTGGCGCGAAGGTCCGGCAACCTGGTTGTTGAACAGATAGAAACTACCGGTGTACTGATCCCAAAGTGTTGTATCCACAACGCCGGAAGGCATGTAATAACGGTACGTGATCCCGGCGTTCGCGGTGACGTCCGGTGAATTTGAGACCGGGTACCCGTTAAAACTAGTATTCGTGTTATAGCTGTAATAGGAATCCCAGTTGCTTCTGAAAAATCCAAGATTTGCAAAACCCTTCCAATGTTGATTGACATCAGCCCGTAATTGCAGATCGATGCCCTTGATCGTTGCGTTTCCTACGCCAAATTCTGTCGAATAAATCGTATTGGTGTTGGCCGGCGAGTAGTGAATCGTTTGATTCGAAAGCTTGGTTTGGAAGTAATCTAATGATGCGTAGACATTTTTCATCCCGAGCGTGTGACGCTGGTTCCAACGCATGCCAATGTCGACGTTTTGGCTTCTCACAAGCTTCAGGGCCGCCAAATCAACCGCTGAGCGGTCGTAGTTGCCTTGGCGTGGATTATGCAGAGCCACAGCGTAACTGGCAAACAACGAGAGATCTGGATTCAACGCCAAGTTCGCGCCTATCGAAGGTTCGGTCTTGACAAAATTGGTGGAACCGTCCAGAGCGGGATCGCCCATACTCGAATTGATCGCAGCGCCCTGTCCTGGGAAAAGCGTGTTGGCCTGCGCGACGGTTGTATTCGAGAAATCCGTCTGGAATCCGACCATTCGAATCCCGGGGACAATCACTAGCGATGGAATCGGTTTGATCTTGTCCTGGGCATAGAGTGCCCAAAACGTGTTCGTCGTTGTATTCGCGCCCAGGCCAGTGATGGACGCTGCTGTAATTCCATTCCCTTGTAGGCCGATGGATGCATTTGGCGTGTAGCCAATATAATCGTTTGTCGACCGCGAATTGATCAAATAGCCACCGTAACTCAGCTTATTCCAGTTGTTAATTCTTTGGTCAAAATTTAGTTTGTCGCCATAGGTGTTCGAGTGCTCGATATAATACTCCCCACCCGGACTGCCAGGCAGGTAATAGTTCTGGCGATAATGCTGGACGTTGCCGTTGCGGATCCAGAACATGTTGCTCAGGCTCAGATCCGGGGAAAGCTGAAGGTGCAAGCGCCCCCAACCCATATAGGTTTGCAGTTGGATGTCTTTTTGCCAAACTGAACGTGGCAGCGTCGAGTAGTAGCCGGAGGTTTGTTCGCTGTACAACGGCCCGCCTGCCCCCAGTCCGTTGACATCAATCTGATTCGCTTGCGCATCGGCGGCACTGACCGGGATCATGTTCGGCCGCTGTTCGTCGTTTTGCTCGGCGTAGGCGCCGAAACTCAACGATCCGTTTTCCAGCGTTTTGCGCGTCTTCACGTAAGCTTGCAGCGTCTTCGATGGCATGCTGTCGGCCGTGGAGCGAATCGACTGGCTTCCCGCGCGCGCAACGCCCAACACCGTTGACCATCCGTCGTGGCTACCGGTGTTATGGACCACCGAAACCACGTTGGTGCCAAAGCTGCCGAGCGAGAGGTTGGCCTTCGTACCGGCCTGCTGGGTTGGCTGCATTGGAACGAAATTGACCGTGCCACCCAGACTGTCGTACCAGCGCTCTCGCGGGTTACCCGGACCCTGGATCACATTGACGCCCTCCAGTAAGGCGCCAATCGGTACCTCCGGCGAATGCCAACCCGTCGACTGGATCAGGCTATTGAGCGGCACTCCGTCCAGTTCCATACTGATCGCATTCGTCGCCAAGTCCCCTGGAATGCTGTTGTTGCCAACCTTCATACCGCGCATGGAAAGCGTCGAGCGGGACGATGCACTCGACGCGTTGTAGCTGCTGATCTTGACGTTGGGCAGAATGCTCAAGGCTTGCATGCCACTTGCATCCGGTCCGAAGAGGTCTTGTTCCTGCTTCGTGACGGTCTTCACTGGCTGCGTGGATTTCTGGAGTTGACGCTGCGTATAGACCTTACTCTCGAAAGACTTCTTCGCCTTAGCCGCGGTATTCGCTGCGGTTGCATCGCTCTGAACCGTTCCTAGGTTGCTCACGGTCTGTGCTTCGGCATGGTGGGCACCGAGAAAGGCAACCGCGATCATCGCAGCCAGTGGTTTTAAGTAAAACGATTTAGATTCCATGATTTGGGAGCGTTTGAGGTTATTCAGGATTTATATTTAAATGGTTGCGCGAAAATAAATTATGTGAGACTCCTTTAATTAGAAAAGTTGAACCTTACCCATATTTGAAAATGCATCACGGCATTGCCCAGCGCTTGAGGCGTGGCCGGGTATTGCGCATTTTTGACGGCGCGAATTGCAGCCTGATCGAGGCCGCTATTTCCACTGCTTCGAGAAATCGTGATGACGGTCGCACGACCCCGCGTGAACGTGAAATCGACGAGCGTTTGCCCGGTCAGGCGCATCAGCTTCGCTGCTTCGGGGTAGCGCACCGCCGCCTGAATGGCGCTGCGCAACGCGGCCTCGAAGTCGGCCTTGATCGAAGCGACGTCGGGCGCTAGGGGTGCGGGCGGTTGCGGCGGAGCAGGCGGCGTGGGCGCCGCCACCGGCATGGCCGGCTTGGTGTCGGGTACCGGCGTGGGCGGGATTTGCACCCTGGGGCTGGTGGGTGGAGGCTGCACCTCGGGTTTGGGTAGCGGGCGTGGTAACGCTTTGTGCACCACCGGCCTCGGTTCAGGTTTGGGCTTTGGAATCGCCTTTGAAACCGGCTTGGGCATGGGCTGCGCTACTGCTACTGTTTGGAACGCTGGTTTCGGAGCGTCAACCACGATTTGCATTGGTTCAGGCGATGGTGGCGCCGCGTCGTGGTCGGCGAACCTGAGCAGCGCGCCGACGATGACAACCTCCAGCAGCAGCGCAGTCCCCGTCACCAGTGGCCAGCGCCGCGCGTCGTCCGGCTCGCGCCAGGGCGCGGGGTGCAGCACCGTGCTCATGGCTGCGTGCCCCCGCCCCCCGGCTGCGCGGCCAGGCCGATCTTGGTCACCCCGGCGGCGCGGCAGGCGTCCATCACCGCCATGAGCTGCTGCAGCGAGGTGTCCTTGTCCCCGGCCAGCGTGACCTGCAGCGCATCCGGGTTCGGCTTGGCCTTGAGCACGGCGGTGAGCTGCTGGGGCGTGAGCGTCTGGTGCTCCAGGTGGATCACCCCGGCCTTGTCCACCGCCAGCGTGAGCTGCGGCTTGGGCATGGCCTGCGCCGTGGAACTGGTGGGCAGGCGCGAAGCGATGCCGGCGTCGGGAATCATGTGCAGCGTGACCATGATGAAAAACACCAGCAGGAAGAACATGATGTCGATCATCGGAATGATCTCGATGCGGGCCTTGCGGGTTTCGAAATACTTCATGGTGGCTCGACAGAGAAAAAAGGCGCCGCAGCACGGCTGCGGCCCAAGCGGGCGTGCTGCCGGCCCGCGCTTGCTGGCAGGGAGATGAGGCTCAGGCGACGTGCTGCTGCAGCACCGCGGGCTTGGCCGGGTGTTGCAGGGCCTGGGGGCGGGCGGCGGTGGGGTGGACTGCGGCGGGATGGGCTGCTGCGGCCTGGGTCGATGCGCCCTGGCTGCTTGGCACGCCGCCGCTGCGGTAATGCGGGTACATGCGGTTGGTCAGCATGAGCTTGATGCGCTCGAGCTGGTGCAGCACCAGGCGCACGCGCTGGTTCAGGGCGTTGAACGCCACCAGGCCGAGCACGGCGATGAACAGGCCGGCGGCGGTGGCCAGCAGGGCTTCGCCCACGCCGCCGGTGACGGCCTGGGTGGCCGCCCCCGGGTTGGACAGGGCCTGGAAGGTGTTGAACATGCCGATGATGGTGCCCAGCAGTCCCAGCAGCGGGGCCAGGGTGACGATGGTGTCGAGCACCCACAGGCCGCGGTCGATGCGCGGGGCCTGGTCCATGACGGCTTCCTCGAGGCTGCTGGAGAAATGCTCCAGGGTGTCGCCGAGGTCGTGGGCCAGGGCCACGGCGACGACCTGCGCGGCCGGGGAGGACGCGTCTTGCTCGGCGCGCGCGCGCAACTGCCGGGTGTCGACATGGGCGTGGCCCTTGAGCTCGCGCACCCAGGCCTTGCACTGCGCCTGCATGCGCCCCAGCGCCCAGAACCGCTCGATCATCACCGCCAGCGCCACCGCCAGCAGCACGAACATGAGGTAGAGAATGCCGCCGGAAGTCTGGGCGAGATGGGTAAGAGTGTCAAACGACATGGTTGGACTCCAGAACAGGACTGGGTAAAACCACGTACCGTAGGGATCGATTATGACAACCCATTCACCCTCAAAAAATATTTTGTGGTTTTGTGTAACTTCTGTATTTAACTAGAAAGTTGATTAGCATTGAAAGAATAGAAGCTTCAAAAATGAGCGCAATATGATTTCGACTAGAAGTGACCGTTGGATTTTCGTGGGCATTACCTGAATCTTGGAAAATACCATCAACGAAAAACGGATCATGGTATTTCCCCATATCCGCCCTAATACCCAAACTGCGACTTGGTGCGATACGGCGCCTTATATGGATGCCTCCCGGCGATCAAGAGTGCTGGATTCGGGAACTGAACTCTGTCTGCGGAAACGGGTGCCCCAGCCACCACGCGGGTAGGCCAGCAAACCAGTCACACAGCTTGCCCCACCAGGCATCGACCCTGGTGATGACCATAAAGCTTTGCTGGATGTCCTCGGCATAGCGCTGTTGCAGCGCCGGGGTGGTGGAGTGATAGGCCCCCACCGCCGCCCAGGTATTGCCATAACGCCGCACAGCCCGACCATACAGTCGGGCGGCGGCCAGGATATTGGTGCAGGGCTGCATGACCGTCTGCGTTGTCAGGCCCAGGGCTGGAAGATTCCTGCTATTGATTTGCATGACACCATAGTCCGTGCTGCCGTCGCTGTTGCGGTGCACGCGCCAAGGCAAGAAATGGGATTCATGCCATGCGATGGCCATCAGCACCTTGGCATTGACCCGGTAGGTCTGCGCGGCGTGGTTAAAACACTCACCACCAAGGGGCTCGGCTTGAACCGGCCGGGCCTGTGCCAGGTTCACCAGGAGCAGCAAGGCGAACGCTATTCCCCGCATCGCGCTTTGAGGGCATCGAGCTGGGCATGGGTGATGACGCGGCCCCCAGCGGTGGCTTGATGGACGGCCTGTGCCATGCAGGCTGAGCCTGCGCTCATCTGCAACTCCACGGCATCCACGGGAAGATGATTGTTCCGGGCGCACCCGCGGTGCGTCCGCAAGGTTGCCCAGGCTGCTTGACGGCAAGCCGACCCCGACCTCAACGATCCGACCACGCATCGTCCGCAGCGCCGGAGTCAGCGCCGCTGTCGTCCGACCAGCTCGACGCATCGGTCAGTCCAAAGTTCTGATCGTCAGGGATGGGTACATCCGAGGGGTCGCCGGCGCTGTGCAGGATGGCGCCCTGCCCGGCTCCAGACGCGCCGTGATCGAACATTGCACGAGGTCTACGGTAATCTCCCGTAGCGCATTGAGGTTGTCAAGGCGAACCCCGACGACGTCCGCTGCCTCGTCTGAGCCGTCATCGTCGAAGAACACCTCGTATCCCTGATCGTTCTTGAGATATGCGATGGTTCGATACTGGACCGAGTCCCGTCGACGTTCCTCGCACGGAGACTCTTTGCGGATGTCGATTCCGTTCCAGGTGAGGGCCGTCAGTCGTTCGCGCGAGAACGGCGATGCGGCGACGCGGAGTTCCGTGTGCATGTTGCCGTCGACAGCCCGAATCATGGTTGGAGGAAAATGGATGCGCGACCTCACCTGCGGGCTGAACGGTGGCCGACCCCGGTCCGCGTCTGAGCGGGCATGCTCGCCGCTGTTTCCGCGAGATGTTGCCACAAGGAATTAGCAGCCGGCTCAAGCGAAGGAATGCGTAGCCGGATCAATCCGAGCGGCGGATGCTTTGGTGGGGGATTCAAGGCCAGCACATGCACTGGCGGTCCAGGTAGCTCGGCAACTGAGCGTGCGCAAATCGCCACGCCCAGCCCGGCTGAGACGAGATTGCGCATCCCGGTCGGTCCGGATGCCTCGAACTCGATTCGGGGTTTGAACCCAGCGTCGGCGGAACTGCGCACCAGCAAGGCGTGTAACCCGCTGCCACGGGGCAAGCTCACGAATGTCTCTTCGCGCAAAGCCCTGAACGTCGTTGCGCCTGCTCTTTGCGAAGTCAACGGATGGTCTGGTGCCGTAATCAGCACCACAGTCTCTTCCAGCAGTACCTCGGCGACGAAGCGGTGCGCCAGCCGTTCGTGCACTGGCGCGATGACTATGTCGAGCTCGCGCCGAGCGAGCCGCGCGAGCAAATCGTCAACCAAATCTGCATGCAAGGAGAGGCCAACGGCTGGATGCAGTCCTCGAAAGCGCGCAAGCGAGGCTGCCAAGGGCAATGCACCGAGCACTTCCGTCGTGCCGATCCGCACCCGGCCACGCAGAGATGCACCGCGTGCAGCCATGTCCGCTCGTAGCTCGGCCATCTGCGCAAGCATCTCGCGCGCACCCACAAGCAACCGCTCCCCGTCAGCAGTTAGCGCTACCCGACGCGTGGTCCGTCGGAGGAGCACGACGCCAAGCTCCTCTTCCAATTCGCGGATGCGGGCCGAGACCGCTGACTGAGCGACATGTAACCGCTCGGCAGCGCGGGTAAATCCGCCGTGGCGAACGACTGCATCGAGGTAGCGGAGCTGACGGAGGTCCATAGATTAATCTTACAGTAGGATTAATCGATCACAATTCAGCGTTTGAAGTGTTTTATGTGGACGTCTACGCTGGCTCCATGGATACACGCACGCTTGGCCGCAACGGCCCCATTACTTCCGTCCTTGGCTTCGGCTGCATGGGCCTCTCGCAGGGCTACGGCCCGACCGATGAAGCGACCGCCATTCGGGTCATCCAACGCGCATTCGACTTCGGCGTAACGCTGTTCGATACGGCGATGAGCTACGGCGCGGGCATCAATGAGCGTCTGCTCGGCCGCGCGCTTGCGGGCAGACGTGAGCAAGCCGTGGTGGCGACGAAGTTCGGAATCGTGCGTTACGGAGACGGTGTTCGTCTGGACGCACACCCTGGGCGGGTCCGTTCCGACTGCGAGGCGTCTCTCGCACGGCTTGGCATCGACGCAATCGATCTGTACTACCTGCACCGTGCTGACCCGCAGGTGCCACTAGCTGACACCATCGGGGCGATGGCGCGGCTGGTCGAGGCTGGCCTCGTGCGTTACCTCGGCGTTTCGGAACTGACGGTGGGCCAGCTCGAGGAAGCTGCGGCTGTCCATCCGATTGCCGCCGTGCAGTTCGAATGGTCACTGCTCTGGCGGGAGCCGGAAGGCAACGTCGTACCGACTGCGCGCCGCCTGGGCGTCGGCTTGGTCCCCTATAGCCCGCTCGGCCGAGGTTTGCTCACCGGCACGTTGGCTGGGGCCGACATTGACACTGCCTCGTTTCGCCGGGAGGATCCACGTTTCCATGGAGAGCACTTGGTGCGCAACAAGGCACAGGTCGACGCGCTGAAGACAGTTGCTAGCGAGCTTGGCGTGACTGTCGGTCAACTGGCGCTAGCCTGGCTGCTCGCTCAAGGGCCGGACGTGGTACCGATCCCGGGCACGCGCAGCATCGAACGAGTCAATGAGAACGTAGGTGCTGCGTCGCTCGTGCTAGAGGGCGATGCACTGCGGCGGATCGAAGAGCTCGCGCCAGCCTCAGCTTGGTCCGGCGACCGGCGTTCGTTTGCGGTTCCTGTGACGCGGCGTGGGAGCTGATCGCAGAACCCGTACGCGCGCGATGCGGGATCAGGGGCATTGGGCCGCGGGCGTGTCGCCGCCGACGCTGGCCAGAATAGAGAGGGTAGCGCGTGCCGGTCGGACAGTGACCAGCGTTGATTGCCATAGACTGTTGATCCTTCAGGTGATCTCGGCGCCAGTCGGGTCACGGCTTCGAAGTGGGCAGATGAATGAAATTGGAATTTTTACAAGCAACACCAGACCACGCAAAAATTATAGGATCACTGGTCGTCCAACTTACACAGGAAATCTGTGATCGCACCAATGCACGACATTTTGATATTGACTTGGAAGGCACAGTTCAGAGGTGTGAAGACTTGTTAAGGACAGGCCACTACGCGGCAATTATTGGCTTGTTAGATAATATTCCCGTCGCTGTTTCAACAATCTCTGAAACTTACGCTTTATATGCAGGTGGAAAGATGGGGATAATTCAAGAATTTTATGTTATTCCTAAATTTCGCTCTTCAGGTGTCGGGGCAATGCTGATTGAGCAGGTCAAAAATTATGGACAAAAGCATGGTTGGTCATGCATCGAGTTATGCACACCTCCGCTCCCTGAGTTTGAGCGTACGTTAAGTTTTTATCAGAAAAATGGCCTCGTTCCTGTTGGTGGTCGTAAACTGAGGCAGAATTTAACTTCGAATGGTTAAGCCAACCAAGCTTATATTTCTGCCGGGCGCTGGGGGGAGTCCGCATTTCTGGCAACCAGTTGCCAATCGGCTAGTTCACCCTGCGGATCGCGTGTTCCTTGGTTGGCCAGGTTTTGGGTCGGTACCCATAAATCCCAAAGTGCAGGGCATCCAAGACTTGGTGGCACTTGTTGTTGATGAGATCGATCAGCCCTCGGCGCTAATTGCCCAGTCTATGGGGGGAATTATTGCCATTCAGGCAGCACTCAAACGACCAGAACTGGTTACTCATTTGGTTCTCACTGCCACATCAGGCGGAGTGAATATGTCTGACCTACACGCTGTGGATTGGCGCCCCGCGTTCACAGAAGCGAATCCGACGTTTCCTCGCTGGTTTGCAGATTACAAAGACGATATTTCTAGTGCGGTCGGCTCCATTCTTGCCCCAGCGTTGTTGCTATGGGGAGCGGCTGATCCCATCAGTCCAGTTGCGGTAGGCGAACGGTTGAAGGGATTACTACCCACAAGCAGTATGCATGTATTTCCCAATGGTGAGCACGATCTTGCTAATAAGCTAGCATCAAAAATTGCGCCGCTAATTGACGAGCACCTTAAAAAGGCAGTCTAACCCAGCGACCACCGCGGAATTGCCGGGAGTACTCTGACCGCGTATTGCGGATGGAACGCTTAACTTGCGTGAAATCGCAACAGGCTCTAACCGACATTCGCCTTGCAGGTTCCTGCACTGGCGAACTCACACAATCGACCCTGAACAGCCCTTTGGGCAACGGTTGGTATTACCTCGCGACGACCCTAATGGGCCAAGCCCAGTTCAGTCGGTCTGCTCGGGAACCAAAGCTAGGAGATCGGTCACCCCGACGTCAACGCCAGTTTGGGTAAGGAGTGTCGTCACCTGCCCTCGGTGGTGCGTTTGATGGTTGAAGAAGTGGGTCACCAGTCCATGGAAATTGCGCGACTGCTGCTGTCCCTTGGTGTTGGCGTAGCGTAGTGGGCGGTCGAGATCCCCATCGACAATGTCGGGAACCCAAGCGACGATCAGGTTATCGATCTCGGCTCGTCGCGCGGCGAGATCTGGAAGTTGGTCGAACAAAATTGTGTCCAGCGAGAGCGGTGTGGCAAGATCCAACACCGGGGCAAGCTGGTTATATCCGCGGGAATGTGCTGCGAAGCGCTGTAACCATAGGGTATCGCCGACCACGATGTGGTTCAGGGTTCCCAGGATGGAGCTGAAGAACGCGCCGCGGTCACGGGCCAGTTCCTCATGCGGCAGGCGGGAAGCTGCCCTGTAAACCTTCTCATTCATCCATCGGTTGTACGAAGCGAGCAGATGCAGTTGCGCGATGCGTGGCGTCATTTTCACGTCCTTCAGGGCATGCGGGTCTTCGTTTCTGGCTCTTACACGGGCGGCTGCAAGAAATTGCCAACTCAATCACAGCGGGGAACAACTATAGCGTCCTAGCAAGCCGTTGGTCGAACATGGGCCGGAGATTGCCATCCGCGGGGGCTTGCCAACAGATGCGCGTCTGATTGCACGCAAGCTGGCGCCCATGCCCATGTATGTCTGCGCATCGCCGTCGCTCCTGAAACGCTATCGAGCACCCACGCGACCAGAAGGCCTACGCGAGGTGCCCTGCATTCAATTTCGCTTCAGGTCACACCGGGCAGTTCCATGCGTGGGAGTTCTCCAGGGAGGGAGAGATGTTTGCCATCGACGTTCCGGGTTCGCTGTGCATGGACGACAACGAGGCTACGTACTGAAAGGCGAAGTCGTCGTGACCCCGGACGACGACAAGCCCGTCGCAATGATTCCCGGCATCTTGGCCATCTTCCCGCCCGCCTACACGCTCCCGGATTGCACCTGTCCGTAGCTAACTTTGATATAAGCTAGGTACCTAGGTATCATCACTAGGCACCTAGGAGATTGCAAATGGAGAATTACGAGAAAAGTCTTGGCTACTGGATCAAGCGATTCTGTCTACTGAGTGCCCGCGAAATGGATACCGCGCTCGCTCCGTATGGCCTTGGGCGCACGCAGTGGTACGTCCTGCACCACGTCAATACGACGGGGCGGCTTCCTCAGCGGGAACTGCAGTCAATCCTGGGCATCGAGTCCGCCACGCTGACGCCGCTCATTGCTGCGCTTGTCCAGAAGGGGTGGCTGGTACAACAACCCTCGCCCGATGACCGGCGCACAAAGATCCTCGCCTTGACGAAGATAGGGGAAAACCACTTTCGCTCGGTGCCCAATCCAATCCTTCTGGGCCGAAAAAAGGCAATGGCCGGAATCGACGCCAAGGAAATCGAACGCGCCCGCAAAGTTATCGAACAGGCTGTGCACAACCTTGAGAAGGGATGACTGCCATGAGTGCTCCTCCAATCGGCATGAAGGATCACAATTTCAACGGAATCGCAGCCATGAATCCAAAACTCGGTAACAAAGTCATCAACCGCATGGGCTATGGAACGATGCGCCTACCCGGTCTCAAAGGAACCCCCGAAGACGCTGCGTTGGCCCATGACCTTTTGCGTGAGTCGGTCTCGTTAGGCGCCAACGTCATCGATACTGCGGATATCTATGGAGCGGGGCTCGCAAACAGACTGATCGCGGAGGCACTCTATCCTTATCCTGAAAACCTGATCATTGCGACCAAGGTCGGGGTAAAAACGGGGCAGGATGGCCGCCCCGTACCGGCGGCGACTCCGGACGAAATCAAAGCCACAGTGGAACGTGATCTCGTAAATCTTGGTGTGCCGGCACTCGACCTCGTATTCCTGCGACTGCCGGGCGGGCCGTTACCGGACTCCGGCGTGCCGATGCACAGATCTCTGACATGTCTGGCCGGGCTTCAGGCGGAAGGACTCGTCAGGCACATCGGTCTGAGCAGCGCTTCGACTACGCAAATCGAAGCGGCAAAGTCTGCCGTTGCGGTGGACGCGGTGCAAAACGCGCATTTCGTGGGAAACCGGGATTCGGTGACGGTCGTCCAACTTTGCCATGACGAAGGTATTCCCTTCTTTGCCTACTTTCCATTGGGCATGGGCATGCTGATTGAGAAAAAAACCGACTTGGGTCCGATGGCCGCTTCTTACCGGGCGTCCAAATCCCAAATTGCACTTGCCTGGTTGCTCGCATTGTCGCCAATGATCGTGCCGATCCCCGGGACTTCGAACCTTGACCATCTCAGGGAGAATTTTGCCGCCCTGAATCTGACCCTGTCTCCAGCGGATGTGAACGCCTTGAGCAATGTCGCCGGCCCTTGCGAATTGGCATCCGATGGCGAGCAAGAAGCGTCGATTGCACATTCCTCCCAGACTCAACTTCCCGGTGTCGTTGGGTAGATGATGATCGACAGGAAACGGATTGGACATGCAATCAACCTTTCTGGGCCGTGTGGAATGTTGCCCTGAAAGGTCAGGGTATCTCCAGGCTCAAGCCTGTAGGTGTTTTGGCCGTGGCGATACTCGATCAGGCCTTCCAGCATGTGGATGAACTCCGTGCCTGGATGCTCGAAGGTCGGGAAGACCTCCGACTCCTGATCGATGGTGATGAGGAAGGGTTCAAACAGCTTGGTCGGCCCTTGGTCATAGGCGAGAAGGTGGTAGGTGTGGCCACGTTTGGTGCCGCGACGCACCACTTCCATTCCTTCACCCTTTTTCACGAGTTGGGCTCCCCCCGCTGGAACGTCGTAGCGACGAAACAAGGTGGACATGGAGACGCCCAAGGCCTGCGCCAGACGTGAAAGCGTCTCAAGGCTCGTTGCGGTTTGTGCGTTTTCGATCTTGGACAGCATGCCTCTGCTGATTCCGGCACGTTCCGCCACCTCGGCAATGGTCAGCCCGTGCATGAGCCGCAACTCCCGAACGGTGTTGCCCAAATAGTGTTCGAGACCGTCTGCTTCATCAGAATGAGACACCTTTTAGACCTCGCTTGATTTGCTAGAAACGCACGTCAAAGTTTCTTTTTGGGAAAAATAGTTGACTTGCATTGACATGCGATCCAGAAAAGAATAAATTGTTCCTTATGGGAAACTTTGTCTGATCCAGCGTCGATCATGCCGCACGACCATCGCTACACGCTCACCCTGTCTTGTCTCGACCGGATCGGCATCGTGGCCGCTGTCAGTACGTTCGTAGCGAATCATAGGGGCTGGATTACGGAGGCAAGTCACCACGCCGACGCCGAGGCTCAGCGGTTTTTCATGCGTCAGGAGATCCTGGCAGACTCGCTGCCTTTTGGTATTGAGACACTGCGTGAGAAATTCGCCCCGATCGCCGAGCAATTCGGCATGGACTGGAGGATTTCCGACAGCGCACGGAAAAAACGGGTCGTCATTCTTGTGTCGAAGCAGGAGCATTGTCTGTACGACTTGGTCGCTCGCTGGCAGGCGGACGAGATGAACATGGAGATTGCCTGTGTCATCTCCAACCATGAGACCTTTCGTGGCTTCGTGGAGTGGCACGGAATTACGTTTCACCATGTTCCGGTCACACCGGACAACAAGGAACATGCCTACACCAAGATAGAAGAGTTGTTTCAGCAAGCCGACGGCGACGTGATGGTTCTGGCGCGTTACATGCAGATCCTTTCTCAGGATTTGTGCGAGAGCCATCCGGGCCAGATTCTCAATATCCACCACAGTTTTCTGCCCAGCTTCGTTGGTGCCAAGCCTTACCACCAAGCGTATGTGCGCGGCGTAAAGCTGATCGGCGCGACGTGCCACTACGCCACCTCCGAGCTTGACCAAGGGCCGATCATCGAGCAGGACGTGATCCGGGTGTACCACTCGGATGCGCCTGAGGATCTGGTGCGTTACGGCAAGGACATCGAAAAAGCGGTTCTCGCGCGCGGGCTGCGCTACCACCTGGAAGATCGGGTGCTGGTGCATGGCAATAAGACCGTTGTCTTCCGCTAAGGATCCACCATGCCCTGGCGACTCCTGCGCTTTGCCCTGAATAAAAAGCATCCGGAACCCCGCATGTTCACATTCCACGAGAAGCTCAAGCCGAGCTACGACGTGGTGATCATCGGTGCTGGCGGCCACGGGCTCGCAGCGGCCTATTACCTGGCGCGCGACCACGACATCACCAATGTGTGCGTGCTCGAAAAGGGCTATATCGGGGGGGGCAACACGGGCCGTAACACCACGATCATTCGCTCCAACTATCTGACCCCCGAGGGCGTCAAGTTCTACGACGAATCAGTGCGTCTGTGGCAGGACCTGTCGCAGGACTTCGACCTCAATCTCTTCTACTCCAATCGCGGGCACTTCACCCTGGCACACACCGATTCGGCCTTGCGCACCATGCGCTGGCGAGCAGAGGTGAACAAGCACTTTGGAGTGGACTCCGAGGTCGTCGGCCCTGCGGAAGTGAAACAGGCCGCTCCCATGATCGACCTGTCGTGTGGCGGTCATGCCCCCATCCTGGGAGCTCTTTACCATGCGCCAGGCTCGGTGGCTCGTCACGATGCGGTGGCCTGGGGCTATGGGCGCGGAGCCGACCAGCGGGGGGTTGAGATTCACCAGCAGACCGAAGTTCTCGGTTTCGACGTGCGGGCTGGCAAAGTCAAAGGGGTGAAGACTTCTCGCGGTGACATTGCAACCAACAAAGTCTTGTGTGCGGTGGCTGGATCGACCCCACGCATTCTGAACATGTTGGATCTGCGCACGCCGATCTACATCCACCCCCTGCAAGCCATGGTCAGCGAGCCCATCAAGCCCTGGCTCGATCCCATTCTGGTTTCCGGCAGCCTGCACGTCTACATCAGCCAGTCCTCGCGGGGTGAGTTGGTCATGGGCGCCTCCCTCGATCCTTACGAATTGCACGCCACGCGCTCGACCCTTGACTTCGCGGAGGGCCTGAGCGCCCACATGCTCGACATGTTCCCCTTTCTCTCCCAAGTCAAGGTGATGCGTCAATGGGGAGGCATGGCCGACATGACACCGGACTTCGCCCCCGTCATGGGCATGACCCCGATCGAGGGTTTCTATCTTGATGCCGGCTGGGGCACCTGGGGCTTCAAGGCCACTCCGGTGTGCGGCAAAACCATGTCCCACACCGTGGTGAATGACTGGCCCCACGCTTTGATTACAGGATTCTCGCTGGACCGCTTCCGAAACTATGCACTCACAGGGGAAAAGGGTGCCGCATCGGTCGGCCATTGAAGCAAATAACGCCATGAAGATCATGACCTGTCCCCTGAATGGCCCACGCCCGGTCTCCGAATTTTTTTATTGGGGCGAGATGCGCCCCATGCCCGAACCCTCCACCTGCAGCGATGACGCCTGGGCCGATTACGTCTTCAACCGGAATGGCGCCCCCGGGGTGAAGCGTGAGTGGTGGTGCCATACCCCGAGCAATACCTGGTTCATTGCTGAGCGCGATACCGAAAAGGATGTCGTGCTCCACACCTATTTTTACGAGGTGGAGGAGCGATGAGACTGCCAGCTACCGATGGCGAGTGGATCGACCGCTCCCAACCCATTCCATTCGTTTTCGAAGGCAAGTCCTACCAGGGCTATGCTGGCGATACGGTTACATCTGCCCTGCTTGCTGCAGATGTGCACGTGTTGGGCCGCAGCTTCAAGTACCACCGGCCGCGAGGCGTGTTGTCCCTTGCCAACCACGACACCAACGCCCTGCACCAATGGGGCGGTGTACCCAATATCCGCGCTGACGTGACCCTGCTCCAGTCGGGGATGAATCTCACTGCGGTGAACACCTTCGGTAGCCTTGCCAACGACAAGGGACGTTTCCTTGGCAAGGTCTCCAGTTTTCTGCCGGTGGGTTTCTACTACAAGGCGTTTCACACCAAACGTCTGTTCCCCCTGTGGGAACGCATGTTTCGGGCGATGACGGGCCTGGGCAAGGTTGACCTGGATAGCCCCCTTCGCCGCACCCCAAAGGCTTACGACTTTTGCGATGTACTCGTGATTGGTGCTGGCCCCTCGGGACTTTCCGCAGCGCTGGCAGCGGCAGGCCAGGGTGCCGAGGTGGTGGTGGTCGATGAAAACGCCCGGGCGGGCGGCAGCGCGGGCTACCAATTCGGTAGCGATTTCACACGGCGCAAGCTCTTCGCCGATTTGCTGGCGAAGGTGAATGCCGAGACGCGCATTCGTATCCTCGTCGATACCTGTGCCGTGGGCTACTACAAAGACCATTGGCTGCCCCTGGTCAGCGCGGAGCGCATGCTCAAGATGCGTGCTAAGAGCGTGGTCGTTGCCAGCGGCGCCTTCGAGCAACCTGCGGTGTTCCGCAACAACGATCTGCCCGGCGTGATGCTCGCCTCCGCCGCGCAGCGCCTGATGTTCCGCTACGGCGTGAAGCCGATGGATCAGGCCGTGATCCTGGCAGCCAATGCCGATGCCTACCGCGTTGCACTGGATTTGCTCGCACAGGGCGTAGGAGTGGTGGCGGTCGTGGATTTGCGTGCCGACGCGGGCGGTGCCGCGGCGATGGCCGCAAGTTTGCGACAGGCCGGTGTGGATGTGCTGCTGGGCCACTGCATCGTCGAAGCGGTGCCTGGCCGCAACGGTGCCCATGTGGCCGCAGCCCGCATCGCCGCGATCCAGGTCGATGGCACCCTGGCCGCCGAGACGCGAGACCTTGTCTGCGACGGTATTTTGATGAGCGTCGGCTGGGCTCCTGCGGCCAATTTGCTGTACCAGGCGGGCACCCGCATGCGCTATGACAAGACGGTGGAGCAGTTCGTCCCTGACCAACTCCCTGACGGCGTCTTCGCCTGTGGTCGGGTGAACGGCGTCCACACGCTGGAGCACCGCCTCGCTGATGGGCACCGGGCTGGCAACCACGCGGCGGCTACGGCGGGCTTCGGTCACGCCAATTTGGGCGGCCTGCCACCGGAGGCCGAGAGCCCAACTCATCCATGGCCCATCGTTGCACATCCGGATGGCAAAAACTTTGTGGATTTTGACGAAGACCTGCAGCTCAAGGATTTCCACAACGCCATCCAGGAAGGATTCGACAACATCGAGCTCCTCAAACGCTATTCCACGGTGGGTATGGGCCCTAGCCAGGGCAAGCACTCCAATATGAATGCCCTGCGCATCCTCGCCCGCTTCACCGGCAAGGAGCCCCAGCAGGTCGGCACTACCACGGCGAGGCCTTTCTACCACCCCGTCCCGATGGCGATCCTCGCCGGGCGCGGCTTCAACCCGGAACGCCGAACACCGCTGCATTCCCGCCATGCAGCGTTGGGTGCCCAATGGATGCCCGCTGGTATCTGGCAGCGACCGGAGTTCTATCAACGCACCGGCAAGGATCGCCTCATCTGCATTCGTGAGGAAGTCGGGGCGGTACGGAGAAGCGTGGGTTTGATCGATGTTGGAACCCTCGGCAAACTCGAAGTGATCGGCCCGCAGGCGGCGGAATTTCTGGAGCGGGTTTACACCGGCAGTTTCACCAACCTCAAGGTGGGTATGACGCGCTACGCGGTGATGTGCGACGAGTCGGGTGTTTTGATTGACGATGGCGTGGTGGCGCGTCTGGCGCAAGATCATTTCTATTTCACCACCACGACTTCGGGTTCGGCCACTGTCTACCGTGAACTGTCGCGGCTCAATGTCATGTGGCGAATGGACTGTGGCATCGTCAATCACACGGGAGCTTTCGCCGCGATAAATCTGGCTGGCCCCAACTCCCGTGCTGTGCTTGCGTCGCTCACTGAGTTGGATCTTTCCGCTGGCGCTTTTCCTTATCTCGCAGTGCGCGAGGGCGCGGTGGCCGGCATTCAGGCGCGGCTGATGCGTGTTGGATTCGTCGGCGAATGGGGCTACGAAATCCACGCTCCATCCAGCTTTGGCGGTGCCCTGTGGGACGCTCTGATGGCTGCTGGCAAGTCTCATGGAATTCGTCCCTTCGGCGTTGAAGCTCAGCGCGTGCTGCGTCTGGAAAAGGGGCACATCATCATCGGGCAGGATACCGATGGCCTCACGACGCCCTCCGAGGTGGGCCTTGATTGGGCGGTGAAGATGGATAAACCTTTCTTCGTCGGTCAGCGCAGCCTGGCCGCCATCGCCCGCAAGCCGCTCAAACAACGGTTGGCGGGCTTCTCTCTACCGACGGGTTACCACGGCGAAGCGCCTCAGGAATGCCATCTGGTGATTGCGAATGACGCGATCGCCGGCCGCATCACCAGCATTGCCTGGAGTCCGAGTGTTAAGCGGCACATCGGTCTCGCCTTCGTTCGTCCAGATCTTGCATCTCCTGGAACCAGCTTGCCCATTCGTCTGACCGACGGGCGAATGGTTGAGGCCACAGTGACCCAGACGCCGTTCTACGACGCAGACAACGTCCGACAAAAGGAGGCCGCATGAACACCGCGTTTGGGGCCAGTCCGGTGGCGGAAATCGTCGCCGCCACGCTGCTCGAACCTGCAATGCAAGAGCTAGCCGCAGCCCGGCTCGGTCTCGCTGATATTTCCCTCGCCGCCCGCTCTGGTTGCAAGGGGCCGGGCACCACCCTGTGGCTTGAACGTCTCGGCCTGCCCATTCCATCTCAGCCCAATTGCTGGCTTCCACTGGAGGGCGGGGGGCTTGTCGCTCGACTGGGCTACACCGAATTTCTGGTGGAAGGTTCCACCGAGTTTGTCAGCCGTCTCGCCAGCTCGCCCAGGGCCGCAGGTGTGTACCCGATACAGCGTCAGGATGCTGCATTCCTCCTGGGCGGCTCAGCGCTTGATGCACTTCTGCGGCAGATCTGCAGCATCAATTTCCGACTGCTTTGGGCAGCGGCTGAGGCCGAAGCCGGATCGACACAAGGCCCACAGATGGCGAGCCATTGCACCACTCCAACCAGTCGACCTGTGGTGCTGACCTCGATGGCCGGCGTCAGCGTCACCGTCGTTCCCGAATTGCAGGCAGGTCAGCCGCGCTGCCGCATCTGGTGCGATGGAAGCTACGGACACTACCTGTGGGAAACGCTGGTCGGCATTGCAGGCGAACTGGGCGGCGGCGCTGTTGCTCCCCATTGCCTTGGCTGACACCCCTGATCCCCGCGAACCTCTGACCAACCCCAACTTCCGGAGAGCAGCAATGACGCCTATTGAAGCCAAACAGTTTCTCGCTGAGAACAAAGTCAAGTATGTCTTGGCTCAATTCGTCGACATCCATGGCACGGCAAAGACTAAGGCGGTGCCTGTCAGTCATTTCGACGACATTCTCACGACCGGCGCAGGTTTTGCGGGTTTCGCGGTGTGGGGGCTGGGTATCGAGCCCAACGGCCCTGACTTCATGGCTATCGGTGATCTGGGCACGCTTACCCTGGTGCCTTGGCAGCCCGGCTATGCGCGTATCGCCTGCAACGGTCATGTGAAGGGTGAGCCCTGGCCTCTGGACACGCGGGTGGTGCTCAAGGAGCAGATCAAACGTCTAGATGCCCGGGGGTGGACCTTCTTCACAGGGCTGGAGCCGGAGTTCTCGCTTCTGAAGAAGGATGCCAACGGCCAGATCACACCGGCAGACCCCACCGACACATTGCCCAAGCCTTGTTATGACTACAAAGGCTTGTCGCGGAACCGTCAGTTCCTCGAAACCCTGGTGGATAGCCTGCGTGCGGCAGGTGTGGATGTCTACCAGATCGACCATGAGGATGCCAACGGCCAGTTCGAGATCAACTACACCTACGCTGACTGCCTGACCTCTGCTGACCACTATCTGCTCTTCAAGATGGCCGCCTCGGAGATCGCGAATGATCTGGGTCTAACCTGCAGTTTCATGCCCAAGCCGTTTGCCAACCGGCCAGGCAACGGCATGCACATCCACATGTCGATGGGTGACGGCAAGTCCAACCTCTTTGCCGACAAAAGCGATCGGCACGGGCTGGACCTCTCCAGACTGGCCTATCAGTTTCTAGGCGGCATCCTGGCGCATGCGCCTGCCTTGGCGGCAATCTGCGCTCCCACGGTCAATTCTTATAAGCGTTTGGTGGTGGGGCGATCTCTAACGGGTGCGACCTGGGCACCTGCCTACATCAGCTATGGGGACAACAACCGATCGTCGATGGTGCGTATTCCGGGTGGCCGCCTGGAACTGCGCCTGCCTGATGGTGCTTGCAACCCCTACCTGGCCACGGCCGCAGTGGTTGCCGCGGGTTTGGACGGCATCGAGCGCAACCTGGATCCAGGGGATCCCCACAACCACAACCTCTATGCCATGAGTCCCGAAGAACTCAAGGCCGCGGGCATCGGCATCCTGCCCCAGAACCTCCATGAAGCCCTCATCGCGCTGGAACAAGACGTGGTGCTTTGCAAGGCGCTCGGCCCGGTGACCGACGAGTTTCTCAAGCTCAAACACATGGAGTGGGTGGAGTACATGCGTCATGTGTCGGACTGGGAAATCAAGAGCTATCTGGAGTTTTCCTGACCTGGGACTCCGATCAAAACGACGAACAAAGGAGAAAAAATCATGTGTGGAATCGTCGGTCTTCTGGTCAAAAAATCCGAGCTGCGAGAGCAGCTCGGCACCCTGATGGTGCCGATGCTCGTCGGCATGACCGAGCGTGGTCCCGACTCGGCGGGCCTGGCCGTATTCGGTTCCCCTCTCCCGGATCACGAACGCAAGCTCAGTCTGTACTCCGGTCTCACACAGGATGGTGCAGACTTCAACTGGTTGGGGCTGGCCCATGAACTCAAGGCCCATCTCGGTGTGAGCGTGACGATGGAGCCAAAGGGCAATCACGCCATCATGTGTTTTGACATCTCTTCCATACTGGTGAAGCGATGGCTCGTGGAGCATCACCCGAAACTGCACATCCTGTCGACCGGACGCAGCATCGACCTCTACAAGGACATAGGCACACCGGCGGAGGTTGCGGAGCGCTATGGCTTTGCCGAGCTCACGGGGTCCCACCTCGTTGGACACACACGGATGGCCACAGAGTCTGCGGTGACACCCGACCGCGCCCACCCTTTCACGGCGGGCGAAGATTTTTGTCTGGTGCACAACGGGGCACTCTCCAATCCGCATGGCATTCGCCGCATGCTTGAACCACGCGGCATCCGTTTCGAAACCGATAACGACACTGAAGCCGCGTGTCGCTTCCTGGAATGGCGCATGCGAGACGGCGATGACCTGGAGACCGCATTGCAGAAGGGTTTCGAGGAACTCGATGGTTTCTACACATTCTTGATGGGCACGCCAGACAAGCTCGCCCTGATCCGCGATCCCTTCGCCTGCAAGCCCGCAGTCGTAGCTGAAACCGATGACTACGTGGCCATCGCTTCTGAATTTCGCTCGCTGGCTCACCTGCCAGGCATCAAAAACGCCCATGTCTTCGAACCTGCGCCTGAGGAGATGTACGTATGGAACGCTTGAACGACACCACCATTTTCGACCTCGCTGTCGCCCCGGTGCGTACGCTGAACTCCTTCCTGCACCATGAGGTCAAGGAAAGAGGTATTGGCAAGGTGACCGTCGTCAATCCGGATGGCGCCCACAACATCGCCGTAGGCCTTGACTGTCCCGTCGACGTGGAAGTGGTCGGGCACGCTGGTTACTACGCAGGCGGCATGAACAAGTTCGCCACGATCACGATCACCGGCAGCGCAGGAACCGGTGTGGCCGAGAACATGATGAGCGGCAAGGTGCACGTGAAGGGCTTTGCCTCGAATGGCGCAGGCGCATCCGCCAATGGCGGGTTGCTCATTGTCGATGGGGATGCCGGTCTGCGCTGTGGCATTTCATTAAAGGGCGGGAACATCGTTATCGGTGGTTCTGTTGGCAGTTTCTCCGCCTTCATGGCCCAGGCTGGCTGCATGGTGATCTGCGGAGATGCGGGCGATGCCTTGGGCGATTCGCTGTACGAGGCCGTGTTGTATGTGAGGGGGAAGATCAAGTCGCTTGGAGCAGACGCCCAGATCGAACCGATGACTGAAGCCGATCTCGCCACGGTAGCCGAGTTGCTTGACCAAGCCGATATGGACCACGATCCAAAGACCTTCAAGCGCGTTGCTTCCATGCGCTCGCTCTATCACTGGAACGCTGACGCGAACCAAGAGTACTGAGCCGCTCCAACAAGCAGTCAATCCAAGGCCATGATCATGGAAACAAAACCCGTTCATCTCAAGCACATTTCACGAGAAGAGTCGTATGCCTATGACCGCAAGACTCTCGACTACATCCGTCACGCCGCAGCCAATGGGCTTTACGAAATTCGAGGGATGGGAGCCAAGCGCAAGCTGCCCAATTTCGATGATCTGGTCTTTCTTGGGGCGTCCATGTCACGCTACCCCCTGGAAGGCTACCGGGAGAAATGCACGACCAAGACGGTACTTGGCACCCGTTTCGCCAAGAAGCCAATCGAGTTGGAAATTCCCATCACCATTGCCGGTATGAGCTTTGGCTCACTCTCTGCCAATGTGAAAGAAGCCGTTGGCCGTGCCGCTACTGCGGTAGGCACATCGACGACGACAGGCGATGGCGGCATGACGACGGAGGAACGACGATCCTCCAAAACCTTGGTTTACCAGTGTCTGCCGTCGCGCTACGGCTTCAATCCGGATGATGTGCGCAAGGCAGATGCGATCGAAGTGGTCATCGGGCAAGGCGCCAAGCCGGGGGGTGGCGGCATGCTCCTGGGCCAGAAAGTCTCCCCCAGGGTTGCCGCAATGCGCACGCTCCCAGTGGGTATTGACCAACGATCAGCCTGTCGTCACCCGGACTGGACGGGGCCTGATGATTTGGCGATCAAGATTAAGGAACTGCGAGAACTCACGGACTGGGAAAAGCCAATCTATGTCAAGGTTGGTGCGGCGCGCACCTTCAACGATGTGAAGCTGGCCGTGCATTCGGGGGCCGACGTGGTTGTGGTTGATGGAATGCAGGGGGGGACGGCTGCAACACAGACTTGCTTCATCGAAAACGTTGGCATACCGACTTTGGCTGCAGTTCGGCAAGCGGTCAATGCGCTGGAGGACTTGAAGATGAAGGGCACGGTCCAACTCATCGTCTCCGGCGGAATTCGCACCGGGGCAGATGTCGCCAAGGCACTGGCGATGGGGGCCGACGCCGTATCCATCGGGCAGGGTGTGCTTGTCGCGCTGGGATGCAATGGGGAAATGTATTTTCAAAACGGCGAACACCACAGTGCCGAAGCGGACTACGCCAGTCTCGGCTCAGCCCCTGGCTACTGCCATCACTGCCATACAGGTAAATGTCCAGTCGGCATCACCACGCAAGACCCTGTCCTGGAGCAGCGTTTATCGCCAGAAGTCGGCGCCCAGCATTTAAAAAATTATCTCAAGACGCTCAATATGGAACTCACCACCATTGCACGCGCCTGTGGCAAACAGAACGTACATCACCTGGAACCCGAAGACCTGGCTGCATTGACGGTAGAGGCCGCCGCCATGGCTGGAATACCGTTGGCGGGCACAAACTGGATTCCAGGGCAATGTGGTTCATGAATAATCGATGGCGCATCATTTACGAGAAACTGGAGAATAATTGTCCTCAAAATTGATTTGAGTTGTGATTTCCTTTGCGACGCAAATAAATATGGCCGCAAAAAGTGCATAACAAGTGCGTCATGACGTTCTTCGTTGGATATGTGTGCAGTACAAGTTCCATGCACCAAGATGTTGCAGTTTATACGAGTGATGTGTTATGGCGCGGCGACAGATCAACGCCCTCGTGTTTACGCACATAATTTGTGCGCATAGGGTTACAAAAACATAAAACCGATCAAATTTTCTGGCATTGTTCTTGCATGCTGGCTAGGCGGGTTAGATTCCTCAAGTGTTTTCGGAATTTATTACTCGAGCCTGACTTTGCCAGCCATCAGCGCTATTCGCCAGTTGGTGGAGTCCAATCTATCATGATAGGAGTTCGAAACATGAGCGCGCCACAGCAAGCAATGAATCTGCCAACAAAGGTTTCGGCCAATTTAAAATCATCAAGTCTGGGGTTTTTAGAGACGATTGGCCAATCGCTAGCCAATATTTCACCAACTTTTACGCCTGCGATTAATGTCGTTGCTGTTGCGGCACTAGCTGGAAGTGCAAGCTGGTTGGTTTATGGCCTGTCCACCCTAGGGCTACTCTTGGTCGGGCTGAATATCGCAGTCCTAGCGAGTCGTTTTGCTGCTGCAGGGTCGTTTTTTATTTTCATATCACGCGCACTGGGTCCAGTGGCTGGAGGGATTGCAGGATGGGGGTTGATTGCTGCATATACTGGAACGGCGATGGGGGTTCTGGCAGGCGAAGCAATTTTTGTGCAAAACGCATTCAGCCCATGGGGAATTACGATACCAACGTACTGGATCTATATCCTCAGCATGGCCCTTGTCTGGTTTCTTTCAGCGCGTGACATCAAACTTTCGTCTAGGCTAAGTTTAGGTATTGAGGCGGCTTCAATTGCCATCGTCGGAACAGTTCTACTCTTAGTGTTTTATAAGCATCCAGGTCATATCGTTGATATCAAGCAGCTCACTCTGGGTGGAACATCGACGAAGGGCATAGCCGAGGCTCTAGTATTGGGAGTTTTTTCATACGTTGGGTTTGAGAGCGCTGCTTCGTTGGGCAAGGAAACAAAAGATCCCCTTCGCGCCATTCCAAGAGCTGTGATATGGAGCATGTTGTTGGCAGGCGCATTCTTCATGTTTGTTGCGTATTCAATGGTGATTGCATACGGTGGGGATACGGCAAAGCTTGGCAATGATTCTGCGCCGCTGCTGACCCTTGCTAAATCACTTGGCATGTCGCCACTTGGCCCGGTATTCTATATCGTTGCCTCGGTCAGTGCTTTTGCCTGCGTCTTGGCTTCTATTAATGCTGCAAGTCGCCTTCTGTTTTCGATGGGGCGCTATCAATTTGTGCACCGCTCCATGGGCATGGTGCATGCAAAGCATCAAACTCCACATTATGCTGTTGCATTTGCAAGCATAATCACATTGATCGCAGTTCTTGCGCTTATTGAAACGGGCGCCCTGAATACATTCGGATATACCGCAACGTTTGCGACATTTGGCTTCATGCTTGCGTATTTCCTGATTTCTGTTTCTGCTCCCGTTTATCTTAAAAAGGAGGGAAGTCTTTCATTTAAAAATATCGTCATCGGTACTCTCGGCGGTCTGGCGATGATTGGAGCCGCGTTCGGCAGCGTATATCCTGTGCCGGCTTATCCGTACAATATACTTCCGTACCTTTTTATCGGTTATTTAATTGTTGGATTTATCTGGCTCGCCGTGTTGAAAAAGCGATCCCCGCAGGTGCTAGAAAAAATCGAACATGATCTCGAATCAAGTCAATCCGAGATTTTTGGAAGGAAATAATATTATAATGCATGGGTCAGGGACTCGACTAGTAGTTGAGCTCCTTGCCAGGCCAGTTTACTGCAATGAAAACGTCTTCCGCCACCCCCTCGGAGTGCTATTCAGTACAGCTTTTGCCTGAGCGTGGTGAGTCACCAGAATGCGATATTTCCTTTATTTCGACAAAAGGGACAAGTGCACTCAACGAGGATTATGTTGGCGTCATGCTCGGTAGCGTAGAGCAACGCGCCAGTAAAGGTAGTCTGGTCGCTGTTGCCGATGGATTGAGCGGTGGACATGGGGGGCGTGTGGCGGCAGAGTTGACGGTTCGCAGCTTTATCGAAGGCTATTACGAACTACCCGATACCTTGAGTCCGGAGATGTCCGCCTCTAAAGCTCTCGATGCCACCAATCAATGGCTGCATCAGATCGGAAAAACAGATGTCAAACTTAGCCTGATGGCGGCCTCGTTTGCCGCTCTGATCTTACGTGGACAGACCGCATATTTAATCTCGGTTGGTGATGTACGTGCCTATTTGCTGAGATCCGGTGATCTGACGCAAATTAGCGAAGATGACGTATTTCGCGTCACATTTGGGACACTCGTGGCCCAAGCAGTCGGAATGCAGCCAAATATTGTCTGCAAATTCAGACTGATTGAATTGCATGAAGGTGATCGCTTACTGCTTTGCTCAGATGGATTGTATCGATATCTCGCTTCAAAATGCCTACACCGTGCACTTTCTGACAACACATCACCCGTAGCCGTAGCCCACCTTTTGGAAGATGCGGCACGCTCTGCGGGTTCTAACGATGACGTCACCGCTGCAGTCATCGACATCAAACGCACTCCAACGCTGGATTTCGGATATTTGGAGCGGGTGATTGGGCAATTACCGATTCTCGCCGTGCCTGCCAGCGGCGACGTGGTGGATGACTACAAACTTGGGGCGCTGCTGAGCGACGGCTTTTATTCGAGGATTTTCGTCGCGGATGATCTGAGAGATGGAAACAAGCGTCTGGTCGTGAAATTTCCAAAGCCGCGGGTCGAGAGTGACCAGAATATCCGGCAGGCTGTCGTGCGTGAGCGCTGGCTCAACGGAAAGCTGCATAGCGCTATCGTCCTTGCGCCCCTATCGATGGATCCTGAGCGACAGAGCCGGCTTTATGTTGTCACGTCCTATTGCGAAGGCTTGACACTGGAAAAATTGATTGAGCAAGGGCCTGTTAGCTTGAATCGTGGATTAAAAATCGCTACTCAATTGGGTGCGGCAATTCAGGCTTTGAACCGCCTTGATGTTTTCCATCGTGACATTAAGCCGGAAAACGTGTTGTTGACAAAGGCTGGCGAATTGCGCCTACTCGATCTCGGTTTCTCGTTCATGCCGGGCGTGCTCGCACCCGCACCGATAACGCCGCCAGGCAGCCCCGCTTATATGGCCCCCGAATTGATGCGTGGCCAACTGGGCGATAGGCGCTCGGAGGTGTTCGCGTTCGGGGTCACCCTGTATCGGACCTTCAGTGGTGGACACCTCCCGTATGGATTGCATGGCCGAGTGCCGCTTGGTCGGCACTGTCCAGACCTCCCGCCATGGCTCGACTCGGTGCTTGAGAAAGCCATGCACAACGACCCGGAAAGCCGCTACCAGGACGTGGCGGAGGTTTGCAGCGATCTGGTGCGCTATGCCGCATCCGGCGGCGATATGACGCCATTGCGAAGTGCTCCGTTGATCGACCGTAATCCTCTGTTGTTCTGGCAGCTACTCGCCGCCACTCTGCTGCTGTTGTTGCTCGTTGCCTTAGCCCACGTCAATCGCTAGGGGACATGAGAACCAACCCTGTCCCCACTCGATATTGAATCAAGATGAACTGGAAAGAAAAATATCGATCACCTTATTACCAGGACGCCGTGCTCCCGGACCCGCAGTTGCAACCAGAGTCTTGCGCGTTGTTGTTGATTGATGTGCAGAACGCCTATCTGCAACAGACCGAGCGTGCGACATTGCCTGAAGCGCAACAAGCCGCTTGGGACTTGTGGCAGCCGTTTCACGCTCGGATGCGGGACATCGTGATTCCTAACGCCAAGGTTCTGTTGAACATGTTCCGCGCGCATCGGCGCGAGGTGTTCCATGCCCGAATCGCCTGCCTGACCAGTGACGGCCGGGATCGTTCGCTGAGTCAGCGGCGGCCAGGATTCAACAACTTACTGCTGCCGAAAGATGACTGGAGTAGCCAACTGGTGTCCGAGTTGGCGCCGGAATCTGATGAGATCGTTGTGACGAAAACGACAGACTCCGCACTGACGGGGACCAATCTGCGCTTATTGCTGCACAACACGGGAATACGCCATGTCATCGTGGCGGGGATTTTTACCGATCAATGCGTGTCATCGACCGTGCGCAGTTTGGCCGATGAAAGTTTCGATGTCATCGTCGTCGATAACGCCTGTGCCGCGGTCACGATGCCATTGCATGAACAGGAGCTGACGATTCTCAACAACATCTATTGCCAGGTCATGAGTGTCAATGACGTATTAGTGCAGTTGGGTTGGATCTGATCCGGGCGAATGGTGAAATCGGCAAGACGTGGGCAACACTTGGTGCGATCAACTGGAGGAAAGAACGATGACGATGACGATCAAAAAGGCGGCGCAACAGATGGAGTTGCCGAGCATGAAAGTCGCTGGTTGCAACGCCTGGCTCGGGGATGCCGTCTCCTCGGACGACACCGAGAAAACCATCACCTGCGGATTCTTCCGCCTAGAGAAGTCCGAGGCCCTGGACTATTTTTACTCCTATCACGAAATGAAGCTGGTGGTCGATGGCGAGTTCGTGCTCACCGACGAGGCGGGAACCAAGTTGCAAGCCAGCAAGGGGGACGTGCTGTACTTCCGCAAGGGAAGCAAGATCCGCTTCGAGACCCCAAGCTTTGGTGTGGGTTTTTTCTGTGGGCAACGGCGCGAAGGCGAGGGCTGAGTTTTGAGCGCGTTGCTACACGCCGTGGATTCTGGCCGCACTGTGCCGCAGCGTAGTTTGCCTCAGTATGCGCGGCTGACTCCCTTGGGGAGCGCACGTCGGCATATCGTGATTGCTGACAGTGCCGGACTCTTAGCAGCAGCCCGATTTTTGACCTTGACGAATGTGCCTGTCGAGCTTTATCTGCTAGTTGATCCCGGTATGGCCTTGCCATCGCTGTCGGTTGTTAGCTGTTGCGTCGATGCTCCGGTGCTGGCAGAAACGATTCGACATGTGGTGCGGGGCGCAAAAATTGGAGCGCGGTTTTACATCAGTGGCAGCTCGGTTTTCGTCGCGCAGACTGATGCCCTACTCAAGGCATGCGGCCTGCGTGATGATGAAATTCAGGCCGAGGTTTGCATCGGAACGACGCAGCCAGTCTTTTGCGTGCACTGCCGCACGCTGACAGCGGGGCTGGCACCTGGACCGATTCATTGCCTCGGTTGTGGGCTGAGCTTGGCCATACGTGAGCATTTCTCGCATCGCATTGGCGCCTATCTGGGGGTGTGCATCAATGCCGAAACGCCAGCAGAGCCGATCAACGGACAGGAGGTGTGACATGGCGCCGGCGGGGCCACTCACCATGCGCATCACAGCCATCCGGCAGTCTGCCCCTGACATCAGGATCTTCGACCTCGTCTCAGCCAGCGGCGATGAACTCCCAGCATTTTCCGCTGGTAGTCATGTGCAGGTCATTCTGCCACTTGAGGGGCGTGTCCTGCGCAATGCTTATTCGCTTGCTTGTAGTCCCTTGCAACGGCAACACTACCGCATAGCGGTACGTCGGCAAGCGCAATCGCGCGGTGGCTCAGCCTACCTGCATGCACATACCTGCGTCGATGATCTTTTGCAGTTGTCATTGCCAAGCAATTTGTTCCCGATAGACCGCATGGCTGCTCGACATCTGCTGATTGCGGGCGGAATCGGCATTACGCCATTCCTGGGCTATGTCGCGGATCTTGCGGATCAAAACGCGAATTTCGAATTGCACTACGCGTTTCGGTCGACGGAAAACGCCGCATTTCTCGATGAATTGACGCTACACGGCTTGTCTCGCTTCCATAGCTATGACAGTGCTCGTGGGGCACGACTCAACCCCACTCACTTATTAGCCGAGCAGCCACTCGGTACGCATGTCTATGTCTGCGGGCCCACTGGGCTTACTCAGGAGGTCATCACTGTGGCGCGTGACCTTGGATGGCCCGAGAGTCATATTCACAGTGAAGGCTTTACCGCTCCCGCACCAGGCGAAGCCTTTTCCGTTTATTGCGCCCGCAGCCAGCGCAATCTGCAGGTTCCAGAAGACCAGTCCTTACTGGAAGCCCTCGAAGTTGCGGGAGTGGATATCCCAAACTTATGCCGTGGTGGGGTTTGTGGCCAGTGTGAGACCGAAGTGCTTGATGGGATCGTCGAGCACCGTGACAGCTATTTGGCCTCGAACGAACGGGCCAACAAAATCATGCCTTGCGTGTCGCGTGCGCGGGGCGCGAGCCTAGTACTCAATCTTTGAACGGACAATTGCCATGTTGAACTTAGCTAGGCCGATACTCAAGCCAGTGGAGACGTACCGCGGCGATTTCAGCTACGCAAACAGTGCCGAGGCGATTGCGCGCTTCCCGTTCCCCTTCTCCCAAGATGCCTACACCTACTCGGTCAATCTAGAGCCCGCATCTCGCGGTGAGGCTGGTTCCGTCTTTGAGCACGCGTTCGACGTCGACGAACACTATCTATCCGAGATTGAGGAACGACGCCTCGTTCTCCAAAGCGACCCCGGACGATGCCGGGTTTTGCCGCACATGCGCGTTGCTGAATGGGATTTTCTTGAATTGATCATGATCAGCTACGCACGGGATTATCCTCACCTGTTTGATTTGCAGCGTGACGGCAAGGCGTGGGTCTGGCGTAACCAAGCTCTTGGATTATACGATCAGTTTATTTTCGGCGATGAAAAATCTTTACCCCTGCCGCCTTTCGAATACATCGCTCGCCAAGCGCAAGGCGACTTCAATCTGATCGACCAGCGAAACGGAGATCTGTTCATGGATGGCGGCGTGATTACTGGGCCTGCCGATTGGTCATTGTCGTTTGATCTGGGAATGAGTTTTCGCCAATGGCACGGCCCAGTGCCATTGGCCCATGAATTAGGTATTTTTGATCGGGCACTTAAGTATCTCTTGAATCTCCAGGTTGATCGTCCAGTCCGAAGGCTAAATTGGACAATGACTGTCCATCCACGTCTGGATACCTCGCCGGAAACCTATCCAATCTGGGGGCCTGATCGCGCAAAGGTCACGGTGGAGAACGCGGGAAGTCTAGTCCATCTGCGGGTGGAACTGCAGTTGATCGCGCGCTTGCCGCGATCCCATGGTTTGCTTTTCAGCATACGCACCTATCTGATCAACCTAGAGGATTTATCTTCAAATCGGGTTTGGGCCAAGCGTTTGTACAAAGTACTGAAGGCTTTACCCGGGGAGATTGCAAACTATAAAGGAATTTCTCGTTATCGGAATGCGGTCATTGCATGGCTGGAGTCTTATGCCCAGGGCAATTAAATGCCTTCCGCGATTATATTAAAAACGCCATGATAATTCTCAAGGCCCTCGTTTTATTCATCCTCACGGCCGTCGCCGAGATTGTTGGTTGCTACTTGCCATTTCTCTGGATGCGGCGTGATGGCACGGCGTGGCTTTTGGTGCCAGCAATCGGCAGTCTTGCTGTTTTTGTCTGGCTATTGACCTTGCACCCTCAGGCAGCGGGGCGGGTCTATGCAGCGTACGGCGGCGTCTATGTGGCGGTGGCCTTGCTCTGGCTCTGGGCCGTGGAGTCGGTGCGCCCGACCTGGACAGATTGGCTCGGTATGACTGTGACCCTGGCAGGAATGGGGATTATTCTGCTTGGGCCGCGTATGCCTTGATCGCGTATCCATGCATTAGTAGCAACATGAATTGTTTGGGCCGTGAGCCTGTAGGTAATGGAACTATATATGCCCTATGCGCAAACCGCCGGCCAGGTCCGGTATGCCTTTCCCGACCTCAAGACCCTGCTGGCGCGGGCTAGCCCGGCGCGTTCCGGCGACGAACTCGCCGGCATCGCCGCGGCGACCCAGGAGGAACGGGTAGCCGCGCGCATGGCGCTGGCCGAGGTGCCGCTGAAGCAGTTTCTGCACGAAGCCGTGGTGCCCTACGAGGACGACGAGATCACGCGCCTCATTCTCGATCGGCACGACGCCGCGGCGTTCGCCCCCGTCGCCCACCTGACGGTAGGCGACTTCCGCAACTGGCTGCTGTCGCACGCGGCCGACACCGCCGCGCTGGCGTGCCTGGCGCCCGGCGTCATGCCAGAAATGGCGGCTGCGGTGAGCAAGCTCATGCGCAACCAGGACCTCGTGCTGGTGGCGCAGAAGTGCAGCGTGGTCAGCTGTTTTCGCAACACCCTCGGCCTGCCGGGGCGCATGGCCGCGCGCCTGCAGCCCAACCATCCCACCGACGACCCGGCCGGCATCGCCGCATCCATCGTCGACGGGCTGATGTACGGTTGCGGCGACGCCGTCATCGGCATCAATCCGGCTTCCGACAGCCTGCCGGCCATCGACGCCTTGCTGCGCCTGGTGGACGACCTGCGCCGGCGCTTCGACGCGCCCATTCAATCCTGCGTGCTGACTCACGTCACCCACGCCATCCGCGCCATCGAGCAGGGTTCGCCAGTCGATCTGGTGTTCCAGTCCGTGGCTGGCACGCAAAAGGCCAATGCGGGTTTCGGCATCGATCTGGCGGTGCTGCGCGAGGCGCACGCCGCAGCCCTGGGCCTGCAGCGCGGCACCGTGGGCGACAACGTCATGTACTTCGAAACCGGCCAGGGCAGCGCCTTGTCGGCTGGCGCGCATCACGGCGTCGACCAGCAGACCCTGGAAGCCCGCGCCTATGCCGTGGCGCGCGAATTCCGTCCCTTGCTGGTGAACACCGTGGTCGGTTTCATCGGCCCCGAATACTTGTACGACGGCAAGCAGATCATCCGCGCCGGGCTGGAAGACCATTTCTGCGGCAAGCTGCTGGGCCTGCCCATGGGCTGCGACATCTGCTACACCAACCACGCCGAAGCGGACCAGGACGATATGGACAACCTGCTGACCCTGCTGGGCGTGGCCGGCATCCACTTCATCATGGGCGTGCCCGGCGCCGACGACATCATGCTGGGCTACCAGAGCACATCCTTCCACGACGCCCTCTACCTGCGCCACGTGCTCGGCAAGCGTCGCGCCCCGGAGTTCGAGGCCTGGCTGACCCGCATGGGCATCGCCGACGCCCAGGGCCGCCTGCTGGCCCCCGCCCGGCGCCCGCCGCTGCTGGCCTTCGCCGAGCAATGGTGAGCCCGCCATGACCGCGCCCAAGCCCCCGGAACCCGCCGACGTGACGACCACGCACGCCGCACCCGCGCAGCCGGCCGCCAGCCTCGCGGCGCCCGACACCTGGGAGGATCTGCGCCGTTTCACGCTGGCGCGTATCGCCCTCGGCCGTGCCGGCGACAGTCTGCCCACCCGCGCCGTGCTCGACTTTGGCCTGGCCCATGCCCAGGCGCGCGACGCCGTGCACACCCGGCTCGACGCCGTCGCCCTGCTGGCCGCGTTGCGCGACGCCGGATTCGGCGCCGCGCTGCGCGCGCACAGCGCCGCCGCCGACCGCGCGCAATACCTGCGCCGCCCCGACCTCGGCCGCCGGCCCGACCCCGCCAGCCGCGAACGCCTGGCCGCGCTGCATGCCGATGCCAGCGACGTGGTGTTCGTCGTCGCCGACGGCCTTTCGGCGCGCGCCGCGCAGCAGCACGCCGTGCCCCTGCTCGTCGAAACCCGCCAGCGCCTGCCCGGCTGGCGCATCGGCCCCGTGGTGGTGGCCGAGCAGTCGCGCGTGGCGCTGGGCGACGAAATCGGCGCGCTGCTGCGTGCCTGCCAGGTGGTGGTGCTGATCGGCGAGCGCCCCGGCCTGAGCGCGCCCGACAGTCTCGGCATCTACCTGACCCACGGCCCGCGTGTGGGCCGCTCCAACGCCGAGCGCAACTGCATCTCCAATGTGCGCCCCGAGGGGCTGCCCTGCGCGCTGGCCGCGCACAAGCTCGCCTATCTGCTGGGCGGCGC
>MLJW01000123.1_pt1 | contig 77465 bp, 84 predicted proteins | sample 888231 | NCBI WGS metagenome assembly MLJW01 (sample SAMN05788063, study PRJNA343431) | mine drainage metagenome | isolation source: sample collected from the inflow into an acid mine drainage treatment plant... | place: Germany: Lusatia, lignite mining district
GTCCTGAAGCTCACAGGAGCATCACCGCGGTTTCCTCCCTTGGTGCTTGTCAGACGCCTGCCCGCATAGGGTTGCGGTATCATCATGGCTACGTGTTTGAGGGCAGGCATCTGACAACCCTTAACAGAAGCGGACAGTCAGCTATGGCCTTCGGCGTTCCAGAATCAATACCCGAAGGCACATCAATTAGACTGTTTGTTTAACCAAGTGATGAGTCTATCTATCCACCCAAAGTAGGCGAATGTAAAAAACAAAACTACACCTAGCAGCATTCCCATTCCAAAGATTTTGGCCAAATAACTCATAGATTTTTCCCATCAATAAAGATTGTTATGTAGTCACGGTATCTATTCAGAATATTTGCCACAATTTGTCGCGTTTCAAATAGGCCAAGTACCAAGCGCCAATGGAGAGTGCCCAAAAGATAGCCTTTATGGTTGCCCCTTTGAAGATCAGCACATCCATTTGCAGAATCGCACTAAATGCGGTGATATTGAAGGCAATGATCATGTAGATGATGACTGCTGGCAGTTTGAACATAAAATATTCCTCTCGTTAAGATTTCTTTTTTCCATATAACGGCAATTCAATTGCAGTGCCGTAGTGCTTGATTAGGACATTTGCTTAGTTGTTATAAATTTAATGCCTGTGAATGGGTGATGCCGTTCCGAATACATTGGCGCAGTGAATCTCCGGATGAGCTGTTTGGATCTTGCTTCAGGGTACATTCGCACACACACGCCGAGGCGCGATAGCACCCTGCCATGTTCTTGCCATTGCATGTAGCCTGAAGCGACGCGCACTGTCCGTTACAGATACGGGCGATCCTCTGGATCTTCTGGTTGTCTTTCACCAGTTTTTCCTTGTCCGCTGTCCTTTGTGATGCTACTTCTCCACCCCATACCATCATGGTGCACCCAAGGAGGAAGAATGCGCCCAACAGCCATTTGGTCCGTATGAAAGTATTGATGAGCGCTTTGCCGTTTCCGCTTTCAGCGTCTTTGATCTCTTTGATCTTGAAACTGAGCAGCCCTTTTGTCCCAGATCTTGCTTGCAGCCGATCGCATGCATCGACACATTCACCGCAGTCGACACAAGTATCGGTGATCTTAATATTGGTCGGCTCTATTTTGGTGATACAGCTTGCCGCGCAGTAATTGCATTTATCGCAGGCCAATGAACGTGAGGCGTCATAAGAGATATGGAGCGCGTCCGGGCTCCTGAAGAACCTCAGCCAGACACGATACAAGCAGATATAGTCGCAATATAGATAACGTACCGTGGCGATGTCTATGAAGATGAAGAAGGTCGTCATCCAATACATAACGATCATACTTGGCTGCCGGACCACTTCACCGGTGACGAAACCCCACATGTCCCTGCGTGTGTAGAAGAACATCAGGAAAAAGAATGCCAGTACCGCTGAGGCTGCGAGAAAACTTACCCCCAGGACAAGCCAGTTGGTCGCCTTGTTCTTGGATGCAGCGACAATCATCCCCGGGCCGTCTATACGGACATCCGCCCGCTTACCCATTAGTCTATGGGTCAACCCATCTGCCATTTCCGCAAACAAGTTCTGCGGACAGGCCCACCCGCAAAAGGCGGCCCCTATGGTCCTATAGGTGAGAAAGAACGCGGTACCGATCGCGATGATCAGCCCGACTAGGAAAAGATAGTTCGTCCACTCGATCTGAAGATCCCTGATGTAGAAACTCGCAGTCGCAAAATCGAACCGGAATAACCCTAGTGAAGGTATCAGAATGATCAGTAGCAACATACCAAACTGGGTACTTCTTCTCACCCAGTGGAATCGAGGTTGGAATTGCACTGTGTTCATATGTCTCCCCATTTCATACTGCTATCCTGAACTTTTTTAAATATGTGTTCAGTAAGTGGCGTTTACATTAACTGACAGTAGCAGTACAGTACATATACAGTTATCAATCTATATGGCAGCCCTGTACTGGTACATAAACCATGCCAATCGTAACCCTAGACTCGAACGCTCCTCTTTCGCTAATCGATCAGATTGCCAATGGGGTGAAAAAAATGATTGACGACAGAGCCATAAGGGCTGGGACGCGCATGCCCTCGATCAGGAATTTTGCCCAGGATCATGGCATCAGCCGATTTACGGTCGTACAAGCCTACGACAGGTTGGTGGCTATGGGTTATCTACAATCGAAACAAGGTTCTGGATTTTACGTTTCACAACGCCAGAAACCATTTGTTGCGATGGAGAGCTCCTACGAACCTGAGAGCGTGATGGACATCGTCTGGCTGTTGAGAAATTCGCTCGAGCATCGATCCAGCAGCACAATGCCCGGTGCTTGGTGGCTTCCCGCTTCATGGATGGAAGAAACGGGCATTAAGAAGAGCCTGAGGACACTTTCGCTGAAAGACGGCGAATTCATGACGGCCTACGGTACACCTGGTGGCTATCTGCCGCTGCGAGAGTTGCTCGGCAACAAGTTGTCGGCTATTGGGATCGCTTCTGCGGCTTCGCAAATCGTTCTGACTTCAGGCGTAACCCATGCGATGGACCTGATCGCCAGATATTTCATCCGGCCTGGAGATGCAGTACTGGTCGACGATCCTGGATATTTCATCCTTTTTGGCGGATTAAAATCATTCGGCGCCAAGATCGTTGGTGTGCCATGGAATACTGATGGTCCTGACACCAACGCAATGGAAGAATTGATCAAGGAGCATCGTCCAAAGATATTCTTCACAAACACAATCCTGCACAATCCGACGGGTGCAAGCATTAGCCAAGCAGTTGCCTATTGCATGCTTCAGCTCGCCGAAAAATACGACGTGATCCTCGTGGAGGACGACATTTACGGCGACTTCCACCCGGCAAATGTTACGCGTCTTGCGACACTGGATCAGCTTAATCGGGTAATCTACGTCAGCAGTTTTTCAAAAACCGTTTCGGCCAGCCTGCGTGTTGGTTATGTTGCATGCAATCCTGAGCTCGCGGCGAGCATATGCGACGTCAAACTGCTGACCGGCCTCACCACCTCTGAGATCAGCGAACGACTGATGCATCAACTCCTGACTGAGGGGCACTATCGAAAACACCTCGACAAACTTCGTGCGAGGTTGCTGGTTTCAAGACAGGCCACTATTTCCAGGCTGGAAGGTCTCGGCTTCACACTGCATTGCGAACCGGATGGGGGAATGTTCATTTGGGTGAAGATGGATGACGAATGCAATTCAGCTGAAGTCGCGAACCTTGCCGCAAAAAAGGGGATCATGCTCGCCCCCGGACACATGTTTAGGCCCCATCAGGAGCCTTCCCCATGGTTCAGGTTCAATGTTGCGCACTGCAATGACGAATCAACTTTCAAATTTCTCGCTGATTACTTTGTAAGATAAGTTCGATCAATGCCGAATTGTATTAACGGGACGTTCTTTGAGTTATGAACAGGTATCGGCGTAGGAACAAACTGTGGTGTTAGAAGAAGCAATCAGTCAAAATTCGGCCCGGTTCAGCGCGTACGTCTGCATTAGCGAAGGCAATTTCGCAACTTTAGCTACTGCAATGTGCCATCTGCGGAACTTCACATATGCCTAGCAGAGCGACCGGTATTGATTGCGCAACGGACACCGGCGAGTACAATGTTCGACATCCCGCAGTCGGCCACAGGACGGTCGCGACCGGCAGCTATGCGGCAGGCAATTTTGTTTCCGAGTGTGTAGAGAAGTGCCAATTGCAGCATATGGATACATGAACGGTATTGATCTGCTGAACAGTGAGAGAACTTACCGGAGGATTTAATTACCCTTCGGGTGCCCCATTCTTGATATTTATGGAGAAATTTTATGGCTACCATAAGTTGGCCAGAACCTCAAAAGTATCCGGTTAATCTGTATTCAGTTATACCGGGCTGGATGATTTACTTTAATGATAATGAGAAAATTGCCATGCACTATTTGCACGAGCAGTTTATTCTTGATGGAGTTAAAGCAGTTCCATCTCCCGGATTGCTTGCTGGTCGCGTCAGTAAAGTGCAAAGCTTTCTGAGCAAGATAACGGAAAATAGGTAAATTAAAAACAACGTCCAGCATACTCCTCATAGGGTTTGGCGTTCGAAATTCTCAGTCATGAACGCTGTTCTGTATCCTTGTCAGTCGTGGAAAACGGTTGCCGGGCTTGCCCAATAAAGGCGCTGAGATAGTCGATATCGAGGTCGGCCTCGCGCACGCCTAGAAAGATCTGCTTGGAGATGCCCTTTGCTCCCAGGCGAACGGGGGTGATTTCAACCTTGCGGGCATACTCTTCCACCAACCAGCGTGGCAAGGCCGCCACGCCTCGGCCACTCGCCACCATCTGCAACATGATGTCGGTTGTTTCGATGACCTTGTGCCGCTTTGGCATAATGCCGGCTGGCATCAGGAACTGGTTATAAATATCGAGTCGGTCGATAGCAACGGGATAAGCAATCAGGATTTCATCAGCCAGTTGTTCGGGCTTGACATAGGAGGTTACTGCAAGGGGATGCTTGCGTCCCACCACCAATACTTGCTCATAGTCAAATACCGCCTCGAAGCGTAACCCTGGCCGGTACAAAGGATCTGGCGTGACGAGCAGGTCAATTTCGTAGCCAAATAACGCAGCGATACCGCCAAACTGAAACTTCTGTTTGACGTCGACATCCACGTCGGGCCAGTTCGCCAAGTAGGGTGACACGACCTTGAGCAGCCATTGATAGCAGGGATGACACTCCATGCCTATGCGTAGCGTGCCACGCTCGCCCTTCGCATACTCCCTCATGCGTTCCTCTGCATAGGCCAGTTGTGGCAGTACCCGATTAGCTACTCCCAGCAGGTATTCACCAGCCTGGGTCAGCTTGAGGCTTCGGCCTTCCCTAAGCCATATGTCTATACCCAGTTGATGTTCCAGCTTCTTGACGGTATGGCTCAATGCCGACTGGCTCAGGCACAGTACATTGGCTGCCGCAGTCAGCGACCCTTGGCGGTCCACCTCCCGAACGATAGCCAGATGAATTCTTTCAAGCATTGCAATCCATGAGAAAAAGTAATCAATTATTGAATTAATACCATTTTACTTCATATTGCCGCGTTCTTACCATGCTGCCACTCCTCTAATTATTCAAAGACAAGGCAAATATGGTCACTACACACAACCTAGGCTTTCCCCGTATCGGCGCAAAGCGCGAACTGAAATTCGCACTTGAGTCTTACTGGAAAGGTCTATCCTCCCGCGACGACCTAAAAACGTTCGGTGCACAACTGCGCCAGCGTCACTGGCAGGACCAGTTCCGGCTGGACTTGGTACCAGTGGGCGATTTCGCCTTCTACGATCAGGTGCTGGATATGAGCTTCACGCTGGGCAACCTGCCCGAGCGCGTACAAGGCTTCCAAGGCGATCAGTTGGACAACTACTTCCGCGTCGCGCGCGGTCGCTCGGCTCCGACGGCCGACGGGCGCGATGTCGCAGCAGGCGAGATGACCAAGTGGTTCGATACCAACTATCACTACATTGTCCCCGAGTTTACCGCCGCTACCGAGTTCAAGCTGAACACCTCGCGCTTGCTGGAACAACTGGCCGAAGCCAAGGTGCAGGGTGTCAAGGCCAAGCCTGTGATCATCGGCCCGGTCACTTACTTGTGGCTGGGCAAGACCAAGGACGACTCCAACAAGCTGACTTTGCTGGAGCGCTTGTTGCCGGTATACGCCGAACTTCTGGAGCAACTGGCCGCACAAGGGGTCGAATGGGTGCAGGTCGACGAGCCCGCGCTGGTCACCGAACTGGATACCGACTGGCGGCATGCCTTTAACCTTGTTTACCATCACCTCAAATCAAGCCGCGTCAAGTTGCTGCTGGCCACCTATTTCGGCACTCTGCAGGACAACCTGTATCTCGCCTGCAATCTGCCGGTGGCGGGCCTGCACCTGGATGCCATCAACGCGCACGACGAAATCCAGCCGCTGCTTAACTTGCTGCCGTCGCACAAGGTGCTGTCGCTGGGCGTGATCAATGGCCGCAACATTTGGAAAACCGATCTCAATGCCACGCTCGATTGGTTGGAGCCGTTCGCAGCACGACTGGGTGATCGCCTGTGGATCGCGCCGTCCTGCTCACTGCTGCACGTACCGGTAGACCTCACCAGCGAGCAAAAGCTGGACGCCGAGATCAAATCCTGGCTCGCATATGCCTTGCAGAAGCTGGATGAGCTGAAGGTTCTCGCCACTGCTCTGAACCGGGGGCGTACAGCAGTGGCTGCCGAACTGGCCGCCAACCAAACCGCCATCACGGCTCGCCGCACTTCGCCGCGCGTGACCAACCCAGCGATCAGGACCGCCATCGCCGGCATCAACCCGGCGCTGGGAAAGCGCAAGAGCCCCTATCCGGTTCGCGCCAGAAAACAGGCCACGCTGCTGAACTTGCCGCTCTACCCGACTACGACCATCGGCTCTTTCCCGCAGACCACAGAAATTCGTCAGGCACGCAGCCAATTCAAGGCTGGCGAGCTGGATGAAGCCGGGTACAAGGCGGCGATGCACGCCGAAATCGAGCGCAGCGTACGCGAGCAAGAAGCCTTGGGCTTGGATGTGCTGGTGCACGGCGAAGCCGAGCGCAATGACATGGTCGAATACTTCGGCGAGCAACTCGATGGCTATGCCTTCAGCCAGTTCGGCTGGGTGCAGTCCTACGGCTCGCGTTGCGTCAAGCCGCCCATCCTGTTCGGCGACATCAGTCGCCCGAAAGCGATGACCGTCGAATGGATCAAATACGCCCAGTCACTGACTGGCAAGCCGATGAAAGGCATGTTGACCGGTCCGGTGACGATTCTGAACTGGTCCTTTGTGCGCGACGACCAACCGCGCTCGGTGTCCTGCTACCAACTGGCACTGGCAATCCGCGAGGAAGTTCTGGACCTGGAGAAGGCAGGTATACGCGTGATTCAGATCGACGAAGCTGCTCTACGCGAAGGACTGCCACTTCGCAAATCGCAATGGAAGAAGTATCTCGATTGGGCGGTAGAGTCCTTCCGCATTAGCGCCAACGGTGTGCAGGATGAAACCCAGGTCCATACCCACATGTGCTATTCGGAGTTCAACGACATCATTGCTTTCATCGCTGACATGGACGCTGACGTGATCACGATTGAGACTTCTCGTTCCGACATGGAATTGCTCGATGTTTTCGACGACTTCAAGTATCCGAATGAAATTGGTCCAGGCGTCTACGACATCCACTCGCCCAACATCCCGACGCAGGAGCACATCGTGCAACTGATGAAGAAGGCGGCGGAGCGCATTCCGTCCGAGCGGCTGTGGGTGAACCCGGATTGTGGTTTGAAAACCCGTCAATGGCCGGAGGTCATCCCCGCGTTGACCAACATGGTGGCGGCGGCTAAGGCTCTGCGCGCAACCGCTGTCTGAAGCTGAACTATCCGCCATGCGTGGTGTGCTGCGCTTTACGCCGCGCACGGTGTTTTCATCCAACCATCCAGAGCCCGCATCGGGATTCATTTTTCCACAAGGACAAGCATGTTTGAACGCAATAGCTATACGGTAGACCGGATTGACCCCGAGATATTTGCCGCCATCGAAAAAGAAAATCAGCGTCAGGAAGACCACATCGAGTTGATTGCTTCGGAGAACTACACCTCGCCGGCCGTGATGGCGGTCCAGGGCTCGCAACTGACCAACAAATATGCCGAGGGCTACCCTGGCAAGCGTTACTACGGCGGTTGCGAAAATGTCGATATCGTCGAGCAGATCGCAATTGATCGCGTCAAGCAGCTGTTCGGCGCCGAGGCTGCCAACGTACAACCCAACTCTGGCTCCCAAGCCAACCAAGGAGTGTTCTTCGCCGTGCTCAAGCCGGGCGACACCATCATGGGCATGAGCCTGGCCGAGGGTGGCCACCTGACCCATGGCATGGCGCTCAACATGAGCGGCAAGTGGTTCAACGTGGTCAGCTATGGCCTCAACGCCCAGGAAGACATTGACTACGAAGCCCTCGAAAGACTGGCTCTCGAAAAGCGGCCCAAACTGATAATCGCCGGCGCGTCCGCTTTCGCATTGCGCATCGATTTCGAGCGTATCGCCCGCGTCGCCAAATCCATCGGTGCCTGGTTCATGGTGGACATGGCCCACTATGCCGGGCTGATTGCCGCTGGCGTCTATCCCAACCCGGTGCCGCATGCCGATTTCGTGACCACAACCACCCACAAGAGCCTGCGCGGTCCGCGTGGTGGCGTAATTCTGATGAAGGCGGAACACGAGAAGGCTATCAATTCGGCGATCTTCCCAGGGTTGCAGGGCGGTCCACTGATGCACGTGATCGCAGGTAAGGCCGTGGCTTTCAAGGAAGCGCAGTCTTCCGAGTTTACGGCATACCAGCAGCAGGTCGTCGGGAACGCCGCCGTGCTGGCCGAAACGTTGATCGCGCGCGGTCTGCGCATCGTCTCCGGTCGCACCGAGAGCCATGTGATGCTCGTGGATCTGCGTGCCAAGAAGATCACTGGCAAGGAGGCCGAGAAAATCCTCGGCGACGCGCATATTACGGTCAACAAGAATGCTATTCCCAATGATCCTGAGAAGCCCTTCGTTACCTCGGGCATCCGCCTTGGTTCGCCAGCCATGACCACGCGCGGCTTCCGCGAAGAGGAAGCTCGCCAAGTCGGCAATCTGATCGCCGACGTACTGGACAATCCACTTGACGCGACCAACATAACCCGTGTGTGCGAGCAGGTGGTCACGCTGACAAAACGCTTTCCCGTCTACGGCTGATGCATAAGGGCACTGCCGTAGTTCCTCAAGAGCCGCTTTGGATCAATCCCGAATGCGGCCTGAAAACGCGTGGCTGGCCGGAAACGGAAGCGGCACTGCACAATATGGTTGCTGTAGCACGTGAGCTGCGCAACTCATCCGTCTGATGGCATATGTACAGAAGCACGATGGTATCGTGCTGCATACTATTGTCGGCGTGTTTGAGTGGGAGCGAAAGGCCGTGCGGCCTCTTGTTTTCGATTTGCTGCTGGAAAGCAAGTTTCCGATTGATTTGACGCGCGCTATCATCGAAAGACAACTCACCGACTGGCTAATACCATGCCAATATCGACTGCTGGAAGCGCTGGCGGAATACCTTACGCAACGTATGCTTACAGAATGGCAATGTAAACGCGTTGTGCTTGGCATCGAAAAGCCTGGTGCGCTTGGCGAATTGGCGCGCGTTGGGATTCGCATCACACGGAACACCCTCTCTCAACCTGAGATGACCTGGTTATCCCCCATAGGATCCCCAATCGGGTGACTTGACTGATGACATAGACGGGATTCGCAAGGGAACTGATGGGGGATAGTGCGCAGACCGAAAGTTATTCCCACATGTTCAAAATCGACTTGGTCATGCACTGTAATTACAAAGCCCGTGGTCAAGCCAGCGCAAAATTGTTTGACTATATGGGCTTAGATACAACTCACGGGCCGGATCGAAGCAGCCCCCACATTCCATGCCATGATCAAATCACAACATACTGTGTATTTCTACGTATATAAACACTATATGTTGTGGTTTAAGATAATCAACGAACGATCTTACGAAGCCTCCGAGGCTCAAGGTATAGCTATTCCGACAAAACAAAAATGAGAGGAAACAATGGTAGTTAATCAGACGGAAGCTGGCAGTAATTTATTTTCACTACCCAAGGGGGTGATCAAGCGCGATGGTTCTATGGTGCCATTCGACTCTGAAAAGATCCGTTCTGCCATCCAGCGAGCCGGCGCCGCCACCAATGATTTCGATGCCAATGAGGCTTTTTTGCTGACCGCACAAGTGGTTAAGGTTCTGATTCACAAATTCCGTGCGGAACCACCGCACATCGAGAAAGTCCAGGACGCGGTGGAGCAGGTGCTGATCACCGCCAATCACTTCAAGACCGCCCGCGCCTATATCGCCTACCGCGAACAGCATACCAAGCTGCGCCAGGATCGCAAAACAGTAGTGGATGTAGAGAGTTCGATCAACGAATACCTCAATCAGATGGACTGGCGTGTCAACGCCAATGCCAATCAGGGATATAGCTTGGGGGGGTTGATTCTGAATGTTTCCGGCAAGGTGGTGGCCAACTACTGGCTCAACCATGTCTACCCACCAGAAGTCGGCGTTGCCCATCGTGAGGGCGACATTCACGTGCACGATCTGGATATGCTGGCCGGTTACTGCGCCGGTTGGTCGCTACGCACCTTACTGAACGAAGGGCTCAATGGTGTTCCCGGCAAAGTCGAGGCTGGCCCACCCAAACATATGTCTTCTGCTGTCGGCCAGATCGTCAACTTTCTTGGCACCCTGCAGAACGAATGGGCTGGCGCGCAGGCGTTCAGTTCCTTTGACACCTACATGGCCCCCTATATCCGCAAGGATAATCTGCCGTACAACGAGGTAAAACAGCACATCCAAGAACTTATCTATAACCTCAATGTACCGTCGCGCTGGGGTACACAGACGCCGTTTACCAACCTGACCTTCGACTGGACGTGTCCGGATGACCTGAAGGAGCAAATCCCCAGCATCGGGGGGCAAAAAATGCCTTTCAGCTACGGTGAGTTGCAAATTGAGATGGATATGATCAACCGCGCCTATATCGAGGTGATGACTACCGGTGATGCCAAAGGACGAGTATTTACCTTCCCCATCCCGACTTACAACATGACACCGGATTTCCCGTGGGAATCTGACAATGCCACCCTGCTATTCGAGATGACTGCAAAGTATGGCCTGCCGTATTTCCAGAACTTCATCAATTCAGAACTCAAACCCAACATGGTTCGGTCAATGTGTTGTCGCCTGCAACTTGATCTGCGCGAACTGCTGAAACGCGGCAACGGCCTGTTCGGCAGTGCCGAGCAGACAGGTTCGGTAGGGGTGGTCACAATTAATTGCGCACGTCTGGGTTATCTCTACCAGGGCAACGAGGAAACGCTATTCCGCCGTCTCGACGAGCTGATGGAAATGGGTAAAAACAGTTTGGAAATCAAACGCAAAGTGATTCAACGCCATATAGATGCCGGCCTGTTCCCTTACACCAAACGCTATCTCGGCACGCTGCGCAACCATTTCTCCACTCTGGGGGTCAACGGTATCAACGAGATGATCCGTAACTTCACACACGACGAACACGACATCACTACCGAATGGGGTCACGCATTCGCAGTTCAATTGCTTGATCACGTACGTGCCAAGATGCTCGCCTTTCAGGAAGAAACCGGCCACATGTATAACCTGGAAGCAACCCCGGCAGAGGGCACTACTTATCGCTTTGCCAAGGAAGACAAGAAGCGCTTCTCTGACATCATCCAGGCCGGCACCAGGGACGCGCCTTACTACACCAATTCATCCCAGTTGCCGGTAGGTTTCACGGACGATCCTTTTGAGGCGCTGGAACGGCAAGAGGAATTACAGAAAAAGTATACCGGCGGTACTGTGATGCACCTTTACATGACCGAGCGTATTGCCAGTGCAGAATCTTGCAAGACGCTGGTGCGCCGTGCCCTGGAAAGGTTTGCCCAACCTTATATCACGATCACACCGACATTCTCGATTTGCCCCAAGCATGGATATCTTGAGGGCGAGCATCAATATTGCCCCAAATGCGACCAGGAACGTCTGGCCGAAAAACGCAAAAAACTTCGGGCAGCAGCTTAAAGTTTTTCTAATCCTTATAAGGTGACAACCATGACCGATTTGTCCAAGCAAACCAACATCAAGACCGATGAAATCGTTTTGACCGAAGAGGAACGCCAACCCTGCGAAGTGTGGACACGGGTGATGGGTTACCATCGGCCGGTCTCCTCGTTTAACATTGGCAAAAAAGGGGAACATTACGAGCGCAAGCATTTCCAGGAACCCTGCATCCAGTTGATTGCCTGATGAAACGTATAAGAGGCGAGAATTGCTTAGAAGCCGCACTACTTACGCTTCCTGCAGCTCGTAGTTAGCCTTGTTAAGCTTGAAAATCGGCGGCATTACACCGCTAACCAGTATCGATTTCCCCAATTGTCTGGCCGCGGTAATATTTTGCCAAGGTTGCACTTGGAGATGTGGATATTGTCACAACCCTCATCTGATTCTTCGGCGCGGCGAGAACCAAGTGGAGTGGTCTTCAGTAATGAACTTTCTGCGCCGCCGCCAAGGTCTGCTGGATGCGGTTGTCTTCAGCGGCGGCGAACCGACACTGCAAGATAATCTCAAATCCGCCGTCAGCGAAGTTCGCGGCCTTGGTTTCAAGGTTGGCCTGCATACCGGCGGCATTTACCCCTCCCGGCTCGGCGAACTGCTACCGCTACTTTCCTGGGTGGGTATGGACATCAAGGCTGCCTTTTCAGACTACGACAAAGTGACCGGCACCCCGAAAAGCGGAGAGAAGGCACGGGAAAGTGCTCGACGGCTACTTGATAGCGGTGTGCCCTATGAGTTCCGCACAACCGTGCACCCGCTGTATCACACCCAGGACTCACTGCTGCAACTGGCCGAAGAGTTGCAACAACTCGGAGTGAAGCATTATTTATTGCAGGAGTTCCGTTCTCATGGATGCGCCGATGAAATTGTTAGCAACTTTGCCGATCGAGAATTACTGGATGATGCAATATGCAGCCGAATCGGAACAAAGTTTGAGAGCTTTTCTGTACGCAGGGCATGACGTTTTCCGGAGTATCTGAAGATCAGGTTGAATCATTTCGACTTGATTGAGGTATCACTTAGACAGGGTTGATTGCTCACTCTGGGATCTCGACAGATCAGTATGTGTTTTAGCAGAAGGGCACCCAGTTCCGCTATATGTCGTTTGCGTCCATCTTGCCAGCAATATGCGCCACTTCCACCTGTTACCTCCGCTATCTCAACAGCAAATTCTGATCATGTGTCTAGTGTTGCGAGATGTGCTATTGATAAACCTTGCCTCGCCTAAACCGATGTCAATATTGAATTAGAAGCACAGTAAGGTGATCGGGATTTACCTACTGTGACGTCAATGGAAGAGGAAATACAGAAAATCATGAGGTGCGTTTCGTGAAATTCTGGGCTTGCGGCAGACGTCATGTCCTTAGACTGCAAAGGTCGCTTAATCCGCAGACTAATGATCATGGATTTCATCACCTCGCAGTTGGCAGTGGGTAGTCGGGAGGACGCTGAAAACAGCGCCGCTTTGGCTGGTTACGGCATTGATACAGTATTGTCGCTAGTGCCGCTGGCACGGCCCGCAGCCGTGGTACGTCAATTGAGTCTGGCGCTACCGGACCGGGTGGCTCTGCCGGGAGCGCTAATTGACGAGGCGGTCGACTTCCTGCTCGATCAGACAGCGCGTGGGCGTCGCGTGCTAGTGCATTGCGAGATGGGCATTTCTCGCTCGCCATCAATCGCTGCGGCTTATCTTCATCTGGCGCAGGGTGTCGACTTGTACGAAGCCTTGTGTCTGGTACGGGCAGCCCGGCCGATCATCGAACCGAATCCAACACTGATTGCTTCCCTGTTGACCCATTTTGGCACGCACGATGAGCCTGCCGATTTGTCGGGCAACGAGAATCCGCTTGGACCATCACCGCTCGCTGTGGCGGCCATCCATCGCCTAACGCGCCAGCTACAGCGTTATCCAGACAAGGACGGCAGCGCCTTGCGCAGCCGCCTAGGACAGTTCTGTGCGGTTGCACCTTCGCAAATCGTACTCGGCAATGGCGCGAGTGAACTGATCGATCTTGCGGCGCGGGCGTTGTTGCAGCCCGGTGACGAAATGCTGCTGCCGGTACCGGCATTCCCCTCCTATCGCGCGGCGGCCTTGCGCGCCCGGGCGACGCTGGTGACGGTGTCCATGCCTGGCGGCAATTGCGATGTTGATGCGCTAATCGCGCGTATCACTCCGATGACTCGTCTTGTCGTCGTCGTTACACCGCACAACCCTTGTGGCACCGTCCTCGCGCGCGCCAATCTGCAGCGCCTGCTGGCTGCCCTGCCGAAACAAGCCTGCTTGCTGCTCGATGAGGCGTATCGGGAGTTTGTCGACGCCGATGAGTTGCCCGATCTGTCGTCCCTGTTTTCCGGCGAGCAGCGTCTATTCATCATTCGTTCGATGTCGAAGGCTTATGGTCTTGCCGGACTGCGCATAGGCTATGGCATAGCCACACCGACACTTGCTGCTCAACTTGACGCGCTGCGTCAGCCCTTCAATACCAGCAGTCTGGCGCAGGCTGCGGCCCTGGCGGCACTTGATGACAACGAGTTTCTGGCGCGCAGCATCGCCCACAACGCCGCCGGCCGATCTTACTTGGAGCGGGGACTGTCCACGCTGGGCATCGAATTTACGCCCTCACAAGCCAATTTCGTGCTTTTTCAGATCGGGCCGCAGGGCGTTGAAGCGCTTGCTGCGCGTGGCGTTCTGGTCAAGTGCATGGCACGTTTTGGCCTGCCCGGTTTTGCCCGGGTGAGCATCGGTCGAACGACTGACAACACCCGCTTCCTTGCTGCACTGGCCGAGATTCAGGCATCGGCCATGGCAAAAATTGCAAACCCGGCTTACGCCTAAACACAGGAGACAAACGATGGTCATGATGATGGCACCCGGCGGCACGCTGGAAATGGCAAAAGCGGTACTCGACGAGGGCGCCGACGCTGTTTATGTCGGCGTTATCGGCTGGAGCCGACGCGGCGCGCAGGATGAACTGAATGAAGACGAAATCCGCCATACCATCGACTACGCCATGCGTCTGGGTCGAGAGGTGCGAGTGGTCGTCAATACGCTGCCCAGTTCGACCGAACTTCCGATGTTTGTCGAATGCGTCGCACGCTATGCCGAGTGGGGTGCGCGCGGCTTCATGATCAGCGATATCGGTGCCATGCGTCTGGTGCGCCAGATGCTGCCCGAGGTTCACATCCATACCAGCGTCGGTTGTGGCATCACCAACTACGAGGACGTCAATTTCCTGCGAGACATTGGTGCCAGTTACGTTGTCCTGCCTTACCGGCTGAGCGTCGAGGAAATCCAGAAGATCAAGCGCGAAAGCGGGGTCGGTATCGAAGTCTTTCTGTTCAAGACCCCATCGGGCGGGAAGATATGTCCGGGCAAATGCATGATGAGCAGCTACTTCAGCTTCCGCCGCTGGCTCGATGCCAACGGCAAGGATCATTTTTTCGGCTCCGCTTCGCGCGGGGGCGACTGCCTGCGTGTCTGCCAGACCGAATGGGATTTCAAGGTCAATGACACCGGCTATCAGCAGCCAATGACGATCAAATCCAACCCTGCTCTCTGGCTCGGCGAACTGCCTGCCTATATTGCAGCCGGAGTCGATTGCCTGAAGGTGCCCGGACGCGATCGCTCGGCGAACCTGGTCCGCGACATCGTTCGCGTTTACAGGCGCGCGCTGGATCGCATTCAAGACAGCGACCACCCCGATCTGAGTTCCTTTGCAGGCGAGCTGGAAGTCCTGCGTGCCCGTTGGGGCACGGAACGCGGCAAGCGCGACAACCGGCTCATTTCCGAAGCTGAAAAAGAATCCCGCGGCGCACTCGTCGCTACACTTTAAAAGGAGACACCCATGTTTGAACTTTCGACCGACGTCTGCAACATCAAAAAACTCAGGAATGGCGATTTTTCGGCCTACGATGCGATCTACCTTGGTGACTTTTCGTGCCCCGAGTATCCCAACAACTTCAGCTCAAATGCGAAACAGCTGAAAGCTGGCCTCGATATGGTCAAGTCGCGTGGACAGAAGGCTTATCTGAGGCTCTACGCGGTACCGAGCAATCACGACATGCCGTGGGTTGAAGATCTGATCGATACGGCACTGGAACTGCCTTTCGATGCTTTCGAGGTGCACAACCTTGGCCTGTTGCGGGTCCTGCAACAGAAACAAAACACGATCCCGGTTCACCTCGGTGTGTTCGGCAATCTCTATACCCATGAGACGGCAAAAGTACTCAAGGAGTACGGCGTTACCCGTGTTTATCCCAACCCCGAACTGTCGCTCAAGGAAATCACCTACATCGCCGACAACACGCCGATCGAGGTGCTGCTGCCGGTGCACGGCAAGATTCCGCTGGTCATCTCAGAGACCTGTTTCATCTTGGAGCATACCGAGGGCGCCAAAGCGTGTGGTGAAGGCAAATGCACCTTTCCCTGCCTCGAAGATCACTGGCTCAAACGCGGCCGCAATGACGGCAGTAGCAACGACTGGTCGCTCAAGGACACGGGACGGATGACCTTGTCAGGCAAGGATCTCTGCCTGATTGAACACGCCGACCGACTGGTCTCTGAAAGGTTTACCGCCTTCTATGTACAGAACAAGGGTGAAGCCGAAGGTTATGCCTCCAAGGTCGGCCATATCTACCGTGCGGCGCTGGAGCGCGCGTTCGCCGGCGAGGCTGCCGCCGACTGCGCACCATGGCTGGCCGAACTCGGCACGTTGTCACACGAAGGGCTGTGCAACGGCTACTACTTCGAAGGCGCCGGTCAGCGCTATTTCGGGAGAATCTGAGATGGTCCGGCTGCTGGCACCGGGCGGTTCTCTGGAGATGGCTTGCACGGCCATCGACGAAGGTGCCGATGTCGTTTATGTCGGTCCGCTGGGTTTTTCACGGAGACCTTACGAATCGGAAATGAACGACGCGGACATCAAGGCGGCGATCAATTACGCCCAGGCGAATGGCCGCGAACTGCTGGTTGTACTCAACACCTATCCGAGCCCATTCGAGATGCCACGCTTTCTCGCTAAAGCGCAGATGTATGCCGGTTTTGGTGCCGCCGGTTTTGTCGTGACTGATGTCGGCGCGCTCGGCGCGCTGCGCCGCTTGCTGCCGGAAACGACACTTCACGTCAGCATCGGCAGCGGCATCAGTAACGCCCGCGACACCGACTTCTACCGATCGCTCGGTGCCGACACCATCATTCTGCCCTACCGCTGGGATGTAGCGGAGATCGCAGCCGCCCGCACAGCGAGCGACATCGCGCTTGAAGTGTTCCTGTTCGAGACGGTTCAGACCGGCAAGATATGTCCCGGCAAATGCATCATGAGCAGCTACCTGCGTTTTCGCGAATGGCTGGAAGTGGAAGACCAGAATTCATTTCACGGCAGCGCCAACCGCGGCGCCAAGGAATGTTACCGTGTTTGCCAGGCGGCTTGGCAATTCGGCCCGGCCGACGCCGTGCCCATCGACCTCAAGTTGCGCCGCGATGCCCGGCTGATGCTTGAACAGTTGCCGCGTTTCGTCGCCGAAGGCGTGACCTGCTTCAAGCTTTCCGGTCGTGAACGACCAGTACCGATGATCCGTGATCTGGTGCGTTTTTACCGCAAGGTGATCGACAGCGTGCTGGCCGACGCCGACAACCTCGACGACTACGCCGGGGAACTGGCTGAACTGCGCGCCCGCTGGGTGAGCGAAAAGAGCAAACGAGTCGATACACTAATGGATCGCGCCGCCAGTTATGCCGCGTGAAACGATGAACGGCTGCGTCGAGCAATTTCCGGCCTTACCTCTGCTGCGTGCCGGTTTCGAAGCCAGTGGCAGCGGGCGCTGGCTGATGCGCACCATCGCCCTGCATGCTCTCGATCATGCCAACGGTTTTCGGCTGCGGATCGAACTGGCCGGCGATCAGATGCGCGCCGGTCTACAGGCAACTGAAGCCTGCTTGGCTGCCGCAACCGCTGACGTCGTCGATACCGATTGGCTGTCCATTGCGCGCTGCCGTCGGGCCGGCATTGCGCTGGCGGCAGCAGTACCTTATGGCGCTATCTTTGGCGGTCTGCTGGCTCGGCGCGGCAGTCTCGCGGAATTGTCAGAGTTGCCCGGTCGACGCATCGGCGTCGTTCATCCAGACGACAAGAACTGGCTGCTGCTGCGTGCCGCTTGCCGACAATTGCATGGCTTCGATCCGGAGACCGCCTGTACGCGCGTCGATGCCGGTTCCAAAACCGCCCTGCGCGAACTGCTTGCCGACGGCAGAGTGGATGCTGCACTGCTTTACTGGCATCAAATACCGGTCCTGGTCGCCAGTGGCGACTATGTTGAAGTCTGCGACCTGCTCGATTTGCTGCCGGTACTGGGGATGCGCACAGTACCTTCGACTTTCTTTGTTTTTTCGGATGCGCTGCTCGATGCAGAGCCGGATCTGGTGCTCGGCTTTGCGCGAGCGGCGTCTGCGGCAGTGCGCATCCTGCGCGACGATGCCGGTGCATGGCATGCGGTTACCGGTACCGTCGCAAACAATGCAGGCGGACAGGCCCTGCGCACCAAATGGCTGACCCGTATTCCTCATGTCTGGGACAGCGCGATGCAAACCGATCTGCTCAAGCTGGCGCACTGCCTGGGCGAAAGCGAATTCCCCGATGGCGTATTCGCCGCCGGCTTTCTTTAGAAGAGGTGAATGATGAGCATACTAATGGCCCCCGGTGGCACCCTTGAAATGGCCGTATTGTCTCTCGAGAGCGGCGCTGACTCGGTCTACGTCGGTCCGCGCGGTTGGAGTAGGCGGCCAGCCAGCGACGAGCTCGATGACGGGGAAATTAGAGAACTGATTGCGCACGCTTCAGCCATGAACAAGGATGTGCGTATCGCGATCAACGTCATGCCGGCGCCAAGCGAGGTTGACGCCTTTCTCGCCAAGGTGGACGACTTTGCCGCCTGGGGAGCAGGCGGGGTGATGATCTGCGACCCCGGCCTGATCCCCCTCGTGCGCCAGCGCTGCCCGAATCTCGACATTCATGTCAGCGTCACTGCCGGCGTCTTCAATATCGACGATGTCAGATTTTACGACGCCATCGGTGCCGACTACGTTGTCCTGCCTTACCGCTGGGGTGTTGCCGAGGCAGCGGAAATACGCGCCGCCAGCCCGATGAAACTGGAAGCGTTCATGTTCCAGACCACGCACCGTGGACGTATTTGCCCAGGACGCTGTTATTCGAGCAGTTATTTCCACGTCAAACATTTCCACGATGATCAGGCGAAAGACCATTTCGTAGGCTCGGCTTCGCGTGGCGGCAGTTGCTTCCGCATCTGTCGCGCCCAGTGGGAGTTACATGCCGGCGCTCATTTGCACCCAGAAGCACCGCACCTCAAAACCAGCCCCGAACTCCTGCTTTGGGAGTTGCCGGAATACGTCGCAATGGGCGTCGAGCGTTTCAAGATACCCGGCCGTGAACGCTCAGCCTCACTGATAGTCGATATCGTCGGTTTTTATCGCCGGGTGCTCAATCATGTCCTCGCCGGCGACAATGATGTGTCTGGCTTTGCTGCCGAATGGTTGTCGCTCAAGGAACAGTGGAGCGGCGCTCGGATTGCGCGCGACGATGGACTGGTTGCCGGAGCGGAACTGGCTGCATGACCGTGAAGAACATCATCTATCTGAGCGACGTGGCAGCAGACGACGGGCCGCGCATCGGCAACAAGGCCCTGCGACTGGCCCAGTTGTTGCAGGCGGGTTTCCCCGTTGCGCCCGGCTTTTGCATCAGCGTTACCGCCGCCGCACAATGGCGATCGGCTTTGCACGAAGAGGTACTCGCTGCCTACCGGGCGCTGGGTAGCGGGACTGTGGCAGTACGCAGTTCAGCGCTGGATGAAGATGGTGTCAGCGCCAGTTACGCAGGCGTCTATAGCAGTATTTTGGGGGTCGACGGTGAGGCTGCGCTGCTGGTTGCCATCGAGCACTGTCTTGCTGCGTGGCATACTCCGGCAGCGCGTCATTACCGGAAGGCGCAGGGAGCCGCCGAAGCGTTTTCATTGGCCATCCTGATCCAAAAGCTTGTCCCGGCGATTGCCGCTGGTGTCGCTTACACTTGCGACCCGCTGGCGCCAAACCGTCACCGGGTGCTGATCAACGCCGTCTGGGGACTTGCCGAGCCGCTTGCCTCCGGCCGGGTGGCAGCCGACAGTTTTCAGCTTTCCCGGCACGGCAAGCTCCTCGGCCGGACGGTCGTCGCTAAAACGACTGAACTGGGTCCCTGCGGAGAATCTCCAGTGTCGCCGGAGCGGGTACTGGTTCCGTGTCTGTCGCCTCGCCAAGCGGCGGCCGTCACCCGTTTGGCGCTTCGAGCCGAGGCTTTCTTCGGCACCCCGCAGGACGTCGAATTTGCAGTCACCCCAGAGGAAGTCTGGGTGGTTCAGTCGCGTCCTGTTGTCGCCCTGCGAAAAACAGAAACCAACCCGCTCGATGCCTTGATATGTAGCGAACGGCAGCGCTTGGTGCGCAAGTTCGCTCGTTTGCGCCGACAGGGAATCTTGCATGGACATGAATTGGTACTCAGCAACGGTAATGTTGGAGAACTGCTGCCGACGCCCAGTGCCATGAGTTTTGGCCTGTTTCGGCGACTTTTTGCAGGCCGCCACGGCGCCATCGTGGTCGGTCGCCAGCGCCTCGGTTACCGTTTCGACGCGCGCTGTGTCGAGCATCTGTACGAATTGGTTGTTGGCCAGCCCTATTTCAACCTTGAAGTGGACGCCGCCACTTTCAACTATGGCATCGCGCCACCGGTTGATCACTACCTGGCCCGTGTGCTCGCGCAGCCCGAACTGGCCAACTATCCGGAACTCAAACTCTACGGGGAAGCCGACGCACAGCCGCAGGCAGCGGCATTCCGCGCGCAGCTTGGCGCCGCGGCAGAGAATTTTTTACAACGTTTTGCCTGCGACATTGAACCGGGGCTGCGCCTGGCAAAACCAGAATGGCACACACTGTCGCCCAGCGCGACGGTGACTGCGATTACTCGCCTGATCAGTCAACTGCGCCGCGGACCCTGCGTCGAGTTCGTCATCGCTGCCCGCCTTGGTTTCTACTTTGCCGGCCGCCTGCGTACGGGGCTGCTGCGGTGGTTTGGCGACGAAGGCGAACATCTGTGCGCGGCACTGCTGGCAGCGCTCCCGGGCAGTCTGGTGACGCGTCAGTGCCTATGGCTCGAAACGCTCGGCGATGGTCGCTTGGCGCGTGCCGAATTTCTTGCCGCGTACGGACACAGTGCCGACAACGAATTGGAACTGAGCGAGCCGCGGCTGTCAGAGTGTCCGGACAAACTCGACGCCATGCTGCACGAGTTACACGCTTCCGGTCGTCATCCGGCCGCTGACTTTGCGCAACAGGTGGCGCGCCGTCAAGCCGCCGAGCAGAGTCTCGAAACCCGGTTGATTGCGCTGGGCGCAAGTCCTGACCAGCGCACCCAGCTGCGCGCCGACCTTGATTTTGCGCAGCAACTATTGCCGCTGCGCGAAACTATCAAACACCACTACACCGTCGGCCACGGCGAAATCCGCACTGCGCTGCTGCACTTGGCGAGGTGTCTGGGCTGGAATGCCGAGTTCATCTTCCAGTTGCGGCCGGACGAGTTGCGGCGCACGTTGCGCGAACCGCAGCATCTGCTGCTCCTGGCCCAGCGGCGGAACGAGGAACGCGAACTGGCACGGCAGGCGCTACGCCAGCGGCGGCTGCCTAGCGTGATCTTTGGTTCCCGTCTGCATGCCCTCGGACAGCTGCCGGAACTCGCGCACGGCTCTCTGTGGCGCGGTGCTGGTCTGTCGGCAGGGCAGGTGCGCGGCGTTGCACGTGTTGTCGATGCGGACACCGACGGCGCGGCCCTGCTCGCCGGCCAGTTTTCGGGCGACGAGATTCTTGTTTTGCGCGCTGCCAATCTCGGCCTCGCACCCTTGTTCAGGATGGTTGCTGGCCTCATCGTCGAAGTCGGCGGATTGCTCGCACACAGTGCATGTCAGGCACGCGAAGCGGGCATTCCGGCAGTCGTTTTACCTGATGCGACCCGTCTCATTGCCGACGGCGCCTTGCTGTGGCTGGACGGTAGCAGCGGCGAGGTAACGTTGGCTTCCGACCATCCTGGAGTCACCAATGAATTCCGTCAGGAACGCAGCCATGCCATGCTTTGACCTTGAAGGAAAAATCGCGCTGGTGACCGGAGCCGGTGCCAACGGCGGCATCGGCCACGCCATTGCGCTGGGCTACGCGCGTGCTGGTGCGCGAATGGCCATTGCCGACTGCGATGCCGCAGGGTTGGCACAAACATCAGCCGAGATCGGCCGATTGGGTGAAGCGCCGTTGGCGATTAATTGCGACATCAGCGATCCGGTGCAAGTTGCAGAAATGTTTGAAACCCTTTCCTGCGAGTTGGGCAGTGTCGATGTGCTCGTGAATGTGCCTTTCTTTTTCCCCGCACGAGTCCGCCCGCACGAGCTTGAGCTTGCCGATTGGGAGCGCATGCTGGCGGTCAACCTTACCGGCTATTTTTTGTGCTGCCGTGAAGCGCTACGTGTGATGCTGGCGGCAGGCGGCGGTACGATCATCAACATCGGCTCGAATGCCGGTGAACTGGCGCTGGGGCGGGGTGCCATGCCCTACAGTTGCGCCAAGGCAGCGGTGCATCAGATGACGCGAGAACTCGCAGTCGAATACGCCAGCGCCGACATCCGGGTCAATGCCCTGCTACCGGCTCAGACTCTGACCCCCGGCCTGCGCGCCCACCTCGATACACCGCGCTTTCGCGATCATGTTTTGCCGCGCATCCTGGCTGGCCTGCCGCAGGGCAGACTGCTCGACCCCGAGGATTACGTTGGCCCGGCCATTTTTCTCGCTTCGGACGCAGCGCGTGCGGTTAATGGTGTTCTGCTGCCGGTCGATGGCGGCAATTTGGCGATGAACGCAGGCGGTAGTCACACTTGGCCGGCTTCCTGAAAAATGCCCTACGTTCGAATCGAAACCCGGAAGGGCTGGTTGGAAGGCCGCAGCGAAGAATTGTTTGACGGAATCGATCAGGCGCTGGTCGATATTCTCGGTGTTCCACCCGGCGATTCGCTGTTGCGCCTGCACTGCCACGCGACCGAAATGATCCGTCTGCCGCAAGGATGCGACCCTCGCTTCGTGCTGCTCGAAGTCGCTCTGTTTCCCGGCCGCAGCTTGGCCACCAAGCGTGCTTTATATCGCGCGCTAACCGATGCCGTCGTCGTCCTTGGTGTGTCGCCCGACGCGGTGACAGTGATGCTTAATGAAGTGGCGTTGGACAACTGGGGCATTCGCAACGGCCAAGTCGCCAGCAACGTAAACTTCGATTTTCTGATCACGGTTTAATCGTCTGGGCTATTAATACTTCACCGTGTCTGATCAATAATCCCTGCTCCAAGCACGGCAGGTTTGCATCTGTATGCCGAGTCCTTCCACACCCAAGGTCATGATATCGCCGGGTTTGAGGAAAATCGGCACCGGTTTTTGCATGAAGCCGACACCGGGCGGTGTGCCGGTACTAATCAGGTCTCCTGGATAGAGGGTCATGAATCGGCTGATGTAGGAAATCAGATTGGCAATGCCAAATACCAGATTGCTGGTGTTGCTGTCTTGCCGACGCTGACCGTTGACATCCAGCCAGAGCGACAGTCGCTGCGGATCGGTAATCTCGTCGGGGGTGACCAGCCAGGGTCCGACCGGACAGAACGTGTCGCAACTCTTGCCCTTGTCCCACTGGCCACCCCGTTCGAACTGATAGGCTCGCTCTGAAATGTCGTTGACCACGACGTAGCCGGCGACATGGCTCAACGCGCTGTTTTCGTCCACATAGCGCGCGGTTTTTCCGATAATCACGCCAAGTTCAACTTCCCAGTCTGTTTTTATTGCGCCGCGCGGGATCACAACGTCGTCATTCGGACCACAGAGCGCCGAGATGGCCTTCATAAACAGGATCGGCTCAGTCGGGAGGGTGAGGCCGGTTTCATTGGCGTGTTCCGCATAATTGAGGCCGACGGCAATAACCTTGCCGATGTTCGCGACCGGGCAGCCAATGCGAACGTCGGCCTTGACGAGTGACAGGCAATCCGGGTCAATCTTTGCTAGGGTAGACAAACGCTCTTCAACGAGACAGGCGGCGGTGAGGTCTGGAATGATATCTGAGAGGTCGTGAACGCGCCCTTGGGAATCAAGGATACCGGGTTTTTCGCCGCCAATCGGGCCGTAGCGTAGCAATTTCATCGAAAAATAAACTCCGGATTTAAACGAACCGCTGTCGGAGGCACTTGATCAGGCTTCAATAAAACCGCTACGCAGTGCGACAATCGTCATTTCGGCAGAGTTGTGTACATTGAGTTTCTGCTTGATGTGGTACAGATGAGTGCCGACGGTACTCGGGCTGAGATGAAAATCATGCGCCACTTCATTGACCGAGCGGCCCTGAGCCAGTTGCAGGAAGACCAGTAATTCCTTGTCGGTCAGGATGTCGGCCAGCTCGGTATCACCGGTGAGATGCGCCAGCGCGACGGACTGCGCCAGTTCAGGATCGAGGTAACGCTGGTCGCGGCTGACTTGTTGCACTGCCGTGATTAATTCTTCCGGCGGGCAGCGCTTGCTCAGATAGCCCAACGCACCGGCTTTCAGCGCACGCACCGGGGTGATGGCGTCATGGAAAGCCGACAGCATCAGTACACGCGCTGCCGGATGGTGGGCGCGCAAGCGTAGCAGCGCCGCCAGTCCGCCCATGCCGGGCATCGAGATATCCATGATGACCACATCCGGATGTGCCTCGTTATAGCAGCTGAGCGCCGTCTCACCGCGATCGACTTCGATCACTCTAGCAGCGCCTGCACCTTCCAATAGCAGACGAAACCCCATACGAACGATGGCGTGATCGTCGACCAGCATTATGGACAGATTGTTCAGAACAGTGTTCATGGCATGTTCTCCATTTAATGATACGCAACTACCTTTGTTAAGACATATTAGACATATCAATAGTACGGTTAGCCTGTTTTCGGCTCGTGGGCAGGCGCGACCACAAACAGACACCACCGCCATCCAGATTGGCAATCGATAGTTCGCCATGCAGCGCCACGACCCGTTCGCGCATGCCGATCAGGCCGAATCCACATCCTGCATTACTGCTATCCTTGCAGGAGAGACCGCGCCCGTTGTCGGTCAGCGTCAGTTCCAGCCACTCGTCATCATCCTGATGCACGTAGTGCAGCTTCAACTGTACCTGCGCAGCAGAGGCATGGCGCACTACATTGGTCAAGCCTTCCTGAATAATGCGCAATACGGTCAGCGCCAATTCGTCGCTGACCTGTATCGTCTCGGTATACAAGTCGACATGCAGTGCTAAATCGGGATAGTGCTGCTGCCAAAGTTCCAGGTAACGTTGCAGCGCCTGATTCAGGCCGATGGTGGCGTCGCTGCCGAGCGGGCGCAGGCGCTGCAGGATGTGGCGTATGCCTTCCTGGATCTGGTTGGTGACGGCAATGATGTTCTGTGCGTGACCATGCAAGGCCGGGTATTCGGTGGTGCGCTGGACGATGGCACCGGCCAGCGCACGCACAGCGGTTATGCCTTGCGCCAGTTCATCGTGCAGTTCGTGGGCAATGCTGCGCCGCTCCGCTTCGAGACGAGCCTGCAGCTGGTGCGACAGTTCACGCTCGCTTTCGAGGCGGACATTGTCGTTGACCGCTTCGTTCAGGCGATCTGCCATGCCGTTGAAGGCATTGGCCAGGCGGTTCAAGTCGGGACTGTTATAGACTGGCAATCGGGTATCGAAACGGCCCTGTCCAGTGTATTCGAGCGCTGTCTTGATTTGATCGAGCGGATGCAAAGCCCGGTTCAGCGCCCAGCGTGCAGCGATGAAAAGGGCGGCGAGAAACGCGCAGGCCCAAGCCATCATCGCAAACAGGTTGTCCCAAGCATCCAGGCCGGCGCGTGAAGAATCGGGGGTGATGATCAGGGTCAGGGTTCCTGCGCTAATGCGGCGTTGTGCAAAAACCGGTTCGGTGATTCGGGCAAACCATGCAGGCGAAGCGCGGCCAGCCTTATAGGTCGGCTGCGGCGACAGGTACACGCGCTGGCCTGCGCTATCGATTACTTCAAGCGCATTGGCGCGGATGCGTCCGGCCGCCTTGATATTCGTCAGCAGCCGCTTGTTGGCAGACGGGGATGGTGCGTTGCGTGCTTCGCCCGCAAGGACGTTCAACCATTGTTCGCAGACACGCGTGGCTGACTCGATTTCCTCATGAATGCTGTCACGGGTACTGGTGAGCCACAGTCCGCCGAGCACCAGCATCATGCTGGCTACCACCGCCGTCAGTAGCAGGCTAATGCGGGTATGCAGGCTCAGTTGCCCGCCTGCATTAAGCTTCAGCCTCGATTGAATACGTGATAGTGGCATCGTTTACACTCCATTACAGGTGCAGGGGATTGGGGAGCAAACGAAACCGGCATATAGCCGGTACATCTTTTGCAAGACTCGTAACTGCATCCAGACCGTGCGTAAGGCGACTTTCACCATTAAGAAACAAGGCAAGAAACGTACCCAGTGACTGGCGAGCTATGCAAAATCATCCCGACAAGCTAAGGGCAATGCAGATTGCGTAATGGCATGTGGTGGAATCGAAACCGGGATAAGGCAGGAGTACTGTGTAATCGTGGAACAGCTGATCCTTTTTGCAACACTTTCCCTGCGCAAACTCACCTGGATTCTCGACCCTTTGCGCGGCTGTGAAGGTCGATTACAGGTATGCGGCGAACCAGCCAGAACGCCAGAATCATGAATGCAGCGACAGTCCACTGGCTGTCGTGAATGGCATCGACCAAGGTGTTCCGTGCTCTGTCCAGAAACATTAGTGCATCATGCCCGGTTTGAGGTGCAACCCCGATGAATTTTTCCGCAAGCGCATGATTGACCAGGATTTTGGGATCGTCCAGCCAAGATGCCCATTGGGTAATGTGATTAGCCTCCAGCAAGTCGTTCACTCCAGAGACGTAGAGATGCGGAATGAGTGTCCCGATTAGCGCTATACCCAACATGCCTCCGACCATACGCATCAACTGAATCATGGCGGTAGCCACACCCAATTGTGTCGGCAGCGCGCTGACTTGTGCAAACAGGGTTAGATTGGGCAAAAGCAGGCCGAGGCCCATACCTCCGAGCATCATGGTAATTGCGATCATCGAATGCGGTGTGACTAGGGTAGTCTGCGTCAGAGCTAAATCAGCGATAAAGAATAAGCCAAGACCAACATACAGAATCACGTTCGGCGAATGCAGGCGGGTCACGATGCGTCCATTCATGATGCTACCCACGGTGATGAAAAGCGCCAGCGGCGTAATCAGTAAGCCGGCTTGGTTGGGTGACAGTCCAAAGCCACCCTGAAACATTAGCGGTGCATAGTACATCACCGCAAACATGCTAAAGCCCAACATCAGCGACAGCGCAAATAGAGGTACCAGACTGCGGTGCGTGAACATGCCCAAAGGCAGTACAGGATTCTCGCAACGGCGTTCCCACCAGATCAGCGTAGCACCTGAAACAGCCGCGACAGAGGCTAGAGTGATTAATATCAGCGCCGACTTATGTTGTTGTAGCCACTCCACCAGCAGTTGCAAGCAACCAAGCGTCAACGCGACCAACATCGAGCCGAACCAGTCCAGCCGCGAAGGCGGATGTTTCGAGTGGCGAATCTTGGGCAAGTAGTGCCAAACAAACCCCAGACTCGCGATTCCAACCGGCAGATTGACAAAAAACACCCAGCGCCACCCCCAATATTCGGCAAGGTATCCACCCAATGAAGGGCCAACGGCGTTGGCCAAGCCGAAAGCACCGCTGAACAGCACCTGCCAGCGCAAGCGCTCGTGGGAATCCGGAAACAGGTCAGGCACGCAGGCAAATGAGGTGGATACCAGCATGCCGCCACCTATTCCCTGCAGCGCTCGCGCCAAGACCAGTTGCAGCATGCTCTGTGCCAATCCGCACAACATTGACGCCAGAGTGAATATGATGATGGCGACGACCACGAACGGCTTTCTGCCGTGTTCATCGCCCAACTTGCCGAAGATGGGTATCGTAATGACTGACGTCAGGAGGTAAGAGGTTCCCACCCATGCGTATAGGTCGAAACCGTTGAGTTCGGCAACTATGGTTGGCAGCGCTGTACCAATCACCGTCTGGTCGAGCGCCACCATGACAAGCACGAAACAAAGTCCCAGCATTGCCAACAGCGACTGGCGAAAATTCCGCGGGGAGACGATATCGCAGTCTGCCATATAGTGCTCCATCAATTGACCGGTCTATAACTGCATAGTCGCTTATGCGGCTGATTAGCTGCTCAGATAAGGTGTTGGTGCTAACAGTTAGTGAGCTATGGCTCCCTGATTTTTTATTCTTACGCCCAAAAGACAACTACGAAACTTTTCAATCCTAGCCGATTTCTATCGGACTACACAAAAAACAACAACTCCCAGCACTATAAACAACAGCCTTAGCATTAAGCCTTTTTGCCCTTGCCAACCAAGCTAAGCGACTCTTTTGGTCCGCGAAAAATGAGCGGATGCACATCCTGCTCTGAACCCCACGGAGCTGCTGCGTTGGCACCGCTCGCGGCGCGCATATCAGCCCCGGCTACAATCTTTTGCACAAGGTGATGGTAAGGACTTTTCGGGCAAACCGGATCGGCGACATCGTGTAACTGCGTGAGCAGGTAAGCCTGGCAACGGCAACCGCCAAGATCTTTTTCCTTGTCTTCACAGCTCGAGCAAGGTTCTTTCATCCAGCCCGTGCCGCGATAGTGGTTGAACCCCTCTGAGTCGAACCATATTTCCTTGAGTCCTAAATCGCGAACATTGGGGAACGCAAGCCCGGGTAGCATGAGTGCCGTGTGGCATGGCAACGCGGTACCGTCGGGTGTGATAGTCAAAAATACATTCCCCCAACCATTCATGCACTTCTTCGGCTTGGCCTCGTGATAGTCAGGACTGACGAAAAAGATGCGCATCTTGTCGCCCAGCTTCTCGCGCCAGCGGTTAGTTTCCTGTTCTGCACGGATCAATTGTTCTTGCGTTGGCAGCAGTTGGTCGCGGTTCAAATGAGCCCAAGAGTAATACTGGGTATTTGCCAACTCAAGGTATTCGGCATCCAACTCGGCAGCCATTTCGATTATTCGACCGATGTGCTCAATATTAAGACGGTGAATCACCACGTTGATTACCATCGGCCAACCGTTGGATTTAACCACACGCGCCACTGCTTGCTTGAGACCAAAGGTCTTGGTGTGAGTAATGAAATCGTTGATCTCGCGTGTCGAATCCTGAAACGAGAGCTGGATGTGATCAAGCCCTGCGGCTTTAAGTTGCGCAGCCCGTTCTTCGGTAAGGCCAACGCCCGAGGTGATCAAGTTGGTGTAGTAACCCAACTGGCGGGCTTCCGTGACTAAAATTTCAAGGTCATCACGCAATAGCGGTTCACCGCCGGAAAATCCGCACTGGACGGCACCCATGGCACGCCCTTCGCGCAACACGCGCAGCCAATCGGTAGTACTGAGCTCATCTTTATGGCTTGCGAAATCAATCGGGTTGTAGCAAAAGGCACAGTGCAAGGGACAGCGGTAGGTCAACTCTGCAAGCAACCACAAGGGCGGATTAATCACCGGTGCCGATTTAGACAACATCGCAGGAGTAACCATGCTTTCGGGAGCGTTCATGACCAAGTCACCCATTTATTTTGTCTGGCTAAATGCAGAAAGGCCAGCGTCTCATCCAACAGACCCGTGGTAAGAAAAGCCTGTTCCAGTTCGACCACGATGTCTGCCACCGATCGTTTCCCGTCACACCGCTTGAGAATTTCTCCGGCACTCAAATTAAGTTTTACCATTCCTTCTGGATAGAGAAGTACATGACAATCTTGGGCAGGCTCCCACTGCAATCGGAACCCGTCGTTCACGCGAGGACAACCAGATAGATTTGGGTTCGCGTCGTTCATGCGGTGATGCCATAGTGTTGGCCCATGGCATCGTTCATGGCCCACAGAATATCGAGCTTGAACTTGAGAATTTCCAGGGCGCGTTCTTGCAAAGCGCGGGTATTAAAATATTCCAGTGTGAGATTCAAGCCCTGAATGACATCGCGCGGAGCTTGACTGGTTCTGTTGCGAAAGTACTGCAAACCCGACGATTCGATCCACGGATAGTGCTCAGGCCAAGTCGCCAATCGCTGCTTGTGAATATCAGGCGCGAATAACTCGGTGAGCGATGAGCAGACTGCCTCCTGCCAGGGAGCGCGGCGGGCAAAGTTTATATACGCATCGACCGAATAACGAACAGCAGGCAACACGTGGCGCAGATCGACAATTTCCTCGCGAGTCAGGCCGGTAGCCACGCCAAGGCGAATCCAAGCCTCGATACCCCCTTCGTCCATTAATTTCTCGCCATTGGGCAGGCCGTACTCGAAGCCGTCGTGATCAAGAATGCGCTGCACCCATCCACGACGAACATTGCGATCAGGACAATTTGCCATAATGGCAGCATCTTTTATCGGAATCGCAATCTGGTAATAAAAGCGGTTTGCGACCCAGAAGCGGATCTGCTCAGGTGTGGCTTTGCCAGTATTCAGCATAACGTTGAAGGGATGGAAGATGTGATACACCTTTCCCTTTTCACGCAACTGGGATTCGAACTCTTTGCGCGTCAACGGAGTTCGACCGTCAAAAAAAGGAACAGACTCGGCAAGAATGTCGGCACGGATCATGATTTAGCTTTCTTTTAAAGAGATATACGCATGCCGTCATGAGCGACTTCGATGCCATACCTCGTCAACTCGGCCCTCTGAGGCGATGCCTCGTCAAGTATAGGATTGGTGTTGTTGATGTGAATCAAAATTTTGCGTACGTGGACAGGCAGTTCCGACAGCCACTCCATCATGCCGCCTTTGCCGGACTGCGGCAGATGGCCGATATCACGCGCTGTCTTGCTGCTGAGTTCCCATCCAATCATTTCGTCGTCGGTCCAGAATGTGCCATCGACCAAAATGCAATCGGCTTCGCACATGCGCTGGAACACAGCGTCATTGCGTGCGCCCAGGCCGGGGGCATAAAACACACGGCGACCGGAAAACTTGTCGGTGATGGTGAGGCCGATATTGTCGCCAGGCACCGATTGCTCGCGGTGCGACGAATAGGGTGCTGCCTTGCTGTCCAGTGAAAGCGCGGAAAAAGTGATACCGCCCACTTTCGGGATTTCAAAAGAACTACCGTTAATCGCCACTACCTGGCGATCCACACCGCAGTAATGTTCCAGTACCTTTAAAATCGGATTGCCCTGAATTAGGTCTTCATACACCGGATCAGTGCACCATAGTGGAAGTCGCTGCTTTTGCTCGCGCAGCATATAAAGTCCGGTAGTGTGGTCAATCTGACCATCCACCAGTATTACGCCAGCTATGCCCGAATCACGCAGCATGCGTCCAGGCTGAAGTTCAGGGGTGGACTTGATCTGTTGCAGGATATCCGGCGAAGCATTGAGCAGGACCCAGTCCTGACAGTTGTCGCCACTGACACAAATCGAAGATTGGGTGCGTACAACGGCCTTCACCGAACCATTACGAACACCTGCACAGTTCCTGCAATTACAGTTCCACTGCGGGAAACCGCCGCCTGCAGATGCACCAAGAACAATTATTTGCATAAATTAGTAAGCTCTTGCGATTCAGGGAAGGAACAGCCCGCCGTGAGGCGGGCTTTGAAAGTTACTGTCTCGTATTAACGAGCCGCAACGTACATGGTGATTTCGAAGCCGAAGCGGAAATCGCAAGCCTTAGGTGTTTGCCATTGCATATTGAGTATCCTTTAGAAATTATTAAAAAGTGGCAGGCCTTTAAGGCCCGGGAACTAGTCACACCGGTTAACCCACAGACTAACCAATTGGGAAACTTAGGCATCGAGCTCCGAGTCAAGTATTCCACAGTCAGATCTTGGTAGCCTCAGGCTATTCATGAGATCAGTCTCATGATTTTCATGATTCGAGTGAAGTCATTGAACTACTTGCCTGACTCAGGCGCTTGAGGATTGCTACAATTACGCTTCATGATAGCCAAGCCTTGTAATGCAAAAAGTGCAGACAGTTTGTTTTCCCAAGAGCAACCCTTTGACGCAGGATTGCTCCCGGTGGGAGACGGTCACCGCCTTGCCTACACGCAGCGGGGAAATCCACAAGGCATACCGGTAATAGTCTTGCATGGTGGGCCAGGTTCTGGCAGTTCCCCATTGCAGGCCAGTTTTTTTGACCCTGCATGCTATCGGGTAATTCAGTTTGATCAACGCGGCAGCGGCCTTAGTGAGCCAAGCGGAGAGACCCAACACAATCGAACTGAACTACTGTTGGGTGATATCGAGACCCTGCGCCACCACCTTGGAATTACCCGCTGGTTAGTGGTTGGGGGTTCCTGGGGGGCAACCTTGGGAGCTGTTTATGCGGCTAACAACCGCGCCAACGTCACTGGGGTTTTGTTTCGAGGACTTTTTCTTACTGGCGAGGATGACATTCAATGGTTCTTTAAGGATGCGGCCGCCGATTACCCGGAAGCTTGGTTGACCTTTTCCAGAATTGCTCCACAAGAAACACGCGACAACCTGTTGCCCTGGTTATATATAGTCTTCAACCAAGGAACTGACCGCATCAAAACCGAGGCAGCTACTGCGTGGTTTGGGTGGGAACGTGTTATTAGCGGTTTACCACCAACTTCCGTGCCTGAAGGCGATGCGCTGCACTCACTCGTTCAACGTTACCGGCTACAAAGCCATTACCTTTTACATCGTTGCTGGCTTGGAGAGTCTGCGGTGTTGCAGTCCTGCGCCAATTTGAGCGGACTTCCGGTACTGTTTGTGCACGGTGACCGAGACAAGGTATGCCGACCTCAAAACTCAATAAAAGCCAATGCAGTTTGTCCCGGTAGTCTCATCAAATGGGCCTGGGGTGCAGGTCATGATCCCTTTCATCCGGCAATGATTTCTGCAATGCGAGCGGGATTAGATCGATTTTCGGAATTCGGTGATTTCGAAATATCCATCGGGTCGGAGAATTAAAAGCTGGCGGGAGCGCAAATCTGAAGTGTAGCGTAAAACATAGAATCTATCTGGTGCGCTGATTCACCGAGGCTCAAGTGGACGCTTCCTGGCAAGCGATATGGCAACATGAGGTACCGCTGCGTGCTATGAACCGACAGTCGAGATTGAAAATTCGATGCCAGAAAGCTGACCTTCGTCATGGACGACAACGTGCCACGATCAGACATTGCGCCTGCCGCAAAACGGGTTTGTAGGGTGCCCCTGAACAAGCGCGTAGCCGGCCGGTCGCAAACAGCCCAGAATTCCTGATGCGCTCTACTGGGGGAGACGCACCAATCAAAGCATTACTGATACACTTTGCCCAACCGATGGGGTAAGGGGTTTTGATCCGGTTGAGGCTCAGTTAGCACTTAACGTTCTCATTCGATCGTAAAAAGGAATCATATGAAATCCGTCACGAAATTTTTAGCGTTAATGTCTGGCGCGCTGTTGCTGGCAAATGGCGCCTATGCTTTGTCACCACGCGAACAACTTAAACAAATGGTCGAGCAGTTGCAGAAGGCACCCCAGAATAGTGCGTTGCGCGAAAACATCATCAAGCTTTCAATGAAATTGAAGCCGGTTCCAGCCATTCCGGAGGAGGCGCGACGTGCATTCGTGCGTGGCAATGCCGCGTTCGGCGATGCGAAAAATCCCGATGACTATGCGCGTGCGGTAGAACGCTATCAGGAAGCGCTGCTGATCGCCCCGTGGTGGGGAGACCCGTATTTCAACCTCGCCAAGGCGCAAGAGATGCGGCAGGAATACAGCAGCGCGATCGAGGCCCTCAAGTTATTCGTGCTCACCGGCCCGGTGGCCGACGATGCACGCAAAGCCCAGGATTACAGTTATGTGCTGGAGGACAAGGAGGACAGGGTCGCCAAGGACAAGGCTACGGAGGAACAGAAGAAGCGCGATTACGCGAACAAGATTGGATTTTTGGCGGGTGAATGGAATGCCGCCTCTACGTTTCACTGCCCCTGCGCGTGGAATGGAAATGTGTATCGGTGGACCGATGTCATTACCATCAAAGACAAGACGATATCGATCAGCAACAAGCAAACTGGAGCTATAACACAAAAGGGCAGCATCGAAGGGGATGACTACACTACGATCAAGTGGGCTGCGGTCCCCTCTGAAAGCGCCAAAATGGGCCGCCAGACGCTTGGAGGAGGCAGCTACCCGGATTTCCCGATTACGGTCACGGTCAGTCCTTCGCGTATTTCCTGGAAGGAGCCGCAGGCGGCTACTGGTGGCGATTGGTCATGGGAAAGTTCAAACGATATCGTATTGACCAAAGACTAGGAGCAGCGCAAAGAGAGAAGAAGCTGGTTGTGGCCCACAATGGGCAATAGGCATTCGGTGATACCTCCTAAATTATAATGTTATGGATAGTATGACGATTAAATCTAAATTATTCAGTGGCCTTTTGATTCCAAAATGGATACCGTTTTTTCTGGTCCTGATGATCGCGCCTTTAGTTGCCAGTGCAGACTGCAATTGGGGAGGCGGCGGCTCTACCCCGCAGAGCGTATTTGACCGGTCATGTAGGCAGCAAGGTGGAGTACCTCATGGTTGTTCATGTGATGCTCCTGGAGCAGGCAACTCTGGAAATTCAAATTACGACAATTGAGCTGCCCAACGTGCACAAGCTGAGGCCACCGCTGCCGAAGCACAACGTGAACGGGATGCTGAACTTGAACAGCAGCGCATCGAAGCAGACAATAAGCGCCGCATGGAAGAGATCGCAAACCAAGCCAAATTCATTGATGACCGCAATGCCGCTGCCAGCACGCTACGCGGTTCAACAGGTAGCGCGACCTCTGGTTGGTCAGATAATTCAGGGTTGCGCGGTAGCAGTGCCACAACCACCGGGGCGGGCGAATCAGGATTGCGCGGTAGTGGTGCGTCAACCGAAATCCATGGCTTGAGACCCGCTACGGCACAAACACCCAATTCAGATCCCATGGTGGTGGATGCGCGCCATGTGCCATCCAATTTGCCAGAATCTGTAGATAAAGCCATTCCGCACACACCGGCCGGCGACCGGGTGCGCAAGGGATTTGAAGCCATTCAAGCCGGAGACTGGAAAGTCGCGCTGGCGTGGTTTCAGGATGCACACAACAAAGAACCCCGCGATCCCGGCATTAGGCGTCTCGTCGAACTGGCGAAATTCACACTCGATTATCGGACACCCGCGCAAACTACACACTCGCCCAATCAAAACAACCCCATCAAATCCAACGACGGTGCGGCAGTCGATCCCGGCGATAGTCATTTAGCTCGCATAGCGGCAAACCAGATGGCGGCCAGAGCGCGCGCCGATGCGGCGTTTAAAAAATATGTCGAGAAGTATGGTGACCGTGACGTTGCGGGCCGAACGAGCGCAGTTTCGAAAGCAGCGCGCGGAGAGGGATACACCAATGAAGAGTTAAAAGCGCAATTACAGAAAGCGCTGGTGGAGTATCGCAAAAACTATCACAAGAACCATCCTAATGGCCCCGATGAGAGAGTTAATGGCGGCCGTAGTCCTACTGCCGATGAAATCGTTCTTGGTGGGAAGGGCTAAGGAATGATGTCTGCTGTTTTGGGCAAGAGCAATTTTTAATGACGATTTTAGGAAAAGGGAAATGACATGAAACTCGCGATGAAATTATTGGCACTGTTATTTGGAATCCTGATTCTGGTAAACGTAGCCAATGCCGAATCCCCGCGCGTGCAGTTCAACCGGACGGTAGAGCTGCTGCAGAAGACGCCCGATGACGACGCCCTGCGCGCGCAGATCATAAAGCTCGCACGGGAACTGAAACCCACACCGGCGCTGCCCGATGAAGCGGTCCGCCGGATGTCGCGCGGTACGGAGGCCTTCAAGGAGGCAAAGTCAACGGCCGATTATCAGGACGCGGTGAAGGAATTCCGGCAGGCTGCTCTTGCCGCCCCGTGGTCCGTGAATGCATATTTCAACCTCGGCCTTGCGCAGGACAAGGCGGGGGATTTTGATGGCTCGCTGCGCAGCCTGAAGCTCGCGCAGCTTGCCTCTCCCAACAGCAAAGACATAAAGGATTTGTATTATAAAGTCGAGTACCAAAGGGACAAGGCCGCCGAACAAAGCATCATAGCGGCAAAACAGCGGGCAGAGCAGGAGGCGGCGCTGCAGAGGCAGAAAGAGGCGGAATCGTGGCCGTTGGCGAGGTTCAAAGGCGTCTGGGCTCTCACCGTCAACCCCAACATCGTCTTCTTCAGTGTCGGCGATGTAACCCCGACCGGTGCAAAAGTGATCCGGCAGGACCAAGACGAGGAGATTGTCGCGGAGGCAGGCAACGAGTTGCAGATGCGCGATGTTCGCGGATATATCGTCAACTACACCACGTTTATTCTAAGCGGAGAGAATACCGGCCATTATTATTTTTCTCAGACAAGTAACGGTGAGCGCTCGCCGATGATGGACAACGACGGGGAGCTTATCCGGACATCCAGATGATCGGAACAATTGGAGGCTCAGTCTGAGCCCCTATTGTCTTTGGTTTGGTTCACGGCAGGATGCGTGAATGTTTAGACTTTTTCCACAACGTCGTTGAATGACCGGTTTCTGGAAGTTGCGATGTCCGCTGAGGGTCGGTAGTGCTACTTGGCAAACGACCGCTATGCGGCGAGCTGTATAACTGAAACGCCACTGTCGGCTTTAGGGCGGTGAGTATCAAGGGGGGAAGGGCTGGTCGGTGCCATTTGCCGCCGCTCATACTACTGCTGGAAAATCTCACTCTTCGGCCATTGCGGACGCTCTCGGATTACTGAAAATAATGTTGTTTTAGTCTGCGGGAACGTCCGCTCTGAATTTAATCAGACATTCACTTTCATACGCTTAAACCATGCCCAGGAGTTCTTTATTGGGTTCTGGATGTGTTAAGTGATTGATGTAATTTGAAAGCGTCTTGATAGATACGATCAGGATCACTTCGAGAATTTGCTGCTTGTTGAATCCCGCGTCCAGAAATGCCTGTACTTCGGATTCTGAAGGACGGCCGCGATTCTTGGTGACCGATTGGGCGAACGCGGCCAAGGCACGATCATGCGGGTTGTTGATCGTGCTGTGCGAGCTGACTGCAGTCAAAGTCTGTTCGTTCGCCTTCTTCATCTTTCCCATGGCCCGATGTGCAACCGTGCAAAAGTCGCAACCGTTTTCAACGCTTACTGCCAGCAATGCGACCTGCTGTTGACCAGGCGTCAGCGAGGTCTTGGAAACCAGATCATTGAGTGCCAAATAAGCTTCAACCGTGGTTGGCGCTTCTGCCATGTATCCATAAAGATTTGGAAAAAATCCATAACCTTTCTGAATTCCCGTCAGCAGTTCCTTTGTTGGGCCGGATGTATTTTCCGGGGTGTGAAATGTGAAATTAACCATGATGTATTTCCTTTCGGTTGCGTTATTGTCAAATTGACGTACGCACTGTAGTCGTTATAATCCGAACTATGAATGCCAATAAATACGTAAATGATGCTAATAAGTACGATATGGATGCTTTCTCGCAGATACTGCATTTGCTCAAGCTGAATGCGAGTGTCTATTTCAACGCGAAGGTGTGCGGTAATTGGCGAATCAACGAGCACACCCTGGAGGCCACTTGCTTTCACATGGTGACGGTAGGCAGCTGCGTGCTGGATGTGCCGGAGTACTTTAACGATGTACTGAACTGCGGTGACCTGGTCATATTTCCACGCGAATTGGCGCATAGCATGGTTCCCGTAAAAGAACAGACGGGCGAACAAACACGGTTTGAATATCCTATCACGCAAGATATCGAGGGGACGGGTTTGCTGTGCGGCGAGATGCGGTTCCAACACAAGGGTAGCCGTTACATTCTGGATGCATTGCCTCCGGTGTTTGTCATTCGTTACGATGCTTCCAATAATTGGCTGAAGTCATTGCTGGAAATGATCGTTATAGAAAATATGAATGTTGGCCCCGCATCTAAAACACTTCTGGATAAGTTATCGGAACTGCTTTTTACCTACGCGTTGCGTCAGTACCTGAAAGATCATCCAGGCGAAGTTGGAATGTTAGCCATTTATGGGCACCCCCGTCTTGCACATGCGATAGACGCAGTTCACCAACACCCAGAGCATGAGTGGACGCTTGAGACTATGGCCAAGCAAGCTGCGTTGTCACGAACAACTTTTGCGGAAACGTTCAAAGCAGTGAGCGGATGGACGCCAGGTCAGTACCTCACCTGGTGGAGAATGCAATTGGCGTGGTCATTATTGAGGGAAGGGCAGACTAGCGCCGAAGTAGCTAATAAGGTTGGGTATAAATCGGAATCTGCATTCTCCCGCGTATTTCAAAAGATGTTTTCCCTGTCTGCGGGTAAAGTGCGCAGAGGCGCAATTCTGTCACTTTCCGCAAATCAATAAGCCAGTATTGATCTGAAGTCATGGTTGCAGCAGTACCTCCAGTCGTCTTTTGACATGTTGCGCCATCATTTCAGGCCGAGTGACCAACCCACTGGCCAGCGCAGTATGTGCAATGGATTCTGGCATGGTGCTCGCGATCAGGCCGATTGCATTTACCAGAACCTGTTGCGCATGCTCTGCGTTCTTCATCAGATTCGCAATCGCCATGTCGGCGGTGACATGAGCTTCTTTCGGATGCCAGCAGTCGTAATCGGTTGCCAAGGCTAATGTGGCATAGGCAATCTGCGCTTCGCGGGCGAGCTTGGCCTCCGGCATGTTGGTCATGCCGATGATGTCCGCGCCCATATTGCGATACCAGAGAGACTCAGCTTTCGAAGAAAAAGAAGGGCCCTCGATGCAGACGTAGGTGCCACCCTGATGCAATTTAAGATCAGCGAAATGCAGTCCTGCAATTGCTTCTGCCAGTAAAGCCGACAGCGCAGGGCAGACCGGCTGCGCCATCGACACATGGGCGACTGCACCGTCGCCGAAGAATGTGGAGGTACGATTCTTGGTCAAGTCGATGAACTGGTCCGGCAACACCATATCCAGCGGACGTATCTCCTCACGCAGTGAACCTACCGCGGACACCGAGATCAGGTAACGCACCCCCAGCGATTTCAATGCATAGATGTTGGCCCGATAGGGCACTTCCGACGGGATCAGGCGATGCCCCCGGCCATGTCGTGCCAGGAACGCAACCGCTGCATCGCCAATCCGGCCAGTCACGACGACATCCGAAGGCTGGCCGAACGGCGTATCGATGACATGCTCTTTGACATCGGTCAGGGCGTCCATTTGATATAGCCCGCTGCCGCCCAGAACACCGATAAGTGGCTTGTTCATTACTGTGACTCCTTTGAATTGACAAGCATTGGTCGTAGGACGGGCGAAATTCTTACAGATCGATTTGTAAGGATTCGTCCGGATCGGCGACTAACGCTGCAACCCATTCAATTACAGGAGATACCAATGTCCAGGAACATACTGCTTGCCCGTCCTCATCCATTCATCGTTTCGGAAATGAAACCTTTCCTGGAACAGAACGGATACACCCCGACGCCACTGGCCACGATGGGTGACCTGCCCGCGAGCACAACGGGCGCAGCAGGCGCGATCATTTCACTGGCAGTGGTTTCATCCATAGCTGAATCGGCGGAGACGGTCTTCACCGCGTTGCGCAAATCCGCCCCGCGACTGCCGGTCCTGTTTGCATCCATCATCGATTTTGCTGCGGCAAAGAGCACGCTGGAGCGGCTGGCCAAGAACTCGGGTTTCACAGGAGCGATTCTCGGCATCGATGCGGCTAGCGAATCCAGCCCGGCATTGGGCAAGCCGGACACATTCGTGTTCTTAAACAAGGAAGACCTGGTTTCTCCGGAACAGCGCGCTCTGGCAACGCGCATCATCAAACGGCATTTCCGTTAACAATGAACTGCACCAGAAAACGATTGGTATTGGCAGGCGGTGGTCATGCGCATTTGAGCGTATTGCGCGCATTGGCAAGGCAGCGTCCGGATATTGATGCGGTCATGATCACGCCCAGTACACACCAAACCTATTCGGGCATGCTGCCGGGCTGGATGGCTGGGCATTACTCGATGGCGGAGTGTCAGATCGATTTGCGTCCATTGGCACAGGCTGCAAATGCGGAGATGATCCTCGATCAGGTAACAGGGGTGAATGCCGACCTGCAACGCGTTACGTTGGCGAATGGCACACAACTCGACTACGATATGTTGTCGGTCGATGTGGGTGGCGAAACCAATCTGTCCTGGCTGGAGACATTGGGGAAGCGACTGCTGCCGGTCAAGCCGTTGGGGGGATTTGTGCAGCGTTGGCAAGGGATCGTTGCTGACGCCAAGAAACAAAACAATTTCAGCCTCATTGTGGTCGGCGGCGGTGCCGCAGGCGTCGAAATCGCACTGGCCGCGCAGCATGTAATTGAGGAACAGGCTAGTTTGGCCACCGTAGCACTGATCGCTTCAGAAAGAGGTCTGCTGCCAGGTCATGCGGCCGGAGTTTCAAATAGAGTTCGCTATTTATTGAAGCAGCGTGGAATCGCATTGCATGAAGCGCAGGCAGTTGGGGCTGAGGATGGGATTTTGCTCGGTAACGGCCGTCACCTGTATGCAGATACTGTAGTCGCAGCCACTGGTTCCACTCCTCCGCGCTGGTTGCAGACATCCCACCTTGCACTGGACGAGCATGGTTACATCAGCGTGGATTCGGCACATCGAAGTATCTCGCATCCAAATGTGTTTGCCGCTGGTGACGTATGCGCCAGAACCGATATCCTTATGGCTCGTTCCGGTGTGCATGCCGTGTTTGCTGGGCCGGTAGTGGCGCACAACCTGATCGCCAGCATCACCGGCGGAAAATTTATCAGTTATCGCCCGCGTAAACGCTCCCTGTATTTGATGGCTACCGGTCCCAAGCACGCGATTGCATCGTGGGGATCATTCAGTGCGACAGGCCACTGGGTGTGGCGCTGGAAGAACCAGATAGACCGTAGATTCATGAATAAACATAAAAGCGGAGATTCGAGATATGACTAAGCTGATGCAGGCATTCCTGTCATGGTGCATTGTCAAAAACTCGCTCCAGATTGCACTGGTAGTCGGGACTCTCCTTAATTTTATCAATCAGGGCGAAAGTCTGCTGCATGCCGACAAGATATCCTGGTTCCATTTTCTGTTGAATTATCTGGTACCGTATTGCGTGGCAAGCTACAGTGCGGCAAAGAACGAAATTGGAAGAAGAGGAATTGATGACGAACGAGCAGAATCCGCAGATTGAATCGGGCAGCCAATATGATGTATTGACTGACGGCGTATTCCTTGAAGATGTACGCAGACAGATGCTCAAGTTCGCCACCATGCAACTTGGTGACAGTCATCAGGCCGAGGATGCAGTACAGGAAGCATTGATCGGGGCACTGAAAAACGCCGCTTCGTTTGGCGGGCGTGCTGCGCTCAAGACCTGGATATTCGCCATCCTGAAAAACAAGATCGCCGACACCCTGCGGCAAAAACAGCGCTCGGTGAATGTCAGCAGCCTGCAGCGCGACGGCGACGAGGATGAAGACTTCTCCGAATTGTTTGACAGCAAAGGTTTCTGGCAGCCCGAGGAAAGACCTGTTGCCTGGGGTAACCCGGAAGCTTCCTTGCGCGAAGGGCAGTTCTGGATCGTATTTGAAGCGTGTCTAGAAGGACTGCCGCCGAAGCAGGCACGGGTCTTTATGATGCGGGAATTCATCGAACTGGATGCCGACGAGATCTGCGCCGAGGTGAATTTGACCACGAGCAATTTGCACGTCCTGCTTCACCGTTCGCGGCTGCGCTTGCGCGAATGCATCGAGAACAAATGGTATCTGGAAGGAGAGAAAAATGTTGAACTGTCATGACGCTACGCGACTGATGTCCGAGTCGCAGGAACGCCCGCTGTCAATGATCGAGCGCATGTCGTTGAAGCTGCATTTGATGATGTGCAGCGGCTGCAGTAATTTCAAGGAACAGATGGGATCGATCAGGTTGATGACGCGTACCTTTGCCAAGGGCAAGAATGAGCAGGAAAAAAAATAGCTGCTTCAGCTTGATTCTAATTTATGTGGGCATGTTGAATCCGTGTAGGACGGACATATTAATGCCGACGAAGAAATGACCCGGCCGCAACTTCAGACAGTGCCGTTGCTGCAGCCTCGATTTCTTCCAGCGTTGACATCCATCCCACAGAGAGCCTTACGGCACCCCGAGCCCGATCTGTATCGCACCCCATCGCTGCCAGTACGCCACTCACCGCATCAGCCTCGGAATGACATGCTGAGCCAACCGATGCAGCAACCCGATCTGCGACGAGAGACAGCAACTCGCGGCCAGAGATGCCCGGAAAAGAAACATGTAAAGTATTGGGAAGGCGATCTGTCGGATGACCATTGAGCGCAAGACCTGGAATTTTCTCCGCAAGTTGTTCGTGCAGCATGTCCCTTAATGTCAGCATTTTTTTCTTGTTTGTGGAAAGGCGTTCCAGCGCAAGCTTTGCCGCGGCACCCAGGCCGACGATTAGCGGCACATTTTCTGTGCCCGGCCGCAGGCCATGCTCTTGGTCGGCACCAAACAATATTGGGTTGATTGGCGTTCCCGGGCGGACATACAGAGCGCCTATTCCTTTTGTGGCATAGAACTTGTGTCCAGCCAAAGTCAGCAAGTCGACTCCCAGCGCGTCGACATCGATTTCAATCTTGCCGGCCGATTGTGCGGCATCGGTATGGAGCAGTACGTCCATCGGTTTAATGAGCTGCGCGATTTCGGCAACCGGCTGTATCGTTCCGACTTCATTATTGGCGTGCATGATCGACACCAGTGCGGTATCGGCTCGCACGGCTGCGGCAACGGCGCGTGGATCGACGCGGCCATAGCCATCCACGGGCACCACGGTCAAATCCCAGCCCGTCTCGCGCAGGTGCTGGGCCGGTTGCATGACCGCCGGGTGTTCGATTGCGCTGATCACAAGATGACGCCGGGTTTTCCCTAATGCGCTGGCGACACCAAGGAGCGCAAGATTGTTGGCCTCGGTCGCGCTTCCAGTGAAAACAATCTCATTCTGCCGTGCATGGATAAGCGCAGCTACCGATGCCCGTGCTTCGGCGACCGCCCGACGGGCGGACAAGCCATATGTATGTGACGATGAAGGATTGCCGAAGTGCTCGTCCAAAAACGGCTGGATCGCATCGGCCACCTCCAGCGCCACCGGTGTGGTTGCGTTGTAATCGAGATAGATCGGAGTTTTCATGCTTATTGCTCTAGGTCACGCTTTTTCTGTTCGTATTCGTCCCGGTCGATCTCGCCGCGTGCGTAGCGTTCCTGCACAATTTCCAATGGTGTTTTGTCGCGCGAATTGCGGCCCGGTGACGACTGCGTCATCAACCATCGGACCAGCGCGGTGATTCCAAGAATAATAAATCCCCAGAAAAGCAACATGAATACAAAACCCACACCCATTCCCCATCCCCAGAAACCGTCCCAGTTATTCATCATGTCAACTCTCCTCACGTCATGACCGGGAATTCGGTTGAACCTCTGCAGCGACGGCAATGAAGGCACCGGATCCCGGCAAGCAGCGCCGCAACAGCGGCTCCAAGCGCCTACTCCAATTCTTGCCGCCGGGCACTATGATGGCGGTGCCGTGACCGGCATGATGCACTGGCATACCATCGAACAGGTGCAATGCCTCGGTGGGTGTATGCCAGCGCGCGCCACGGTAGGCACCCCGACCTCCGCGCCGGCCTTTGGCAAGATAGAGCAGGCTGTGCCGGTTGAGCAGCCCCAGTACCACCCGGCGCCGGGCCACGCGCAACATCTCGCTTAGTGCCTGCTTTTCATCCCGGATAAAGCACAGGGCAGTAACGCTAACGACCAGGTCGAAACTCTTGTCGCGGAAAGGCAGTTGGCGCGCATCCGCAGCAACGAAGCCGATGTTAGGCTCGGAGTGTTCATTGGCAAAGCGAAGCATTTCCGTGTCGATGTCGACGCCAACCACGTTTCCTTCGGTAGCTTTGTCCGCGAATCGACGCGTAAAATAACCAGTTCCACAACCGACATCGAGCAATGTCTCACCTGGACGGGGTGCCAGCAGTGAAGCGAGCAGGCGATATTCCTCATTCCCGATCCATGCGCCCTTCTGTGTTTCATACCAGGCATCGTATTGTTCAGGATGCATAATGATCCTTTCGGAAACACCGGTACAGCTTCACTTCAGTGCCGTTCAGAATCATAAGGACGCTTCGTCTGAGTCATCAGACGCCCGATCATTTTGCCGGAGCGATAAACGCGCAGTTCGCTCGGTCCGAACGCCGTCCACTTTTCATCCTTATCCAAAGGTTCGGTTGCAATCAAAACGCTGTTGAGAAGTGTGCCATCGGGTTGGTCCGGACTTGAGCGCTCCAGATAATGGAGCCGGTCATGTCCGTAGGCGATCAGGTGTTCCCCGTCCGACATCAGGAAATTGAACTTGCCGAGCGAAGCAAGCATGCCACTCTCCAGTGCCAGATTCTCGAACCAGGAAGAAGGGGCAGCGGTCGGCAAGCCATGGAAATGCTGTGCGATATGACCAAGCAGATGACAGAAGGCATATTCCGAGTCCGTCCTGCCCGTGGGGCAGCAAACGGGGTTGTTGCTCGACAGCTCTATGTCCACGATATCCGGCACCATGCCGTTATGAGCAAACACCCATTCCTTGCCACAACATACGCGCTGAAATGGGTGTGTATTGCTCATATCGATGTCAGGAGGGAAACTTGCCTTGCGTATATGAGCGATGATCAAGCTGGAATGCGTACTTCCGCTCAGTTGCGCAAACAGCTTGCTCTGGTGCGCAGGTGTCGGCTCCTTGACCAGACGGAATATACCGTTCTCCTGCCACGCGAGACCCCAACCGTCAGGATTGTCCGCGTCCTGACCACCACGCAAACGAAACGCGTTGAGCTCCTGACTCGCAGCTATTGGGTAATCGGACGATATTCCAAAGAGCTCGCACATGGCGTTATCCTATCGGTATTTGCGCAAGTACCAGGATTCGAAGAACGATTTGGCGTTATGCATCAGGCCGAGTGGCGGCAACGACATTTCGCTGTCCGGTGTGCGTCGGACCAGCATGCCTGCATCGAGGCTGTCAACGATGCAGAGCAGTTCCACCTTGAAGGTCTTATCCGGAATTTTGCCGTCCAGTTCCACCAACAAATTCTCAGCTGCCGCTTCGCCTTGCAGATCGGCCATGTGCGCCTGCTTGGGCATCCAGTCCGGTCCTGGGAAACTACCCGAGTCACCGACAACATACACCGCAGGCAAACCTTCTACACGGCACTGCGCATCGGCTTTGATGAGCCCACCCGGAGAGCGGGGCAGGCTGGTCTGGTCGAACCAGGCGTTGCCGGTCAAACCGGGCATGAAGATGATGAGGTCGGCAGCGAATTCGCCGCCTTCGATCTTCACTTTATCCGCCTCGAAACCGACCAGTTTGTGACCGAGTTGCTTGTTGATGCCGCGTTTATCCATCTCCGTCAGCAGGCGCTTTACGGCACGCGCTCCCAGCCGGTTGCCGGGATTCGGCATGGGATTGAAGAAGGTGAGGCCGATCTTTTCCCGCCGTCCTTCGCGGCGCAACTGGGTATCCAGTCCGAACAGGAACTCGAACATCGGGCCACCGCGCATGGCCGTCGGCTCGTTCGGGTTGCCGGCAAATCCCAGCGCGATGTTGCCTTGTTCGAGCGCGGCTACCCGTTCGCGTATCTTTTCGGCGGCAGCAATGCCTTCGCACGGCAGGATGGCATGTTCAATTCCCGGCAGTTTCTTGATGAAGCGCCCGCCACAGGCAATGATCAAACCGTCATTTTCTACCTTGCCCGTGGTGGTCAGTACAGTGCGTCCGTCATTTTCCAAACCGGTTACCTCGCCAGCGACGAAGTGGATACGGTTGTCATGGAAAAAGCGTTCAAGCGGGACAATCAAGTCTTCCGGTTTGCGCTTCCCCGAAGGAATCCAGATCAGACTGGGCAGAAATACCAGTTCAGCTTTTGGTGCAATGACAGTGATTTCGGCTGCGGTATCAAGTTGGCGCAATTTGCGCACAGCCGACAACGCGGCAAAACCGGCTCCAATAATCGTGATTTGTTTCATATTCATTCTCCTGATGATTCTGAATTGATGTGGGTGACGTCCACTATGAAAGACGCAGCCGCCTGTTCGATTTCAGTATCTTCCTATCAAAGATTTCACTTCACCTCACCGCGTGCTCGCGCAGCCTTTTCCGTCGCATCAAAACCACCTTTAGTCTTCCAGTCGGCAAAGCCTCCCTGGATGATGCGAACGTTTTCATAACCTACGACTCGCAAGGCAAAGCCGGCTTGGGCCGAAAGTGAGCCGGTGTTGCAATAGATCAGCACGGGTTTGTCTTTCGGGATCGACGCGCGTTTTTCCAGCACCTGACGCCATTCGAGATTCACCGCACCGGGAATGTGCTCCTTGTCGAACTGCTCCTTGTCGCGGGCATCGATCACATAGAAGCGTTTCCAATCGTCCTTCGGAATCTGTTCTGCAGAAATGGTGCCCCCGCCGTAATCCACGAAAGTGAGATATTCCTCCATGGCCTTGATGGCCTCATTATTTTCGTCCGCGCTCGCGAGTGTGGGAGCAAGCAAAAGGGTCACAACGGTAGCAGCGTGGATCAAGAAGCGTGAGAAACTCATATGCTCTCCTTTTTGGGGCTAGTGGATTCGGATCAAATGACACTTTTTACCATGATGTAAGTCGCCGCGATGACCAGGCTCCAGGCGAAGGCCCGCTTCAGGGTATCCGCATGCAACCGTCGAGCAAAGTGAGCACCGGTAAAACTGGAAATAACTGTAACCGCCGCAAAGGAGCCCATGAGCGCGTAATGGATCGGCACTGTCCCCATATAGCCGACAAAGCCGCTGGCGGAATTCAGCGATACTACCGCCAGAGAGGTGCCGACCGCGCGCTTCATTGGCACGCTCGCCAGCAGAACCAGCGCGGGAACGATGAGGAACCCGCCGCCCACGCCTACTACGCCAGCCAGCAAACCTACACCAGCCCCGGCAGCAATCAGCAAAAAGATGTGGGTTTCACGATCCCCATCTCCGACCACGATGGCAGACTTGCGCAACATGCGGTAGGCCGCGATGTACATCACGACAGCGAACAGGCCAAGCTGGAAACTGGCTGGAACAACAGCGCCGACGCGCGCACCAGCGTAGGTGCCAATCATGCCGATGGGGCCGAATATGGCAGCGGCACGCCAATCTACATTGCTTGCGCGCCAGTGGCTCACAACCGAGAGTACGGCGGTGATGGCGATGATGCCCAGACCCATGGCGATGGCCTCTTTGGGTGGAAGATGCAACAGGTAGATCAGCGCCGGCACGACGATGATGCCTCCGCCGCTGCCGAAGATGCCCAACGCAACACCGGTGAGCATTCCGGACAACATAGCCAGCATCATCATGATTTATTCACCTTCGTTGAGCATCTTTTTCAGCTGTGTGTCGAGCGCCATATGGAGATCGTCGCCGACGGTGATGTTGTCGGCCCCCAATACTGCGATGATGTCTTCGGGCATGACGATGACGCCGTCTGACGGCTTTAATGGGGCGCCGTTGATCCACAAGGACGGGAAACCGTGACCGTGGGCGTCGCGCTCCGTGCTGATATCCACATGCAGATTGGCGCCCAAGTGCTGCACCAGTGCCTGGCCGTAGTCGAAGTAGAGGTTACAGCGACCGCCGGGGGGCGTTTGCGAAATCACGCGCACATCGAATGCTGCGGCTTGCGGAGTGGGGATCACGTCAGCTTGATTCAGGCGCGGATGGGTTTCCTCGCCAAGGATCAGGAGACCGAGACCTGAGAGCGCCATGGCCGCCGCGACGAACCAGAAGGCGCCTTCAATGGAATGGGTAGACGCTGCTGCCAGACCAAGGCCGAATGCGCCGACACCGTAGCCGAGGTCGCGCCAGAAGCGGTAGGTGCCGATGGCTGAAGCACGCCAATGCGGTGCCGATATATCAGCCACCGCCGCCGAAAGATTGGGATAAAGCATGGCCATCCCCAGGCCCGACACCGCCGCGCTCATCGACCACCAGGCCGAGCCTTCGCCCAGCAGCATCAACGCCACACCGGAGCCACACAGCCACATGCCGCCTACATTGAGCTTCTGCCGCCCAAAATGGTCGGAGAGCCTCCCGGTGACAAGTTGGGCCGCCCCCCAGGTGAAGCCGTAGACGCCGACGATCCAGCCGACGCCCGGCAGCGAGACGCCTTTGTTGTAGAGAAAGACCGGGTAGAAGATCCATATCAGTGCGTCGACAAACTTCTCCACCAGTCCTGCCTGGCAAATGGCGAAGAAGCGCCGGTCACGCCAAGTAACCAACGTGAAAATCTCTCGCGTGGATGGTTTGGCCGAGACCCCGGCCGGATAACGCGGATGCAATGTCGCTCCGCTGGCGGCGACCATGGGTTTTTCCTTGCGCGCCCAAGGCAGTGTGTCCTTGATGAACAAGGCTGTGAACAGCGTAGCCGTGCCGATGACGGCGAGTCCGAAGACGAGCAGCCCCATGCGCGGCCCCATGTCCGCAGCAAGGTAGCCGGTGACGATGCCGGCGATGGCCACACCGATGTAGCCGGCGAACTCGTTGAAACCGATAGTCAGGCCGCGCTGGTCAGGACGCGTGAGGTCTAGCTTGGAGGTCTGGGTCATCGACCAGGTGAAGCCCTGATTCACGCCCAGCAACATTGTTGCAGCCACGATCCAGTCCCATGAAGGTGCGAAGTAAATGAGAATCGGGATCGGAATCGCCGTAACCCATCCCAGCAGCAGCACGCGGCGCCGTCCCCAGGACTCGGCCAGTCGGCCTGCAACAAAATTTAACGTGCCCTTGACGAAACCGAAGCCGACGACGAAGGCAACCAGCAATGTGAACGAACCGCGCGGCACACCGAACTCGGTCTCAGCCAATGCCGGCACCACCGTGCGGGTCATGCCGATGGTCATGCCGACCAACAGCACTTGAAATAATTGATGCAGAAACTGCCCGAGATTGGCGCGGATGCCGTGAGATATATTGTCGTGCGTCATCATCAGCCTGCGATGTTCGCCGCAACCATCTTGTCCATCTCGGCGGGACGCGGTGGGATGTCCTTGACCAGATATTCGACAAATGCTTCCTTGCTCATCGACAATCCCGGATTCCAGCGCTTCTCGAAGCCGATGGTCGAACTCGGTTTGCCGGATAGTCCTGCACCGCAAACGCTGCCTGCCTGATGGCCGGGGAATAGCTCGACTTCAGGGGATAGATGCAATAGCTTGGAATGAATGCTGTCGTAGAGTTGGGCTGCCATCTCTTTTTCTCGACCCAGCAAGTCAGGACGGCCGATGGAGCCTACAAACAACGTATCGCCCGTAACGACGAACCAGGGCAATTCCCCACGGCGCATGTCCGTCACCAGCAGGCAGACGCTGTCCGGCGTGTGGCCGGGCGTATGCAGTACTTCGACATTGACGTTGCCGAGATTAAGCGACTGGCCGTCGTTCAAGGGTTTAAAGTCGAATTTCACGAGCCCCTTATCCGACTCATGCAAGCAGTACGGCGCGCCGACCATCTGTGCAAGATTCCTGCCCCCCGAGTAATGGTCGGCATGGACATGGGTGTCGATGACGTAATTGATGGTGACATTAGCCTTCTTTGCTTCTTCGATGAACCATTCCTCATCGCCTGCGACCACGTCCACTGCCATGGATTTACCCTTGGTGCCACAGCCGAAGAAATAAGACAGTGAAGACTCTTTTGTTGCCAGTTGTTTGAAAAACATAACTCTCTCCTTAAATTAAACTAAAACACCAGAACCTTGTCTGCCCACACAGTCCACTCGGCCAATTCCGCCAAGGTGCTGCGGTGAGTCCCATCGGCAATATCGCCATCGGTCATGCCTCGCGCATCCATGCAGGTGCCGCAGATGCCGACTTCTCCCCCATGCCGGGTCACGTTACCGAGCATCGTTTCAACGTTGTAAAAACCGGTTGGCACCTTCTGGTTGCGGTGAGCGGACGCAGCCCCGTCGCCAATCAGGAAGACGCGCACTGCATTGCCTTCCAGTTTGGAAACGGTGCCAGCCAGACGCAGGGCGTTGTAGGTGCGTTCACTGCCGTAAGGGGCATCGTTGAGGATATAAAGGTGATTCATGAATATCTCCCTGAAAAACAAACAATCTAATAAGTACTGGAATGATTAGAGCACTGGCTAGTAATTGATGTCAAGATGATTTAGAGTGGTAACAGCATATTCCAACTCTTAATGGATTGTTACGATGAAAGGTGCACGCAGAATCAAAGACCTGCTCTACGAGCAGGTAGCACGGATAGGTAAGGTGTTCTCAAGTCCAAAACGGCTGGAATTGATCGATTTGCTGTGTCAGGGAGAGAAAACGGTAGAAACCTTGGCGCGGGAGGCGTCCATCAGCTTGAAGCTGGCCAGTTCGCATTTGCGCGAGTTGCGCATGGCGCAATTGGTCGAGACCGAGCGACAGGGCAAGAACATCGTTTATCGACTTGCCAACAAGTCGGTAGCCGATCTGTGGGTGCAGGTTCATACGCTGGCGGAAGAACGCTTGGTCGATTTGCAGTTGGCATTGCAAAAGATTGCCACCCAACCGGATGACTTGATAGCTAATGACCGTGAAAGCCTTTTGAAAGCCGCTCGCAAGGGTGAGGTTGTTGTACTCGACGTAAGGCCGACAGAGGAATATCTGAACGCGCATCTGCCGTTTGCCAGGTCGATCCCATTGGAAGAACTGCGCCAACGGTTAGCAGAGCTACCAAAGGATCGTTCGATTGTTGCCTATTGCCGGGGCCCTTATTGCCTGATGGCTGTGGATGCCGTCGAGCTCCTCAAGAAGGAGGGATATTCAGCGATCCACCTACGGGAAGGTGTCGCCGAGTGGGCGGCAGTCAAGTAACGCGTCCACGGCATAGTCAGCGCCTCTCACGTTGAACAAATGCTACCGGAAGCGCCGACCATTTGTACTTGCTATATCTAGCTGCGTATTTTGAATACAGAAGGGCGGTTGCGGGTTACGCTGAGACAGATGAAGGAATCAAAATCGAGAGGCAACTGACCGAAGAATGTCGGACGGTTCGCACGTTAGATGCTAGAAGAGCAAAAACCGGCAACTGGACTGAGAAGGTCTAAGGCATTAATTGAGGAAAGAAATGATCATGGAGAGACCTGATCTCGACGAATTGGATTTGATTGATCCTGTGTGCGGTATAAATGTAAATATGTTAACACCGCATATTTGTATTCATGGTGGCGCAAAGTTTTATTTCTGCGGCAAGGAATGCCTTTCACTTTTCAGGGCGAATCCAGAGCACTTCGTTGTTTTGATTACACCTGAACCGAGGATTAATGTAGTTGAATCCGGAGCAGAAACGCGGGGCATTTCTGAAGAACAAAACAACACTGATGTAAACAGTACAAGCCCCTTCCAAAGCGAAAGGAAGCCTGAACGCCAGAATGTAATAAGGTGGTTACGATGCTATATCACTTCATGGAGGCAGGCACGGAAAGTGCACCGTCATTTAGTCACCACATGCAAGGAATTGCTCGCCCTATACTTCAAAATCTCTGCAGAACACCCAGAACTTGGTAACAGGCAGCTTCTCAAGCTACTTGTGATGGCACGTATTAATTGCGGCGAAAATATCGCCTATGATGTCCTTAAATTTGCGGACGAAAGTTACGCATCATGGCCCGAGGAGCGCGAACTCACAATGCATGATGTGATCCACTATTTGACGGTGACGGAACTTACATCAAAGTACGATGTTGAGCATTTGGCGCAAATCGACTTCAGATCAGAACTCAGTTCACTTATTCCAAGATATCTTCACAGAGCTAAAAAGAAGGAACCTTACTTATCCGAAAGACGAAAAACTCTACGGGATCGAAGTACATGAGCGAAAGAATATTGTGAGCATAAAAACTTCTAGCGCGAATTTCGAATATTGGAACGGCAGGTATGAGTTAAATGTGTGAGCTCAAAAATTGCCGAAGCTTGACCTTCCAGCAGCATCAACCATCAGCCATTTCTCAGACAGCCACGGGCCGGTAAGACCAAATTATGGCCATGCAGGGCAGACAAAGCATTTTAAATGCGTTGCTTGTCTAGGTTCTGGAGCGAACCGCACCGTACAACCGTCCATCCGCTTGTCTTCACTGCTCCACAACATCCCCCCACTTTAAATCCCTGAAATTGAACCCGCTCACCTGCGTCGGCTTCACGATCTGGAAATACGGCGACACGTCGAAGTCCTTGGGTGTGAACAGGCTGTGGTGGCGTATCTTGTAAATCTCCTCGATGCAATTCGGGCACTCCGGGGTGTCCGCGCTGCGGGTGGAGACAATGGGCAGGATGGGGTAGCGCATCGACTGGAAAGCCTGCGCGATCAGGGTGGAACAGATCGCGCGTGTCGGGTCGCCGCTACCTAGTGACAGCATGTTGCGCCTGAAGCGAATCGGGACCGGCGGGTTCGGCAGGAAGTAGCGGGCGAGGTCGAACACGTTGCGCAAGTCGTATTGGTCACCGATGCGGCGCACGGCGAATTCAGCTACTTGCTTGCAGTCATCTTCGTTCAAACCGAACGGGCGGCAGATGCGGGTGTGCAGGTTGGCGAATTCAGCGATGCCCACGCTGCGCACGCCGTCCACCATGTCCGCTTCGATAAAGCAGTGTGTCGGGTTGCCGCCCGCCTGCGCGAGATAGTCCCCCACATAGAGCGCGGCATGCGACCAGTTCGATTGCGTCAGGAATTTGATGGCCGCACTGACCCGGCTGTCTCCTTCCACCAACAGCACATCCCCAGGGCGCAGGCAGGCCAGTAAAAGGGCTGGCGAACTTACGGGTTCTGCGCTGTGTATATGTTGCGGCCGCGTCAGGATCAGCGCGAGTTTTCTGCCGAACCATGAAAGCGCCGCGCCCATGATCGCTACGCTAGTTGTTCAGCAGCGGGTCAAGCTTGCCCGCGCGATCCAGCGCGGCAATGTCGTCGAAGCCACCCACATGGGTTTCGCCGATGTAGATTTGTGGAACGGTGCGCCGACCGGTGCGCGCGATCATCTTTTCCTGCTCGAACGAATCCTCGTCGATCCTGATCTTGACCAGATTGGCTACGCCTTTCTGTTTCAGGAGTTGTTCGGCGCGGATGCAATACGGGCAGGTTGCGGTGCTGTACATGGTAACGGTGTTCATCGTATTTCTCCTGTTTCGGTTGGGGCGTTGCAGACGCAATGTCCGTTGCGTAATTAGTCGTGGTTGCCATGCATTTCTTACATGGCGGCTTTATGCGGGCATTCGACAGGGCGAATGTAAGGAATCTAAGACTGCGGCGACTAACGGCCCATGAGCGCATTGCAGATACGCGGTGCGGAACAACCGGACGGAAATACCATGCATGCCACCCTGCCTTTGTTGCAATTCACCGAGTTTCCCGCTTTGCGTCGTCGTGACCTGGAAATCCTGCAGGTCAACATCGGTTACAAGTGCAACATGAGCTGTCAGCATTGCCACGTGAATGCCGGTCCCAACCGCACCGAGATGATGGATGCCGAAACACTGGCGATGATTCCGCAGGTGCTGGCAGCACGGGATCTGCATACGCTGGACCTGACCGGCGGTGCGCCCGAATTGCACACAGGGTTCCGCGATCTGGTGCGTGCGGCACGGGCACAGGGTTGCAAGGTGATCGACCGCTGCAACCTGACTATCCTGTTCGAGCCGGGGCAGGAAGATTTGGCGGAGTTCATGGCGGAACAGCGGGTCGAGATCGTCGCGTCCCTGCCTTGCTACTCGCTGGACAATGTGGACAAGCAACGCGGCAAAGGGACTTTCGACAAGAGCATCCTGGGATTACAGAAGCTCAACGCACTGGGCTACGGCATACCCAGCAGCGGACTGATTCTGAATCTGGTGTTCAATCCGCAGGGCGCTTCGCTGCCGCCGGATCAATCCGAGCTGCAGGCCGATTACCAGCGCGAACTGTTCAACCATTTCGGTATCGAGTTCAACCAGTTGCTGGCCATTGCCAACATGCCGATCCAGCGCTTCGGCTCGATGTTGATCTCCAAAGGGCAATTCAACGACTACATGCACTTGCTGCATGAGAACTTTGCCGCCGCCAATCTCGACACCGTGATGTGTCGCAACCTGGTCAGTGTGGACTGGCAGGGTTTTCTGTATGACTGCGATTTCAACCAGCAATTGGGACTGCCCCTGCCTGGCATGGGTAGACCGCATCTACGCGACCTGCTACATCAAGACCTGCACGGCCAGCCGGTTCGCGTGGCCGACCATTGCTACGGTTGCACCGCCGGGCAGGGCAGCAGTTGCAGCGGCGCAAGCAAATCGATCATCAGGGGCGAGTCTCACTTGCAAACGGAGGTTGCAAAATGACCCTCCTTGCACCCGCAAAGACACCACCAATTTCGCTGGTCGATATCGACGGACAGCCCGTTCAAATCGGCAATGGGCGCAGGTTGCTGCTGTCTCTGTTCCGCGAAGCGACCTGCCCGTTTTGCAATTTCAGGGTATACGACCTGACCAACAACTATCCGGGCCTGTCGAATCTGGGGCTGGATATCGCCGTGGTGTTCAAGTCGGATCGCGAGGATGTACTCAAGTTTATAGCCAATCGGCCACGCCCGTTTCGCATGATCGCCGACCCCGAAGGTATTGCGCATGAAGCATTTGCCGTGAACACATCGATGTGGGGCAAGATCAAGGCGATGCTGTTGCGCATGCCAGCCATGATGAGCGGCATGGGCATGACGGGGATGCGGGGTATGGCAACGGGCAACCTGATGCCGGCCGACTTTCTGATTGATGAATCAGGGACCGTCGTCGAAACCTATTACGGCGAAGATGCCGGAGACCATATTCCGATGGAGCGCATCGAGCTGTTTGCGGCACGCGGCATGGCCTCGAAGCGCGAAAGCAAGCCATGAAGAAGTTGGCGATCGTCGTCGCGATCATGCTCCTCGTGCTCGGTTTCTTCGCTTCAGGTCTGGATCGTTACCTGACGCTGGAATCGTTAAGGCAAAGCCAGAGCGATTTCATGGCTCTCAGGATGCAATCGCCCTGGCTGGTTGCCGGCGCCGGTTTCGTGCTTTATGTCATTGCTGCCGCATTGTCCCTGCCGGGTGCCTTGATCATGACGCTCGCCATAGGTGCGCTGTTCGGTCTGGCAATAGGCACGCTGCTTGTGTCGTTCGCCTCGACCATCGGTGCGACCCTGGCTTTTCTGGCATCGCGTTTCGTATTTCGTGACGCGGTGCAGCGCCGGTTCGGCGACAAGCTCAAAGCGATCAACGAGGGCATTACCCGGGATGGTGCGCTGTACCTGTTTACCCTGCGCATGGTGCCGCTGTTTCCATTCTTCCTGATCAACCTGCTGATGGGGCTGACCCCGATGCGCACCCGTACTTTCTATTGGGTGAGTCAGGTGGGCATGATTGCCGGGACGCTGGTGTTCGTGAATGCGGGCACGCAACTGGCGCAATTGACCAGCCTGTCCGGCATCCTTTCGCCCGGTCTGTTGATTTCGTTTGCACTGTTGGGAATTTTTCCCATGATTTCCAAAAGAATCGCAACCTGGCTGCAACGCCGCCGCCTCTATGCCAAATGGCAACGTCCGGCCAGATTCGACCGCAACCTGATCGTCATTGGCGCCGGTGCGGGCGGTCTGGTATCGGCCTACATTGGCGCAGCGGTCAAAGCCAAAGTCACCTTGATCGAAGCGCACAAAATGGGTGGAGACTGCCTGAACTACGGTTGCGTACCGAGCAAGGCGTTGATCAAAAGCGCCAAATTGGCCAATCAGATTCGACACGGTGAACACTACGGCTTGAATGTTGGGGCACCCGATTTCAGCTTCCGCAAAGTGATGGCGCGCGTGCATGACGTGATTCGCACCGTGGCCCCGCATGACAGCGCGGAGCGATTCACCGGCCTGGGCGTGGAGGTGCTGCAAGGTTATGCGCGCATCACCGATCCGTGGACGGTCGAGATCAAATTGAACAATGGAACTATCCAGACCCTGACTACACGCAGCATCATAATCGCCACCGGCGCCGCTCCATTTATCCCGCCGTTGCCCGGATTGAACGATGTGGGCTATGTAACCAGCGACACGCTGTGGGATGAATTCGCCAAGCTGGATGTGACACCGAAACGTCTCGTCGTGCTGGGCGGTGGGCCTATCGGTTGCGAGCTGGCGCAAAGCTTTGCGCGACTGGGTTCGCACGTGACGCAGATCGAAAAAGGCACACGCATCATGGCGCGCGAGGACAGCGAAGTTTCGGAATTGGCGCGCAAGGCGTTATCCGCAAACGGGGTGGACGTACTGACCGATCACACTGCCGTGCGCTGCGAACAGGAAGGCGACCATAAATATATCGTGGTGGAGCACAACGGCCAATCACGCCACATTGAATTTGACCAGTTGTTATGTGCTGTTGGTCGCAGCGCACGCCTTACCGGCTTTGGCCTGGAAGAGTTGGGCATTCCGACCCAGCGTACGGTTACCACCAATGACTATCTGGAAACACTGTATCCCAACATCTTTGCCGCAGGCGACGTGGCCGGGCCGTACCAGTTCACCCATACCGCGTCACATCAGGCTTGGTATGCGGCGGTGAATGCGCTGTTCGGCGACTTCAAGAAATTCAAGGCGGATTATTCGGTCATCCCGTGGTCCACTTTTATTGATCCGGAAGTGGCGCGCGTGGGCTTGAACGAGCAGGAGGCGGGAGAGCAGGGTGTAGCGTACGAAGTCACCAAGTACGGCATCGAGGATCTGGACCGCGCGATTGCCGATGGCACGGCGCACGGTTTCGTCAAGGTGCTCACCGTGCCGGGCAAGGACATGATATTGGGTGTCACCATCGTAGGCGAACATGCGGGAGACCTGTTGGCGGAATTCGTGCTGGCGATGAAGCACGGCCTGGGGTTGAACAAGATCCTGGGCACCATCCACACCTACCCGACCTTGTCAGAAGCAAACAAATATGCAGCCGGAGAATGGAAGCGCGCCCATGCGCCGCAAAGAATTCTGGCCTGGATGGAGCGCTACCATGCGTGGAAGCGGGGCTGATGTGAAACTTTCCATCGTCATTCCCATGTTGAATGAAGCGGCACAGCTGCCGGACCTGTTCGCACACGTGCTGCCTTTTCAGCGTGCAGGTTGCGAGATCATCTTTGCCGATGGCGGGAGTACCGATAGTTCTGCCATGCTCGTCAAAGTGGCCGGATTCATTCTCGTTAAATCCGACCGTGGCAGGGCAAAACAGATGAATGCGGGGGCAGCACAGGCCAACGGAAATGCGCTGTTGTTCCTGCATGCCGATACGCGTCTGCCGGACGGAGCGCTGCAGCATGTTACGCAAGCCCTCTCGGGGCATAAGGACTGGGGCAGATTCGACGTGTGCATCACGGGTAAGCCGTTCATGTTGCGCGTGATCGGCAGGCTGATGAACTGGCGTTCGCGACTGAGCGGGATCGCCACCGGAGATCAGGCGATATTCGTGCGGCGTATCGTGTTCGAACAGTTGCGTGGCTATTCCGACCAGCCCCTGATGGAGGATGTGGAGTTGTGCAAGCGGCTGCTGGATTTTTCGCGTCCTGCCTGTATCGCGCATTGTGCAAACACTTCCGGAAGGCGCTGGGAGACGCATGGCGTCTGGCGCACCATTTTTCTGATGTGGAGATTGCGCTGGGAATATTGGCGCGGTGCCGATGCGGCGGAGTTGGCGAGGTTATACCGATGAAATCCACTCGCATCATCATTTTCGCCAAAGCCCCCAAACCCGGACTGGCCAAAACACGGCTGATTCCGGCGCTGGGAGCGGAGGGCGCTGCAGAACTGGCGCAACAAATGCTGCTGCATACCGTGAATGAGGCCCTTGCCGCAAATGTCGGCGTTGTCGAGTTGTGTGTCACGCCGTCCATCGATGCTGCTGCCTGGAACGAAAATCAGTTGCCGGCGGGTGTCGAGATTTCAGATCAGGGTGAAGGCGACCTGGGAGCACGGATGGCTCGCGCTGCGGCAAGAGCGTTAAACAAAGGAGAAGCCGTCTTGTTGGTCGGGACCGATTGCGTCGAGATGTCTGCTGATTTGTTGCGTGAAGCGCGGCTCGTATTGCATGACCATGACGCCGTTATTCACTGCACCGCCGATGGCGGTTATGCCTTGCTGGGACTCGGACAATTCAGCCCATTCCTGTTCAGCAACATGCCCTGGAGTACCGATGCCGTTGCAAGTACCACGATCGCGCGCTTCGGACAGCTCGGCTGGTCGGTCCATGTGGGGCAGATGCTGCACGATGTCGATGAGCCACGTGATTTGAAATACATGAACGAAAAATGGAGGTTGCATGCTGTTGCGTAGTGTTGCGGGTTTGATTTTGTGTGCCGGTTCATGCGTCGTACAGGCGAGTGACTTGGCGGCACTGGACAGTTTCAAGGGGCCATCGGAGGTCGTGCCCGCACCGTGGCAGATCGTGCAGCTCAATAAAAAAGTGGCTCCTACCCGCTACCAGATTGCCCGCATGGACGGTGTGCTGGGTATCGAGGCGACCGCCGACCACAGCATGGCGCTATTGGCGCGACCAGTCGAAGTCGATCTGAACCGCACGCCAGTAATGTGTTGGCGCTGGCGTATCGATGCGCCGCTGGTCAAGGCGGACATGGCGACCAAGGCGGGCGACGACTATGCCGCCCGTGTCTATGTGTCGTTCACCATGCCGCCGTCCGAGTTGAACTTCATGCTGCGCGCCAAACTCAAGCTGGCTCGAAGCATCTACGGCGATGCCGTGCCCGATGCCGCGCTCAATTATGTGTGGGACAACCGCTATCCGGTCGGCACGCGCAAGCCGAACGCCTACACCGACCGCACGCGCATGATCGTAGCGGAGTCAGGTGCGGTGAACGCAGGGAAGTGGGTCGAGGCGCGGCATGATGTGTTGCAGGATGTGATCGCCGAATTCGGCTCTGCCAAAGCGCGGTTGATCCAACTCTCGGTTGCCTCGGATACCGACAATACCGCGGAGTTAGCACATGCGGGATTTGCGGATTTCCATTTTGTGGATAGAAATACCGCATGCGTCACTGATTCATCGGACAAAAACTGAGTAGTTAAAAAAAACCTATCTATTACGTTTATATTGCAACTCCTTTCTGCTCTTGCAGCGACGCAATCAGTGGACAAGAAACATTCCCTTTCCGCGTGTGGCATGAATCCACAAGCTGCGTTAGCACTGCCTCCATTCGCAAAAGGACGGCAAGTTTTGCCCGCACATCGCCAAGCTTGCGCTCGGCCAGTTTACTAGCCTCTATGCAGCGTGTTCCATCCTCCAATTTGAGCAGTTCCGAGATTTCATCCAGGCTAAAACCGAGCATCTGAGCCGACTTGATGAATTGCACCCGCGCGACATCTGACTCCCCATACCGGCGAATACCGCCGTATGGTTTGTCCGGTTCAGGCAGCAGATTCTTGCGCTGGTAGAAGCGTATGGTTTCCACATTGACGCCGGCAGCCTTGGCAAAGGCACCGATAGTCAGATTTTCGAGAATATTTTGCATGCTTCTTGACTCCGTACTTGAGTACGGGGGTACGTTACACCATCGCACAAATACTCGAAAGGATGATTTCATGTCAGAACCTAAAACCCTAAGCGGAACGCTGTTAGCTGGCGGGCTTGCGGCCATTCTTGCTTCAACCTGCTGCCTTGGGCCACTCGTGTTGATTACTCTCGGTTTCAGCGGAGCTTGGATCGGCAACCTGACCGTGCTGGAGCCTTACCGCCCGATCTTCATCGGCGCGGCACTGTTCGCAATGTTCTTCGCCTGGCGGCGCATTTATCGGTCAGAGGCTGAATGCAGACCGGGTGAAGTTTGTGCATTGCCGCAGACCAAGCGCGCTTATAAAGTCATTTTCTGGAGCGTTGCGATGTTGGTGCTGGTCGCACTGTTCTTCCCTTATCTTGCACCGCTATTTTATTGAAGGAGTCGCAATATGAAAATTACCCAAGTGCTATCAATTGTCGCCGCGACCGCGCTTTCTTTGACTGTGTCGCCTGCCTTTGCAGCCAGCAAGACCGTCACGCTTTCTGTCCCAACGATGGACTGCGAAGTATGTCCGATCACCGTTAAGAAGGCATTGAACAAAGTCAAAGGCGTGACCAGGATTGACGTTAACCCGGAAAAGCAGATTGTTGTGGCGACCTTTGACGATACCCAGACAAATGCGGCAGCGCTGACCGAAACTACCAAGAACGCCGGCTATCCATCCCAAGTTGTGGAAGCACGTCAATGAAGACGTCCACCTTGCTGAAAACCGGCACGGTCGGGGTGATTGTCTCGGCCTTGTGTTGTTTCACGCCCGTGCTGGTGTTTATTTTGGGTGCGGCCGGTTTAGCTGCCTGGGTTGGTTACCTCGACTACGTTCTGATGCCCGCTCTACTCTTCTTTGTTGGTTTGCTTATTTATGCAGTCAACCGAAAATCAAAGACACAGTGCGGCATCAATGCAGACTGCAAAACCGGCGGCTATCAAACATCGAAAGGCGATGAATCATGAACAACATAATACTGCGCATTACCGGCATGACTTGCGAACATTGTGCAAACACAGTCGAGAAGGTGCTGTCCGGCGTACCTGGCGTTGTCTCTGCCACAGTTTCCTATCACGATAAAGTTGCTGGCGTAACGGTGCAAAACGAAATCGATGCCGATACCCTCGTGCAAGCGGTTAAAGCGGAAGGTTATGGCGCCGAGATCATTGGTTCAAACGAGGCGGCGGAAGATAAAGCGATAGAAACAAGGCTGCACATCGCTGTCATAGGCAGCGGCGGGGCGGCCATGGCGTGTGCATTGAAAGCAGTCGAGCGCGGTGCGCGGGTGACGCTGATCGAGCGCGGCACCGTCGGCGGCACTTGCGTCAACATCGGTTGCGTGCCGTCCAAGATCATGATCCGGGCGGCCCACATCGCCCATCTGCGCACGAACAGCCCATTCGATGGTGGAATTTCGGCTGCAGCTCCCACCATTCTGCGCGAGCGGCTCCTCGCTCAGCAACAGGCGCGTGTCGACGAACTGCGCCATGCCAAGTACGAAGGCATACTGGAGAACAGCCCGGGCATTAACGTGCTGCAAGGCGAAGCCCGCTTCAAGGACGGTCACACGTTGGTCGTGCATTTGAGTGATGGCCACGAACGCGAAGTGACATTTGATCGTTGTCTCGTTGCAACGGGTGCCAGCCCGGACGTTCCAACGATACCCGGCTTGAAAGACACGCCATACTGGACTTCGACCGAAGCACTGGTCAGCCCGGCTATTCCACCACGGCTGGCCGTGATCGGCTCATCTGTCGTTGCGTTGGAACTGGCTCAGGCGTTCGCACGGCTCGGCAGCAAAGTAACGATCCTGGCGCGCCACACCTTGCTTTTTAGCGAGGATCCCGCCATTGGTGTGGCGGTGACAGAGGCATTCCTCACCGAGGGCATAACGGTACTGAACGATACGCAGGCGAGTGAAGTCAGTTATGCGAATGGCGAGTTCGTGCTCAAGATCCAGAGTGGCGAACTGCGTGCCGACCAACTGCTCGTTGCGACGGGACGCTCACCCAACACCCGCAGCTTGAGCCTGGATAATGCCGGGGTGGCACTTAGTCCCCACGGCAATATCGTGATTGACGACCACATGCGCACTAGCGCGGCGGACATTTACGCTGCCGGCGATTGTACCGACCAGCCGCAGTTCGTCTACGTCGCAGCTGCCGCCGGTACTCGCGCGGCAGTGAACATGACCGACGGTGAGGTCTCTCTTGATCTTACCGCCATGCCCACCGTGGTATTCACCGATCCGCAGGTGGCGACGGTGGGGATGTCCGAGGCGGAAGCTCACCTGAAGGGAATTGAGACCATTAGCCGCACGCTGTCGTTGGATAACGTACCGCGCGCACTTGCCAACTTCGACACACGCGGTTTCATCAAATTGGTTGCGGAAGCAGGGAGTCTGCGCCTGCTGGGTGTACAGGCAGTTACGCCGGAAGCGGGCGAAATCATCCAGACGGCGGCCATCGCCATCCGTGCACGCATGACGGTGCAGGATTTGGCCGACCAACTGTTTCCTTACCTGACGATGGTCGAGGGATTGAAGCTCTGCGCGCAGACGTTTACCAAAGATGTGAAGCAGCTTTCTTGTTGTGCAGGTTAATTGAATTGCTGAGAGTCGTATTTTCTAACTTATCTGATGTGTTTATGTAAGAAATAGCCGAATGGTCCGACTAACTGATGTCTCCACACTTTCAAGAGGACTCATCATGCATGAAATCGTTCAGGACTATTACGGCAAGCAGCTGCAGAATTCCAATGACCTGAAGACCAGCGCCTGCTGCGATGTCAGCACGCTTCCCGCCTGGCTAAAGCCCCTGCTAGCGAAGGTTCATCCCGAGGTGCTGGCACGTTATTACGGCTGCGGATTGGTGTGTCCGCCCTTGCTTGAAGGATGCCGCGTGCTTGATCTGGGCAGCGGCTCCGGGCGTGATGTCTACGCCTTGGCGCAACTGGTTGGCAAGACAGGCGAAGTTATCGGTGTCGACATGACGCCGGAGCAACTGGCAGTGGCAGAGGAACATCGCGCTTATCACGCCGAGCAGTTCGGCTATGCCAACGTGCGTTTCGTGGAAGGTTACATCGAGAAGCTGGATGAGCTCGATCTTGCGCCCGGCAGCTTCGACGTGATCGTGTCCAATTGCGTAGTCAATCTGTCGCCGGACAAGGATGCCGTGCTGCGCGGCGTTCATCGCCTGCTGAAGAATGGCGGCGAATTCTATTTCTCCGATGTGTATGCTGACCGCCGCGTGCCGGACGCCGTGCGCAACGATCCGGTGCTGTACGGCGAATGCCTGGGCGGTGCACTGTACTGGAATGACTTCATCCGGCTCGCGCAGCGGCATGGCTTCGCCGATCCGCGACTGATCGAGGACCGCCCGCTGGAAGTGACGGATGCCAAGCTGGCGCCGCGTGTTGGCAACCTGAAGTTCTACTCGGCGACCTATCGATTGTTCAAGCTCGACGCGCTGGAAACGGCGTGCGAAGACTACGGCCAGGCCGTAGTTTATCGCGGCAGCATCCCGGATCATCCGCATCGTTTCGAGCTGGACAATCATCACCGTATTGAAACGGGTCGCGTGTTCCCGGTGTGCGGCAATACCTGGCACATGTTGCAAGACACCCGTTTCCGCAACCATTTCGAGTTTATCGGCGACTTCGCAACGCACTACGGCCTGTTCGAGGGCTGCGGTGCTTCCATTCCGTTCGACAACAAGGATGCAGGCGAGGAAAGCTGCGCCTGCTGCTGAGGAGGATATGATGGAAATGCTTATTCTGATTGCCGCACTGTTCCTCGCGTTCAGCAACGGCGCCAACGACAACTTCAAGGGTTTCGCGACCGTGTGGGGTTCCGATACGCTGAACTACCGGCAGGCCCTGGCGCTTGCCACACTGGCGACGGTGGCGGGAAGCGTGGCTGCATTGTTCCTGGCGGAAACGCTGGTACAGAACTTCTCTGGCAAGGGCTTGATCGCAGATGCGGTGGTCAATACGCCCTGGTTCATCTTTAGTGTTGCAAGCGGAGCTGCGGTCACGGTTTTCCTTGCCACGCGCCTAGGGTATCCGGTGTCCACGACGCATGCGCTGATCGGTGGCCTGATCGGGGCAGGTCTGGCACAAGCGGGAGGCGTGCACTTCGACAAACTGATGGAAACGTTCCTGATGCCGTTGCTGGTCAGTCCACTGCTCGCCGCCATACTGGGCGCGCTGGCCTATTCGGCCTTTCGCCTGCGTTCGGCCGAGGCGGATTGCGTATGTGTGGTCGAGCCCGAATTGATTTCAACTTCAGGCGGCATAGCAATACGAACCGTTGCATCACCATCGCTCGCGGTGGGTAGCGACGAGGACTGCGCAACCTTGCCGGTCATCGCGCGATTCTCCATTGCGAACTGGCTGAACAAGCTGCACATATTTTCAGCAATGGCGATCTGCTTTGCGCGCGGCGTGAACGACACGCCCAAGATCGCGGCGCTGCTGCTTGCTTCCAGTCTGCTCGGCGCGCAGGCGTCGTTCTGGTGGCTTGCGGCAGCCATGGGGCTGAGCGGTGTCCTGTTTGCACGGCGCGTGGCTGAACGCATGAGCCATCGTGTGAGTCGCATGGATCACAGCCGCGGATTGGCAGCCAATTTGATTACTGCAGTCTTGGTGTTGTTCGCCAGCAAGCTTGGCGTACCGGTTTCCACCACCCATGTCTCGGTCGGCTCCATCGCCGGCGTGGGCATGCGGGCGCAGTCACTGGACTGGGTATCGTTGCGCAAAATCATGTGGTCGTGGCTGATGACGCTTCCATTGGCGGCCATATTCGCGTGGTCGGTCAGCAAGTTGTTCTGAACCGGATTCAGATTTCGCCCTGGTTTTGTAACCTTTTTTTACGGAATGCCGAATCAAGTGACGCAACATCAGATTTGCATATTCATTTGTAAGTAAATCCGGTTTGCGTCGACTAATACAGCGGAGAAGAATTCTCCGGTCACTCAACCTACATAAGGAGTATCAAAATGGAAAAGCAAAAAATGTTGTCGCTCGCAATCGGTGGTTTGTTGGCACTGGGCCTGGCCGGCACCGCGAGTGCCGCCGACAAGAAGATGGATATGGAGAAATGTTTCGGTATCGCCAAGGCCGGCATGAATGACTGCTCCAGCAACAAGAGTGCACACTCCTGTGCCGGTCAGGCCACTAAGAACAACGATCCGATGGACTTCGTGGCCGTCCCCAAAGGCACCTGCGACAAGATCGCCGGCGGCATGCTGAAGACGATGTAATGAACCAGCCCGCAACCAATATGTTGCCTGATACCGCAGGAATAGGGTTGCGGGCGCCTCACTACCGTGAGGTCCTGGACACCTTGCCCAAGCTGGGCTGGGTAGAAGTGCATAACGAGAATTTCTTTGGCGGCGGTGCGCCGCTGCATACCTTGCTCCGGGTGCGCGAGCATTACCCCGTCAGTCTGCATGGCGTCGGCATGGGCCTGGCTTCGACGACACCGCTCGATAAAGAACATCTGTCCGCAGTGGCGCGGCTATGCGCCGACGTGCAACCGGCCGCCGTGTCGGAACATCTGTGCTGGAATGCGGCGGAGGGCATGGTGATCAACGATCTGTTGCCATTTCCCTATACGCGCGAAGCGCTGGCCCATGTGGCACGCCGCGTGGACCAGGTTCAGGAAAGGATAGGGCGCCAATTGCTGGTGGAAAACCTGTCCAGCTATTTGTCGTTTTCCCACAGCGAAATGACCGAGGGCGAATTCCTGGCCGAACTGACGCGGCGTACCGGCTGCGGCATCCTGTTCGACGTGGAAAACCTGTACGTGAATATGCGCAACCTCGGCGTCGATACCGAGGCTTTCATCAAGGCTATTCCTGCGGCTGCCGTAAAGGAATATCACCTGGCCGGATACAGCATGCGCGACGGCTGCTTGGTGGATACGCACAACCATCCGATCTATCCCGAAGTGTGGGAATTGTATGAGTCCGTACTGCGGCAGATCGGTCCGCGCCCGACTTTGATCGAGTGGGACAGCGACATCCCTGCCTTGTCTGTCCTGATGGGCGAAGCGGCGAAGGCGCAGCAGCGCTTGGGCAGTCTGGAGGTGTGCGATGCTGCATGATGAACTTGCCCATTTTGCCGGAAGCATCGTGCATGGCCTGGTGCCATCGGCACAGATCAGCAAGACATATTCACATTATGCAGCGGATATCGCCCTCGACATCTACCGCAACAACTACCGCGGCAATCTGCATGATGCTTTGGCGGGTGCCTATCCGGTCGTCAGGCAACTGGTAGGCGACGATTTCTTCCGGTTCATGAGCAGGAAGTTCATCGGGCAATACCCGTCGCGCAGCGCAAACCTGCATCACTACGGCGCCGAGCTGGCCGACTTTGTGGCCACCTTCGAGCCGGCAAAGGAGCTCGCTTATCTGCCGGATATGGCAGCGCTGGAATGGGCCTGCCACCAAGCCTATTTTGCGGAGGACGGGGAGGTTCTGGATTTGAACGAACTGGCACAAGTCCCGCCCGAAACTTATTCCGATCTGGTCTTGCTTATGCATCCGTCGTGCCATCTGTTGCATTCCGGTTATCCCATCGCCGCCATCTGGCACGCGCACCAGCTTGGTGCATCGAATGATTTCAACGTCGACCTGAACAGCGGCTCCTGCAATGCGCTGGTCAGCCGCGACCACGATATGGTAACGGTGACTGAACTGACGGAAGTTAACGCCGTGTGGTTGCAGCGCATACAAACCGGCGCAGCGCTGGGAGAGGCCACTGAAGAAACGATGGAGCGCTATCCTGATTTCAATCTGCTGCCGGTGCTGCAAACGCTGGTGGCGCAAAACATCTTCGCAAGTTTCACTCCGGGAGCAAACTCATGAACGTATTATCACGCCTCGCACGGCTTTACTACAACGCTTCGCACTGGCCAGAATTCCTGGCACCGCTATTAGATCTCGGACTGCGGCTGTATCTGGCGGATGTGTTTTTCAAATCCGGCCTGACCAAGATCAAGAGCTGGGACAGTACCTTGTACCTGTTCAGCGATGTGTACCAGGTGCCATTATTGAACACGGACGTCGCGGCGTACATGTCGACTGCTGGCGAACTCGGATTGTCGGTGTTGCTGGTGCTGGGGCTGTTCGGGCGATTTGCCGCGGCGGGTTTGTTCATACTAAATGCGGTCGCGGCCTATTCGTATTACTCCGGCTTGAGCGAGGCAGGCCTGTTCCAGCATTTCGCCTGGGGAACCATGCTGGCCGTGCTGTTGGTGCTGAGCCGCGGCAAATGGGCAACTGATGCCTGGCTGGAGAAACGTCTGCAATGAGGACATTTGAACTTGCAGAAGCAATTGGCAACAAAGCTATATCGTCACAAGGAGACAGATCATGAAACTGATTACAAGATTACTGGTGCTTGCCGCGGCCCTGCTTTTTCCATTATTCGCGCAAGCCTGGGTGGGAGAGCCTTACACGCAGGCAGAATTGGATACTGTGAACAATGCCGGCAAGCCCGCGCTGGTGTTTATCTATGCAGACTGGTGCCCAACCTGCAAAGCGCAGGAAAAGGTACTGAGTACGCTGCTTCCAACGAATGAATTCAAGGGCATTACCACGTTGCGCGTCAATTTTGACAAACAGAAACCGGTGGTGAAAGCCTTTGGTGCCATGTATCAAAGCACACTCATCGTATTCAAGGGCGGCAAGGAGGTTGCCCGGGTAACCGGCGATACGGACCCGGATCATATCGCCGGCTTGCTGCGTCAAGCGTTGTAGGTGGATACATGGAACTGAATGTAGCGAGTTTTGGCCTGTCGTTTCTGGCGGGCGTGCTGACCACGCTTTCGCCATGCGTGTTGCCCTTGGTGCCTATCCTGCTGGGCTCGGCAACGAGTACGCACCGCTTTGGTCCGGCAGCCCTGGTGGGCGGGTTAATGCTTTCGTTCACCGTGGTCGGTGCAGGAATTGGATATCTGGGCGCTTCCATCGGATTGGGACAGGATGCATTGCGCGTGGTTGGCGGTACTCTGTTGATCCTGTTTGGTGCGGTATTGTTTTCAAGCATGTTGCAGGAGCGTTTTAGCGCGGCGATCAGTCGGCTTGGCGTTGGACAGGGACTGCTGACGCGTTTCAATCTGAACGGGCTGCATGGCCAGTTTCTATTGGGCATGTTGCTGGGTGTCGTGTGGAGTCCATGTGTCGGCCCGACCATGGGAGTGGCAGTTACGCTGGCCAGTCAAGGTAAAGAGTTGATGCAGGTTGCTGCGGTAATGTTGATGTTCAGTTTGGGTGCGGCGTTGCCGCTGCTGTCCATTGGAATGCTTTCACGTCAGGCGATGGGTAAATGGCGCAACCGCATGCTGGAAGCAGGGCAAAAGGGCAAGAAAATCTTTGGCACGGCACTTTTTCTGATCGGCATCTTTGTTCTGTCTGGAGCTGACAAGTTCTTCGAGCAAGTGGCGGTGAACGTGATGCCCGACTGGCTGGTGGCATTAACAACCCGGTTCTGACGAAATATAACAAGAGGTCTTTGTGGCTGAAAAAGAATCGTTGCTGAATACCTTGCTCGGCTTGTCGATGATCGTCGAAGCGCGCGATCCCTATACCGGCGGACATTTGTGGCGCGTTTCGCAGTTTTCCAGACTGATCGCGGAAGAAGCGGGATTGTCGCGTCGCGATATTGCGCTGTGCGAGATCGGCGGTTTCTTGCACGATCTTGGCAAAGTCGGCGTGCCTGACGCGATCCTCCACAAGCCGGATCGGCTCACCGATGCAGAGTATGCCATCATCAAAACGCACCCACGCGTCGGCGGGCGTCTGCTCACCAACCATCCTCTTGCCGGCCTCGCGATGGAGGCAGTGGTCGGTCACCATGAACGCCCGGATGGAAAAGGCTATCCGCGTGGCATCGCAGGTGATGTCATTCCGGAAGTGGCCCGGATCGTCAGCATCGCCGACGCATTTGACGCCATGACCAGCACGCGTGCCTATCGGAAGGGTATGCCCATGGACAAGGCGCTGACCATCGTCGGCAATGAACTCGGCAGCCAGTTCGATGCGCGCTTGGCGAAACATTTTCTGGCATCGAATACCTCCGACCGGCTGACACATATCGTTGGCCACAGCGAGCCGGGACTGCCATTGCATCAGTGCGGCAGTTGCGGCGCACCCGTCGTGGTGCGCAGTGCGCAACGCGACGGCGAACACGTGTATTGCCGATGCTGCGGCAGCGAATCGCGCCTGCATAAGCATGGCGCCACAGTGCAATTGGAAATAACCGGGGAAATGGGCGATGCATCCGTCCTGGCGCCAGACAGCGATCCGGATCTGATTGGTGCGATGGTCATCGATATTGCTCCACATGTGCTTTAGCGACTAGCGAGGGGTCCACCATGTCTTTACGAATGAATGGCATTGTTTTGATCAACGACAAGACGGTGGTGGTGGAGTGGACAAAATCCGCTGCCCGCGAATTGGCAAAACGTACCCAGCCGTTGGTGGTTGAAATGGAATTGTATTTTTCCTGCCTAGTGAAAAAGTTTGTTCATTTCCACGAGGCGGTTCCCGATAGAAAAACCATCGCGGTCAGCGACAAGCTTGCAGTGTTCTTCCGGCCGGTCACATCCACTGCCTGCTCATTCGAAGTGGCGAATCGCTTGGGGAGACAACCAGAGATCGAGCTGGATAACCCCAATGTGCGCAAGATGGCGCCAAGACTGGTCAAAATCGATTTTGTGCGCGGCAACTGGCAGGGGAATTTCTGGATTTGAACAAGCAGGCGCGAGAAGCTGTTGTGCAGCATGCAGCGGAATGCAAGTCGTCATCGATACATGATCATCAAAGGAGCAAGCAATGAAATTGTTTTCAATAATATTTGCTGCATTAATGGTTACATTCTCGTCCCTCGCACAGGCTGCTGAGGGCCTTGTGACAGTCAAGAGCCCGCACAGTGTCGTTGCCACGATGGATCGTTTCGAGGCATTGGCAAAGCAACGGGGCCTAACCGTATTTGCGCGCATCGATCATGCGGTGGGTGCAGCCAAGATCGGAAAAACGCTGCGTCCGACGCAGGTGATCATCTTTGGAAACCCGCAGGGCGGCACACCCTTCATGGAATGTGCACAGACCGTGGGCATCGATCTGCCATTGAAAGTATTGGTGTGGGAAGACGCATCCGCCCAGGTATGGCTTGGTTACAATGATCCTGAGTATCTGGCTCGTCGTCACGGCGTAGAGCACTGTCCAGCCGTCGAGAATCTTCGTAAGGCATTGGCAGGTCTCGCTGAATCCGTGGTCGCGCCATAGGTGTAAGTTGGAAATTTAGAATAGCAGTCCGCTACGATGTATGGCTTGGATAGCTGCAATTGGGCAACATCAAAGTGGTTTAAGGGTAAAAGTGAATGATCGAAGAACTTGGAACCGGACATTCCTATAGGCTCAACCGACAGCCTTTTTTTGAGATCGCCGACGTCCGGTATGGCCGATAGGTGTGCCCTAATTTATATTCTCTTTACAGTCTCCTTCGGGTCGATTGTCGCATGTCGTAAGAGGCTGCTATATGGTGCGCCGATTTTCCAATGCACAAGCGACTGCTTCCTGGCGGGCAATATGGCAACATGAAGTACCGCTGCATGCCATTTCAAGACGGTCACGCACAACTCGGAGAGTGCACGGTTTTTGGCCAAACAGACGGTGGCGATTGTTGAAGGTGGCCTCGGTCGAATCTGCTGGAGCGTCCGCTCTGAATTTTTTAACTTTCACTTTTACACCATAAGAGAAATATCAACCTCTTCAGAGTGAACATAAAAATAACGCATTGCATCAGATTCGATTGTTCTCAAACCGTCCGTAGCGTAACGCCAAGCCAGGTAGTATCAGCAGGTTTAAGACTGTGGAAGTAAACAGTCCTCCCAGAATCACAATTGCCATCGGCCCCTCAATCTCTCGTCCCGGCGCACTACTTCCGAGCGCCAACGGAAGCAAACCCAAGGCAGTTACTAATGCCGTCATAAGGATAGGGGCCAGCCGTTCCTGTGCGCCACGAAGTGCTGCTTCCAATCCCCACGTAACACCTTCGATTGCAACCAAATGCTCATAGTGAGAAAGCATCATGATGGAATTGCGTAGCGTGATGCCGAACAAAGTCACAAAACCAACCAGTGAGCCTATGGAAATTGTTCCGCCAGTGGCAATGACAGCGAGCACACCCCCTACCAATGCCAAGGGCAAATTCACAAAAACCAGCACCAAATTGCGACTATTTCTCAGAACAAGTGATAGCAGCAAAATGATGCCCAAACCTGCAATAGCGGAGTGAACGATAAGATCATGCGTTGACTTGGACTGTGCTTCCGCTGTGCCACCAAATTCAACGTAACTTCCAGCAGGCAAGGCAACCGAAGCGACCTGCCGCTTGGCCTCGGCCACAAAAGAGGCTACATCACGTCCGGCTACATTGCAGGTAACGGCCTGAACTCGTCGCGCGCCATTATGCAAAACCACATAACGTCCAGAACCTTGATAGATCTCAGCCAAATCCCCCAGGCGAACATAATTGCCAATGGAATTTCGAAGTGGTAGATCGCGGACACCGTCGATATTCTTGCGCAACTCTTCATTTAAATTTACCGAAACATTAAATACCCGATTCCCCTCATATACCTGACCGACCACGTCTCCCTGATATGCGGTAAGGATCACATCAAGGACCTGTACTGAGTCAAATCCCCAGCGAGACAGCGATTCAGGTCGCAGGCGGATGGTCAGTTGCGGAGCTCCCAAGGGAGACTGGATTTGCACCTCTGCAGCCCCTGAGACCTTGCCAAGCACCTTGGCAATTTCTTGTGCCTTGCTATCCAGAATATCGAGATCGTTGCCATAAAGATTGAGGACAACTGAAGCAGAATAACCAGACAGGGTTTCTTCGATGCGCTCCGCCAGGAATGTTTTGACACCAAAGTTGATCCCCGGAAACTGGGCGAGCACATTACGAATATCGGCTTGCGCGGTCTGGACGGACTGGTTATCTACAGGCTTCAAATCCACGTTGATCTCGCTGTAATGGGTACCCCACGTATCGTCCGCGTTTTCCGCACGTCCAACGCGTTGCGCAATCAGTCTCACGGCCGGGAGTTTGCTCAATTCAGCCACAACCTGGTTGCCCACCCGAAAGGACTCCTGCAATGAAGTTCCCGGCACCATCGACATGTGAATGATGAAGTGGCCTTCCTTCAGATCGGGAAGGAACTCACCGCCGAGGAACGGAAGCGTTGCCAGCCCTCCGATGGAAATAACCGCCACAATGGCAATGATTGTGCGGTATCGGCGTTCGACCGCCGTAAGCAGTGCGATGTATCTCGATTTTAGCCAATGAACTAGCGGCGGCTCATGCTCCGGCAAGGCACCATTGCTAAGCATCAGATAGCACAGTGACGGTGTTACAACCAGCGCCACTATCAGTGAAGCCAAAGTGGCCAGGATATAAGCAACGCCTAGTGGAGAAAACAATCGTCCTGCCACGCCGGGCAGGGTCAGCACCGGCAAGAACACCACTGCGATTGCAAGCGTGGCATAAACTACTGCACTGCGTACTTCGAGCGTTGCATCCAGAATGACCAGGAAGGTGGAACGCGGGTTGCTCAGGTGCCGGTTTTCTCGTAACCTGCGGTAGACGTTCTCTACCGTGATCACCGCATCGTCCACCAGCAACCCGATAGCAATTGCCAATCCTCCGAGCGTCATGGTGTTGAGGCTGATTTCCAGATGATCCATGACCGTGATTGCCGCAAGCAACGAGAGCGGAATCGCAGTCAGAGAAATGGCGGCAGTGCGCAGATTAAACAGAAACAGTGCCAGAACAATTACCACCAACACGCCACCCATCAGCAGAGACGCCGTGACGTTGCGGGTAGCGATATTAATGAAATTCGCCGGCCGAAAAATATCCGCATGCAAGATGGCGCCTTGTGCTTCCAGACCCGGTTTCAATTCTTGCAATGCCCGGTCGATATGCTCTGTCACTTCCAGCGTGTTACCACGATATTGTTCGGAAATCACGATCTGAACAGCAGGCTTGCCCATGACTGCGGCAAAGCCGAACGGCGGTGCCGGCGCTTCCACTACCCGTGCCACATCTCCCAGCGTCACGTTGAAACCGTTCTGATGCGTCAGAACGGTTTTGGATAGGGCGTTGCTGCTTAAGGATTGTCCTTCGCTTTGCAAGATGATGCGCTGATTGGGGGTGTCAATGAAGCCGGCTCCGCGTATGCCCGTAGCCTGGGTGGCGGCAGTCATGACATCCTCGATGGCCAGGCCATATTTGATCAAGCGTTCGGGGAGAACCTGTATCTGAATTTCTTTTACGTCACCTCCGAATACCACTGCATTGGCTACCCCCGGCGCAGCCAGCAGCTTCGGCTTGACTATAAAGTCGGCTATGGTGCGCAGTTCCATCAGCGAAAGCTTGTCGGAAGTTAGTCCAATTGCCATGACCATACTGGTCGAAGAAGTGAGCGGAGACATGACTGGCGCCTGTATTCCGCGAGGCAAATGCGATGAAATAGTCGCCAGACGTTCGTTCAATGCCTGGCGGTCCAGGTAGATATCGCTGGCCGCATCGAAAGTCACGGTAACAACGGAAAGCCCCTGTATCGAATTGGACCGCATCGTTTGGATACTGGCTACGCCATTGATGGCATTTTCGATTGGCTGTGTAACCAGGACTTCAACTTGCCCCGGAGAAAGTCCTGTCGCTTCCGTTTGAATGACTACCTGGGGCGGTGCGAATTCTGGAAATACGTCATACTTGGCTTGTGTGAATGAATAAATGCCGTAACCAGCCAGAATGCAGGCGAGCGACACCACGATGCCGCGAAAGCGCAGCGACGCACGAACGATAACGGCGAGAATCCCCGTAGCCTCTGTACTCATCAATCGTCGCCTTCTTCCCCTCCACCACCTTGCGGGCGGAATTCTGCGGAAAGCAGCAATTGTGCACCGGTAACGACCACGGGTTTGTCTGTTAACTCATCGTTGGTGGCGAACCAGCCGTCATTCATTGCGCTGGTCGTGGATATTTCCGTTCTGACATAACGTCCCTTATCTTCCTGCACATAAATCCATGCCTTGTCCTGCCACCACACGACCGCCGTTGAGGGGATGAAAATGCCTTGTTCCTGAGGACCGGTGGGCAGATAGGCAGGAATGTTCATGCCGGGTGCCAGTCCGGCTTTTTGCACAGGGGCAGAATAGAAATAACTTCGTCCCTGAAAGCGGAGGTCTACCCGCGGGGAAGGCGAGATAAGAGATGCCTGCGCAAAATTTCCATCTGGGAGTTGCAGCCGGATAGTTTGTGGAATCGGAGAAATCCTGTTCGCCAACGGCAAGGTTAGCTGGATCAGCACGTCCTGCTGTGCAGCAAGGCGTTGAAAAAGCGCCGAATCAGTCATGACCGACTCGGCAAGAATCGCTCCCCATTGTTGCCGTGCATTTTGCTCGATCGTACGCAGCGCCGCTTGTGAGGCGCTCACCCTAGCCGCATCGGAATGCCAGGTGGCTTCGGCGAGCTGGACAGCTTTTTCCGACACATTATGGTCGTCGGCATACAATGTTTTCAGCCGGTCATATTCCTTGCGGGATAGGTTCAATGCGGCCAGTGCTGCGTCAGCTTGAGTCGCGGCGGCGGCATGGTTGTTTTGCAGGTCGTTGAGTTCAGTTATTGTCAAGACAACCGCTAACGCCTCGGTTTCCTGCCGGTGCGATACGGTTTGCAGAGCTCCTGCAACTATCCCCCCGGTGCGCACCGCGGACTCGCCAAGCGTGACACCTGCTTCTTTTGCTTCGGCGACAGGTTGTACAGATGTTTCTGCAGTACGGCTTTTTTCCGCATGCTCACTGTGCTCCCCGATAATGCTCCATGCAGAGAGGCCGGCAATTCCACCCGCAATGCCCGCAATGAAAATCAGAATGTGCTTGGCGTTCATTAATGTTTTTCCTCCTTGCGTGGATTCGTCTCGACCAAGTTTGGCGGGAGTTCTTTCTGCGTGAGCGGATGTTGGGTGGCATCCTCCAGCAAGCCCAATGACAGCATCTCTTTCACTAGCGCATCGAGTCTGGCAAGTTTTGCATTCACTAGCTCAAGCTGACTGCCTGCCAGCGTCAGCCGGTCTGACTCACCTACTTTGAATTCCGCCGTAATCGAACGTTGCTGCTGCTGTTGTGCCTTAAGCAGCGAATCTGCATTAGCTAACTGGTTCGCTGCTGATTGATAATTGGTCCACGCCAAATCGACTTCATTGATGCTGCGTGCTTGCAGTGCCACAAAACTTGCCGCAGCTTGCTCTCGGCGTGCATTTGCTTCGGCGATCGGCCCCGCATTCCGGTTAAAAATCGGCAGTGAAAAGGACAGCCCTACAGACCATTTACGTTCACCCTGATCCCAAACATAACCAGGCCCCAAATGAATATCCGGGTATTGCTTTGCGACTTCGAGTTGAAGGGCTGCTTGACTGGCCTCATAGTCGGCCAGCGCCGAGAGCAGGTCACTTCGACTCAATAAGGCTTGGCGGCGTGTTTCCTCGGAAGGAAGCGTTTCCGGTTTGGGCAGCTCGGTTAGCTCATCAAAGGAGAATTTCATTTCTCGCAGGCTGTTTATCGGCAGTCCAATCGCTGTGGCAAGCTGTGCAAGTGCTGTGTCGTACCGCTTCTGCACATCCAGTATTGCCAAACTATTCTGCGCCAGCGCGATTCGGGCCTGCGTTGCCTCTGGCAGGGATATCTCCCCGATTTCAAGGCGACGATTCAGCAGTTTGGCCATTTCATTCCGAACGTCCTCCTGTTCTTGCAACAGCATCAAACCTTCTTGAGCTGAGTACAGTTCGACCAACGCCATCTTTAAGCGGCTGCGTATCTGCCATGCCGCACCATACAGATGGAACCGGGCTGATTCAGAGAGTTGCTTCGACTGTTCGATGCGATAGCCTCGTTTGCCAGCGGTTTCAATCGGGATGTCCAGGTTCCAGCCAAACGGCAATGCTGACGCTCTGGAAATTGTGCTGGCAGGATTGGTTGATAGACTTAATCCCGGATTGGGTATGCTCCCGGCTGAAACAACTCCGGCTTGGGCAACGCCCCATTGTGCACGTGCGACATCCAAATCCGGGTGGTAATAAAAGGCAGCCAGCGTCAGCAGAGATGCGTCCCAGGATGTCAATGGCCAGGTAGTTACGTCCTTCCCGTTTTGCCGAACAAAATCCCTGAGCCCAAAACTGTCGAGCGTGCGTGCCTCAAAGGCGGTTGCTGTATCCCATGGCGCAATGGGTTTGGATTGAAAGCCGGCGCATCCAAGAAGCAATGCAGCCAGCATGAAAACAATCGACTTCTTCAGGAGAACCATCATGCCAAATGATCCTTGGCTAGTGGCGCATGCAATGCCTGAACTGATTGATGCAGAACATGAAGCGCCGAACGCATGAATACGCTCGCGATAACTACGCCAACGATCAGATCGGGCCAGAGCGACGTCAGCGCGTAACTGGCAGCAGCGGCCAGCAGCACGCCTACATTAGCGATCAGGTCATTTCTGGAACATAGCCAAGTGGAACTCATGTTCAGATTGTCATTTCTGTGCCGGGATAGCAGGAAAAAGCAGGTCAGATTCGCAAGAAGCGCAAGTCCGCCTATCAGGCCCATTGTTTCCACAGTCGGCATGACCGGGTTAAAAATCCTGTATATCGCCTCACCCAATACACCCAGCCCGAACACCAGCATGAAGCAGCCCTTGACCAAAGCAGCACTCGCCTTCCAACGTGCCGAACGTTCCAGCACAAAAAGGCTGAACCCATAAACCAGGGCATCTCCCAGCATGTCCAGCGCATCCGCAAGCAGCGATGTGGAATGGGCATTCAGACCGGCCCAGCCTTCCACCACAAACATCACGGCATTGATCGCGAGCACGATCCATAACACGCGTTCATGCCTTCCGCGCATTGCAGATATTTCGCAACTTTTGTCTTCACAACAATTTGCCATCGATCATTCCGTTATAGCTAACTCCATCAGCAAACAATTCAAATTGCCACAGTCCTCGGTATGAGGTAGCCTTATTTAAAACCTTGGAGTAGCTACAAGGTCAAGCTGGAAATGACATGGAGGCAGGCGATGTTAATTGGTGAACTGGCAAAACAAACGGGATGCGATGCTGAAACCATCCGCTATTATGAGCGAGAAGGGCTACTCCGGAAGCCTTCTCGCACCGCATCTGGTTACCGTTCGTACACCGGTGAGCATCATGGGCAACTCAACTTTGTACTGCACTGCCGCACATTAGGAATGACTCTGGCTGAAATCAGGACGCTGCAAGACTTCCAGGCGAATCCCGGTTTTGCCTGCAACGATGTCAACGTGCTACTCGATCAGCATATTTCTCGTGTAAAGCAGCAAATTGAAGCGTTGCATTTATTGGAAAAACAACTGGTCGCCTTACGCAATCGTTGTCGGGACAACTTGACTGTAGGCGAGTGCGGGATTCTTAAAACACTCGCCAGCACATCTGCTGGAGATAGATGTGCCTGCGACCAGGCGGCTTAAAATTGATCAACTGGCTTGATGACAGCTATTCCGATTTTTTTCATGTTCAGTCTCAAGCGGACTTTCCCGCGCGCTACACCAAAAGTTTTTACAGTAAGTCGCAGTGTCCGCATCGACCAAGAAGTGTGCCAATATTGAAATCCTCTTGACGGTCTGGTTCGGGTCGATTTGATACGCTCATCGCAAATCTGAATCAACCACAAAATACGATTTGACTGACGCGTGAATTCTCATCCAGAAATTCATAATCAACCACAGATTACGGATATCCAAAAAAACGAGGGGGTACGCGTGCTATGTTGCCGCGACCAATACCTTGCGCAACTCCATAGCACGCGCCTGTGAGCATCCAAGGAATTC